>Ga0007854_10001702_pt1 | contig 13940 bp, 12 predicted proteins | sample CryBogCBH12Aug08_FD_60382 | JGI IMG/M metagenome (GOLD analysis project Ga0007854, IMG submission 60382) | Freshwater microbial communities from Crystal Bog, Wisconsin, USA - CBH12Aug08 | ecosystem: Environmental > Aquatic > Freshwater > Lake | place: Crystal Bog, Wisconsin, USA | collected...
CAGAAACAGACATTGAGTCTAGTGCTGCTAAGGATGCTGCAAGCATAGCTGAAAGTGAAGGATCAAAAACTGCCGATGAATTAGTTAAAAAAATATCTAATATAAAAGATGTAGGAATTCAAAAATATATCGTTAACGAAGTAGTTAAGCAAGTGATGAATCTCGGCACAGATGTTGCAGAACAAAATGCTGCTGATGCAATTCCTGTTGTAGGTTGGATTAACTTCGGTGTCAATGTAGCAAAATACGTGAATCAAGCAGCGGGAACACTCAATAAGCTTCCAAAATTAGCTTACATAACTAATGCGGCCACTGCTGTTCAAGTATTCTCGACATATAATACGTTTGCAAGTGAAATGAAAACAGGTCATTCAACAGCTGCAGAAGTTGGATCATTCACAGATAGTCTCGGATCTACTAACGACAGTAGTTCATTAGGTGGTAAAGCTGGGGCAGAAAATACTCCTTTATACGCAGAACTAATAGATGGCACTTCAGCTCCGAGCCAAACCACAACTGGCTCGATAGCAGATAACATCCTAAAGAGTTCGGTTTTTGCTGCAAGTGGCTCTAGTACTACAAACCAAAATAACTCATCTCAATATATTTGCCCAGACGGTAATCCTCCGCCTCAATCAAATTTAGTATGTCAAGATGAAATGTTGGGTCAAACAAAAATAGGAGGATTAGTTTCCTTAGCTAAAACATGGAGTAGCACCCTCAATCCTATAGGCGATACTATCAGTGCCATAACATGGGTGTGGCAGCATACACTTGGTTATATAATGCAGGGCATAAATGATGTTGCAGGATGGATATTAGGGCCTTTTCTATCAGGAGCCCAGACTGCATTTCAGACATATTGCGATGGTATTCCTTACGACTTAACAGGTGCCTGTGGTTTGGCCGACACAATTAAAAGCTCTGCGGGAAAATTTATTAATTGGTTTCTGGGTTCAATAATTCCAACTCCAGTCTCAGATAACATGAGTGGAGGCAGAACATTCGATGAAATGGCTTCAGGAGCAGATGTAGCGGGAAATAATTATGCTCAAAGTGGTTTAGGGGGAGAAAAATTAAGTGCTCAAACTGTTGCAAAAATACAAACCGAGCAAAACAATGCTGACCAACTAGCTTTTAGTCAAAAGCCTCTATATGCAAAAATATTTAGTACTGATTCAGAATATTCATTAGTTTCCAAACTTGCAATGATAGCTCCTTTAGATGGCTCAATATCTAAACTACAAGGAAGTATTTCAGATTTCTTTGCTAATCCATTTGGCAATCTATCAAATTTCTTCAGTTCGACAATAAAGTTAACATCCAAGTCTTCTGCTGCAACCCTGCCATTCGACCCATTTGGAGTAACTCAATACGGATATAGCGATCAAGATATACAGGCAATTGGAGATCCACAAGAGTATTGGAATACCCACTGTGTGGATGATCAAAACAACATTACAGATTCTGTAAATATTAAGCAAAGTGCTTTAGATGATTATAACAATGCAGCTGCAGGAAATCCTGACCCCAATAACGGAATGCCCACTAACTCATCAACTCAACCGTGTATGCTAATTCAGGCAACTCTAGGATCCCTTGGTGGAACGATGGATTCAAGTTTATTAACACAATCTGATGGAGCAGGTAACTAATGTTTTTATCAGTCATAAGAAGGGTATCATTTTTATTAGGTAGTTTGCTAATACTATTAACATCTTCCTTGGTGCCAGTAGAAAAAGTTTTCGGACTCTCTCAATCAGATATTGATGCAATTAATAATGGATGGGTAAATTGGGTTGATTCTGAATGTAATACTAGTGGTTCTACTAATACTAATACACCAGTATTAAATGAAAGTGGGTCAGCCGGAGGGTTTACTATCGATCAAGTGAAAACTTTTTCGAGCGAACCAATTACTTCTACCTGGAATTTATCTAACAGTACAGTAGAGCAGTGGTTTCTTAGGCAAGCTGGTGCTCAAGCGACAATAAATAAGTTCGGGCTCAATTCGAGTAATATTGGTCAAATCACCTCGGCCGTCCAGGCGGCTAACGTTTCACCGGCATTCTTTTATCTGTATACAGTGAATGAAGGTGGTGGCGCCGGTGGCTTTATTAATCACTACGGTAGTGATACTGCAGGAGGTGGTCCAGGTAATGCGACACGGGACGCCCAGTATCTTGCTACTCAATCAAAAGATAAAAGCGCGGGCCCTGCTACCGGTGGTGGTGAGCCAAGCAATATGCCGACCGCTGAAGCACAGCAAATACTAGCCGCTATTCCACCAGGAAGTATAGGTGTGGTATATATTCAGGCTACATCAGCAGTAACGGCAGAGCTGGAAACTCTGAGTGGTAAAACGGGAAGCTGGAGTAGTCTTTTCGGTAGGCCATTGTCGGGTTCGATGCAGAACATTAAGACAATGGGCGGTGATCCGGAGCAGGGTGGTTCGACGATATCAACTGCAGTAGCGGGTTGTCCTGCAAACAGTATAACGGGTCATGGAATAGCAAAAGCCGTTAACTGGGCTGTTAGCATAGCGAACAATAGTGGATATGGTTATGATCAGCCGACACGGGCATCTGGTTGGGCTAAGTGGCAGTCGGATCCTAATTGTACCAATCAATGCGGAAGCTTTGACTGTTCATCGCTTATTGCTGCCGCCTTAACAGAAGCTGGATACTTTCCAACGAATCCGGAATTTGCTACAAGCAACGAGGCAGCGGCCCTTACAGGAGCAGGTTTTAGAAAGATTGCTGACTCTGTAACATCGAGTCAAAGCCTTTTGCCTGGCGACATCCTGGTTTGGGATGGTCATACGGAAATGTATATAGGCAATAATCAGAATGTCGGTGCGCATATTAACGAGCGTGGTGGAGTATCCGGTGGACAAGTCGGTGACCAAACTAGTCATGAAATATCGGTTGAAACATTTAGTTGGTCGGGAACTACTGATCCGTGGATTGGTATTTATAGGGCATCTAATTAAAAAGGAGAAGTAATGAACTCAGATCCAGGTTTACAAAACAATAATTTAGCAAACAATCAATACACGTCCGGTGGTTATGGTAGATCAAACCCAAAAAAAATAATATTCATCGTGGTAGGCGTGTTTTTTACAATCACTATACTAGTACTAGTGCTGGCATTCCAGGCAAAACCAGAGAGCCAGCAAAGTAAATACATTAAAAGTGCAACAATCGCTGCAAGAAAAAATACTCCCAATGCGGTAGTTACAAATATAAAAGTTGCTGGGGGTTTCGCAATAGGGTTTGTTAGCGACCCAACGTCTCAAGGCCAATCAAAATCCGGCAATACAATCATATTTAAGGTGAATAATAATGGGTCAATGGTACAGTTAGCTGAAGGCAGCTCTTTTGGTCCACTTGATTTACTGGGACTGGGTATACCATTAGAAACTCAGGCCAATCTTACTGGGAGTAATTTAATACAGGTCAAGCAAAACCTTGCAAATCAATGTGGTTATAGTAATGATGCAATTGGGTTTATAGGTTTTAACGGCTCGTTTAATCCAGGTGAATGGCAAATTGACTCGTCTACTCTAGTTGGCTTAGAGCAAAAAATATCAAACTCAATCACTAGTCAGGGTACCAATATGAAACCTGACATGGTAGTTGTCTGTGTTAGTGCAACTCAAAAGAATAGTAATTATACGATTAACAAAACAACCTATATTAGTACTTTCATATTACAAGTACAGTTCGTAACGAGTAACGGAACGCTTACCACACATACTGTTACTTTCTCTATTGGGCCAAACTATTACCGTAGTTATACTCTTGATGGTCATGATATATAGCAAAAAAATAATTTATTTACTGTATTAAATAATAGTCACTAAAGCTTTGGCAATATATCATTTCTCAAATGGGGCTCGGGATTCCAAATACGCTTTAATTTGTTTTACTAAGTGCGATAATATTAGCTTTATCAGTAAAATGATGAAGTATTATATCCGCATCGGTAGTAGTAATAAATGACTGATAATCATTCAAAAAACTAGTTAGGGCTTTTCTTCGACTACCATCTAATTCACTAAACACATCATCTAGAAGTATTATTGGCTTAACCCCTCTCGACTCTTCAATAATTCTCATTTCGATCACCTTACAAACAAGCATCAAAGTTCTCATTTCACCTCTTGATGCAGACTCTTCGGCTTCATGATTATTTATAAGTACCGAAAAATCATCCCTATGAGGGCCATATGAAGTAAAGCCCCGTTCACAATCAGTCTTAATACTTTCTTCTAGTTTTTTTATAAGATTAGATGAATAATTTTTAGGATTAATCTTAGTTACATAATTGAATTCTATTTTATATTTTTTCTGTGAAAGGGAATTATAAATTTCAGTTGCGGACTTATTGATGAGTTCAATTAATTTAATTCTGTGTGAATATATATTTTCACCTAAATCACTTAGCCTTAAATTCCATACAAAAATATTTTTACTAGCGTTTGAATAGCCAGTTTTAAGAAGTGTATTTCTTTGGTATAAAACTCTCCTATATTGCTTTCTGGTTTCCTTAAATCCCGGAACTATTTTTTCTAGAAGATCATCTAAAAAATTTCTTCTGCTGTCAGGTGAATCTGTAAGTATATTCAAGTGATTAGGTTCAAAAAGTACTGCTGGAATGGTTTTTTGTAAACTAATTCTTTTTAATTCCTGGCCACCTATTACATAAGTTTTCTCTAGATTATCTAAATTTCTTATAAGCTTTATAGTTCTGTCTATATCTTCATTCGTGTGACAATCAATCTTAGCCCACTGTGATTCATGAGATATTAGCTCAATATCTTTTCCTCTATATGAACTTTCACCACAATTAATAAGTATCGATTCGAGCAGGTTAGTCTTACCGGAAGCATTAGGCCCAACAATAATATTTACACCTTTACTAAATTCGAATGATGCGTCCTTATATGACCTATAATTTTGTAATCTAATGTCAGTTAACATTAATATATATTAACTCTTTAGAGGCATAATGACATGTATGTAGTCTTTATCTTTTGGATCAGACAACATTGATGGCTCTAATTTACCATTAAAACTAAAGATAATTTCTTCACCAGTCATTACATGTAATGCATCTAATAAATATCTAGAGTTAAGAGTAATGGATCCTTCGCCTTTAATTTCACCCTTAGTACTGGCTATATTTTCACCAAGCTGGGAGGCAATAGAGTGAATATTTAAAGTCTGATCATGACCATCAACCTCTAATGTAATCGATCCAGCATTTTCTCGAGCAAACAAACTAGATACCTTAGTGATGTTTAATAGTTCAGCTTTTAGTAGCTTTGCACTTGTATCAAATTTCTTCGGAATAAGGCTTTCATAGTTTGGATATTTTCCTTCAATAAGTCGAGCAACTAATTCAACATCACCAACACTGAAGAGCACTTGTTGGTCATCATAAGTAACTCTCACTTCTCCTTCAAAGTCTGAAACAATCCTTAGAAGCTCTTGTGTGGCATTTATCGGAACTAAAAGGTTCATGTCTTGCTTAGTGTCCATAACAACCGCCTCAGCAAGCCTATAACTGTCTGTAGCTACAATCTTTAGCTTGCCGTCGCTACTATGAAAGTAAACACCAGTCAATACTGGGCGAGTATCGTCATTTGAAGCAGCGATAATTACTTGTTGGAGTTTTTTCTTAAGTAGATTTGAGTCAATTGTCCATTCTTTTCCATCCTTAATATCTGGAAGAACAGGGAACTCTTCTGAAGAAATACCATTAATTGTAGATCTATAAGTTCCTGTTGAGAAATGTAACTTGTATTCATCTAATTTAAGTTCAATTATTCCACTCGGTAATGAGCTAACAAAATCCTGAACTAGCCGGGCAGGTATAGTGATTGAACCCTCAGAAGTAACTTTTGAACCAATATAGTGAGTAACTGCAATATCCAAGTTAGTAGCTGAAATACTAAGTCTTGTTCCAACAGTTTTAATAAGTACGTTAGCAAGAATAGGTAGGGTATTACGAGACGATGCTACACGAGCAACACTACCTAGAGCTTTATTTAGATTTTCTTGTGTTACTTGAATCTTCATACTTTTACCCCCAGGTTATTAGTAATAAAAAATAAATTATTTAAAAAACTCTTAGTTATTATAAGGGGTGTGGATAGTGTGTATAAAGACCCATTTAACAGATTTAAATTAGCACTAATTTTACTAGTACAAACTATGTATAAATATCGAACAACTTTTGTATAACTAGCTAGTTTGTGAACACTGCCAGCCACTTTAAATACTACTATGCTCATAACTATTTGTCTGAACACATTATTAGACACAATTTGTACCCAAGTTTTACACATATAGTTTTTCCTTAATTTTAGCTATAGCAGTCTTTACGCCATTATCTATGACTGATTCTTTTTCTATTTTCTCTATAGAATGAATAGCTGTGGTATGATCTTTTCGCCCTAGTTCTCTAGCTATTTTAGGGAAACTTAAATGAAGTTCACTTCTTAATATATACATAGCAATCTGACGAGGTACGACAATATCTTTATCTCTTTTAGGCCCCATAATATCTTCCATTGGTACTTGGAAATATTTAGCTGTCTTCTCAATTATTTGTCGTGGACTAATATGTTTTGGCCTAGATTTCCCGCTACCTAAAAGTGAAACCGTAACATCAAGTGTTGGTTCAAGTTCTCGCATTTCACAAAAAGCTAAAAGTTGATTTAGTGCTCCTTCAAGTTCTCGAATGTTTGTTTGAACATAATTTGCAAGATATTCGACTACATCGGAAGTTAGCTCTAGTCCATGTGACTCAGCTTTTGTTTGAATAATCGCACATCTAGTTTCAAAGTCTGGGTTTTGCATATCTATGCTCATACCCCAAACAAATCTTGATCTAAGTCTTTCTTCAAGAGTTGGAATTTCTCTAGGCGGTTTATCGCTTGAGATAATAATTTGTTTGTTAGCTTGATGAAGTGCGTTAAAAGTATGGAAAAATTCCTCTTGTATCTTTTCTTTGCCAGCTAGGAATTGAACATCATCAACAATAAGTACGTCAGCACCACGATAAAAACCTGCAAAGTCTGTATTTTTCTTAAATCTTAGTGCATCCACAAATTCCTGAACAAATTGTTCTGTTGAAGCATAGACTATTCGGGCGTCCGGATTTTTATTTAGAATTTCATTGCCAACCGCTTGAATTAAATGAGTCTTTCCAATTCCTACACCACCATAAAGAAATAGCGGGTTATATTTAGAACCTGGATTAGCAACAATTGCTTGGCATGCTGCGTAGGCAAGTTCATTACCAGCACCAACTATAAAGTTTTCGAATGTATATTTTTCATTAAGTCCTTGTCGATATTGATGAGAGAGACTACTAACTTTATTTTTTGGTCTATCAATAGTTTGATCAGAAAGAATAATTAACTCTTCCTTTTGATTTGTTTTTTCTTTATCTAATGTTTGAATCTTGTATTCAACTTCAACATTTTCAACACCATTCTTTTTAAGAGTTTCAAGAATCATTGGGTTAAACTTACGCTCGAGCTGTTGTTTTATAAAGACATTGGGCACACCTATAACAATGACACCATTTTTATTCTTAATTAGGTGAGTATTCTTAAACCAAGTGACAAAACTAGCTCGTGAAATAGAAAGCTCGATTTCACCGAGTACAGATTGCCATAATATTCCCTCTTGTATTGTGTTACCCATAACTTAGTATTAACAACTATACATTCTTTTCCACAGGCATCCAAGCAATAACTTTTTACAAAAGCTAAAAATACCTTAACTAGGGTAAACTTTTACACATGTTGAGCTCGTATCTGTAAAATCTGTGGACAAAATTTGGTTATAAGTGGATAAACTGATAGAATTAGTAGGTAAAATATTGTTAAAATAACTTTAAAGTAAAGGAAAGTACCAATTATAGTTAGCTGTTAATACCGGACTAATATAACTTGACCGGACTAGAGAAACTTAGGTACAGTAAAGTATATGCCAAAAAGAACATATCAACCGAAAAAAAGATCAAGAGCTAAAGAACACGGATTCTTTAAAAGAATGGCTACTAAAAATGGTCGTTTAGTTCTTAAAAGACGCCGAGAAAAAGGCCGAAAACAACTTTCTCATTAATATCTTTTTTGATCTTTAGAAAGGAACAAAGCTTGTAATGATACTTAGGTTAAACCGTTTTCATGGACACGGTAGCCTTAGGTTTGTTTATATGCGCGGAAAAACCGTACGCAATAATCAGCTATCTCTAAAGTATGTTCTAAATAACCGAAGAGATACTTGGAGACTTGCTATAGTCGTTTCTAGAAAAGTTCATAAGTCTGCAGTGGTAAGAAATCGTATAAGAAGAAGACTTTATGAAATCGTTAGACTCAATCAAGACAGAATAAAAGAACCCTACGATATCGCCCTTATTATTTTCAGCCCATTAATTGCCGAGCTTGAGCAAGATAAATTAGAAAAACAAATAATCGACCTATTCGAACAAGCCGGTATTTTTCACAAGTAATTCATAAAAGAAAAACCAATGTAAACATGTTAAAATATGTAAAAAGGAATTATTAAAGATATGTTTACCACACTCATTGTTCAGCCTATTTTCAATCTACTAGTACTAATATATGCCTTAATTCCAGGACACAACTTTGGAATAAGTATCATTATTTTCACGATTCTTATTAGGCTACTTTTATGGCCACTAGTTAAAAAACAACTTCATCAAGCTAAAGTCATGCGACAGGTTCAGCCTCAGCTAAAAAAGATAAAAGCTGACGCTAAGGGTGATCGTCAAAAAGAATCTCAGATGATGATGGAGCTATATAAGGAAAAAGGAATTAATCCCCTCGGCTCTATTGGAATTTTACTGGTACAGCTTCCAATATTTCTAGCCCTATATAGCGGCATTAGAAGAATTATAGATAACCCTCATCAAATAATTACTTTTGCCTATCCTCCCCTTCAGCACTTACCATGGATGAAGCAACTTGCCGCTAATATTCACCTGTTTGACAATACCCTGTTTGGAATTGTTGATCTTTCAAAGAGTGCACTAGGAACAGGCAAGGGTATTTATTGGCCAGCAATGGTTATAGTTCTAGCTAGCGCCATTGTTCAGTACTATCAAAGCAAGCAACTAATGCCAACCGACAAGAATGCTCGTAAACTTAGACACATCCTAAGAGATGCTGGTTCTGGTAAAACTGCAGACACTAGTGAAGTTAACGCAGCAGTTGGTAAGAGTACAAGATACCTACTGCCTGTCATGATCTTTATGTTCACGGTTAGTGTCGCTTCAGCACTAAGCCTTTACTGGCTAACAAGTGGTGTGGTTGCATTCTGGCAGCAGTCTAGGATTCTCGGCCAGGATGAAGAAGAAATGGAAGCTATTGCAGACAAGCCCTTAAAATCTTCTAAAATTATTGAAGGGGAAGTTATATCGACTACTAAAAACACAAAAACAAAAACCAATAAGAATAAGACTTCTAAAACTAAAAAAAGGAGGAAGTAGCTATGAGTAAAGGTTTAGATGAGTCAATAATCTATGCCAAGAAATATCTAGAGGATCTATTATCTTTTTTTGGTCTTAATACCGACGTAGCAGCTACATCAAGCGATGAAACAGTTATAGAGCTCAATGTACCTTCTTCTCATCTCAATGGCTTCTTAATAGGTCAGAAAGGCGAAACAGTAAGAGCTCTTCAATTCATGGTAAGTAACGCTCTAAGAAATAATAAATATGAAGTTAATCGAGTAAGCGTAGACATTGCAGACTATAAAAAGCAAAGAGCCGATAGAATTACCGAACAAGCTACTGAATGGGTGAACAAGGTTAAAGAATCTAAAGAACCAATGCACTTAAAACCTATGAACCCAGCTGATCGTAGAGTGGTTCATCAATTGGCAAGTGAACACGGGATAGTAAGCGAATCAGCAGGTGAGGGCAGAGATCGCCACATAGTTCTTAGCGTTTAATAAAATCTATTCTACTTACTAATTAGGCCAGGTGTATTGTCTAGAAAGATATTCACCATAAACACTAGATTTACTGAAGCATTTTTGTTTTGTATCACAAGTGGCGCCGTCTTTTTTGCCGTAGCTTAGGAAAGTCATAATTTTATTATCCAAAACCTGTCCACTGAGGTTTTTTGGAAGCCCATGAACTGGATAACCTTTATAGTGGATAACAGGTATATTTAGCAAGAATTGTAGTTGATTGGCTTCATATTTATCTCTGGCAGCAACTGTAAACCTACTAACTGACCCGTGGTCACTATGATCTGGGTACTGACCAGCACTAAATGTGGATTGAGTTCTAATAGTCGAGGGCTTATATGTTTCCATCAGTAGCTCTAATACTGAAATGAGCTGATCCTTTGAATAATTTGATTGTCTATCAACTGAGCTAATTGTATTAATCTGATTATTCCAGAGTTTTGCTAAGCTTTCATAACCATCACCCCTGAAACCTTCTCCTTTTAAGTTTCCGTCGGGAAGCAAAATGAATACAAGTGAAATCTTTGAGTTATTCATAGGATGAGCAATTTCAATATATTCGGTATCGGATATTTTATCTACATGTTTAACCCATTTAATGTTTGAGTCACCTAGCATAGTTCCATATGCTGCTTCTGCACCATCTTCACGAGACAGCCAATAGAATTGTCCGCTTCCTGCATCCCCAGCCGTAAGATAAACTGTGCGTACACATCTACCGGCATTTATGTCACTGCTAACATCAGGGTTAATGAATAATAAATCATCATCTTGGTGAGCAACTACGTTCATGATTGTAGGACTCTTACAACTAGTGTAGGGCTCATCTGCAATATCTATTGGTAAAATGGTGGATTGAGCAGGGAGTTTAGTGCTTTTGGTGTGATAAATACCCCTATCATAAAACAATAATAATTCATTTGGATGTGAATAAGTACCAGATATTAGAAGACTAGAGCTTGGCTTTCCAAACAGCGCTGCAGCCTTGTTTAAGCTGCAATTTGGTACACCACCAATATTTCCATTAATAGTGAGAATATACGCGAATGAAGTTGTTTTAAGATCTTTTTTCCAGGCTCTATCACTGAATGCTGAATCGCCAGCACCACAGTCACCAATTGGCATTATGTTCTGTGAACCTAATGTCTTTTCTTTTATAGGAACCACTCTCCAGTAATTTCCCACAAGAACTGGTACTGGATGATTCTTTAAGGCGCTAGTAATTGACACGTCTCTACTAGAAACAAAATTTGTTGCCGAATAGTCTTGCTCGTAATTGTTGTAGCAAGCGAACAGACCAAAAACTATGCTTACTATAAGAACCAGACCCGCGGCTATATAAAAATTATTATTCCAGTTTTTGCTTCTTAGATATGTCGCAACACTTATAAATGCTGCAAATAGGAAAATACCAAGATATCTCGCATCAACCGCGTAATAATGATTACTTAATACATATAGCCCAAACATTATGGCTGAAGATAGAATAAGCATTAGTGAAAGCAAGAAGTAATTATCTTCTTTAATATCTTTTTCTTCGAACTTCTTTTTGCCAAAAAAACTAATTAGAAATAGCCAAACAACCACGAACAAAGAAAAAACAGCCATTAAAATATTTGCGAGATAACTTACAAAGCTTTCGCTGAATAAGTTATGAATAAACGTACTAGGGATAAGTTTTACTACAACTTGTGAGGATCCAGGATTAGCTCCCATGTTCGTGAAAAGACTAAGTGTTGCGTAGATAAGCCCTGTTACGAAATTATTGGCACCCGATGCTGCACCATAATATGTAGTGGCTTCACTACTAGATATATGAGTTACTCCAAAATTGTTTAGAGACCAAAGAAGCAGTGTTCCTACTAGTCCTGCAATAAAGGCAGACCCAAACCAGTGAGCAAAGTAGCTAACATATCTCCATTTCCGAGCAAAGGAATAGGCAACAATTCCGATTAATGAACCCCCAATACTCAATGAAAGAAATAGTTTATCTGATGACACTAAAAGAGCCAGCAGCACTACAGATAGCCAATATTGCCAGTTCTTAACACCTTTATGTCTAATAAGAAGAATAAGGCTAATAATAAATAGAATGTATTCTATGTTTCGAGTGGCTATCATTGCCATGCTAACTGGTAGCAAGGCTCCAGGATAGGGCTGAATTGGAGTAAGCAAAAATACTGAAGCTAGAGCCAGACACAAAGTTCCAAAAATTATTAAGCGTCTTTCAATTCTGAAAAGGATATACGCAAAAGTTATTACGGTGAAAAGCGATACTGCAATAGTGGTATATATGAAAGCATTTGTAGAGTAGTGATATAACTTGACCAGTTCAAACAGAGGCCACTTTATTAGAAAACTATGAACTCCAGGGAATTCTGCTTGTTTGAAAACATTACCACTAGATAAGAGAAATGGACCAACTAGTTGATCGCTGTTTAATTGCTGAACTTTTGCTCCTAAAAAAGACCAGAAAACAGATGTAAAAATAAGGATAAATACAGCAATTGAAGCATATATCTTTGGAAATATTGATAAGCTAATAAACTTATTAGCTCTATCTTCAATAATCTCTTCAGTAGCTTTTAACTTTTTTGTTTTATCCATTTATGTCTTTAAATTAACTCGTATAATTCTATCACGCTAAGCCGCTCTAGGAAATACTCTTATTGCCCAGTACGTCCTCATATATGTCTAAAGTTTCCTCTGCCATTTTTCGCCAGGAATATTTTTTTGCTTGCCTATATCCCCTATCAATCAAATCTTTTCTTTTGCTTGGACTCTTAATAACCTTGAGTATAGTCTCTGCCATATCTTTTTCATTAAGGGGATCGAAATATTCAGCTGCGTCTCCATAGATCTCGGGTAAACAAGTGTAGTTACTGCTAATTAGTGGAGCCCCGTGAACAATTGCTTCAATACCGGGCAATCCAAATCCCTCGCTCAATGATGGAAAAATATATGCCAAACAGTTTTCATATAGCCATTTAAGCTGACCTTCAGAGACAAAACCAGGAAAAACAATATCGTTAAGCCCGTTTGCCAATGCTTCTCTTTCGATCCTTTTATATAAAACATCTTTTTTACCAGATAAAACCAACTTCAATCCTGGATAATCTTTCTTAATTATTGAATAAGCCTCAATAAGTCTTTCAAGGTTTTTGTGAGGCTGTGGCCTACCGGTATACATAATGAAAGGCGAATCAACCAGTTCTTTCACTGGTTCAGATTGATCTGTAATTTTATCTGCACCTTCATATGTAACTGTAATTTTTCTACTATTTATTCTTGTGAATTTAGCAATGTCTTCTTTTACAAATTCACTTGGCGTAATTATGGCCTTAGATTTATGAGCTACTATTCTATTGACCCAAACATATACAAATTGCTTGATTGAAAAAATGAGCCAATTTTTTGATGGATTTTTGAATCTTACGGTAGTTAGATCGTGCATTGTAGTCACAACCTTCCCCATATATCCAATTGGTTGTTGAACCATTGCAAAATGGACAAGGTCTGGCTTTATTTCTCTAAGCTGTCTAAACAAGCTAATTTGTTCCCTGAACGTAAATTCTTTATATGAACAAGGAACCGAACTAAAATTTTTATTGGAAGGTATCCAGCCCTCTAAGTCTTTTGGTTTTAATAAAACTATATAATTATTTTTATTATCTAATTCCTGTAAATAATATAAAAGCCTCTCAACGTATCTACCCGTCGTGGTTCTCAGCTCTCTTGCATCAATTACTATTTTTGCCATTTTTTACGCTTTCTTTATTAATTTGTGATAAAAAGATCTAATTTTTCTGAGCTTAGTAGCATTTGGCGGTAAATCATGGGTCATAATGCTCCAAATATATTCAGGGGATACTTTTGAAGAAGCTTGAATTTTGTGTCTTTGAACCAGCTTTTTAGGCAGTAACA
>Ga0007854_10001703_pt1 | contig 13935 bp, 11 predicted proteins | sample CryBogCBH12Aug08_FD_60382 | JGI IMG/M metagenome (GOLD analysis project Ga0007854, IMG submission 60382) | Freshwater microbial communities from Crystal Bog, Wisconsin, USA - CBH12Aug08 | ecosystem: Environmental > Aquatic > Freshwater > Lake | place: Crystal Bog, Wisconsin, USA | collected...
TCCTCAGAAGCACCATTCTCGTCGGTTGGTGGGCAGCGTGGAAAGATACACCAGCAATTGCATGAGTATGACTGCGTATCGTGGAGAACATGCTTTCGTCGATTCTGTCAGAGGCATCTCATGCCCTTTAACATGGCGCGAACGTCAACCAGGTCTCCTCCTGTCAGCAGCTAGTTTAGCCATTGGCTATTATACGGAGGCTAGGTCCAACTCCGGAAGCCCGGCTATGAGGTAGCGATAATGTCTGATACGTGTTACATGTTCTAAGCGACTCCTATTCTCGGATGCTAACGCAAACAAGGCCGAGCGAGATCTCCAAGTGCACTGTTTACCAAATCTGGTACTTGGTCGTACTGATCCAACAGGACTTCTATTTAACGCACAGTCCGAATTTGCTCGACTGCACCACAGTATCCATCACGTTGATTGGCGGAGGGATTATCATCAAAACTCCAATTCTTCACTCCATAGCCTTGTTGGCAGGGATTATCATCGTATCGCAAAGTACCAATTCAGCTGGACAGGTGAGACGGGATGCCAACGAAACCGAGAGCGCTTGCGAGCCTTCCACACTGGGTTCGCCGTACGTTTCGGTTGATAGCTGGGTCTACCCGGCCGTGCTGCGGCTTTACTCGATGGGCTTCATTGACAGCGCGTACCTGGGGATGCGTCCATGGACCCGTGCAAGCTTGAGCAGCATGCTAGAGGATAGTGCAGCACAGGTTGAAGATGCGAATAGTTATGGGGTTTCAACAGCAGGCGAGGCGCAGGAAATCCTTTCTGCATTGAACCGCTTCCTCCGCTATGACGCTGAAATGCAATGCCAGACGGGCCATGCTAACTCGAACCTCGAATCAATGTATTCGGTAGTTCGCGGTGTAAGCGGCATAGCTCTTCGCGATAGCTTTCATCTTGGCTCAACGATTATCAATGATTTCGGTCGCCCATTTGAAGGCGGGCTGAACAACTACTCCGGCGCTAGCGGTTACTTAACTGCTGGCAGGTTTGTATTTTATCTACGGGGAGAGTTTGAAGGTGCACCGTCAGCTATTGGCTACTCCGCCGCCCTATCAGAGACTTTAACAGGAATAGATCAGACCACTTTCAAGAACCCTGCTACGGGCCTGATCTATAACCAGGCAACCATTCCAATGGGGCCGATTGACACAATGACAAATGGCAGGGTCATGGAAGCCTACGTTTCTGCTCGTCTCCTGAATCATGAGTTATCTTTTGGCAAACAAGATGAATGGCTTGGACCAGGACTAGGGGGCGGAATGGCATATTCCAGCAATGCTGAGAATGTATATTCGTTCCGAATCAATCGCGTTGAACCACTCCACATTCCTCTCTTGTCAAATATTACCGGCCCGTTTCGGTACGATTTTATGGTTGGCCCACTCCGAGGGCACACCTATATGCCTTCGTTGACGCCGGGGGCGCCCAACACCGCAAATGTCGTAAACCCAGGCGATCCCTGGGTACATGTCGAAAAGATAAGCTTGCGGCCAACCAAGAACCTTGAGTTCGGCTTCGAGCGCACAGTGATTTGGGGTGGCAAAGGGCACGAAGGGATAAATATTCATTCATTCCTAAGGAGTTTCATTAGCCTTAGCGCAGGCAATTCTACTGCCAAGAGGGGAAACACTGACCCAGGCGCGCGCTTTGGTGCGTTCGACTTCTCATATCGGTTGCCATATTTGCGAAACTGGCTCACGCTGTATACGGCCTCGGAAGTACATGATGATGTATCTCCGATTGACGCTCCGCGACGCGCTTCTTGGCGACCGGGCATCTATCTTTCACACGTTCCGGCTATCCCCAAGCTGGACATACGTGTTGAAGGTGTCAATACAGATCCACCTGTCACAACCAGCCAAGGTGGCGAATTTATGTATTGGGAGATGATCCAACGTCAGGGATATACGAACCAGGGCCAAATGCTCGGAGACTGGATTGGACGCGAAGCTAAGGGAGGGCAGGGCTGGATCACCTTTCACCTCCGCGGCAACGAATGGATTCAGTTTGGAGTACGTAACCAGAAGGTTGCAAAAGACTTCATTCCCGGCGGCACCACCCTGAACGACATCAACTTCCAAGTTGTCAAACGTATTGGCAGGGACTTCGAGATCAACGGCAATTTTACGTGCGAGCGCTGGAAAGCTCCCATCTATCTTCCCGGGCTGCAGACTGTTACCTCCACCACCATGCAACTCACATGGTTTCCGCAGGGGAGGATATGATTCTAAGAGGATGTTGGAAGCTCTTACACCGGAACGTAGTGATTCCATCCTCACTTACTTTCCAATCCAATCACTGCATTACTTCGATAACAGCCTCGACCCGCGTTGACGGATATATCGCGCTGGGTTGCCAGCTACAACTGCGAGCGGGCCTACATCATGGGTGACAACACTTCCAGCTCCGATAACAGCGCCGCTTCCGATAGTGACTCCCGGAAGGATGATACAGTGCGCTCCAATCCAAACGTCATCACCGACATGGACTGGCATTCTTTCTCTGCTCCCTTGCCCATGGATTGGAATCATCGGGTCTTCGAACTCGTGGGCCGTTGTTAGGATTGTTACGTTCTGGCCCATAAGCACATGCCTTCCGATCTTCACATCTCGGTTCAGATAACTATTGAGCCCTATCTCGGAATCGTCACCAATTTCAATATCGGATCCTGAGCCAAAGAACGCACGTTTACGGATGATGACGTTCTTCCCACATTTCAAGAAGATGACACCTGTGAGCGCTTTCCTAAGCCAATTTCCGAATCCTCCGAGCGGAAATGGTGGCTGCGGAAGCCACTGTGCAAACGCATAGTATAGTACCGCGGCCACTGACTTGATAGGTGTCTGTTTCACACTTCCCTCGCAATTTGATTGTAAGATCTTCAATTATACGATGTCATAACCAGTTCTTCCGATTCGCAAGCCTCTGCGTCTTCGCATACCGTTTTGACTTTTCGGAGGGAAGATTTGCTCGCATGCGAATGGAATAGCTTCGCATCCTTTGATCTTCAGCTCGTTATAGGCAAGGTGGAATCTCCCACCTACCTTGTAGATCAAGTTGTCCAAAGAGTACCCGCGAATTGAGTCAATGGAATACTGGGCCGTACTTGGCAAGGAAACGTTAACTCCAGAATATCCAAAATCCAATTCATGAAAGTCGGCGCAATCAACTAAAGGTTTCAATTGCCAGGGTTTAACCCTTGAGGATGCAATAAGATATGAATGCAATACGAGTTAAAGGCAGTACCTATCGTTCTGATATCGACGGATTGAGAGCGATTGCGATATTGTCGGTCGTCGGGTACCATATTGGCATTCCTGGAACGGGTGGTGGATATGTAGGTGTTGACATTTTTTTCGTTATTTCCGGTTACCTCATCACTTCAATCATCTCGCGGGAGATCGATAACGGTAACTTTTCTCTGATTCGATTTTACGAGCGGCGGGTTCGGAGGATTTTACCTGCGTTGGCTGTTGTTCTTATCGCAACCTTGATTTGGGGGTGGTTCAGTCTGCTTCCAGCGGAATTCGCTGATTTCTCGAAATCACTTCTGACCGCTATAGTGTCCTGTTCGAATATTTTCTTTTCGCAGCAATCGGGCTATTTCGATGGCCCAAGGGATATGAAGCCTCTGCTGCATACTTGGTCTCTCGGTGTAGAAGAGCAGTTCTATGTTGTTCTTCCTCTTATATTAATTGTCATTTATCGTAGTTGGAGGAACCGTCGAAAGGTCTGGATTGCAAGTATTGCATTTGTGTCCTTTGCGATCAGCGCAGTAGGGGTTGTCTATTTTCCTATTGGAGCATTCTTTCGCCTCGAATCGCGCGCATGGGAATTGATGTGCGGAAGTTTGCTAGCGATTGGAATGTTTCCCATTATCCGTGGTACGGTTGGCCGAAATCTTGCCAGTGCCAGTGGATTGCTGATGATTCTGATAGCAATTGCAAAATACGATGATTTCACACCTTTTCCTGGGATTGCTGCGTTGTTGCCTTGCGCCGGATGCATGTTAGTGATCTCGGCCGGCCAATCTGGGGCATCAATAGTCAGAAGGATATTATCGCTACCGCAGGTTGCGTTTGTAGGCTTGATCTCCTACTCACTATATCTATGGCATTGGCCGATTCTCGTTTATGCCCGTATACACCCCTTGAGTTGGATGTCAGTGGGACGCCCATATTCGAGAGTGATTCTTCTCTTTGATATGTTCATGATTGCGATCTTGTCCTGGCGCTTTGTGGAAATGCCTTTTCGGTCAGGTGCACACGCCCCATCAAGGCGCCCGCTCTTTGTTACTGCGGCCCTGACGTATGGCGCGCTGGCGACCTTCTCCCTCGCAGTAATTGGAGCTCGAGGAGCACCGGCCAGGTTTACTCCAGAGGCAGCTCGCATTGCGTCGTTCGAGGCGGAGGGGGGAGATCGGCTCGCTGAACGAGAAGGGACTTGCTTGGTTGGCGGTCCAAATTCATCTGGCATCAATGTTAAGGATTGCCTGACCGAGGACGCGAGCAGACCAAATTTTCTCCTTTTCGGCGATAGCCATGCGGCCCACCTTTGGTACGGCCTCTCGCGTCAATTTCCCGAGTTGAATATCATGCAAGCTACCGCAGCGACATGCAAGCCTCTCATTCAAGTAAAGAAGGCTGAGCCTTATTGTCAGAATCTTCGCGATATGATATTTGCGAAGTATTTGGCTTCACATCATGTCGATGGTGTCATTCTCTCCGGTGCATGGACACCTTCCGACATGGCCCCGTTGGCCGGGACGCTCGACTTATTTCAAAAACTAGGCGCAAAAGTATATCTGGTTGGGCCAAATCCTGGCTATGACGAGTCTCTACCGCGTTTGCTTGTGCAGTCGGTAATGATGAGGGATGCCTCGATTCCTGAGCGTCACTTGGCTCATGGTGCATGGACTCTCGACAGAACAATGCGGAGGCTCGCTGACCAAAAGCAACTTTCTGGCTACATTTCCCTCGTTACAGCAATGTGTCCCAATGACAAGTGTATCGAATACGCAGAACCTCTTATCCCTACAGAGAGTGATGCAAACCACTTTACGGCCGGCGGATCGCTGGTGATAGCGAAGAACATTCGCGCACTCCATGGATTACCGTAGTGGATGCCGCAGGAGGACGCAGTGCAAAATCTTTCGGTAGCATTTAAGCGAAGTGTTCGACAAGCTGGCCGAGCAGAAAGTGAGTTTGAGCGAAGGTCACCTTCAAACCGACCATGTGCACATGATGATTTAGATTCCACCCAATTATGCGGTGTCGCAAGTGGTGGGCGCTTTCAAGGGCAAAAGCACATTCCATCTTGCCCGGGTGTATGGAGAGCGGAAGCAGAGTTAAGTAGGGCAGACTTTCTGGGCGAGAAGATACTTCGTATCTACGGTAGGGAGAGACGAGGACACGATCCGGGAGTGCATCTGCAACCAGCAGATGGAAGACCAGAGGCTGGATCAGATGAACCTCTGGAGTTGACCTGCTACTGTCAAGGGGGCCCAATTCAACCGATCCGCGTTAGCGATCCCTTTCAATCTGCTTTGAGCGGCTCATGTAGTAAAGCCCCCGGCTCTGCCAGGAGATATCTACTCCGGTATGTTGTATTCCCTCGGTGGTCGTGGCTTCCGCATAAGTCAGTATGCGATAATTTTGCAGTCGAAGGCTGATGAGTTTCACATTTTACTGGATAGTGTGAGGTTATTTTCTGCGATGGATGAATCACTGATATACGCTCGACTGACTGAGATATTCAAGGACGTTTTCGATGAAGACTCCATTGAAGTGGCTCCTGAGCTTTCAGCTAAAGACGTAGACGGCTGGGATAGCCTTACTCACATCCGGCTGATTCTTACAGTCGAGAAAGCGTTCAAGATTAAGTTCTCAACCTCCGAGATCGGCAAGCTGGGAAATGTGGGCGATCTCGTGGAGTTGATCAAAGTGCGGACCTAGTAACTTGTTGAAATTGGTTGGTTAGCGGCGTCTTCTCTTGTGATTTTCGCTTCTGCTTGGGTGAAACCCGTTTGAAATGCGGTTTGGGCTAGCATTTATATAGGTTCATGGGTCTGAGGGAAGCACGGTCGAGGCCGCGACCGCTGTTCAGCACACTGCTCGAGGAGCCTAGCTAGTGGTTGAGCCATCAGTCTCGGCAGCCGGATGAGGTTATGTGCGGCGCAGTTGAATGCGAACATTCTGTCCACTGTCTCTAATCCTCGCAGCTTTGCTTGGCTTCAGTCGCGTGGTGTGCTTTAGGCAGTCGAAGCTCTTCTCGTTCAGCCGCACACCGGGATGGTTCGTGGATTCATGCGTCTGGTTGCAGCGGCTCTTGCCGCGGAAATCCGCGCCATCGCCCACATCCGAGCCCTCCTTCGAGCGAAAACAATTCTGCGAAGCCTAAGCCTAAATCAGCAATGGTCTAGCGTGAAGTGCTCGTCGCTCATGAACCGCCTCACCTGCCTGCTCGCTTCGGCAATGGGCTGCTGTGACACGTCGGAGGTCAACAGCGGGCCGCGGTTCTTCGCGAGCACCGCATGGTTTCACACCGCATCCTCCATGCCCAGGCTTGCAAACCAACTGAACAGCGGGGTGTAATCGATCTGCTCAACCAGCAAACGCTCCGAGCGCACCGAATAGAAGACCTGCAACAACAACGCAGAATGTACTCCAGAGCATTTGATAGAAGGTCAGAGTCCGCATACAGTGCTTTGAACTCCGCGATCAGCGTCAATAGGACCGTGTCAGTCAGATTGCTAGGCAGTCGCCCCGGATGATCCGATAGCACACGCTGCTCCAACAAGATATCACTGAACATCCCGTTCTTAATCAACGCACCTCAACGCATAGTCTTAGGATGACCAACCTCAGATCTCCGTTGCAGAATGGGCACATATTTCAATAAATTCCGAGAGCAGTGCATCCAGGCATGCAACCTTCATATTGGGTGCAGAAACAGGAAGGGGTAATGTTCCAGTGAATCCACTTTACACGGAATTGCAATGGTTGCCGCGTGTGCCAGAGGATTTTTCCGCGAGGCTGAAGGCTCTGGGGAATTCGCTCGGTCCCCTGGGGCTTGAACTGCAGGCGTTGGCGTTGCATTCTCTGGACCTGAACCAGCTAACTAAACTTGCAAAGACGATTGAAAAAGCGCGTTTCGACGGGAAGGATCTTAATCCGCTTACGCCATTCCGGTTGGCAATTTTAAGTAACTCAACCATCGATATGATTGTTCCGGCATTGGTGGCCAGCGCAGCCCGTCATGGCATCGCTCTTGAGATCATCCAGCCCTCGTATGACCAAGTAGCGCAGGAAGCTCTGACGCCGGATTCGACGGTGAATCGATCTAATCCGGATGCGGTGCTTTTGGCGCTCGACTATCGTGCCTTGCCCATGAAACTTGCGCTTGGCAATAGAGAGGCTTCCTCGGCCATGGTGCAGGGAGCTATCGGCTACTTACAAGCGCTTCGCAACGGCATTAAGTCCAATTCCAATGCGGTTTGCATTTTCCAGAGTATTCCGTCACCCGTTGAGACGCTGTTTGGAAGTCTTGACCGAATGCTGTCGGGAACTCTGAGGAACTCAATTGACAGCATCAACCGCGAGCTATGCGAGTTTGTATTCAATTCCGGAGACGTGCTTCTGGACGTAGCCGGAGTTGCGGAAACCGTCGGGCTGGCCGACTGGTACAACACGCAGTTGTGGAATTTAGCGAAGTTTTCTTTCTCCAATGAACTGATTCCGCTCTACGCCGATCACGTTGCCCGAACGGTGGCCGCCATCCGCGGCAAGAGCCGAAAGGTTCTGATTCTGGATCTGGATAACACGGTTTGGGGCGGAGTTATTGGAGACGATGGCTTGGAAGGCATCCAGATTGCACAGGGCGACGCCAGAGGCGAAGCCTACTTGGCATCACAGCGTCTGGCGCTTGACCTCCGGCAACGCGGAATCGTGCTTGCTGTCTGCTCGAAAAATACTGATGAAGTGGCGCGCGAACCTTTTGAAAAGCACCCTGAGATGCTGCTGAAGCTGAATCACATCGCCGTTTTCCAAGCGAACTGGAACGACAAGGCTACCAACATTCGGGCCATCGCCGAGGAACTGGCGCTCGGTCTCGATGCCATGGTGTTTCTTGACGACAACCCGGTGGAGCGAGGACTGGTACGCAAGTTGCTTCCTCAAGTGGCAGTACCTGAACTGCCGGAGGAGCCGGCTTACTACGCGAGAACGCTTGCAGCAGGCGGCTACTTCGAGGCTGTGGCCTTTGCCAGGGAGGATCTCACGCGGGCGGGCTTCTACCAGGACAACGCCAAACGCGCCATCCTGCAAAAACAGGTCGGAGGTGTGGACGCCTACTTGGCATCGCTAGATATGACCATCACCTTCCAGCCCTTCGACGCCACCGGCCGCGCGCGCATCGTCCAACTCATCAACAAGTCCAACCAGTACAATCTCACTACGCGCCGCTACACTGATCCAGAAGTGGTCGAGGCAGAAAACGACCCGAAGATATTAACGCTGCAGGTCCGACTGGCGGATGTATTTGGCGACAACGGCATGATCAGTGTGGTTATCTGCCGTCCGGGAGATGCCGGAGTTTGGGAGATAGATACCTGGCTGATGAGTTGCCGCGTACTCGGACGTAAGGTGGAGCAAATGGTTTTACGTGAGATTCTCGAGCACGCGCGAGGGACAGGCATTTATAAGTTGGTCGGCACTTATAGACCTACGGATCGCAACAAGCTGGTAGTGGATCACTATGCCAAGCTCGGATTCAACAAGGTTGGGGAGGAAAAGTCAGGGGTGATGCGCTGGGAACTGCTCGTCGAGGGCGCGGAACCGGAGAGCGCGCCGATGAAGGTTTGGAGTGCCCGGAATCTTCTGTACCCCTTGAGATGAGAGAAACTGGGCTGAGAAGTGTGTTGGATGGCACTAGGCAAGAAGCATACGCCGGAGCAAATAGTAAGCCTGTTAGGTCAGATCTAAGTTGCTGCGGTGAGCGGCAAGACCACCGCACAGGCTTGCAAAGGAGCTCTGATCATAGAGCAGAGCTATTAGCGCTGACAAGGGGAATATGGCGGTCTTCAGGTCGATGTCGATGAGAGCGAACCTGGACGAGCGTCAAGGTGATCAGCGGCCTGGCCGATGTATTGGCAATGCAGGGCGTCCAGGAATATCTTCGCTCCGACGATGCTCCTCAGTTTGTAGCCGGTGATCCGCTCAAATGACTGGCTACAGCCGGAACAAAGACTACCTTTATCGAACCCGGTGCTTCCTGGAAGAACGGTCACTGCAAGAGTTTCAACTCAAAACTGCAGGATGAAGTTCTGAGCGGAGTGATCTTCTATTTGATGAAGGAACTGGGGATAATGGCTGAATGCTGGCGCGTTCACTACAGCACGATCATGCCGCACTCTGCGCTGGGATATATGCTACTTGCCTCTATTGCAGGGATAACCAAAGCTTCCCACATCCCCGGCTGCGAGCAGGAACAGAACTCCCTCGTTGCGCCACTACAAACAATCGGGCAGGCCAGGTCGTTTCGCACGGCTGCACTGCAATGGAGAAATCTCTCGCATGATTCAATCAAATGACAAATCCAATGGACACATGAAGGAAGCCAAGTTGCCGCGACGAGACTGGATACTGATGCCAATGCTCAGCCTGCTGACAATTGGTTTGATGATAGGATCCGCTGAGTTAATAGCCGACCGCATGAACCCTGTGCTGAGAGATTCTCTAAAACCTATGTCTCAGTGCCTCATCATGAGCGTTCCTGCAGACGGCTATAGTGCGCTACCGGATTCAGATTGCTGGGATAAAGAACTCGAAGCTCCCGTAGAAATTGAATACAGGTTTAATAGCTGCGGGCACCGCGCAGGCATGGAGTGTGGGCCAAAGCCGCCGGGGAACTACAGGATTGTGATGATAGGTGCGTCAACTGCGTTCGGATTCTCGGTGCCTAGAGAGAAGACCATCGCGGCGCTCTTACCGACCAAACTTTCGCTGCAAACCGGGCGCAAGATTGAACTCTATAACGAAAGTATGTTATCGAGGCATCCAAGTGTTGTCCCCAAGCATTTCGATGAAGTTGTAGCAGCAAGCCCCGACATGATTCTCTGGGTATTACAGCCTACTGATATCGAAAACGAGTCGCCTGAGAAAGCGTGGGAACCAAATTCTGCTAAAACAGGCTTTTGGGCAAGGGCCAAGATCCGCATCAAAGTCTTGTTCATGACGGAATCAATCCCCGATGCAGTACGCCATTTGTGGAATCGGGGGGTAGCTGTATTCGATGAGACCGCGCCTGTAGTTCAGCTGCAGTTTCTATTGGAGAAAGCCTTTTATGAGGATCCACGCCTGTACATGAAGCACTACCTTATGGGAGGCGGGGATTCAGGATTCATGCAACTGCAAACGAACGCTGATTGGCAGAACCGCCTTCGGTATTTTGACAGAGATGCCGCGGATACTTTGGGACGGGCCAAAGCGGCGGGAGTGCCTTTGGTTGTTGTTCTGCTGCCAAATCTTCCTCAGGCGATCATGATCTCCATGGGAGAGTGGCCGGAAGGTTTTGATCCCTATAAGCTAGACCGTGAGCTTCGCACAATCGTAACCAGCCACGGAGGGACCTATATAGACATTTTGTCGGACTTCCGTACTATACCCAACCCAGAGCGAGCGTTTTTCCCTTGGAATCCCCACCCCAATGCCGACGGGCATGCGATCATTGCAGACCTGCTGACTAAGCGGCTTACCAGCGGCACCATTTCCGCACTTAAAGTTACTAGCCAGACGCAGGCTGAATTTGAGAAGGGCAAATAACCATGGATACAGCTTCTTTTCAATTCGTGCTGTTCGGCTTGGTTGCAGCGTTAGTATCGAACCTCAGTCGCTCGCGAATATGGCGCTCGATAGTGCTTCTTCTGACCAGCCTCGTTTTTCTTGGTCTGCTCGCGCATAACCCAATCGTCTTTCTTCCGTTAGCTGTTTTTTTGTTGCTGGGTTACATCACGCACGTCATCCTCCAGCGCGGCTGGACCCGGTCCGTGGGGTGGATTCTTTGTCCAGTCATTTTCGGCTACATATGGCTGAAGAAGTATACCTTTCTTCCGGAAGCATTTTTGTCATGCTCCCCATACTTCACGCTGGGCCTCTCCTACATCTTCTTCCGTGTGATGCACTTATTGATCGAGACCGGAGATACCAGTGAGAAGCGGCGCGTAGGACTAGGCGCCTACCTGCTCTACACGCTCAACTTCACCACGTTCATCTCCGGCCCCATCCAACGCTATGACGAATTCGCCCGAGACCAAATTGCCAGCGATCCGATCCCACTAGGGCCTCGCGTGATTGGCTTGCAGTTGGAGCGCATCATACGCGGCTTTTTCAAGGTTAACGTGCTGGCGATGCTGTTCCACCTGGTACAGGAAGATGCACTGGCACAGCTATTCCACCCGCTGCCGTTATCGTTCAGACTCTATGCAGCTTTCAAGCTTGCTGTCGTTTATCCCCTTTTTCTATACGCAAATTTCTCAGGCTACATAGATATTGTGATTGCCATGGCGCGGCTAATGCGCGTGCGCCTGCCGGAGAACTTTGATCGCCCATTCTCGGCGTCCTCGGTCTTGGAATTCTGGACCCGTTGGCACATTACACTCTCAACGTGGTTCAAGACATATGTGTACAACCCTTTACTCATAGCGCTGATGCGACGCATTTCATTGCGTGTTATGGAGCCATTGCTTGGAGTGTTCTGCTTTTTTGTAACGTTCTTCCTGGTCGGAATATGGCATGGACGTACTTCGGAGTTTGTGATATTCGGTCTGTTGACGGGAGGCGGAATCTCGATCAACAAACTCTGGCAGTTAGGACTGACACGCGCCATTGGCCGGCAGCGCTATAAGGCGCTGGCTAATGACTTCGTCTATGTCGCCTTCGGCCGCGGGTTGACCTTTATCTGGTTTGCTTTCACGCTCTCCTGGTTCTGGGCTGACTGGAAGCAGATCGACAGGGTATTTGCTGCTTTGAGCGTCGTGCAGTGGCTAGGTGTCTGGCTGGCGGCTTGGCTTTGTGCCACAGTGGTACTTGCGTCGTGGGAATGGCTCTTCGCCGCGCTGCTGTCAATCAGAAGTTTAGAGGGTCCGGTACTGACCAGTCGTTATGTGCGTGTAGTTTACGCCAGTGCACTTGGTCTGATTGCTATGGTCATGACTGCCTTGCTTAATCAGCCTGCCCCGGATGTTGTCTACAAGGCTTTTTAGTCACTTTCACCGAATGGGCACTTCCACGCTTTAAGAAGGGCGCTATCCGGGTATCCCGGCATGGGCTGTAGAAGGAGACAGGCAGATGAGCCTCTCAAAGAGAAGCTTCAACTCCGCCGACCAGATGCGGTTCGCATCTATATCAGGCGACTATAACCCTATGCACCTCGATGTGCTCCAGGCACGGCGCACGCAAGCAGGCGCGCCGGTGGTGCACGGAATCAACCTGCTGCTTTGGGCACTCGATTCTCTGGCGGAAGCACAACCGGACTTGCCTCCGTTGTGCGGTTTACGCGCCCACTTCTACAAATTTGTCTATCTGGATGAGTTTGTGGACGTAACGCTTACCAAGCAAAGTCCGTCTGATGCACGATTGAATATCTCTGTCGGTGGTGCCTCACGCTCAAAAGTCACCATAACTTTTGGCTATACTGTTGAGGATTGCCCCGACTGGTCCACATCTTCTTTGGAGTTAGTGCCATTTTCTTTGCTGCCGTTGGATCTGAGTTTTGAACAAATGGCCGGCCGTTCCGGCCGCATATCGCTTCAAATGGCGCCGGAGGATGCAATGGCGCATTTTCCGGCTGCCGCAAGGTGGTTAGGCGCTCGAAGAATTGCCGCCCTAGCGGCCAGTTCTTATCTGGTTGGCATGGCCTGTCCAGGGTTGCACTCCATCTATAGTGAACTGTCGATAAAAGCCTGCGTGGAATCTACTCCTCACGATTCTCTTGCATTTCGCGTAACTGAAACTGATCCTCGTTTCCGCTCCGTTGACCAGGAAATCGCAGGTGGTGGGCTGACCGGTATGGTGTATAGCTCTGCCCGCATGCCTCCTGTAGAGCAGCCATCCATGAAGGCGCTCAAGGGGTTAGTGGCGCCGGCAGAATTCGCTGAAAGTGTGGTCTTAATTGTCGGCGGATCGCGAGGTTTGGGCGAACTAACGGCCAAGCTGATTGCCACGGGCGGAGGGCGCGTCATTGTTACCTGGCAAGCTGGGAAAGACGATGCTGAAAGAGTTGCCCAGGAAATACGCTCTGCTGGTGGAATATGTGAAACTATTGCTTACGATGCCAGGAAACCGGCTAGTGAACAAATTGCATTCCTCGCGCACACCCCTACGCATGCATACTATTTCGCGACACCTTCCATCTTTCGTTCCCTATCGGAGATCTTTGTCCAAGAACGACTGGAAGAATTTCTGGCTATTTATGTGAACGGATTCTGGCAGTTATTGCAGGCGCTGCACGCTTGTCAGCCTCGACTATCTATCTTTTTCCCATCCTCGGTTTCCGTTACGAAACGACCGCGGGGAATGACAGAATACACAATGGCCAAGACTGCCGGAGAAGTCCTCTGCGCCGACATAAACATATCTCTAGCCCCCCTGCATGTGACAGTAAGCCGCCTGCCGCGCCTGCTAACGGATCAAACAGCCTCCATTACCGCAGCGGAGACAGCTGATCCGCTTAAGACCATGCTGCCCATCATTAGGGAAGTGCAGTCTTGGCCGAAGTAGTGGGTCTGTGGCGGGAAAGAAGCGCTGCCAGATGGTGCGCCTGCGATCGACAGCCTCCTAGTACCGAGAGTTGAGGCAGTTGAGCGCAACCTCATGAATGCCAGGTCTTGTCTGGCGCATGGCAAATCTGCTCCAGGTTGCA
>Ga0007854_10001706_pt1 | contig 13926 bp, 10 predicted proteins | sample CryBogCBH12Aug08_FD_60382 | JGI IMG/M metagenome (GOLD analysis project Ga0007854, IMG submission 60382) | Freshwater microbial communities from Crystal Bog, Wisconsin, USA - CBH12Aug08 | ecosystem: Environmental > Aquatic > Freshwater > Lake | place: Crystal Bog, Wisconsin, USA | collected...
CCGTAAGTTACAAGTCAGAATCACACTTTCCCGATCGTCCTCCTCTGCTACTCTCCGTGCAGATGGATCCCATTGGACCAGACTCTAAAGAACTGGAGGGTGTTGCCACTACTCCCATTGAAACCCGGAAGACCGTGCTGGCGATAGACAGCCTTCTGCGCGGGGCGTCCCGCCTGCAGCGTTCCATACAGAAGCGCTGGCGGCGCATACGACGCAGGCCTCAGACCATTGCGGAGAGTGCAAATCTCCTTCCGACACTAATTCAGGTGCTCGCTGCCTTCACACGGGTGGACGGGGAGATGCTGGAAGAGGAAATTGATTCGAGTTTGGGCTTCCTCCGTTACGATTATCCAGAGGCTGTCTATTCTGAACTCCGCAGGCTGTTCAGGCAGGCGCTTGAGCAGCAGCAGGATCTCCGGGCAATGGCTGCAAAGCTTTCCGTCGAGATGAACGATGACCGCAAGATTCTACTTGGCGTCCAACTCTACGATCTCATAACCCGCTCCGGGAAAAAACCCGAGCAGTTGGAGGCCTACCATGATTTTATGGGCCAGCTGGGAATGGCGGCGCAGGCTATCGACATCGTTTATCAGCTTAATGCGAATGAGCAGGCTGATCCGGAGTTCTTTTACGAGGGTGTCTCACCTCTTGAAGTTGTCTCCTTCGGTGATCCCGAAAAATGTGATGTGGCTCTGCGCGACTTCACCCCCGGCGAGCGTCTTTTGGCTTACCGCCACAATGATCTAATCATCCTGAAAAATCTTTCTTCACGGAGTCTTATCGTGCAGGGGCGCCTGCTCAAGCCCGGTGAATTCTGCCGCATCTACCCAGGACAACGGGTGCTTGTTGGCGAACAGGTAATAACCTCTCAGGACTTTATTTTTTACTTCAACGCAAAAAGAAATGTGACCTTTCCCCACATTTTTGTGGCAATCAACAATGAGGAGGTTCGTCTGGAAAAGAGCCGGGGACGAGACAGTGATCTTGAGATCGCTTTCGGACTAAAAATACGCGTCAAAGCCCTGCAAAATCTGCGAGCCACCCTGCGCGGGATTCAACTCAACAAGGGAGTGACCGTGGAAGCGCAACTCTCAGACAAAATTCTTTTCCGCGATGGAGGAGAGTTGGATTTTGAGGAGTTGAAGCGGCGCGTCGGAGCCTTCGGAGGCCGTTTCGTGCTCAAGGGTTCGAAGACCGAATACATCGCATCAAATAATCCCAGCAGGCTCGATGACGACGACATCCTTCTCTCTCCTGGAATAGGCGGCGAAATCACACTTCGAATAACGTGCAATTACCAGAACAAGAATGGTCGAGTTGAGGTGATGCAGGCAGACCGACCTATCGTAGTGCGGGGCATTCCTGTCCGTGGATCAATGGATCTCACGGATGGGGACACGATTCGCATTGATGCGGGTCAAGTGTTGCGATGCAACTTCACCGACAGGATCATTGAAGAGGAGCGCAACATCATCCGTAGCCTGGATGTGCGCGACCTTGTCTGCCGATTCAGGGGAGGCGACTCAGCCCTTGATAACCTTAACTTCAGCATCGAGCGCGGGGAAATGGTCTGCGTTCTAGGAGCCAGTGGTTGCGGCAAAAGCACCTTGATGAGGGCCCTAGCCGGGCAGTTCAGACCGGTTGCCGGCGATGTATATCTCAATCAGCGTCCCCTCTACCGAAACCTTGAGTCCCTCCTTCAATACATCACCTATATCCCGCAATATGATGCCTTCGACGAACAACTCACGATTGAGGAGAATTTGAGTTTTGCTGCAGCAATCCGCGCTCCGCACTTGTCGCGGCGTGAACGGCAACGACGTATTGATGGCAAGCTCGCAGAACTCGGTCTCAATGAACGTCGCAGGGAGGTGGTCGGAGGATCCCATCAAAAAAATTTGAGCGGCGGCGAGAGGAAGAGGCTCAACATTGGTTTGGACATGGTCAGCACGGCTGATGTCTATCTTTTTGACGAACCGACCAGCGGACTTTCATCCAAAGATTCAGAACATGTCATCGAGATCATCCGCGGGATGGCGCACAACAAGATCGTCTTGGTGACAATCCATCAGCCGACCTCCAAAATCTTCCAGATGTTTCAGAAGGCCCTTCTCCTAGACAAGGGGGGAAAACTTGTTTTTTTCGGAACTCCCACGGAGATGCTGTCCTACTTCGCCGAAGCCGAGCATGAACAGCTCTTCGGCACGGAACTTGGCGGCTGTCAGGCCTGCGGCACCACCCGTCCCGAGTTCGTCTTTGACGTGCTTGAAACTCCTCTCCGTGATCTCAGCGGTGATCTCATCTATGAGGAGAATAATCGCGGCCAACTCGTGCCCGCCCGGCGGTTCTCCCCAGAATATTGGAGAGACAAGTTTGAAGCCTATAGGCTTATGAAGGAGGTGCAGCAGCCTGCATCATCCCGCATTCCTGTTCCTGCGGGACCCGAGTCACGCAGCAGCCTTTCCCAGCGCCCTTCCGGATGGGACAGCTTCCGACTGCATCAAGAAATCGGCCAATTCCTTGTGCTTCTGCAACGCTCATTTATCAGCAAGCTCCGCAATAGGGCCAATCTGATCATTACCCTCTTGGCAGCCCCGTCTCTCGCCTTTCTGATAGGCTTTGTCTACCGCTATTCGGAAAGCGAACATTACGATTTTGCTTCGGCCTTCCACATACCCACCTATCTATTCCTCTCGCTGGTGGTCGCCATGTTCCTTGGACTCACCAATAGTGTTGATGACATCATCCGCGACCGGCCAGTGTTGCTGCGGGAACGCAATCTGCATGTGCGACTCGGCTACTACGTCCTGGCAAAGGGGCTGACCCTCGCCGTGTTCGCAGTCGTCCAGTGCGTTCTCTTTACTTTGGTAGGCGATGCCCTGCTCGCGGTCAGGGGCATGTTCTTGGTAATTTTCACCGCCATGTTTCTGACTACCATGAGCGGGGTTGCCATCGGACTTCTCGTTTCCACGTTGGTCAACGAGAGCAAGACAGGCGTGCTTATCATTCCTGTAGTCCTCATTCCGCAGCTCATTTTGGCCGGCGCTTTCACTAAATATGAGGAAATGAACCGCAACTTGGATTTTATCCACGTGATTCGCGAGTGGTTCAGCCATCATCCCGACAGCGCAATGGAGCCTCGTAGCGACCTGCAGGTTCCCATGATTTGTGAGTTCATGCCGATGCGATGGTCCTATGAAGCGATCATTTTTGCCCAAGCAAAACTCAACCCTCTTGCCCTGAGGCAGGCCCGCATTCAACGACAGATCAACCACCTTGCAGCCATCAAAAATCCCTCGGAAGCTCAGGAGGAACGTCTCGACGACTTGAAGGATCTGCTAGCTATTCTTAGCGGATTGGAGGCGAAGTCGCCCAAGGAACTAGACAAGCGGATGGATCGAATCGATCGAGTAATCGCAGGGTCCCCCTTCAAGCGTGAAGAATTGATTGGGGGCGAGGGAGGGGTCACGGCTGAACAACTCTACATCAATCAGAAGGTTCTTGATCTGGTTTCCAAGGCTGAGATGGAAACCTACGACTACCGCGACGCCCATCATCCCAATGTCTTTTTCGGTCCCGTGAAGAACTACTTTGGGTTCAGCTTCCCATTGCTCTGGTTTAATTCCGGAGTGATGATTTTCTGCAGTCTCATGGCCTTTGTTTTCCTCTACTCGATCCTGAGAAGACAGATTCAGTTGACGCGCAACTGACTTTTATGAGTGAGGTCATCCCATTGGAAGACTCTTGGGTTGATGTGCTCCGCAAAGCACGGAAGGGGCTCTCACTTGCACCAGGCGAATTGGAGAGGCGCAGTGGCCTCTCCTGTGCGGAAATCGCCTCCCTTGAGGCGGGCAACCTAAAACATGAAACCCTTGGCAAGTTGGCTATTACACTTGGTCTGGATCCAATCCGGCTGCTGGCGTTGGCGAGGAGTGAATATCATCCCGGCAAACTGAAACTACCCCTTGGGATACTCATGTTCAGCACTCCTTGGCATGAGTATGAGGTTAACTCATTTCTTGTCTGGGATTCGCAGGCGGAAAGCCCATCTCCGGCTGCCGCCTTTGATACTGGAGCGGATGCTTCTGACATGATCGGATTTCTCAGGGTTCATCATCTTGCCCTCACGCAGGTTTTTTTGACCCACGGACATGGAGACCACGTGTTTGATCTAGAGCGACTCCTGGAGAAAAGTCATGCCCACGCATGGATCGGCACCGGGGAAGAGTTTCCCGCCGTAGAATCCCTAAAAACATTTGAAGCTGGTCGTGAGTTTTTTGTCGGTTCGCTCCGTATTGAAACCAGATCCACATGGGGTCATACCGCAGGGGGAATCACCTATGTGATTCATGGTCTCGCGCGACCGGTTGCCATCGTGGGGGACTCCCTCTTTGCCGGATCGATGGGAGGACCCATTGTTTCCTACAAAGCATGTTTGGAAAACAATCGCCGAGAGATCCTCTCGCTCCCTGCGGACACCCTCCTCTGTCCTGGACATGGCCCCCTCACCACGGTGGCCTTGGAAAGGGAGAACAACCCGTTTTTTGGGGACTTGGATTTTCTTGAGTAGTTTCAATTGGGAATGCCCAAAAATGCAGGGCTTGACCCTGCCCCCCTTCTGGTGGATTCTCCAAACCCCACAAAAGAAAGCAGGTGAATTTAAATGCCGGAAGTTATTGTCCGTAAGGGCGAACCAATCGACCGGGCGCTCAAGCGCCTAAAGAGCAAACTCGACACCGAGGGAATCCTCGACGAGGTACGCCGTCTTCGTGCCTTCGAAACCCCGACTCAACGCACGAAGCGTAAAGCGAAGGCTAACGCCAAACGGGCCAAGGCCAAAGTGCGCTTTGTCCTGAGCTAACGAACTGCTTTCCACTCTTTTGAGTGAAACCTGAAGTTCTCATCATCGGCTGCGGTTTCCTAGGGAACGCCGCAGCCGAACTTTTTTCCTCCCGAGGACTTCGCGTTCTGGGCTTGGTTCGGAGCATGGATTCACTGAGCGAACTTGATAACCGCCCGTTTGAATCGCTCCGATGCGATGTTACCGAAACCTCATCAGTAGAGGCTCTGCAACCGAGATTAGAGGGGGTTCCGCTCGCTATTTATGCAGTGAGTTCCAGACACGGCGGCGCAGAGTGCTATGCGGCTGTCTATCGCGATGGCCTGCACCGTATTTTGGAAGGATGGAGTCCGAAAAGGCTGATTTTTGTCAGCAGCACCTCGGTTTACGGACAGAACGATGGGTCGTGGTTGACGGAAGAGTCACCAACCTGTCCCGATTCTCAAACAGGTAGAATTCTTTTGGAAGCGGAACGGATTGCCATTTGCTACGGAGGGACTGTGGCAAGGTTGTCCGGAATCTATGGTCCCGGACGCTCGGTACTGTTGAAGAAATTTTTATCTGGCGAAGCCGTGCTGGAAGATGGAGGAACCCGCTGGATCAACCAGATTCATCGGGACGATGCCGCTGCCGCCCTTGTTCGTCTCAGCGAGGAAACCATTGCTTCCGGTATTTATAATGTTTCCGATGATACTCCGGCCACTCAAAGGGACGTGTATGACTGGATAGCCCGCTTTTTAAGCCGCCCGCTTCCGCCAAATGGTCCTAAAGATACAAACCGCAAGCGGTTTCTGACTTCCAAGCGTATTTCCAACAAAAAGTTGAAGACAACTGGCTGGAGTCCGGCAATGCCAAGTTATCGAGACGCTTTGCCCCAGTTAATTTCAGGAATAGAAAAGCCTTCTTCAGAGTAAAAGATTGCCTGGCGGGCATAAATTGCGTCATCTTGACGCAATCTTTATGAAAAATACTCTTCTCATTGTCGATGACGAAAAGCATACGCGCAATGGATTACGTGCGGCCTTTGAGGATAACTACGAGGTTTATGTGGCAGGAGATTCGGCAGGGGCCTTGGGCACCCTCGATGCCGATCCAGCGGACGTGGTAATTACTGATCTGAAAATCGGCACCGAAAATGGGATGGAACTGATGGAGAAGATTCTTCAGCGAGCGGATCCCCCTATCTGTATTATGATGACAGCTTATGGATCAGTGGACACCGCCGTTGAAGCGATGCGACGGGGGGCCTACGACTTCGTTACCAAACCGGTGAATATTGACCGCTTGGAAATGCTGGTCCGGCGCGCCCTCAAGGATCGGGAACTTCAGGCCGAAAATGTGGAACTTCGGAGGGAGGTCAGCAAAACCCGGAGTCCTGACAGGATGATTGGAAACTCTCCGGTAATGGAGCGCATCTTTGAAACAATTCGCCAGGTTGCACCTAGCAAGGTAACGGTGCTGATCCAGGGAGAAAGCGGCACCGGCAAGGAAGTAGCGGCAAAGGCAATTCATTCGTTGAGCACGAGGGCAGAGAAACCCTTTGTCGCAGTTCATTGCGCGGCCCTTTCTCCACAACTTCTTGAGAGCGAGCTTTTCGGACACGAAAAGGGAGCATTCACCGGTGCGAGTGAACGCCGGATCGGAAGGTTTGAGCAGGCGGCTGGAGGAACCCTGTTTCTGGACGAAATCGGGGAAATTGACCCCACGGTTCAGGTGAAGATTCTCCGAGTCCTCGGCGAAAAAAACTTCGAAAGGGTCGGGAGCAATCAAACACTGAACTCAGATGTACGACTGATCGCGGCGACAAATAAAAATCTGGCGACCATGGTGGCTGAGGGAAAGTTCCGTGAAGATCTTTTCTTTCGCCTGAATGTGGTTCCCCTGACGATGCCTCCCCTTCGGGAGCATCGCGAAGACATCCCCCTGCTGGTGAGTGCATTTCTGAGGGAGATGGCCAAAGAGCATGGAAAACCGCTGCGACGCTTCACCCCAGAAGCAATGAGATCCATCGAATCCAGTAACTGGCCGGGCAATATTCGCGAATTACGAGCCGCCGTCGAACATGCCGTGGTTCTTGCCAACGGAGAGGAATTAACTCTGGGGGATCTTCCGGCGAGCCTGAGCACCCACAATTCCGAGCTTTCCACTGAAGCAGGACTCAACCTCGCCAGGATCGAGGCTGCAGTGATCCGGAAAGCACTCGCCGAATGCGGGGAGAACCGGACTTTGGCAGCAAAAAGGCTAGGCATAAGTCGCCGCACCCTCCATCGTCATCTTTCACAATTCGGAATCTCGAAACATCAATCGTAATCTTCCGCCACACATGGCTCTTCAAGAAAACGTCAACGATATCGATGTAGGAATCACTGCCCGATTTTTAAAGATCGGCATGCTCTCCTTAGCCTTGGTCGGACTTTGTGTGTTGTATTTTTTAAACCAATTCAAGGGTTTGGGCACGGAGCATGCGATGGATCAAGCTCAGATTGCCCGATCCTTGATCTCGGGAAAGGGATTCTCCACCCGATATATTCGTCCTCTTGCAATCCGCCAACTTAGCGACTCTGGAAAAAATATCCCCTCCGGGAATTTTCCCGAATTTTATAATGCCCCTCTCTTCCCGATCGTGGAAGCCGCAGCACTCCTCCCTGTTAAAAACCGGCTTCAGATGGCTCCCACGGACTTACTCTGCATGGGGGATCGGGCAATCGCCCTGCTCGGCATCGTCCTACTGCTCTTAAGTGTTTTTGTCTGGTATTTCGTGGGTCGCCTGCTCTTCGATGCTCCACTTGCAATCATAGCCTCGGGACTGCTGCTGGCGACCGATCTGATATGGCAATACGCACTATCGGGACTCCCCCAGCTTTTTCTTATCTTTCTCTTCGGGCTTGTCACCTTCTGTTCTCTAATAGCCAAGCAGGCTGATGAGCACGAGGAGACCGTCCCAACCTTATTGTGGTTGGCTGCCGCAGCTTTCGGGCTAGGCCTGATGTCTTTGACTCACGGTATCGCGTCTTTTCTGGTTCCCGGATTCCTTGTCTTTTGCCTCTTTGGCTTTCAGTCCCGAATCATGGCTTTTGTGATTTCGATGGTTGTCTACCTCATTACTGTTTTCCCGTGGCTGATCCACAATTATTCGGTCTGTGGCAACCCTTTCGGGATCTCAATCTATATGGCAATGGCTGGGGCGGGCATTACGGAGAATGAAGTGATGCGCGGTGTCAATATTGGACTATCCTTGGGTGCTGGCATGGCTGCCAAATTTCGCAATGGACTCGTTGATCAGGCCGCTCACCTTTGGGAATATCTCGGCCTGAACATTATCGCACCCGCCTTCCTGCTCTCCCTTCTCTACCCATTTAGGAACCCAACTGCTGCCTTATGGCGCTGGACCGTGCTGCTTATGTGGGGCGGAGCGGCTATTGGCATGACACTCTTCGGAGTCAAGGAATCTGTTTCAGCCAATCAGCTACACCTGATTTTTCTCCCCATTTTCATTCTTTATGGGATGGCTTTTGTCTTGGTTCTTTGGAACAGGCTGAACATCAACTTCAAGCCGCTTCGTACAGCCTTTCTATCAATCATCTTTTTGCTTGCGGGCACTCCAATGTTGCTGACCCTGCTCGCCGGCCCACAAGGGCGCATCCAATGGCCTCCTTATGTTCCAGTTTTTATATCAGTCTTCAACAAGTGGTTTTCTCCCGGAGAATTGCTCTCCTCGGACGTGCCTGCGGCAGTAGCTTGGTATGCAGACCGAAAGTGCCTGCTTCTGCCCGAAACAGTACGCCAATTTGACGAAATATCGGATTTTGGAACGCTCGGCACTCCTATTGTAGGGCTGTATCTGACGCCCGTTTCAGCCAAGGAATCCTTCCTCGACCTGATCAAGGGGCCGTACAAGGAATGGGGCCCGGTCATCATGAGGACAGTAGATTTGAATAATTTTTTGCTGAAAAGCTATACCCCACTTCCTGTGGATGGTGAATGTCTCCTCTATGCAGATACTGAGCGGTGGCGGGCAAAACCAAAGGAAGACAAGTAATGAGTTCCCGCCCCTCAAAATCCCAACCCTCTCCTGAACCAACGATTGAACTATCGCTTGGGCGACTGGAGAAAATCGTGGAGGAAATAGAAAAAAACCCACCCCCGCTTGAGACCCTTATCGAGCGTTACGAAGAGGGAATGGCCTTGTTGAAGACCTGTCGTGAAAAACTCGATGCCGCCGAAAAACGGATCGAGATCATCACTCGGACAGGCCGTGGCGAGGCGGCGCTGGAACCTTTCGAGGAGTCGTGAGCGCCATGAGTCTGCTTAATGGCATCACTAGCCCTGCCGACCTGAAAAAAATCCCGGAGAAGGATCTTCCCCGGCTTGCCTTGGAGATCCGCCAGAAACTGATCGAAACCCTGGCAGAGACCGGTGGCCACCTCGCTCCGAATCTCGGAGTGGTGGAACTCACTATCGCACTGCACCGAGTCTTCAACACTCCAGAGGACAAGATACTCTTCGACGTCAGTCATCAGGGCTACGTCCACAAGATGCTGACAGGGCGCGGGAAGCAACTTGAAACCATGCGTCAGCATGGCGGACTCAACGGCTTCTTCCTTCGCACGGAAAGTGCTCATGACTGCTACGGAGCTGGTCATGCCGGAACCGCCCTCTCTGCAGCGCTCGGCATGGCCGCAGCGCGGGACATGAATGGCGGAGGTGAGCATGTCATAGCAGTCGCCGGAGACGCTGCATTCACTTGCGGAATCAGCTACGAGGCACTCAACAATGTCGCTGAGACCACCAAAAAATTTATCGTAGTGCTCAACGACAACGAATGGTCGATTGCCAGAAATACTGGTGCGATTGCCGAGCACCTGAGCCGGATCGCCACCAGCCCGGCCTATGCACATCTTCACGATCAAGCCGCCAAGTTTGTGGAGTGGATCGGCGGCAAGTCAGCGCGCCATCTCGCCCACAAAATAGAAACCGGCGTGAAGCAGATTCTTCTTCCAGGGGTGATTTTCGAGGATCTTGGCCTGCGCTATTATGGCCCGATCGACGGCCATGATATTTCTCTCCTGATTCGCACCTTCGAGTTCCTCAGGACACAGAACGAGCCTGTTATCCTCCACATCCTTACCAAGAAGGGACAGGGGTACGGTCCTGCACTGGCCAAACCTCACAAATTCCACGGCCTTGGCAAATACCAACCCGAAACAGGGGAAACCATTCCGGGTGCAACCCCCACGTTCTCCGAGATCTTCGGTAAAACCCTTTCGGACTTTGCCGATCACAATCGCAAGATTGTTGCCATAACTGCGGCGATGCCGGACGGCACGGGACTCTCCCAGTTCGCCTCCCGTCATCCAGACCGTTTTTACGATGTCGGCATTGCGGAGGAGCATGCAGCCCTTTTTGCCGCGGGCATTGCAACTCGTGGAATGAAGCCGTTTTTGACAATTTACTCCACTTTCATGCAAAGGGCCTTCGACATGATCGTTCACGACATCGCCCTGCAAAACCTCAATGTCGCCCTGTGCATGGATCGCGCAGGACTATCCGGAGACGATGGACCGACCCACCATGGTCTCTTCGATATCGCCTATATGCGCAGCATCCCCAATATTATCGCCATGCAGCCCCGTGATGAGGAGGAGTTTGCCGACATGCTCTGGACAATCGTTCATCACCATCAAGGCCCGATGGCAATCCGCTACCCCAGAGGGGCCGGTACGGGTGCGGTTCCGAAACTCACGCCACGACTTCTCGAAATCGGCAAGGCGGAGGTTCTCCGTCACGGTACGGATGTAGCGCTTTTTGGCCTTGGCAACTTCTGCCAGATCGCCATTGAGACAGCAGATTTATTGGAGAAGAGCGGAGTGAGGGCGGCGGTGATCAACCCTCGTTGGATAAAACCCCTTGATACTGGAACGCTCCAGTTCTTTGCCCGCAGCGTGAAGGTCCTCTGCACGATGGAGGATCATGCAGTGTCAGGTGGATTCGGCTCGGCCGTAGCGGAGCACCTATCCGATGCCGGCATCACCACCCCGCTGGTTCGCATCGGATGGCCCGACCAGTTCATCGAGCATGGGTCGGTTCCTATACTTCGTGAAAAATACGGACTGACTGCTCAATCGGCTGTGGAGAGGATCCTTGCTGCTCTGGACCCTGAAATACAGCAACCTCTCTCTCCGGTCGTTGATGCCCGCAGCCTATGATCGTCTGAGCAGTAAAAAACCCGTTTCCCCAGTTTGGGGCACGGCATACTGGTAGATATACAGTCTCTAGCCGAGCCCCTGACCGAAAAAGTTTTTTCGGACTTACTAAAGTTTCTTGTGAGCCCCATCGCAAAGCGGGCCGTTTCCGCTGTGCTTGCAGCCACAGAAATAGACCGGTCCATCCTTTTCGGCAGTGTATGGGGTTGGAGCAAAACCACTCCCCTTGTGGCTACCATCACAGAATGGCTGAGTTGTGCTTTTCCCACATGAGCACCAGTAGTAGGTCTTACCTGCTTCGACAGTAACGGGAATTGGTGATTTTTGAGCGATAACGGGTTCGGACATGGGATTTAATATTGAGGTTTTACTTAATGATGTTAATATTCTGCCGGATACGAAACTTCAAGGAGAATCAGATTTTTAAGAATTGTTGCCACCCATGAGTCATTTCATCCCTGAAAATCAGCTTCTTGAAGCCCTCAAGTGGCGATATGCCACCAAGTCATTCGATCCCAAGCGTAAGATTCCGGATACCACTTGGGCGACTCTCGAGCAGACCTTGGTTCTCTCGCCATCATCTTTTGGACTACAGCCGTATCGTTTCATAGTTGTAAAGGACGAGGCGGTTCGTGAAAAACTCCTCCCCCACTCATGGAACCAGCAGCAGATTGTCGATGCCTCTCATCTTGTCGTTTTTGCGGCACGTACAAGTATTACTGAAGCTGAAATCGACGCCGTTCTTGAACGGACTGTCGAGATTCGCGGCATTCCCCTCGAGGCGCTTGATGGCTACAGGGGGATGATGTACGGGAGCCTCCTAAGCCCCGGATCGGAAAGCCGCATTCCCCATTGGGCGGCACTTCAGGCTTACATTGCGCTCGGCAATCTACTGACCTCCGCGGCTCTTCTTGGAATCGACACCTGTCCCATCGAGGGATTTGCCCCTGCCGAATACGATGCCATTCTTGGTCTTAAGGAGCCGGGGTATGCCTCTGCGGTTGTGGCCGCCGTCGGCTATCGTAATTCTGAGGATAAATACTCTGTTGCACCCAAGGTCCGCATGCCTTCCGAACAACTAGTGAAACACCTCTAAAACACGGCAAGGGAGTGAGTGAACGGCTCCAGTATGATCTCGGTGAGCAACCGTTGTCCCGCCTACTGAAGGAGTTGGAACTTAAATCCCATGATCTGGTGGCTGCCTCGACCGAGCAAATCACCCACAAGATGGTAAGCCGTGGATGCAGGGGACGCCGCCTAACCAAGAACATCCAAGGAAAACTTCTTCGTGCACTTAACTCTGCTACGGGGAAAAATTACGCCTTAACCGATCTCTTCAACTATCGGAATCCTTCGTGACTCCCATTCTCAACATCTCCGCTTACAAGTTTTGCAGACTCCAAGATCTTCCAGGGTTAAGGGAAGGGCTCAAGAATGTGTGCCTTGAAACGGGGCTCAAGGGCAGCATTCTGCTGAGTCCTGAAGGAATCAACCTTTTCATCGCCGGGGAGCTTGAGGCGGTGGAGAAACTACTTGTGACCCTGCGCTCTATTCCTGAACTCGAGGATCTGAAGGAGAAGAGAAGTGAAAGTAGCGGGCAACCCTTCAACCGGCTTCTGGTCAAAATCAAGCAGGAGATCATAGCCTTTGGAGTCGAGGGGATCAATCCAGCCAGCCATACTTCCCCCAGAATCGCACCCATGGAGTTGAAGCGCTGGCTCGACGAGGGGCGTGAATTCACCCTGCTCGACACCCGCAACACCTACGAAGTGAAACTGGGCACCTTTGCTGGGGCAAAGACCCTTCCAATCCGCCATTTTCGCAGATTTCCGGAGGCGGTGCGTCAGCTACCCGTAGGGCTGAAGCAGATGCCTGTCGTCAGTTTCTGTACCGGCGGCATCCGATGCGAAAAGGCGGCACCCTTGCTTGAGAAGGAGGGATTCCGCGAGGTGTATCAGCTTGAGGGGGGCATCCTGAAGTATTTCGAGGAATGCGGCGGGGCGCATTGGCAGGGCGAGTGCTTCGTCTTCGACAAGCGCGTTGGCGTCGACCCCTTGCTTCGGGAAACAGGAAGCCAGCTCTGCTTCGCTTGTCAGGAGCCGTTGACCGCTGAGGAGTTAAAAGACCCTCGATACAAATACGAAGTCAGTTGCCCATATTGTTACAAGGAATCTGATGCAGCGCCTCGATAATCAGAGGCGATATGGTGCGCGATACAGGGTTCGAACCTGTGACTTCTTGCGTGTGAAGCAAGCGCTCTACCGCTGAGCTAATCGCGCAATGCCTTTATAATCAATTAGTTACGAGTGAGTTATTGCTTCGATAGCCACTGTTGTGTACCTGAAATTGTAACCCCACCCTTTGTACGTGCAAGCAGTTTGCATCATCGAAAGCCGGGCTGCTGATTGCAAAATCAATCAAGGGTCTGTCTGTAACGGAAGGCACCGAGTGTCATGACGGCACAAGCAAAAAGAAGCATAGGCCAGATATCCGGCCAAATTTCCAAGGGACCGTTTCCTTTCAGCAGAATGCCGCGTAAAATACGCAGGAAATGAGTGAGCGGGAGTAGTTCTCCAAGATGTTGGGCCCAGACGGGCATCCCTCGGAAAGGAAACATGAATCCTGAGAGGAGTAAGGATGGAAGAAAGAAGAAAAATGACATTTGCATCGCTTGCAACTGGTTTTTCACCAGCGTTGAAATCGTAATGCCGACAGCAAGTGTGGCCAAAATGAAGGCCATGGCAGCAAAGCAAACCAGAAATAGGCTGCCTACCATGGGAATACCAAAGAGGAGTTTCGCTGCGACTAGGATGACGAATATTTGGACATACCCCACAAAAACATAAGGGATAATTTTGCCCGTCATGACCTCCAAAGGGCGAG
>Ga0007854_10001715_pt1 | contig 13899 bp, 19 predicted proteins | sample CryBogCBH12Aug08_FD_60382 | JGI IMG/M metagenome (GOLD analysis project Ga0007854, IMG submission 60382) | Freshwater microbial communities from Crystal Bog, Wisconsin, USA - CBH12Aug08 | ecosystem: Environmental > Aquatic > Freshwater > Lake | place: Crystal Bog, Wisconsin, USA | collected...
GCTGATTGGTTGGCAGAGATTAGCCAAGCCCCTAACGCTGACAGCCTTAAATCGGTCTATACCGAGGCATTTAAGGATACACAGTCAGACCCAGAAGCACAGAAAAAAGTTATCGCAGCTAAGAACGCACGAAAGGCAGCACTATGAAGCTCACATTTAACGCAGAAGAAGTTAAGCAAATCTTAATCAAGTATGTCGAAGCCAAGTACGACATGGAGTTTTTTGATTGCGAACTGAAAAACGCTTGGAATGTTGACTTTGCCGTCCTAAGTGACGAAGAGGAGCCTAAAAGTGGAACAACGGACTGATGATTGGTTTACAGCCAGACTTGGAAAAGTCACAGCCAGCCGAGTTGCCGATGTGGTTGCTAAAACAAAATCGGGTTACTCGACAAGTCGTGAGAACTACATGGCTCAATTGGTTTGCGAACGACTTACTGGAAAGCCAGCCGAGTCATTCACAAACTCAGCCATGCAATGGGGAACAGATACAGAGCCACTAGCGAGGGCAGCGTATGAAGCAAGAATGGACATCTTGGTTGATGAAGTTGGGTTCATCGATCACCCAAGTATTGTCAATAGCGGCGCTTCTCCTGATGGATTGGTGGGTGCTGACGGACTTATTGAAATAAAGTGTCCCAATACGTCAACCCACATCGATACACTACTTAACCAGGCTGTACCAAAGAAATATGCAGATCAAATTTTCTGGCAGATGGCTTGCACTGGTCGTGATTGGTGTGATTTTGTATCTTACGACCCACGCCTCCCTCCAGACTTACAGTTATTTATTAAACGAATCCCTCGAGACAATCAATACATACGATTGCTGGAGTCGGAAGTCATTGAATTTCTGCAAGAAACCGCTACAAAAGTAGCAAAACTTTTAAACTTGAAAGCGTTAAATGAGCAAAACCATTAAAGAAATCACAGTCATCAGCGGCAAATACACCAATGCCCAAGGCCAAGAAAAGTCACGTTATCAACGTATTGGCTCTATGATTGAGACTAAGAACGGCCCAATGCTAAAGTTTGACGCCATGCCTATTGTTGAGGGCGGTTGGAGTGGTTGGGCTTACTTGAACGACCCCAAACCAAAAGAGTTTGACAAGGGTATTGATTCTGACGTACCCTTCTGATAAGATGTAAGAACCATTAACCTAAAGGATTTTAAAATGGGATACTACGGTAAAGAAAAAGCACCTAAAGGTGTTACCGCTTCTGATCGCACAGGCGAGAAGATGGGTAGTGAAAAAGGCCCAAACAGCACCAAGTTTATGGCTGGTGCATCTGGTGAAAAAATGCCCAAAGGCGTGAACGCTTCTGACATGACTGGTGAGCGCAAAGCTAAATTGGTCGGCGGCGTTGCTATGGGCAAGGCTGACAGCATGGGTGACCGTGTTGATGGTCACATGGGTCACAACGATGGTCGTTTGGGCGAGTTCAAGGGCGGTAGCCGTGAACACGTTGCTTACGAACATAAGCGCATGGATCACGTCCAAGATACGATGTAATTAGCGATAACCCCCAAGGTGTAGTGACCAAGGGGGCTATCTAACCGTTAACAAGATAAGGTTGTTATGGCTACACATAATTCTATTGAAGTTTGCGAAAACTGCAAATTTTGGGAATACACGGGTCACGCTGGTGAGTGCCATCGTTACCCTAACGCCGTAGTTAAGTACCAATCACATTGGTGCGGCGAATATGTCTCCTTGTCGGATTGCACCGACTTACCTCCCACTCCGGTGGGGGGATTTTTATCTCTCCCTGTAATGGACATCATGACAGAGGAAAAGCGCAAGCCAGGCCGCCCAAAGAGGATTCAGCAATGAAACTCAAGCCTTTGCGTGACAAGATCGTGGTCAAGCCTGAGCCACGCATCAAATCAGAACTATGGATTAAGACAGCAGAAGCCGACACCATTGGTACGGTGGTCGCTGTTGGGCCAGGCCGTTATTTAGATGATGGCTCATTCGAGGACATGAAAGTAACCGTAGGGGCTAAGGTTTACTTTGGTCACTTGGCAAAAGAGTATGGTAACGAATACTTAAAGTTCATGGAGTATAAAGAAGATGGTGAACGGTACTTGCTGATGTCTTGGCAAGACGTTTGCTTTGAAGAACTCCCATCTACTTAAAGGAATTACCATGTTTTTTGAAACTGACAATGTTCGTTTTCGTGCTGCTCAAATGGCTATTGATACCGTTGGTCACGAAGATGGCGAATGGGTTGAACTGGCTGACTTGATCGTGGCGTTTGTGAATGAAGAAATTGAATGGTTGGAAGAAGAAGATGCCGCTGAAGAAATCAACGAGTGATAAAGCGTTCAAAGAGAACATTAAGACTGAAGTGAAAGCTGGCAAGCCTGTTAAGCAAGCTGTCGCTATCGCCTACTCAGAAAAGCGTGAAGCTGAAAAAAAGAAAGGTAAGAAGTAATGTTTAATTTTTCACACTCTGAGCATGAGTTGCGTGACATCATCCAAGCCTTAGAAGCTCGGATTATGGGTTTGCAACAACACTTGCAAAAGCTGGTGGCTGACGCTAATGGGCAAGCCCAAGCATTGGTCGCAAAAAAGACTGAAGAACAAGCAGACGACACCGCTGCTTCTTGATAGATTGGGAACTGTTAAGCCAGCATTTGAGGATGGTGACGTATAGCATTTTCTGGCTTTCTGCTATACCATGTTGAAACCCAAATCAAAGTTCCCTTCTTATACATGACCGAAACAAAACGACCTGTTGGTAGACCTAGCACTTATGACCCTGCTTACTGTGAGCAAGTCATTGAGTTGGGTAAGCTCGGCAAGTCGATTGAGCAAATATGTGCAGATTTAAATACACCAGTTCGCACATTATATGAATGGCGTGATCGTTTTCCCGAGTTTTCGCAAGCCTTGGAAGATGCTAAGAGTTTTGAACAGGCTTGGTGGGAAAATCAAGCATATTCATACATGGTAGAAACCAAAGAAGGCCCGAAACTGAACGCTTCTTTGTGGTCACGCTCAATGGCTGCACGATTCCCTAAAAAGTATCGTGAGCAGACTAAGACTGAAATTACTGGTGCTGATGGCGCACCGCTGTTAGCTGGTATTCAAGTTACTTTTGTGAAGCCTGATGACGCCGACAATTCAGAACGCTGAATTTCCTGTCAAGCTCTCATTTCTATTTGAGCCTTGCCGCTATAAGATTGCTTACGGTGGTCGAGGCGGTGCTAAATCATGGGGTATTGCTAGAGCATTACTAATCCTTGGTGCTAAGAGCCAATTACGCATTCTTTGCGCTCGGGAATTCCAGACGTCAATCAAAGATTCGGTTCATAAGCTGCTTAGTGACCAGATAGAGGCGCTAGGGCTGCTTGGTTTCTATGAGATAACCCAAAGTGCCATTCGAGGCAAAAACGGCTCAGAATTCGCTTTTGTCGGCCTCAAGAACAACGTGGCTAACGTCAAGTCGTTTGAGGGTGTTGACATTTGTTGGGTGGAAGAAGCGCAGACTGTCAGCCGATTAAGCTGGAACACGTTAATACCTACTATTCGTAAGGAAAAGTCGGAAATTTGGATTAGCTTTAACCCTGAGTTGGAGTCAGATGAGACTTACCAGCGGTTTGTGCTGAACCCGCCAGCCAATAGCAAGGTCGTCAAGATCAACTGGTCAGATAACCCTTGGTTTCCCGAAACGCTGAAGCTGGAGAAGGATTCTCTCAAGGCAAGGGATATTGAGGCGTATAACACGGTCTGGGAAGGTTTATGTCGTCAGACTGTGGATGGGGCTATCTTTGCCCGTGAAATGCAATTGGCTGACTTAGAGGAGCGCATTACCCGTGTTGCCTATGACCCCACAAAACCCGTTCACGCCGTATTTGACCTTGGCTGGTCGGATGCAACGGCTATTTGGTTTGTCCAATTCATTGGCATGGAAACACGCCTTATTAGATATATCGAGGACTCCCAAAAGACGATCTCAGACTATCTTGCAAAAATGCAGACCTTTGGGTATATCTACGACACGCTGTGGCTTCCGCATGATGCTGAAAACAAGACTCTTGCCGCTAACGGTCGTTCCATCGAGCAGATTGTTAAAGCAAGCGGTTATAAAACAAAGATTATCCCAAAGACTCCGATAGTTGACAGTATTAACGCAGCCCGTACACTATTCCGTAACTGCTGGTTTGATAGGGAAAATTGCTACGATGGGCTACAATGCTTACGGCATTACCGCTACGAAGTTGACCCAGATACCAAAGCATTTAGTAAAACGCCTGTTCACGATCAATACAGCCACGGGGCTGATGCGTTTCGGATGCTTGGTTTGATGGTAAATGAGCCTCGGCAGCGCAAACCAGTTAGAACGCAGCCACAAGGCTACGGTCAACCTTTAGGATGGATGAACTAATGGCACAAGATATTCCTTACGGCGGTCAAGAACCCGAAATCATTACTGAGGCTAAACAGTTCCTCAAATGGTGCAATGACTCTGACACCATGAACCGTCAGGAAGCTTTGGAAGATTTAAAGTTTGTGTCCGGCGGCGACCAATGGCCTGTTGACCTACAAAACTCCCGCAATCTTGAATCCCGCCCTGTTCTTACCATCAATAAACTGGATGGCTTTTGCCGCCAAGTTACTAATCAGCAACGTCAACAGCGCCCACGGGCTAAAGTTCACGCTTGCAACTCTGAGGCAGACTTTAAGACCGCACAAGTCGTAGAAGGCATCATTCGCCACATTGAGACGCAATCTAATGCTGACAATGCCTACGACACCGCCTTTGACCACGCTGTGCGTATGGGTTGGGGCTTCTGGCGCTTGATTACCAAATACTGCAAAGATGATAGCTTTGACCAAGAAATCTACATTGATGCAATTCCTAACCCTTTTACGGTCTACTTTGACCCTAACTCTGAGCGCATAGACGGGTCTGACGCTGAAAAAGTGCTGATTACCAGCATGATGAGCAAGGAAAAGTTCAGGGATATGTACCCTGACTTGGACGATGGCTCTAGCTTTACCCAACGTGGCACAGGCGATACACAGTCAGAATGGATTACCAAAGAGGATATTCGCATTGCCGAGTATTTCTACGTTGAGCGCAAGCCAGCGACTTTATATCTGTTGAGCGATGGCTCTAGCCGTTTTGATGATGGCGACAAGTTCTTTGAGCGCATCGAGGCTATGGGCTTGGAAGTGGTCAGAGAGCGCAAGACCATGAAAAAGCAGATCAAGTGGGTCAAGCTGACTGCTTACGACATTATTGAAGAACAAGATATTACTGGGGAATACATCCCTGTTGTGCCTGTTTATGGTCGTCATGTTGTTATTGGTGACAAGCGCAAGAAGTTCGGCATGGTTCGCCACGCTAAAGACGCACAGCGTATGTATAACTTCTGGCAGACTACCCTGACAGAATCGGTTGCGCTGGCTCCAAAGGCCAAATGGCTGCTTGCTGAAGGCCAAGATGAAGGTCACGAAGGCGAATGGGCAGCGGCTAACATTAAGTCGTTCCCGCTGTTGCGCTACAAACAAACCGACATTGACGGTAACCCTGCACCGCCTCCGCAGCGTCTGCAACCTGAACCGCCTCCAACTGGCGTTATGACCGCTTTGGGCGCTATCAATCAGGACATTACAACCCTGATGGGCATCTTTGACCCTTCACAGCAACTTCCAGGCAATATGTCTGGCAAAGCTCTGAATGGTCAGCAGCAACAAGTCGATCTGACTAACTTTGACTTTTACGACAACCTTACAAAGTCAATTGCTCACACAGCCAAGATTATTTTGGGCATGATTCCTAGCATTTACGACACGCACCGTGTAATGCGTATCATTGGTGACGATGGCAAGCCCGATTTGATCGCTATTAACCAACCCACAAGCGATGAAGCTGGCGTTTACCGTGTTCTGCACGATATGACTGTTGGGCAATATGACGTGGTAATGGATACTGGCCCAGGCTACAACTCCAAACGTCAAGAAGCTGTTGACGCCATGCTGCCGCTGTTGGGTGGCAATGAGCAGTTGTTTAACGTCATTGGCGACTTGGTGTTCCGAAACATGGACTTCCCTGGCGCTGACACGATTGCCGACCGTTTGGCTGCATCTAATCCCATGTCGCAGATTAACGACAAGTCAGACGTGCCGCCGCAAGTTCAAATGCAGCTTAAAGCGTCTCAAGCGCAGATTCAACAGCTTACGCAGCAACTGCAACAAATGCAGATGATGATTAAACAGCGTCAAGATATTGAGCAGGTTAAGCAAGATGCTGAAACCAAGCGTGTGCTGATTAAAGAAACCAATAAAGCGCACGATATTGAGTTGCGTGATCAAGAGAAACACCGTGATGTGCTGCTCAGAACGCATACAGCGGCGCACGATACTGTGCTTAAAACGCAGACACAAATTGAGATTGAGCAAATGCGAGCGCAATTGGCGCTGATGCTGGCGCAAATAGATCAACGGGCTGAACGAGAAGCATTATCTAACTCGACAGACCGAGCAATTTAGTGGTATAACCACAAAACCTTACCAGTTAGGTTAACTGGGTAAATTTCTTAGGGAAACCTATGTCAGAAGAAAAGCAAGCGGGTAATGTTATTACCAGCGAGAACGCAGCCGAGTTTTATAGCCAGAAAATGGGTTTAGCTGACCAAGCGCCAACCGAGGCTGAAGTTGAGAATCCTCCTTCAGAGCCGGAACAGGTAGCAGAGCAGAGTGAACCAGAGGCTAAAGACGAAGCGAAACCAGTAGAGGAGCGCAAGCAGAATCCTAAACTTGAGAAGCGGTTTTCTGAGATTACTAAGCAGCGTGAGCAAGCCCGTCAAGAAGCGGCGCAAGCAAAGGCTGAAAAGGAAGCTCTGGAGGCCGAATTAAGGGCTTTAAAGCAACAAGCGCAGCCAGCACCACAGCCAGCCGCACCTGTTGACGCAAAGCCTCAGCCGAGCCAGTTTCGTGATGCTTTTGAATATGCAGAAGCATTAGCAGAATGGTCGTCTGAGCAAGCATTGATTAAAAGAGATCGGGAAGAAGCAGATCGCAGGGCCGACCAAGAGCGCCAAAAAGTCATTTCGACTTGGGCAAACAAGGTGGCAGCAGCGAAAAGCGAGATTCCAGATTTCGATGATATGGTCGCTTCTAGCGATGTAGTCGTTCCAGACCACATTCGTGATGCGATGCTAGAAAGTGACGTTGGCCCTCGAATTCTTTATGCTTTGGCAGAAGATGCAGATTTGGCTAAGAAGCTAACTTCCATGTCGGTCGCTGCTTCCTTACGAGAGATTGGGAAACTTGAGGCGAAGTTTGAGAAGCAACCTGAGACTAAGCCTAGCAATACTGTTGGTCAATCAAAAGCACCCCCGCCAATCAATCCGATTAAAGCTGGCACTAGCACCGAAGTGAAAGTAACCTCTGATGGCAAATTTCATGGAACTTATGCAGAGTGGAAAGCAAGTCGCAAGGCTGGCAAAATTCGTTAAATTTTTTATCTTTTTAAAGGAATATCAAAATGGCAAATAATTTGCTCACGATTTCCAAGATCACCAACGAAGCGTTGATGGTTTTGGAGAATGAATTGACTTTCACATCGGAAGTCGACCGTAACTATGACGATCAATTCGCTGTTGTCGGCGGCAAGATCGGTAACACCGTCAATGTGAGAAAACCAGGTAGGTTCGTCGGGACTACTGGCCCTGCTCTGAACGTTGAAGATTTCAACGAAACCAGCGTGCCCGTCACTCTCTCAACCCAATTCCATGTGGATAAAAGTATGTCCACATACGTTCACTAAGAACGTTGGCAAAACCGTCCCTGATTGACTTGGAAGCCCAGAAGTGGGCGACAGGGGGCAAGCAAGAGGAAACTCTGTGCAGCCTGAACGACTAAGTGGGATGGCAGCGAAAGCTGATGCGATAGTCTGAACATCTGTATAACTTGAACCGAAGCAGATGAGTTTGGGTCGAAGAACCCGAACCGCCCGAAAGGGTCAGTAGGCGAAAGCCGAAGTAACAGAATGACACAATTCACAACTCAGGACTTGGCATTGTCTCTGGATATGTTCAGCGACCGTGTGTTGAAACCCGCCGTGGCTGCGATTGCCAATAAGATTGACCGTGACGGTTTGACTACCGCTGCTCTCAATACTTACAACATCGTTGGTACTGCTGGTACGCCTCCCACAGGTTTGATTACATACCTGACTGGCGCTGCTTACCTCGACAGCGAAGGCGCACCCCGTGATGGCCGCCGCTCGATGATTGTTGAGCCTTTCACCTCTGCAACTATCGTTGATAGCTTGAAGGGTCTGTTTGTGCCTCAAGAAGCCATTGGCGAGCAATATCGCAAAGGCCTTATGGGGCGGGACAGCGGCGGGATGAATTGGAAACTTGACCAAAACGTTGTGTCGCAAACTTTCGGTTCTTGGTCTGCTAACACTATCGCTATCACTTTGGCTTCTACTAGCTCTGCTGGTGTGTTGACTTCTGGTTGGGCTTCTAGCTCCAACGTGACTTTGACCGCTTCCACAGCTTCTACGCTGAACGCTGGTGACGTGTTCACTATTCCTGGCGTGTACGCAGTTAACCCACAAAACCGTCAGTCTTATGGCAAGCTCCGCAACTTTGTTGTGAACAGCACCACGACTGTGGCTACTACTGGCACTACTGTGAACATTAGCCCCGCTATCATCGTTTCGGGCCAATTCCAAAACGTGCAAGTGACCAGCTACAACAGTCCCAACATTACGGCCTTCAACAATACTGGCGTGACTTCACCCCAGAACATCATGATGCACCGGAATGCTTACACCTTGGCTGTGGCTGACTTGGAATTGCCTGATGGCGTCCATTTCGCTGGTCGTGCTTCCGATAAGGAAGTTGGTTTGTCGATGCGTGTAGTCCGTTAATGTTGGCGGCTTTTAGATTTTGATCTAATAGAAAATTTCTTCTGATTGACTTGGAACTCCGGCAGCGGACAACAAGGGGCAAGTTTAAATACAGCCTGAACGACTAAGTGAAGAAACCCTTACGAGGGATGCGATAGTCTGAACTAGGGTATAACAAAAGAAGCCTTAGAGTGCGACCTGAAGCGGAAGCACCACTAGCAGAAATGCTAGGAGTAACAAAATGCAATACACGATTAACAACGATTCAATTCCAACCCGTTTGGATGTTTTGTATGGCTGGGCTCCTCTGTATCCAGAGTTGGCTTGCCGTGTCGCAGCTTAATTAAGAAAGGATATTCAAAATGGCTAATCCAGGACCATCAACCACAGTATCGGCACACCCACAGAACGTTTTGACTAACCAAGCCCTGCGTTTGGTTGCAACTCTGACTAACGTGAGTGCTAATACTTCTGCTAACTATGCAGTTCCCGTCATCAATACTGGCGTGTTCTTGCCCCAATCCCTGATTGTTACCAACATGAACGCCAATGGCGCTGCTGTCGGTACTACAACTGGTTTGGCTGTGGGCATTTCCACTACCAGCGGCGGTTCTAGCTTGTACGGTTCTGTCACTATCGCTAACTTGACTTCTGTCAACGGTGTGTCTGTGACTTCTCCTACCGCACAAACTACTGCTTTGACCACACAAACGCTGTATGTCAACGTGACTGCTCTGACCACTCCCGTGGCTGGCGCAACCTTTGACGTCTACGTTTACTGCTACGATTTCAGCACCCCATTGCTGTAATCTGAAGTGAAGTAAGGAAAAGCCATCCCTAAAAAAGATGGCTTTTTCTGCTTTTAAAGCTACAATTAACTAACCTTTTGCAAAGGAATCCCTATGTCATCTACGACAATCACTCGTGGCAATTCCCACGAAACTTTCTACATTCAGCCTACATTGGCTCCCGTTGCTGTTGCTGCTAACACTACTGCTACTCAAACCTTTTCTTTGCCTGGACTGCAAACGACTGACATCGTTGTGGTTTTGGGTTTGAACGGGTCGCAGATCGCTGGCATCGTAATCGCTGAAGCTGATTGCTTGGCTGCTAATGTGCTGACCATCCAGTTTGCTAACGTAACTGCTGCTTCTGTTACTCCTACTACTGGCACTTACACCATCCAAATTACCCGTTTGGAAGGCCCAGCACCTGTAACGGCTGTCTAACATGGCAAATACGTCAGCTTTTAGACTTGGTGGGCTTACCCTTGGCTTGTCCGTTGGTACTGCCGCCCACTCTGCTGTTGCGCTGACCTCGAATACGCCTGATTTGATTAACTTTGTGGCTTGCACCAATACTGGTACAGCGACTGTTGCTATCAAATTCAGCACTATTTCGAGCGATGTGGCAAAATTGCCAACAGACGGGACATTTGGGGACTTCGTATTGCCCGCGGGAATGACAACACCGATCTTGATCGCTGTTCCTGCTGTAAATATGCAATATCCTGTTTATGTGACCGCTATTGCCTCTGCTGGCACTAACTTGGTTTACGTTACTCCAACGGTTGACCAATCGTAAGGAAGAAAATGGCTGGCCCTAATAAGACCGTTGACCAGAACATCTTGCCTGTCCAGGCATTGTTCAATTTGGATAACACATTTAATACGTTTATCGGTCAGGGTCAGCCCTTTTATGCAACTGTCAACCCTATTCAATCGGGTCTGACAATCACAAATTCAACCATTGATAGCTCAGTTATCGGTGGTTCTGTCCCTGCTGCCGCTACTTTTACCTCGATGGCTACGACCTCGGGAACTGTGGCTAATACTGCGGCGAACCCGACAGACTTGACGAACAAAGCCTATGTGGACATGGTTGTTCAAGGCTACGCAATCAAAGCTGAAGCCCAATGCGCTACAACGGGCAATATAACGCTTTCTGGCCTTCAAACGATTGATGGCTACACTACCCTAGCTGGCGACCGAGTTCTGGTTAAAAACCAGTCTAATCAGGCTAATAACGGCATTTACGCAGCCTCTAGCGGCGCATGGTCACGCACTAGCGATGCCAATACTTACGCCTCGCTGATTTCGGCGTTTATCTTTATTCAGAACGGCTCAACTCAGCAAAACAGCGGATGGGTCTGCACGATTCCCGCTTCTGGAACGCTTGGCACGACTCCCATTACTTGGTCGCAGCTTGCCAGCGCAGTATCCTATTTTGCTGGCACAGGGTTAACCCTTAGCTCTTACACGTTTAGCATTACCAACACAGGGGTGTCGGCTGGCTCTTACGGCTCTGCATCTAGTGTTGGCACTTTTACCGTAAACGCTCAAGGTCAGTTAACATCGGCGGGGTCTACTGCTATCAGTATTGCACCAAGCCAAATCAATGCAGCGATACCCAATAGTTCCTTGGCGAACTCTAGTGTTACGTTCAATGGTGTTAGCGTTTCTCTGGGTGGCAGCGGATCAATTACTGCCCAGACTCCCAACGCCCTTACTATTGGTACTGGACTATCTGGCGGCTCATTTAACGGGTCAGCAGCAGTAACTATCGCCAACACAGGTGTTCTTAGCTTTTCGGCTGGAACAACAGGGTTTACCCCTAGCACCGCTACAACTGGCGCTGTAACGCTTGGCGGCATACTTAATGTAGCTAATGGCGGCACAGGCGCTAATACGCTGACAGGCTATGTGTATGGAAATGGCACAGGGGCTTTTACGGCCTCTACGACCATTCCTACATCTGCGCTTACTGGTAACTTTGTCTCTACGTTTAGCGGCGGCACAACGGGTTTAACGCCTTCTTCTGCGACTGCTGGCGCTATTACCTTGTCCGGCACTCTGGCGGTGGCTAATGGCGGGACAGGGGTTACATCGTCCAGCGGTGCTAATTCGGTTGTTTTGCGTGATTCCAATGGGAATATCACGACTAACTGCTTGTTTGAGGGTTACACAAGCCAAGCTGCTGGCACATTGATTACGCTGACAGCGGGTTCTGTTCAGAATTGGGCTATTACAGGCTCTGGCGGTCAGACGATTAAGCTGCCCGATGCGACCACTTTACCTTCTGGCGCTACGTTTACATTCAATAACAATCAGTCTAGCGGCACGATTGTTATTCAGAATAATTCGTCCACAACGGTTTCCACGGTGCAAGCGGGTGCTTACATCACGGTTGTTTTGTTGAGCAACTCAATTGCCGCAGGGTCGTGGGATTACCATAATTCACCCCCTAGCAATGCAAACTGGTCAACCAATACGCTTTCATGGGCTGGCTCATATACGAATGGAACATGGAACGGCAACCCGCCTGGATTGCTTTATGGCGGCACTAACGCTGCTTTGACCGCTGTTGCTGGCGGTATCGTCTATTCTGGCGCTTCTGCTCTCGCTATTTCAGCGGCAGGAACGACAGGCCAAGTGCTGACCTCTAACGGCTCTGGCGCACCAACTTGGTCAACGCCTACCGCTTACGCTACGGTCACAGACGACACGACCACTAACGCAACACGCTACCCATTGTTTGCGTCTGCTACTAGCGGCAATCTGACAACCGAATACACCAGTTCGACTAAATATCAGTTCAACCCTTCTACTGGAACGCTTACGGCAACGGTTTTTAGCGGCTCTGGGGCGTCTTTAACTAGCATCCCTAACTCTGCCCTTAACAACTCATCAATCACCGTTGGTTCAACGGCTATTAGCCTTGGTGGAACTGCTACGGCATTGGCGGGTTTAACTAGCGTTACATCGACCACTTTTGTTGGCGCTTTGTCTGGAAATGCGACTTCGGCAACGACTGCGACCACGGCAACGAACGCTACGAATACAGCGATTACAGACAATACAACGTCAAATGCGACTTGGTATCCGACAATTGTTTCTAGCACCAGCGGTAATTTGCCTCAAACGACAAGTTCGACCAAATTACAGTTCAACCCCTCGACAGGCGCTCTGACTGTCAACAATATCATTTACATTGCACCTTAAAGGACAATCATGGGTCAATTAGTATTCCAAGCAAACAGCGGCGGTCAGACTAACTTGGTTGGTCAAAACACCGCATCTACGTTCAATCTGAACATCCCCCTCGCTAATGGCACTTTGGTGTCCACAGGCGATACAGGGACTGTCACTAACACCATGCTGGCTGGCTCTATTACCAACGCAAAATTGGTAAATAGTAGCGTGACGATTGGCTCAACAAGTGTTGCACTAGGTGCTACGTCTACCACTTTGGATGGTGTGAATATCGGCGCTACAACGCCTGGAACTGGCAAGTTCACCACGCTGACAAGCACATCTGACGCCTCTATCCACGGGCTGACTGTGGGTCAAGGGGCTGGTAGTGTTTCTACAAATACTGCTGTGGGTGCTAGTGCTTTGGCGGCTAATACGACTGGCTCAGGAAATTTGGCTCTTGGTTATAACGCATTAAATGCTGCAACTGCTGATAATTCAAATACCGCTTTGGGGTTTCGTGCATTGCTTTTGCAAAATGGCGGTTCAAGCAACACGGCTGTTGGTTCGGATGCTTTGCACACAAGCACTACGGGAACTGGAAACATTGCTGTTGGTAGTGATGCAATGTATTTCACAACCACGGGTTCATACAATGTAGGCGTAGGTCAACAAGCACTACGCTCCAACACCACAGCCTCTAACAATACTGCTGTGGGTTACCAATCGCTTAATGCCAACACTACTGGTACGCGCAATACAGCGACAGGCGTAAACGCCCTTAAAGCCAACACAACTGCGTCAGATAGCACTGCGTTTGGCGCAAATGCTTTGTCTGTTTCTACTGGTGCTGGAAATACTGCTGTTGGTTCATACTCGCTGTTCTTAACCACTACAGGCCAAAACAATACTGCAATTGGTTTGAACTCTGCGGGAAATATTACAACTGGCACAAGCAACTCTGCGCTTGGTAATTTTGCTTTGTATTATACCACCACTGCAAATTACAACACCGCCATTGGTGATTCTGCTTTATTCAACAACACCACAGC
>Ga0007854_10001720_pt1 | contig 13882 bp, 14 predicted proteins | sample CryBogCBH12Aug08_FD_60382 | JGI IMG/M metagenome (GOLD analysis project Ga0007854, IMG submission 60382) | Freshwater microbial communities from Crystal Bog, Wisconsin, USA - CBH12Aug08 | ecosystem: Environmental > Aquatic > Freshwater > Lake | place: Crystal Bog, Wisconsin, USA | collected...
CCCGCCGCGCCCTGCCTTTTTAGAACAGGGCGGCTCGACTTTGCGCAGGGAAGGGCGGCGGCGTTAGCGCGGCGGAATCGTGAAGATCTGACCGGGATAGATCCGGTTGGGGTCGCGGATCTGATCCTTATTGGCCCGATAAATCGCCAGATATTCGAAGCCGCTGCCGTAAGCATGCCTTGCAATCCGCCACAGACTATTGCCGGGCTCGACGGTCAGTTTGCCTTCCGCCGGCATTTCCCCGGTCAGGAAAAAGACGATCTCGGCACGGGCCGCCACGGTTTCTTTGTCTCCCATTTCATCGGCCCGAATATGGTAACTGCCGGCATGCAAGGCGCGTTTGGGGATCACCTGCCAGCGCCCTTTATCGTCTGCCTTGGTCATGGCCAAGGGATTGTCTTCGAGATAAATCCGCACCGTCGCCCTGGGGGTGGCGCGGCCACTGACGCTTAACCGGTCCTGTTGATCATAACGGACGCCGGCGATTGAAATCGGGCCTGCGCCCTCGGCGGCTTCGGGTTCCTGCATGATCTCGACGGTCCCATCGGGCCCCACTTTGACCGCCAGGCTGTTGCCTTTGCTCTGCTTTCGCTCGGGAACGACCATGATGACGGTGTTGTCGGTTTTGCGGCTGCTGCCATCGGGATTGCTGGCCCGTAAGGAAAGCTCCCGACTGCCGGGTTCCAGCGGGTGATCGGTCAAGAACACCCATTCGCCGCGATTGTCGGCAATCACCCGGCCGATTTCCTTCTCGCCATCCAAAATAACCACTTCGGCACGGGGCATGGCCCGGCCGGCGATGACGGCGGCACCCTCTGGGTTAATGCGGACCAGATCAAAGCTGGGAGAGGGGGAGTCCTCAGGGGTTACCGTGGTCTGCTGTTGGGGGGGCGCGGCCTTTTTTTCGGCCTGCACCGAATGTTTTCCGCCAAAGGCAAGGCCGATCACCGCGACGATGGCCACCAGGACGGCAGCGATGGCCAGCACCGCCAAGGGGCGATGACGGGCTTGGCTGGGCGGAGGCTCAGACGCTTTGCCGGTTTCTTGCTCATTCATGTTTTTTCCCCGTCATTATTTTGACGCAAAAGAGCGGCCATGGCCACAACCACCGAGCCCCAGTCCCCTGCCGTTTCCTGGCGGAAAAGGCGGAGTCGCGGATACCAGGGCGTGCGTTCCCCCTCGGCTTGCCAGCGCCAGTCACAATCGACCTTGGGCAACAGGATCCAGGCTTCTTTTCCCATGGCCCCAGCCAGATGCGCCATCGCCGTATCGACCGTGATGACCAGATCCAACTGATCCAACCAAGCAGCCGTCGCCTTAAAATCGGTCATCTGCGGGGTCAGGTCCTGTAGGCCCGCAGGCAGAGACTCAGCCGGCACACCCTTTTGCAGGCTAAAGAAACAGATTTGAGGCAGCGTCAGTAAAGCCTTGAAATCGTCAAGCGAGGCGCTGCGAAAGTGATCATTCGCGTGCAAGGGGTTGCCAGCCCAGACCAGACCGATTTTTTTCCGGCTGTCGCCCGGGCGCGGCAGAGGCCCAGGCGCCGAGGGCAAATATGCGCTTTGCCAGAACTGTTGGGGGTCGGTGCAGCCGAGCCGAAAGGGCAGGCTCGAAAATGCGCATTGGACATCGGCCTCGGGCGGTGGGTCGCTCAGTCCGACGACCTGGGCCAGATCGGGCAAGCCCGCGAACAGAGGAACCAGCGGCTCTTGGACATAGGCAAAAATCCGATAACCCCGGGCAGCGAGCGCCGGGGCAAAGCGGATGAATTGGATCGCATCGCCGAACCCCTGATCATTCCACAGCACTAACCGGGTTCCTGGCGGCTCATCGCCGGTCCAGTCAGGCAAGTCCCACTGCACTTTCGGGGCATCGGGGGCAAAGCGGCGCCACTCATATTCCGCAAAACCTTCAGCCCAGCGTCCCTGCAGCAGCAACAGACTGGCCAGATTGAAATGCACCAAGCCATCGTCCGGCGCCAGTTCCAGCGCCCGGCGGTAGGCTGCCTCGGCCCGGGTCAAATGGCCAGCACCCTTCAGGCTCATGCCCAGATTGATCCAGGCCGAAAGAAAATCGGGCTGTTCTTTGACAAGGCTTTCATAGATTTCGATGGCGCCGTCAAACAGGCAGTTACGGTGGCAAAGCGCCGCAAAATTAAACAGAGCCGCCTTGTCATTTGGCCAACGCTGTAACAACTGTCCATAGATTTCGGCGGCAGCGCTGACATCGCCCAGGTCCTCCAGCGCCAGGGCCAGATTGTTCCAAGAGTCGCGATGACGGTCATCTTTTTCGACCGCCCGCCGCCACTGGTCCGTCGCCTCGGCAAGACGGTCGGCGCTGCGCAAAACAACGCCATAATTATAGGCGATATCAGCCCGATCGGGCAGCAAAGCGGCGGCCCTGTTCATCAAGGGAAGAGCCAGACTATTTTCGCCGTTGGCAGCATGAACCATGGCGCGCAGAAACACTGCTTCGCCGCCGCCGCCAGCGGCAAGATAGCGATCAGCAAGTTTTTCTGCGGTCGCGAGATCACTACGCTGGAACGCTTCGGTGATCCGCTTGGAATAATGCGTCGACTTTGTAGTATTCAACGAAAAGAAACCATTGTACCTACGCCAAGGCTGATATCATTGCATAAATCATAAACAACATCTCGCCATTTATTTGCCGGGGCTGACGCATGATGCACTCGCAAGACCCTAGGATTTCACCGATTTCTGCTGCCGCGGTCGGCTTGCGGTCGCTCTGCGTGTTTTGCGGTTCCTCGTCAGGCGTTAATCCCGCCCATCGTTTTGCCGCGGCGCGCCTGGGTCAAGCCATGGCCAAAGCGGGCATTCGGCTGGTATTCGGTGGCGGCAATCTTGGCATGATGGGCAGTCTGGCCGATGCCGTGCTCGCGCATGGGGGCCAGGTCGTCGGGATAATTCCAGAACATTTGACCGGGCTTGAGCCTCCCTCGACCACGCCGACAGAGTTGGTGGTGGTGGATAACATGCATACCCGCAAAAGAATCATGTTCGAGCGTTCCGATGCGTTCTGCGTTCTTCCGGGGGGGCCTGGGACCATGGACGAGACCTTTGAAATCCTGACCTGGAAGCAATTGGGGTTGCATCATAAGCCGATCATCATTGCCAATCTCGAGGGCTATTGGTCGCCCTGGCTGACTTTGATTGACGGCATGATCGCTGAAGGATTCGCCGCTGCTACGATAAAACAGCAATTCACGCTGGTCGACCAAGTGGATTTGGTGATCCCGGCGGCCGAACGTGATTTGCAATTATTGCCGTAAAATCCAGTCTTTCCGTTGCTCGCGACTTGCGTTCCAGTTCAAGAATGCTAATGTGCCGGCCGTCCGTCGCTCATGCCGTAATCGCGGTCTTTGGTGTCTGGGGCGTTGCAGTGCCACATTGTTTTGGCTCAACTTCGGGCCGGGACAAAATTTGCTGCAAGTCGTGCTTTCCTTAACGGCCATTCGAGTGGCCGCACCGATCGTTTGATGATGGTCTCGATCCTGGGCGCGGCCGGCCGCCGGCTAAGAGGGGATGCGGGGTTTTGTCCTGGCGGCCAGCTGGCGAAACCATTCAAGCCAAGAAGGTGAGGTCAAAAAATGCCAAACGCGAAAATCATTTGGACCAAAGTGGACGAAGCTCCGGCGCTTGCCACTTATTCGTTATTGCCGATCGTCGAGGCGTTTACCGCCGCCGCCGGAGTCGCTGTCGAGACCCGGGATATTTCTCTGGCTGGCCGCATTATTGCCAATTTCCCCGAAGGCCTGACCGAAGCCCAGCGGATTGGCGACGAATTGACGGAACTGGGCGAATTGGCAAAAACGCCAAGCGCCAATATTATCAAGCTGCCCAATGTCAGCGCGTCGATCCCGCAATTAAAAGCGGCGATCAAGGAGCTGCAGTCTCAGGGCTACAAAATTCCCGATTTTCCGGACGAGCCGAAAACAGAGGCCGAAAAGGCTTTGCGCCAGCGCTTTGGCAAGGTTCTCGGCAGCGCGGTCAATCCTGTGCTGCGCGAAGGCAATTCCGACCGCCGTGCAGCCGCCGCGGTCAAGCAATATGCCCGCAACAATCCGCATAAGATGGGTGCCTGGGCCAGCAGCTCGAAATCGCATGTGGCGCATATGAAGGCCGGTGATTTCTATGGCAGTGAAAAGGCCATCACCGTCGCGGCCGCCGGCGATGTTCGCATCGAATTTGTCGCCAGCGGCGGCCAGACCACGGTCTTGAAGGAAAAAACCACACTTAAGGCCGGCGAAGTGATTGACGCGGCGGTAATGAGCAAGCGCGCCTTGCGGGCCTTTTATGCCGAGCAGATGGACGACGCCAAGAAGCAAGGGGTCCTGTTGTCGCTTCATCTCAAGGCGACGATGATGAAGATCTCGGACCCCATCATGTTTGGCCATGCGGTGACGGTCTTTTTCAAAGATGTGTTCGAGAAGCATGCGGCGGCTATCGCCGAGATTGGGGCCAATCCCAATAATGGCTTCGGCGATCTGCTGGCCAAATTGGGTAAACTACCCGACGACAAGCGCTCGGCTATCGAGGCGGATATCCAGGCCTGTTACAAAGCCCGCCCGGAATTGGCGATGGTCAACTCGGACAAGGGCATTACCAATCTTCATGTGCCCAGCGATATCATCGTCGATGCCTCGATGCCGGCGATGATCCGTGATTCGGGCCAGATGTGGGGAACCGATGGCAAATTGCACGACACCAAGGCGCTGATCCCGGATCGTTGCTATGCCGGTGTTTATCAGGTGGTCATTGAGGACTGCAAGAAACATGGCGCTTTTGATCCCAAGACCATGGGCAGTGTTCCCAATGTCGGTCTGATGGCCCAACAGGCCGAAGAATATGGTTCGCACGACAAGACTTTTGAGATGGCGGCCAATGGGACGGTGCGGGTGGTGGATGCCTCCGGCAAGGCCTTGCTGGAACAGAGCGTCGAAGCCGGCGACATTTTCCGGATGTGCCAGGTTAAGGATGCGCCGATCCAGGATTGGGTTAAATTGGCGGTCAGCCGTGCGCGGATCACCGGTGCCCCGGCCATCTTCTGGCTGGACAAGAACCGCGCTCATGATGCTCAGATCATCCAGAAGGTCGAACGCTATCTTAAAGACCATGACACCAAGGGGCTCGAGATCAGCATCCTGCCGCCGGAAGAAGCGACCCGGGTTTCTCTGGAACGGATCCGCGCTGGCAAGGACACGATTTCGGTCACCGGTAATGTCTTGCGCGACTATCTGACGGACCTGTTCCCCATTCTCGAACTGGGGACCAGTGCCAAAATGCTGTCTATCGTGCCGTTAATGGCCGGTGGTGGCCTTTTCGAAACCGGTGCCGGCGGGTCGGCACCCAAGCATGTTCAGCAATTCCAGGAAGAGGGCTATCTGCGTTGGGACTCCCTGGGTGAATTCCTGGCCTTGGCGGCGTCGCTCGAACATCTGTCGCAAACCTTTAAGAATCCCAAGGCACAGGTTCTTGCGGAAACGCTCGACGAGGCCAATGGCAAGATTCTTGCCTTCAACCGCTCGCCGGCCCGCAAGGTTGGCCAGTTGGATAACCGCGGCAGCCATTTCTACCTGGCCTTGTATTGGGCCGAGGCTCTGGCCGCGCAAAGCAAGGATAAGGAACTCCAGGCCCGCTTTGCGCCCCTGGCGAAAACCCTTGCCGAGAATGAGGCGAAAATCAATGCCGAACTGATTGCTGCGCAGGGCAAACCGGCGGACATGGGCGGCTATTATCATCCTGATGATGCCAAGACCACCAGGGCCATGCGGGCCAGCGCGACCTTGAATGCGGCCTTGCAGGCATTGTAAGCTTGCATGAAGACGGGCGGGGGTGTATTCCCCCGCCCGTCTTTGTGTCGGTCTTGGACATGCCGGGCCGAAAAACTAAATGAGAACCGAAGGGCGGCGGATGCGTCCCTTGGTTCGGAAGTTTGAAGCATGAGTTTGGAAGCGACGCGCAATTATATGTACGGGAAGATCCACCGTTGTACGGTGACCCAGGCTGATTTGCATTATGTCGGCTCGGTGACGGTGGATCCGGTCCTGTTGCGGGCTGCCGCTATTTTTCCGCATACCAGGGTCGATGTGGTCAATATCGCCAATGGCGCCAGGCTTTCCACTTATGTGATTGAAGGACCCGAGGACAGTGGGGTGGTCTGTCTGAACGGGGCGGCGGCGCATCACTTTCGCAAAGGCGATCTGGCCATTATCATGGGCTATGAGCAAGTGCCGCTATCGCAGATTCCCGGCCGCAAGTCGCGGGCGGTTCATGTCGATCAGAATAATCGGATTCTTGCCATCGATGAATATACCACACCGTCGTTGGACGAGTTGGGCAAGCCCGAGAATGACCGTTTTGCTCAGGCCTATGCGACCCGGTTGCACGAGGCCGGGGATCCGGCGGAAGCGGCCAACGAAACCTTTGTTTAAGCTTTGACCCTCAGCTTCGCCCTTGGTCTGACCGTAAACATAATCATCCGACAATTTGATAAACGGTGACCTCACGGGACAGCCGATCCTCGAGATCCAGACTGCAGGCAATGCTATAGTCGGCCAGCCGCATCAGGCCGTTGGTGGGCAGATAGGCCCGCCCGGGATCAGCCAGCAGAACCGTCGCCCCCAAAGCGGCACAGGAACGCAGCCAGCCGAAGACCTTTTCCGCCATCGGGCGCTCATAGCAGACATCGCCCGCCAAAATCACATCCCAACGGCAGTCCGTCCGGTCCAGCAAATCCTCGAGCGCGATGGTGACGGCGACATTATTGGCGGCGGCATTGAGCTTTATGGCGCTGATTGCCATGGCGTCAATTTCCGCGGCTTCGACGCTGGCGGCCCCGGCCAGGCTGGCAGCGATCGCGACGATGCCGCTGCCGGCGGCAAAATCCAGAACCCGCTTTCCTTTGACACGGTGGGGATGATCAAGAATATGCCGGGCCAAGGCCTGGCCGCCGACCCAGGCAAACGCCCAATAAGGCGGCGGCAGGCCTTGTTCCTGCAACTGGGTTTCGGTGGCCAGCCAGAGCGGGGTGACTTCCGTTGCCAGGAAAAGGCGAATCTCAGGGCAAGAGGGCGGTTCCGACAAAAGCGTATTGGCCAGGATGAACTGTTCGGTTGAAGGCCTCATCCCCATTTGCCGGCACAGAGAGCGGCGAGAACAATCAAACCAAAACTGCGGTTAGATTTGAATTTTTCCAGACAATCCAAAGGGCTATTCAGGTCGAGGCCGCGGATTTGCCAGCCCAGTTGTGCCGCTGCCGCTCCCATCAGCAAGAAGAAGGGCCAATGTTCGCCGCCGGCCCAGCCGGCCGCGCAAAACAGGGCCCAGGCGGCACCATAGAACAAGACCAACCAAAGCGGCGTGGCATCGCCCAAGCGCAAGGCCGTCGATTTTACGCCGACCAGGGCGTCATCCTCTTTGTCCTGATGGGCATAGATCGTGTCATAGCCAAGGGTCCAAAAAAGGCCGCCGCTATAAAGCAAAAAGGCCGGGCTCTCAAGCTGGCCGGTTGTGGCCGCCCATCCCAGCAAGGCGCCCCAGTTGAAGGTCAGACCCAGCCAGGCCTGCGGCCAATAAGTGATGCGTTTCATGAAAGGGTAGGGGAAAATCAACCCCAGCGAGGCGGCGCCAACAGCGATGGCAAAATTGTTGAATTGCGCCAGCATCAGCAGGCCGACCAAAAGCTGCAGAAGCAGCCAGGCGCTGGCCTGGGCCAGGCTGACATCACCGGACGGAATCGGGCGGGCGGCGGTTCGCGCGACCTTGCCATCAAAGTCGCGATCGATGATATCATTGAAAGTGCAGCCGGCACCGCGCATCACGGTGGCGCCAAGGGCAAAAAGCAGGAAATGAAAAGAATCCGGCCAGAATTTTGAGGATAGCGCCAGGCTCCACCATCCTGGTAACAACAGCAGCCAGGTGCCGATGGGACGATCCAGGCGCGACAGCCTTAAATAAGGCCGCAGCACCGTTGGCGCATAGCGGTCTACCCAGTTGCCGAGGGGAATATCTCCGGCCAATCTAGTATGAGCATTCATAGGCTGACAGACTAAGGCGGCTTGTCCCGCGAGGAAAGGCTGGAATGGAAATGATACCGAAACTTCGCCTGTTTGTTGACGCGGATTTGCGTCCAGGGGCGGCGCTGCAGCTGGGACCGGAACAGGCGCATTATCTTTTGCATGTGATGCGGGCCGAGATCGGAACGGCGGTGGCCCTGTTCAATGGCCGCGACGGCGAATGGCGGGCTCAGTTGGTCGGCGCCGGCAAGCGCACGGCCGGGCTTGCCGTCGGGGAGCAATTGCGATGCCAGGCGCCTGAGCCTGATCTTTGGTTGCTGTTTGCACCGGTCAAGCGGGATCGCATTGATCTCATTGTGGAAAAGGCCACCGAGTTGGGTGTTGGCCGGTTTTGTCCGGTGCTGACCCAGCACAGCGCCGTGACGAAAGTTAATCCTGAGCGCCTGCAGGCCATTGCCATCGAAGCCGCCGAACAAAGTCGGCGCTTGACGGTTCCCCGCTTTGAACCGGTTCGGCGGCTGGCGGACAGCCTGGCCGATTGGCCCGAGGGACGTTGCCTGCTGGTCATGGATGAACGCGGTGGCGGCGAACCGTTGGTCCAGGCATTGGACGGGCTGGTGGGAGCCCGAATGGCGGTGCTGGTGGGGCCAGAGGGTGGTTTCGCGCAATCGGAACTTGACGCCCTGCGGCGTCTGGCGTTTGCTAAGGCGGTCGGCCTGGGGCCTCGCATCTTGCGCGCCGACACCGCCGTCGCCGCCGCTTTGTCCTGTTTTCAAGCCCTGTGCGGGGATTGGCGGGGCGATAAAGCCGGCTCTTGAACCGCTCTCATCCGCAAAGGTTAACCTCTCGAATGTCCGCCCCCGCCCAATCCAGCGGCGAGCTTGTCACCAGCAAGGCAGAACTCGTCAATTATATGGCCGCCGGCTGCAAGCCGGTTGCGCAATGGCGCATCGGTACCGAGCACGAAAAATTTGTTTTTCAAAATGCCGATTTGCGTCCCTTGCCCTATGACGGCGCGCGCGGGATCAGGGCGGTCCTGGAAGGGCTGCAGCAGCGCTTTGGCTGGTCTCCGATCCTTGAGGGCGAAAACCTGATCGCTTTGGAAAAGGATGGCGCCAATATTACCCTTGAACCCGGCGGGCAGTTGGAGCTTTCCGGGGCGCCCCTGGCGACCGTGCATCAGACCTGTGCCGAAGTGGACGAACATCTGAAGCAGGTTAAGGCCATCGGCGGCGCTTTGGATGTGGGTTTTCTTGGCCTTGGCTTCAATCCGAAATGGCAGCGTGACGATGTGCCCTGGATGCCAAAAGGGCGTTACGCCATCATGCGCCGCTATATGCCGATCAAGGGCAATCTGGGTCTGGACATGATGCTCAGGACCTGCACGGTGCAGGTCAATCTTGATTTTCTGTCCGAAGCCGACATGGTGCGCAAATTTCGGGTGGCTCTGGCCTTGCAGCCGGTGGCGACGGCCCTTTGGGCCAATTCGCCGATGGTCGAGGGAAAAAATTCGGGTTTTCTTTCCTATCGCAGCCATATCTGGACGGATACCGACCCCGATCGCACCGGTATGCTTTCCTTTGTGTTTGACGAGGGCATGAGCTTTGAGCGCTACGTTGACTATGCCCTTGATGTTCCAATGTATTTTGTCTACCGAAAGGGGCGCTATCTTGATGTGGCCGGTTCCTCTTTCCGGGCCTTCATGGAGGGACGCCTGCCGGCCCTTCCCGGTGAACAGCCAACGCTTGGCGACTGGGCGGATCATCTGACCACAATTTTTCCCGAGGTTCGGCTCAAGCGCTATCTTGAAATGCGCGGCGCCGATGGCGGTCCCTGGCGTCGCCTTTGCGCCCTGCCGGCCTTTTGGGTTGGGCTGCTCTATGATCAGCAGGCCCTTGATGAGGCTTGGGATCTGGTAAAAGACTGGACGATCGCCGAACAGGCGGGCTTAAGGCTCGGCGTGCCGCAGTCGGGTTTGCAGACCCGGTTCCGTCAGGGCAAGGTCCAGGATCTGGCCTTGCGGACCCTCGAGATTGCCAGGGCGGGCCTTACCCGGCGCGCCTGTCTTGACCGGCATGGCCGCGATGAGAGTATTTTCCTGGCGACTTTAGACAATATTGCTCAGTCTGGGCGAACTCCGGCTGAAGATCTTCTTGCTGACTTTTATGGCCGCTGGAAGGAAAATGTCGACCGGATGTTTGAAGAGCATTGTTATTAACCTTGGGTGGGAAATTTGTTCCATGACCGAGTGCCGTGATTTAGCGGAAGTGCGCCGTAATATTGATCGCCTTGACGAGGCGATCGTTGGCTTGCTGGCCGAACGGGCTGGTTTCGTCAGTCAGGCGGCGCGCTTTAAAGACGAGGAACAGGCGGTGGTTGTGCCCGAACGCATCGAAGCGATTATCAGCCGGGTTCGTCATTTGGCAACGGATCGTGGCTGCGATGCCGATTTGATGGAAGCGCTTTATCGCGGCATGATTGATGCCTTTATCGCTTATGAACGCGGCGTCTGGCGGGCAGCACATCCCAAGCGTTAACAAAATTTCTGGAGAAATGGTTTGGCGGATACGCAGAAAGCGGGAGCGGACCAAAGCGATGAGGATGACGATGCCGCTTTGCCGGGGAATGTCAGGAATTATGTGACGCCGAACGGGCTGCTGATGTTAAAGCAGGAGCATGATCAACTGTGGCTGGAGGAACGGCCGCGGGTGGTAGAGGTGGTTTCCTGGGCAGCCGGTAACGGGGATCGTTCGGAAAACGGCGATTACCTCTATGGCAAAAAGCGGCTCCGCGAAATCGATCGGCGGCTCCGCTTTCTGCGCAAACGGATCGAAAGCGCCGAATTGGTTGATCCTGCCCGACAGCGTGGTTTGGATCGGGTTTTTTTTGGCGCCACCGTGACTTATGCCGGCGGCAGTGGTGCCGAAAATAAGGTGACCATCGTCGGCGTCGATGAAGCCGATCTCGAGGCCGGGAAGATCAGTTGGATCTGCCCGGTCGCCCGCGCCCTGCATAAAGCCCGCGAGGGTGATCTGGTGGCTGTGAAGTCGCCAGCCGGGTCAGAAACCCTGGAAGTGCTGGAGATCACCTACGGCGATGGATGAGTTGCAGCTAGAGTAGCCCGGCAATGACGTCATCAAGCGTCCACATAACGGTTTTGCAGCCGCCACGATAACTATCAAGACTTATCGGATCACTTCAATTTCGATGGCGACCGAGTTCGCAATTTTAAGCCAAGCCCGATCGGCCGTCAGCACCCTGACGCCTATCCGCTTTGCGAGCGCCAGGCAGGCACGGTCACCGAAAGACAGGCCCGCAGACTTTGTTAAGGGCAATAGGAGCCCGGCTGAATAAGCAAGTTCCCCATCGAACGGATATCTTTCGACAGGCAGAGGGTCAAGCACCGTCCTGATGTCGCTCTCAGCAGCGCCATTGCGGGAAAAATGCCCGATCACTTCGCTCAGATTGACCTCGCTTATCCCCGCGCTGGCCAGGGCAGACCGAACCTTCTCGCTTCCTGGCTCGTCAAGTAGGACAGCCAAAAGAGCCGACGCATCAAGGATGGCAGTGATCATTCCTTCGACGCATCCCTGCGGCGTTCGGCGAGAAAAGCGTCCACCGATGCCGAAGGCTTGCCGCCAAGCAAGTGCCGGGTGAGGGTTTGCGCTCGCGAAACCACCTCGTCGATCGTCTTAATCCGAATTTCATTTCCATTAAGTTCAACCACGACATCGCCACCGTGCCCGAGCCCGACGGCCTTACGAAAATCAGCGGGCAAGCTGATACGCCCAGATTTTGAAACTCGGCCATGTATCGCATTCATGGTAGAAACCTCGCTTGCGCCACCTGTTCTAATATAGGGCAGTCCCATCGATTAGGACAATAAAGTTAAACATCCCTTAAACCGAGGTGCCGCCCACCGTCAGCCCGTCAATGCGCAGGGTGGGCTGGCCGACGCCAACGGGAACCGATTGCCCATCCTTGCCGCAACTGCCGACGCCGGCATCCAGTTTCAGGTCATTGCCAACCATGGCCACCCGGGTCAGGACATCGGGGCCATTGCCGATCAATGTGGCGCCTTTAACCGCGGCGCCCAGTTTGCCATTCTCGATTTGATAGGCTTCGGTGGCCGAAAAGACGAATTTACCGCTGGTGATGTCAACCTGACCCCCGCCAAAATTGACGGCGTAAAGGCCTTGTTTGACCGAGGCCAGAATTTCTTCGGGCGGCTGGTTGCCTGCCAGCATGAAGGTGTTGGTCATGCGCGGCAGGGGTTGGTTGGCATAGGACTGCCGGCGCCCATTGCCGGTGGGCTGGGTCTGCATCAGGCGGGCGTTCATGCGGTCAAACAGATAGCCTTTAAGAATACCATCTTCGATCAGCATATTGACGGCGGACCCTGTGCCTTCGTCATCAATTGAGATCGAGCCGCGTCGATCAAGCAGGGTGCCGTCATCGACGACTGTCACCCCGGCGGCCGCAACTCTTTGGCCGATCATGCCGGCAAAGGCAGACGTTTGCTTGCGGTTGAAATCGCCTTCCAGGCCGTGACCGATGGCTTCATGCAGCAAAACCCCAGGCCATCCCGGACCCAGCACGACGGTCATGTCCCCGGCCGGTGCTTCGACCGAGTCGAGATTGACCAGGGCCTGGCGCAAGGCTTCGTCGACGGCCGCGCGCCAGGTCTCAGGGGCCAGCAGACCGTCATAGCCGACGCGGCCCCCCAGGCCATGGCTGCCGCTTTCCATGCGTTGGCCGACCGCGACCATCACCGATATATTCAGCCGGACCAGCGGACGTAGATCCGACGCATGCTGACCGTCGGCGCGGACAATCCGCACCGCCTGCCAGGAGCCGGACAGCGAAGCCATCACCTGGCAAACCCTGGGATCGCGTTGCCGCGCATAGGCATCCATGTCTTCCAGTAGTTTCACTTTGTTGGCAAAGGGAATTGGTGTCAGCGGATTAAGGTCGGCATAAAGCGCCCGGTCACTGCCGACCGGGGGCATGGCCGCTATCCCGCTATGCCCGGACCGCACGGCCCGCACGGTCTGAGCCGCCCGTTTTAACGCCGCTACGGATAAGTCACAGGCATGGGCATAGCCGATCGCATCCTCCGAAACCGCTCGCAGCCCAAACCCCTGCGCCGTATCAAAACTGGCGCTTTTTATCCGCCCATCATCGAGGCTGAGGCTTTCGGATTGGCGATATTCAAGAAAGAGCTCCCCGTCATCGGCCCCGGCCAGCGCCTCGGCGACAATGCCATCGACCTGCCGGGACTCCAGCCCGGTGCGCCGGAAAAACAGTTCGTCGGTGGTGGCGGCGGGGTTTGACATGGTGGTTTAATTCCCTTTGGCAATGGGTAATAGTATCGGCTCGGAAACAAGGGAACATATTGGGTCATGCCGCCGCAGGTGCCAACCACCGACTGTCAAAATCCGACATTTTGCTTCGCCGAGCATCCCTTGCGGGCCCGCCTTGCCGAAGAAGTTCATGCCAGGCCCTACGAGGCTTTGCAGATGCCGGTACGGGTCAGCCATCTGGCGGTGATCAATGGTGAACAGGCTCAAGGGGCCGACTGGGCTCATCTGCAAGGCTTGTGCGGTCGTGCCGGCATCGTCCCACCTTTGGCCGATGACCTCTGCTTCACCGCGGATTTCGATGATTTCCGCCTGCGCTGGGAACGGCACACAGAGTTTTCTACCTACACTTTTTATATTTTCGGGTCCTTTACCGACCCCTTTGCAGAAACGGCGATCAGCCGCGTGCCGGTCGACTGGCTGGAATCGCTACCGGGCCTGGTATTGGCGGCCTGTCATCTGGCTGCCGATGGTATTTTGCGCGACG
>Ga0007854_10001723_pt1 | contig 13865 bp, 13 predicted proteins | sample CryBogCBH12Aug08_FD_60382 | JGI IMG/M metagenome (GOLD analysis project Ga0007854, IMG submission 60382) | Freshwater microbial communities from Crystal Bog, Wisconsin, USA - CBH12Aug08 | ecosystem: Environmental > Aquatic > Freshwater > Lake | place: Crystal Bog, Wisconsin, USA | collected...
CGTGCGCGTGGTGGTCGTGCAAGGGCACGAAAGTGTGTTCAGCGCAGGAAACGATATTGCTGATTTTCTGAACAATCCGCCCAAAAATCCGGATGCGCCGGTGTTTCGGCTTTTGTTGGCGTTGGCCACATTTTCCAAGCCACTCATCGCTGCGGTGTGTGGTCCGGCGGTAGGGATTGGCACGACGCTGCTGTTTCATTGCGATCTGGTGTATGCCGGTGACAACGCCGCGTTTGCCATGCCGTTTGTCAATTTGGGACTTTGTCCGGAGGCAGGTGCGTCGCTTTTGGTGCCACAGATGATGGGTTATCACCGCGCGGCCGAATTGCTTTTGCTGGGCGAGCCGTTTACCGCCGAGACGGCGCTGGAGGTGGGACTGGTCAACCGCATTGTTCCGCCCGCCGGGGCCAACGCGCTGGCACAGGCTCAGGCACGCAAACTGGCGTCAAGGCCGTTGGCATCGGTCCAGATGACCAAGCGCTTGATGAAACAGACGCACGCGGCGCAGGTGCTGGCACAAATCGAAGCCGAGGGGCAGGCCTTTAGCCGCATGCTGTCCGAGCCTGCCGCACGTGAGGCCTTTGCGGCGTTTCTGGAAAAACGCAAACCCGATTTTTCTGCGCTGTAAGACGCCGTGCGCCGGGCGCAGTGCAAAGCGCGCATACTCCGGGTTGGGTTAATTGTTAACAGTTAACCGTTAATAAATTACCCGAACCACTTCACCCGGAGTCCTCAATGTCCAAAGGTCAGCAGAAATCCAACAAGGAAGCCAAAAAGCCTAAAAAAGACAATTCGGCGCCCAAGCCATTGTCTGCTCAGGGCGAACCGGTGCGTCCCACCATGACCACGTATGTGGCACCGCGCGGCAAACTGAAAAACAAATAGCAGCACAACGCTGTCTGACGGCAGGTCCGGGAAGCTTGTTCTGTGTGCATGTGCGTCGGTCCTACGGCCCACTGCATGGGCGACAATAAGCCATGTCGAAAAAAGTAGTCTTTGCATTTGAGCCGGAATTTGTGGATGCGTTACGTCAGGTATTCGAAGTTGGAATCGTGTTCAACCAGGTCCTGGGTTTGCGCCTGGAAACCATTACCGAAACCGTTGCCACCGCCAGTCTGGAAATGCGCTCCGAACTGGTGGGTCACAGCGCCTATAACCGCCTGCATGGCGGAGTGATTGCCGCTTCGCTGGATGCGCTCGGCGGCGTCGCGGTACTGGCCGCGGTGGGCGCCCGTCATGGCGACAAATCGATTGCCGAGCGCATGCAACATTATTCCAAGTTGGGCACCATCGATCTTCGGGTCGATTTTTTGCGTCCGGCTATCGGCGAGCGGTTTACCCTGCGTGCCGAGGTATTGCGGGTGGGGTCGCGGGTGGGTTCGACGCGCTCTGAGTTTTACGCGGCCGATGGAAAATTACTCTCCACCGGTTCTGCTGCCTATATGGTTTCCTGAGTTCGCTGATAATCCACGCATGCCAGATATTGATTCGAACAAGATTTTGCGGTTTGTGTTGCGTGTGGAATTTATTCCGTACGTGGTTTTAACGGCTATAGGGGCTTCGGTGCTCTATGTCATTGGCACCATCGTGATCAATGCCATTGCCAATCACGGCCTGATCCCGCCCCCGGCCAGGCTCGATCGGTACGATTGCGTGGCGCCTGCCGGCAATTTTTCAATTCTCTACCTGCATGGCACCGACCGCGTTCAAATCAAATCGGCCAATGGCATGATTGACGGCAGCGTGCAGAAAAATAAATTCGACTGGCAAGGCTTTGGCGACGACCGCACGCTGCTGGGCTTTGCGCCACCGCGTGAAATATTGTTCGAGGATGCCAAAACGATGCGCGTATTTGGTTCAGACCAGTTGGAAATAGTCTGTACCAACAGTGGCGATGCCGCCACGCACCAGCGCACTCTTGCCAATACGCCCGGCCGGCCGCAATAGATTGGTAAATAGACTGGTAAATAGCCCGCTAAATTGCCCAAGCCACAAGTCATGCTGACGTTCTCCGAAAACTCTTGTCGCAGACGCAGCCCATTTTTTTGGCTACCTGCGTTGCTGATCTGTGCCACAGCGCTGACGGCCTGTTTCGGGCCCGAAAAAGATACGCATCCCGATCAGGTGCTGACCAAGCGGCGCGCGCTGTTCAAGCAATACACCCGCATGCTCGAGCCCATCGGATTGGTGGCCAGTGGGCGCAAGGAGTTTAAGCGCGAGGAATTTCTGGCTGCGGTGCAGGACCTCGAAAAGCTGTCCGACAAGCCTTGGGCCTATTTTCCGCCCGATGGCAACTATCCGCCTACCCATGCCACCGGTGCCGTCTGGAGTGAGCCAGCAAAGTTCCGTCAGGCGCAGGACGACTACAAGGCTGCTGTGCACGCTCTGGTGGAAGCCGCTGGGCGCGATCCATTGCCCGAAATCAGCAAAGCCGTCGACGCAGTCACAGCGAGTTGCAAGGCCTGCCACCGCGAGTTTCGCAAGGATTAGGCATTAAAAAAGGGCCCCGGTTTTCACCGACGCCCTTTCAGATTACCTTCTGGACAACATTTGCCAGATGGGATTACCCATCAGGCGGCAGTGCCCAGCGTGGTGTCTGAATTAGTTTGCCTTTGCAGCTTCAGCTTTTTTGGCGGCCTTCTTGGCAACCTTCTTGGAGTGCTTGCCCTTCTTGATGGGCTTCACAGATGTGTCAGCCGGAGCGGCAGCAGAGGTCGCAGCAGGTGCAGCAGCGGGAGTTGCAGCAGGAGCCTGTGCAAAAGACAGGGCAGCAACACCGGACAACAAAGTAGCAACGATCAGATTTTTGATGTTCGACATGGGTTCACTCACTCAATAAACAACGATCGTCTTAGCTTCGACCGTTTCAAGCGAGCCCTGAAATGTTCGGGGCTTGTAACCACAACGCATTGCATTTGAATGGGTTGACGCATAGCTCCGTATGGTTACACGTTGTTACATTCACACATGCTTCTGGTCAATTTCACGCGGTTTGCCCTGTTCGTCGATGGCCACGTAGGTCAGCGATGCCTCCGTTACCTTGGCAAAAATGCCCTGCTGAAAATAGCGTTCCGCATAAACTTCGACCTTGACCGTCACGGAGGTGCGGCCGATTCGGGTTACTTTGGAAAAAAAGCTCAAGATGTCGCCAACGCGCACGGGCTGTTTAAAAATAAATTCATTCACCGCCACCGTTGCCATGCGGCCGTGGGTATAGCGCGCGGGCAATACCGAGCCGGCGAGGTCAACCTGCGCCATAACCCAGCCACCAAAGATGTCGCCATTGGCATTGCAGTCGGCGGGCATGGGAATTACCTTCAGCACCAGCTCCTGATCGGTGGGCAATTGGACCGAGGGCGCGCTGGGGATGTCAGACATAGGCACAATCCTCAATAATTAAACAAGGCTATTGTCGTACATGCGTCCTCTTGCCACCTCGGTTGCCCCGGCTGCTTCGGTCACCCCTACCTCCCCTACCGGCCCTTCCACGCCAACGGCTACTTCCTCAGACTGGGCCACCCTGGCGCGTCTGTTTCCCTACCTTTGGGTCTATAAATGGCGCGTGCTTGCCGCGTTGATGTTCATGGTGGGGGCCAAACTGGCCAATGTCGGTGTGCCGGTACTGCTTAAAAATCTGGTCGATGCCATGACCCCCAAAAGCGATGCGCGGTTGGTCGTGGTGCCCATTGCGCTGCTGGTTGGATACGGCGCCCTGCGGCTTTCTACATCGCTATTTACCGAGCTGCGCGAATTGGTATTTTCCAAAGCCACCGAAGGCGCCGCGAGGAGTATTTCGCTGCAGGTCTTTCGCCACCTGCACGCCATGAGCCTGCGATTCCATCTGGAGCGACAGACCGGAGGCATGACGCGCGATATCGAGCGTGGCACGCGGGGCGTGCATTCGCTCATCAGCTATTCGCTATACAGCATTATTCCAACCCTGATAGAAGTTGCCTTGGTGCTGGGTATTCTGGGCGTGCGATTTGATATCTGGTTTGTCTGGATAACAGTGGCTGCGCTGACGCTATACATCGTATTCACGGTCACGGTAACCGAGTGGCGCACCCAGTTTCGCAAGCAGATGAACGAGCTCGATTCCAACGCACACAGCCGCGCCATCGATTCGCTGCTCAACTACGAGACCGTCAAATACTTTAGCAACGAAGAATTTGAGGCACAGCGTTATGACGAAAATCTGCAGCGTTACCGGCGTGCCGCCATCAAGTCGCAAACCACGCTGAGTGTGCTCAACACCGGGCAACAGCTGATCATTGCGGTGGCACTGGTGGCCATGCTGTTACGCGCCACCACCGGTGTTGCGAGCGGGCGCATGACGCTGGGCGATCTGGTGATGGTCAACGCCTTCATGATCCAGCTCTATATTCCGCTCAATTTTCTGGGCGTTATCTATCGGGAAATAAAGCAGAGTCTGACCGATCTGGAAAAAATGTTTTCCCTCATGGAGCGTGAGCGCGAGATAGATGACGCACCAGGTGCGCAGCCTCTGCGCTTGCCCGCGGGGCAAGTTGGGGTGCGTTTCGAACACGTCAATTTTTCATACGAACCGGCTCGAACCATTCTGCACGACATCAGTTTTGAAATACCGGCTGGCAAGACGGTGGCTGTGGTGGGGCCTTCGGGGTCGGGTAAATCGACGCTGGCCCGGTTGCTATTCAGGTTCTACGATGTTCAGCAGGGCGCTATTCTGATAGCCGCTCAGAATATACGCAGCGTTACGCAGGCGTCGGTGCGACAGGCTATTGGAATAGTGCCGCAGGACACGGTGCTGTTCAACGACACCGTCGAATACAACATTGCCTACGGCCGACCGGGTTGCAGCCGCGCCGAAATAGAGGCGGCGGCCCGGGCCGCACATATTCACGACTTCATCAGCAGCACACCAAAGGGTTACGACACGCTGGTGGGCGAGCGCGGGCTCAAGCTCTCAGGGGGCGAAAAGCAGCGCGTGGCAATTGCCCGCACCCTGCTCAAAAATCCGCCGTTGCTGATATTCGACGAAGCTACTTCGGCGCTCGATTCCGCCAACGAGCGGGCTATTCAGGCCGAGCTTCAGGGGGTCTCTAAAAACCGCACCACGCTGGTCATTGCGCACCGCCTTTCGACGGTGGTCGATGCGCATGAAATTCTGGTCATGCACGTCGGCCGTATTGTCGAGCGGGGTACCCACGCCGCACTGCTGGAGCAGAAGGGGCGTTATGCAGAAATGTGGTCGCTTCAGCAAAGTAGCGAAGCCCGCCAGGACGGATAATGGGGTATGGAAACCAAGTGGCTTGAAGATTTCGTCAGTCTCGCCGAAACCCGCAGTTTCAGCCGTTCGGCGCAGCTGCGCCACGTCACCCAGCCGGCGTTCTCGCGGCGTATCCAGTCGCTCGAAACCTGGGCCGGCACCGATCTGGTAGACCGCAGTTCGTATCCCACACGCCTCACACCCGCTGGAGAGGCGCTATACGATCAGTCGATGGAGATTCTGCAGTCGTTGCAGAGCGCGCGTGCGATGGTGCGCGCGCATTCTGCAGCGGGCCACGACTTCATCGAATTTGCAGTGCCGCATACGCTGGCGTTTACTTTTTTTCCAAGCTGGGCGAGTAGTCTGGCGACCACGTTTGGCCGATTCAAGAGCCATCTCATCGGGCTCAATGTGCACGACGCCGTGATGCGACTGGTTGAAGGTCATTGTGACCTGCTGATTGCCTATCACCATGCCTCGCAGCCGCCGCCGCTGGACAGTGCGCGATTTGAAATGGTCATTCTCGGGCAGGAGCAGGTGCTGCCGGTTACGCGGCCCAACGAAGCGGGCGGGCCGCTATTTTGTCTCCCCGGCCATCACGATGCACCGCTGCCCTATCTGGGCTATGCGCCGGGTGCTTATCTGGGGCAGGTGGTTGAGACCCTGCTCCGCCAGGTGGATACAGCCATGCACCTCGACCGAGTCTATGAAACCGATATGGCCGAGGGGCTGAAAGCGATGGCGCTCGAAGGCCACGGGCTGGCTTTTCTGCCCTACAGTGCGATCGTGGGCGAGTTGCGCGCCGGACGCCTGGTCTCGGCCATGCCGCGCGCCATGGAAGCCCTTCAGGCTACGCTGGAAATCAGGATGTACCGGGCCCGGCCGGGTGCGCATCCACCCAAAAGCGCGGCACAGGCGTTGTGGAATTTTCTGACGCTGAATCAGAATCAAAATACGAATCAAAATACAACTCATAGTACGAATCAACCATCGGCTCAAAACCCGAATCAGGCTAAAACTTAAATGTCTCTCACCATTACACGTCCCGACGACTGGCACGTTCACCTGCGCGATGGCGCTGCATTGGCTGCTGTAGCGCCGCATACCGCGGCCCAGTTTGGTCGCGCCATCATCATGCCCAACCTCAAGCCACCGGTCACTACGGCGGCGCAGGCGCTGGCGTACCGCGCGCGCATTCTGGAAGCACTGCCGTCAGATGCCAATTTCGAGCCCCTGATGACGCTTTACCTGACCGATCAGTTGTCGCCTGAAGAAATTATCCGGGCGCACGAAGCCGGTGTCGTGGCCGCAAAGTTGTACCCCGCTGGCGCCACCACCAACAGCGACGCCGGCGTTACCAGTCTGCAAAAAATAACCGGGGTTCTGCAGACCATGCAGCGCTGCGGCATGCCGCTGCTGGTGCATGGCGAAGTCACCTCGCCGGACATCGACCTGTTCGACCGGGAAGCCGTTTTTATTGAGCAGCAACTCATCCCTCTGCGACGCGATTTTCCGGCCCTTAAAGTGGTGTTGGAGCACATCACCACGCGCGAAGCGGCACACTACGTGCGCGATGCCGAGGGCCCGATCGGCGCCACCATCACCGCCCACCATCTGCTGTACAACCGCAATGCGCTGTTTATGGGCGGCGTGCGTCCGCACTACTATTGCCTGCCAGTGCTCAAGCGCGAATCGCACCGCCAGGCCTTGCTGGATGCTATTCGCAGCGGCAGCCCGCGCTATTTTCTGGGCACCGACAGTGCGCCCCACGCGGCCGCGCTCAAGGAGCATGCCACCGGTTGCGCAGGCTGCTATACCGCCCACGCCGCCATCGAGCTATACGCTACCGCGTTTGAACAGGCGGGTTGCCTTGAGCGGCTGGAGGCGTTCGCGAGTTTTCATGGCGCCGATTTTTATGGCCTGCCCAGAAACTCCGGCACTATTACGCTGCACCGCGAATCGTGGGTGCCGCCGGTTGCAGTGCCGTTTGGCGATGCGCAACTCAAACCCCTCGCGGGTGGTGAGTCACTGGCGTGGCGCATGGTTTAGACGGCATCGACTGGCAGGCCCCGTGGCTGCTGCCCTGGCGCGCACGCGGCGAGGCGTTGGCGGCGCAGGTCTGCGCAGGCCACAGCGTGGCGGCGGTGCTGAATGGCGAGAAGGGTATAGGAGCGCAGGGAACAGGAGCGCCCCATTTTGTGCCTCAGGCAGCGCTGCCGGACGGTGTCGCCTATGAAGCATTTATCTATTCGGGGCAGGGCGTGCCCACACGCGATGGACTGCACGATTTTTTCAACGGTCTGGTCTGGATGCATTTCCCGCTGACCAAAGCCCGCCTCAACGCATTGCACATGGGGCAGATTGAACGCGTCGGCATTCAGCCCAGTCGTGGCCCGGTGCGCGATGCACTGACGTTGATGGACGAAAACGGTGCGCTCCTGATGGCGCCAGACGCGTTGTGGGAGGCGCTGTGGCGCAAGGACTGGTCGCAATTATTTGGCGAACTGCGACCGCTCTGGGCACAAGCCCAACTGATCCTGTTTGGCCACGCGCTGATGGAAAAGTTGGTGCGCCCCCGCAAGGCCATCACGGCACATGTTTATCGGATAAAAATTCTCAGCGTCAAAACGTCCAACGCAGATTGGCCCGACATAGACCACTGGCTGGCCAGTGAACTCGATGCCCGTGTTATCCATGCCAAACCATTTGCACCGTTGCCCGTATTGGGTGTGCCGGGCTGGTGGCCTGCCAATGAATCGCCCGGTTTTTATGCCGACCCCGATGTTTTCCGATCGCCAGAAGGTGCACAAACGCGCCCCACAGCCTCCGCGACCCGGATGCCATCGACGCCGGCCGACATGATGCCGCCGGCATAACCAGCGCCTTCACCGGCCGGAAAAAGGCCCCGCACGTTGATGCTTTGCATGGACTCGTCGCGTGGGATGCGCAGTGGCGACGAAGTGCGTGTTTCAACGCCCGTAAGCACGGCATCGGGCATGTCGAAACCGCGTATTTTTTTACCAAATGCGGGCAGGGCTTCGCGCACGGCGACAATGGCGTAGTCGGGTAGGCTGCTTTGCAGATCACCAAGTTGTACACCCGGACGGTACGAAGGAATCACGCTGCCAAACTGCTTGGATGCCCTTTGCGCCAGAAAATCTCCGACCAGTTGCGCCGGCGCCTGGTAATTGCTTCCGCCCAGCACATAAGCCCGGCTTTCCAGCGCGCGCTGCAACAAAATGCCCGACAGCGGGTGGGCCTGCCTTGACTTATTTTGCTGTTTTGACGGCAACCACTGCGCGGCCAGCCGCTGGCCCTGCTCGTCGCCAAAACCCTGAATCCAGCTGTCTGCGTCGTCCGCAAAGTCTGTCGGTTCTATGCCAACCACAATGCCCGCGTTGGCGTTGCGTTCGTTGCGCGAATACTGGCTCATGCCGTTTGTGACCACCCGTCCTTCCTCGCTGGTGGCCGCTACCACGGTGCCGCCCGGGCACATGCAAAAACTGTAAACCGAGCGTCCATTGCTGGCGTGGTGCACCAGTTTGTAGTCCGCAGCGCCCAGCATCGGATGCCCGGCATGGCGGCCCCAACGTGCGCGGTCAATCACGCTTTGCGGATGCTCGATCCGAAATCCGACCGAAAACGGTTTTGCCTCCATCGCCACGCCACGCTCATACAGCATGGCAAAAGTGTCGCGGGCGCTGTGGCCCAGTGCCATGACGACGTGGGTGGCCTCCAGCGTGTAGCTGCGGGGATGCGCGGCATCGCTCAGATCAAGTATTTGCAGTCCGCGCAGCTGCCAACCGCTGCCGTCCCGGCCCTGGCTTGGCTTCTGACCTCGTTCCTGTTCTGGTTCCAGCAAAAGGTCGGTTACCTGCTGTTCAAAGCGCAACTCGCCGCCCAGCGCGATAATGTTCTCACGCATGTTTTCTACGACCTTGACGAGTTTGAATGTTCCGATGTGGGGATGCGCCTCGAACAATATTTCGGCGGGTGCGCCGGCTGCTACAAACTCCTGCATCACTTTGCGACCCAGAAAGTGCGGGTCCTTGATCTGGCTCCACAGCTTGCCATCGGAAAACGTGCCGGCGCCGCCTTCTCCAAACTGCACATTGCTGTTCGGATTGAGCGTGTTTTTGCGCCACAGGCCCCAGGTGTCGCGGGTACGCTCGCGCACCGTCTTGCCCCGTTCGAGCACGATCGGGCGCAATCCCATCTGCGCCAGAATCAGGGCCGCAAACATGCCGCAGGGTCCAAAGCCAACCACTACGGGGCGTGTGAAGCGGCTTTCGGTGTTGCCCGTCCGGTCGTGGGGCAAGGCCTGCGGCAGGCGGTATTGCATGTCGGGTGTGGGCAGGACATGCGGGTTGCCATGCAGCCGCGCCAGTGCTTTTTGCTCCAGTTCGGGGCTGAGCATGACGTCCACAATGTACACAACCACCAGATCTGATTTGCGCGCATCAAAGCTACGCTTAAACACTACGAGTCTTTCGATATCCTGCACCGTAACTTGCAGGGTTCGGGCAACCAGTTGCGCGAGGGCTTCCACGGGATGCGCAATGACGGCCCGGTCTGCGTCGGTTTCGGCCGGGGCATCGGCGGCGCGTGGCGTGCGTACCGGTATGGCAGACAGCGGGAGCTTTAGTTCGGTCAGTCGGATCATGGGGGCTCGTGGTGATCAAGCAGGCGGCAATGATAGTGCGCTTTCGGTGCAATTGTTGGCGGCTATAGTCGAAGATGCGTTGAAGTTAATGTTGGGATTTATTGCATGAATATTTTTGTCTGGTATGGCTTCGGGGGCGTGCTGTTGGCGCTGACTCTGGTGGCCGGGTTCTTTTTTGTCTTCACCCGCGGAACCCTGCTGGTGCGCGAACTGCTGGGACGCCACACCAGCAGCAGTCACGTCTATCCCATGTATTCGGACATGTGGCTGATCCGGCTGGTCGATCACCAGCCCCTGATCGCTGCAATTCTGCTTTTTCAATACCGTCGGATGGTGAGCCGCATCGGGCAGGTGCTGGCCAGCTCGCTGGAGAAAAATCAGACGGTGATGTTTACCTCGTGCGCCTTTGGCAACGTGGTGCCGCGGCTGGTGGAAGCGTCTGCAACGGCACAAGCCGGGCGCATTCTGGTAACCGACCTGATCGACAACGAGCTCACGCATGTCCGCAGCAAACTGGGCCCTTTCGCCGACCGCGTGGAGTATCTTCAAAACGATGCCACCAATAGCAATTTACCCGATTCCAGTGTGAGCGCCAATATTCTATTTTTCCTGCTGCACGAGTTGCCCCATCCGCTCAAGGCCCGGGCGCTGGACGAAGCAGCACGTGTCTTGCAAACCGGTGGTTCGCTGTATATCGCCGAGTTTCACCGGCCCCGGTTGTGGGCGCTGCGCGTCTTGAGCTACCTGTATTTCAAGGTGTTCGAGCCCTATGGTCTGGCTCTTTGGGACCAGGAAGATCCACAGCGCTATCTGAACCAGAAAGGGCGCTGGAGCTTTAGCCGCAGCACCTATCTGTTCAGCAACTATCAGGTGCTGGTGGCTACCAAACTGTAGTGGTCAGATTCACGCGGGCAGGAAGCCGTCAACCGAGAGGTAGCGCTCACCGGTGTCGTAGTTGAAGCCCAGCACGGTTGCGCCAGCTGGAATTTCCGGCAGCTTCTGGGCGATGGCTGCCAGTGTCGCGCCACTGGAAATGCCCACCAGCAAGCCCTCTTCGCGGGCGCTGCGGCGGGCAAATTCGCGTGCTGGTTCGGCGTCGACCTGAATCACGCCATCGAGCAAAGCGGTGTCCAGATTTTTGGGTACGAAACCGGCGCCGATGCCCTGAATCGGGTGTGGCGACGGGGCTCCGCCGGAAATGACCGGAGACGCCGCCGGTTCAACCGCAAACACCTTCAGCTGCGGCCATTGCGCCTTGAGAACGCTGGCCACACCGGTCAGGTGCCCGCCGGTGCCAACGCCGGTGATCAGATAATCGATGCCTTGCGGAAAGTCTTTCAGGATTTCCTGCGCCGTGGTACGCACGTGTACGGCTGGATTGGAGGGGTTGTCAAATTGCTGCGGTATCCACGATCCGGGCGTTTCGGCGGCCAGTTCCTGGGCGCGGGCGATGGCGCCTTTCATGCCCTTTTCGCGCGGCGTCAGGTCAAACGAGGCGCCGTAAGCCAGCATCAGGCGCCGCCGCTCAATGGACATGCTGTCGGGCATCACCAGAATCAGTTTGTAACCTTTGACCGCAGCCACCAAGGCAAGGCCGACGCCGGTGTTGCCGGAAGTGGGCTCGATGATGGTCGCACCGGGTTTCAACGCGCCACTTTGCTCAGCGTCTTCCACCATTGCCAACGCGATACGGTCCTTGATCGAACCGCCCGGGTTGCTGCGTTCCGACTTTACGTACACCTTGTGCGTATTGCCAAACAGGCGATTGATACGGATATGGGGGGTATTCCCGATGGTTTGCAGGACGTTGTCAAAAGGCATGGTGAACTCCGCAAAAAAATATTTCAATCCGCTATTCTGAGCTATTTATTCAATCTGTTTGGTTATATGCATATTCGATGCGCAATGTGCACTGCTAACCCGCGATAATGGTCCCCGTGAAGCCTGCCAGACCACCGCTGGTGCAATCCTGGAAACAGGGCACTGGAGGAACGTCCGGACTGCACAGGGCAGCGTAGCAGCTAACGGCTGTCCACCGGGCCCGGAGGGCGCAAGCCAGCCGGGCGAAGGTGAGGATCAGAGCAACAGAGACGAGCCGCTTTAGTGCGGGTGAAACGGGCAATCTCTACGCGCAGCAATACCAAGTAGGCACACGTTGACGGGGCCCCCGGAGTGTGCGGGTAGGTAGCATCGAGCCGTTCAGGCGACTGGCGGCCCAGATTAATGGTGGTCACGTGCGGGGAAACCCGTACGCACAGAATCCGGCTTATCGGTGGGCTTCACACTTTTTTCTCCATTTTTGCTGTATGGTTAAGCAATGGCACACTTTTGCACACTTATTGGTTAAGGAGGAACGATGCGCACAGCACAGGAACTTTTGAACAAGCGTGATCAGACCCTTTGGAATATCAGTCCTCAGGCCAGTGTTTACGAGGCATTGCAGGTACTCGCGGAGTACGATGTGGGTGCCCTTCTGGTTATGGAAGGGGGCAAGCTGGTGGGGGTCGTGTCCGAGCGGGACTACACCCGCAAAATCGCGCTCACCGGGCGTGCCTCCAAGGAAACCAAGGTTCTGGACATCATGACGGCCAACGTCATCACCGTGACGCCCCAGACCCGCACGCGTGACTGCATGGCGCTGATGAGCCAGAAAAAAATTCGGCACTTGCCGGTTGTCGACGGATCAACGGTGGTTGGCATGTTGTCGATCCGCGATATTCTGGACGACATCATTGCAGACCATGAGCTGACCATCAGCCAGCTGCAGAATTACATCGCCAGCTAGAACTTTTCGGCCGGACTCAGGTAGCGCCACTGGCCGCTGGCCAGAGGGCCGAGTTGCACGCGGCCCAGCCGCAATCGGCGCAATCCCGTCATCTCCAGTCCGGCCTGCTCACATAGCCACCCCGCAAAGCCCGGGTGCGCGCCTTTCACGGCAAGTCGCAATTGACTGACCACTTGGCTGCCGTACGCCTTGCTGCTGCTGACGCTGAAGCGTGTCGCTGGCAGCGGCGGGCGGTCCCGGTGTAGGCTGCCATCCAGCAACTTGCCCAGCTTTTGCAGTGCCAGTTCAGATATTTCACCGCGCACTTCGACCATCAGTTCGTGTTCCATGCTGGAGAGCTCGACACTCAGTTTGCGTGCACAACGCCAGTCCTGCGTGAAAACCACCAGCCCGCTGGCGCCTTGTTCCAGCGGCACCATCGCCTGCAGTCGGGCAAAGTGGCGTGGCAGGATGCGCGTTGCACCGTTGTCTGACGCGCTGTGGTGCTGAGGTTGGAGCAGGTCGCGGGCGTCGGGCCTGCGGGCTGCCGCTCGTTTTTGCGGTCGTTCCTGTGGGCCATGCCCGACTTGTGCCTCTTGTGCATCAAGTCCATCCATCCAGCCAGCCGGTTTGTGCAGAATGAGCGTCACATCGGGGTGTTGTTCCAGCACCGCTGCCGGGTCCAGCGCAACCTGCTGGTGCAGCACACGCATGGCAGGTGAGTCGGCCACTTTGCCGTCGACCCGGACCCAGCCCCCTTCGATGTAATTTTCGGCTTCGCTGCGCGAGCAGCCTGCCAGCGCCATGACGCGTTTTGACAGCCGCTCCCCTTCTCCATTCAACATCACAATGCGTGCCACGTGCGCGGCCATGGAGCGTTTGGCCAGCGGCCACAACTGGGCCGGCACATCGTCGTAGGCGTGTTCAACCCATTGGTCAGGCCCGGCGTGGGGCAATGCTTGCATGGCCGCCAGAACCTTGGCCTCGCGGCGCAACCGGTGCGCCTTGAGTGCGGCAATAACGTCGAGTGCAGGCTGCAGCGGGGCGCCGTGGGCCGGCAAAATGGTGCTCACCTTGTGACGTTTGCAGACTTTGGACAGGGTGTCGAGCGAGTCCAGATAATCGCTCATGTTACCGTCCGGCGGGTCGATCACCGGCGTGGTCCCTTGCAGGATATGGTCGCCCGAAAA
>Ga0007854_10001724_pt1 | contig 13864 bp, 1 predicted proteins | sample CryBogCBH12Aug08_FD_60382 | JGI IMG/M metagenome (GOLD analysis project Ga0007854, IMG submission 60382) | Freshwater microbial communities from Crystal Bog, Wisconsin, USA - CBH12Aug08 | ecosystem: Environmental > Aquatic > Freshwater > Lake | place: Crystal Bog, Wisconsin, USA | collected...
AAGTGATGGTGCCGCCACCGGTGATGGTGCCGCAGTCCACCACCAGCTTGTCCACGGTGACGTTGTGACCGGCGAGATCGAGTTCGCCGCAAGGACGCACGATGAGCGGCGCGGATGAGGTGAGCACGTTGTTCGCACCGAGCACGAGTTTGCCGATAATCAGCTCTACCGCACCGGTGGTGGCCAGCGGCTTATTTAAAGTTTCAACCGCATTGTCCCGGCAGAGAACAAATCGCGCGGGGCCGGCGACGCCGCTCCACGGATAAGTCCGGGCAAATTGCACCGGCGTCTCCCCGGCCTTGGCGATGGTGGCACCCTTGTCGCTGATCTCGATAGTGTCCACCCGGCCGTTGTAGTTGACCTTCACCACCAAGCTCGTGGCGGACGCGCTAACCAGTTCCGGCTTGAGTTCGGGCGTCACGCCCGTCTTGCGCGGATGTAAAACCGTCAGGAAATCGCCTCCCGCCGTGGCCGAACGCACGGAAAAATACTTGATGAACTTTGTCTTCGGACTCTCTGGTGGTGGATTTTTATTCTGCCAACTGAAAGCCTGAAGGCCCAACCCTTCGCGGGTATAAGCTCCCGCCGTGGCCGGTTCAGGAAACCGGCTGGCCAGCCAGTGCGTCGTGGTTCCGTTCCCTGTGATCGGCTCGCTTTTTTGCGTCGGTGTCGGGAGCGAATACGACGGCAATAGGAAATGAACATCCACATTCGCATCACCGGACTTCATCGCGACGCCCACCTTGTGCGGTTGCCAGTCGAGCTTCGCTGCCTTGGCGTGCATCCAGTAATCCGAAAAATTGCCCGCCGCGGCATGATCCCAAATCACCACATAGTCCGGCTTGACCATCACCACATTGCGCGACGTGTCCGGACCTCGCCAGCTTATCGCACAATAATCAGCCACCGTGGAAGCACCCCAGCCGAGAAATTGTCCGCTCTTTGTGCCGTCGGTGTTTCGGTTGTCATAGACCACCGTGTTGTGGGCGCGGCTCGTGCGCGACCAGTCCATGCCATAGTCGTAAGGGCCGCAATACGTCTCGGTCAGTAACATTTCCCCCAAGCCATATAATTCAATGCTGCCCTGATCATCGTGGCAATGGCCGTTGGGGCCGCGACCGCATTTGATGGTCAGGAAAAGTTCGTTGGCATCGCCGCTTTCGCTCCGCAAGGTGGCCTGCCCAAAGGTCGGGCTGTAAGTCGAGGTGACGAGTGCCGAGGGATGGTTCGTGCTGCCGGGCAGCGTTATGTCCACGGTTTGCGGGGCAATCAACGGGTTCATCCAGCCGTCTGAAACTTTGCCACCGCTTATCCGCCACCAACCGGCCATGCGGCGGGAGAAATCCGGATCGAACTTGGCAAACTCTCTAATGTAAGGCACATGATTTTCCAAATTGAAGGCGACGTCAGCGTCACCCCAAGCTGGTAGCGTGTAGGGAACCGGTGGTGAAAGGTATCGAAACCACCACTCCAATCCCGCGCGCAGTTCAGGCGACTGGTAAAGATTGATGCCGGTGGCGTGCTCAATCATCGGCATACAGTTGGATAATTCGGACAACACCGTGCCGACATAGCGATCGCTTTCAAGTCCGACGCCGTCAATCCAATAACCGCGGATACATTGCTTGATCCAATCCACGGACCGATCCAGCCAGCGCGGAGCGTCCGGATGATCCGGAAAGAGAATCGCCGCCTGCAGCATCGGGTAGTATTGTTCGACATCACCGTTGCCCATGCCATGCCGCGAAAGCGTGTCTGCGAAACGGTCAACCAGAAATTGCTTGTTGATATAAGTCGCCACCTTCTTTTCCAGCCATTGGTAATCGGCGGCCGAGGTCAGGCCATAAGCCATGACGATGTTAAAGGCTTGTAACTGCTCCGCCAGCCGCCGCCCCGAGACAAATTCCTTGTTGTCATATTGTTTGTGGAGGTTTCCCCAAAAACTGCTGGTGTGCTCGGCCCAAGTTTCTTTTTTGTCAAACGCCCAATCGGTCAGGGAAGCAGAGGGTTTCATCCCGGTGGTTCGCACAGCCTCGATCTGTTTTCGGATCTGCGCCTTGTCGTCCGGCCCGCAATAGAACCGGGGCCACTCCTTCGTCACCTTGGGCAGCATGGTGATATGCGGCACATGGTATTGCAGAATCACTTGATTGCCCTTGGTCGCAATCTCGTAATTTTCGGCGTTAACCGGTGGCGGGCCGAGCCAGACCGGCTTGGAATTGAAGCTGCCGGAAATTTTCGCTGCACTGCCAGTCAACGAGATCAGAACCAGCCCACCGGAGAGTTGTTCGCCATGCAGGGATAACGCCACCGGCGTGTCACTACCGCTCAAGACGCTGTTGTTACCGCTCAGGACAATCTGGTCGCAAACCTTGTGGTCGTAACCGATATTAAAAACCGGCCGCGCATTGGCACCGAAGGTCAGGTTGCCTTGAATGACCAGGATTTGGGCGATTTTATTCGTCATCACGCCGTCGGGATAAACCTGCGCCGGCGCATCCGCCGAGGTGCTGCGCGCCACCACATTCCCGCTGATTGTCCCGCTGCCGCTCAAGGTTCCCGCTACGGTCGGACTCAAGTTGTTCACCAGAATCGAACCCGCTTTTTTCCGGTCAATTCGCAGCCCGCCACCGCTAACCGTCACCGGATTGCCTTCTGTAATCACCGGCACCGGTGGCGGTGAATCCACCGCCACCGGCGTGGCGTTGGCGGTTGCCGCGAGGGAAGCAAAAACGGCAAGCATGACACCAAGCTGGAAGGCTTCCCCGAGGGAACAGTGGTTGTTCCGCGCCTTAATCAACGGTTGCCGGTGGTTGCCGGGTAGCTGACCCCACTTCGTTTTTGAGGGGATAAACAATCGCATTTAATTAGCCTAGTTAAGTAATCTGGGTGGGTTTAATGTAGGATAAAATCCGGCTGCTGCAAATTAAATCTCATCTTTATTGTCAGTCGCAGACGCGTTTGATTAAGCGTTGGTTTCGCTGGGATTAAACCGGTGGCAAAACGAGTCTGGGCGGCAGGTTAACTCCCACCGGACTGGGAGCGGTAGGATGCTGAATCCGCCAAAGCAACTGTTCCACGGCGCGTTCGGCAATCATGGGGAGCTGAATGTCAATGCAGGCGGACAGCAGGTGGCTGTCCATCCATTCCGGGCTGTAATCGCCCGCCACCAGCGCCACTTCTTTTCCGAGCTTCAGCCCGCGTTTTTGGAAGGCGATAAAAATGGTGAACAGCTCCAGCGCCGCCAGTTCCAGTGCTGCCGTCAGGAAAAGCCCGGTGGGTCGGGGCGACGCCTCAATCAACTCCTGCACTTGTCCCTCGATTAACTCCCGCACCCCTTTGCTGCCGGTTTGCAAAATGTTTGACGAATCGGTCAACTTCATCTGTGGCTCTTTGACTGTAGCCCCCTGCGCGCGGGCGTAGGCGACAAACGCCTTGCTGCGAATGTTGAAGGCTGGATATTTGGGCTGCAAATCAATGATGCCCAGATGCCGGTGGCCCTGCGCCAATAAATGTTCGGCGGCCATCCGGCCGTTGGCCTCGTTGTCCGGTTGCACATAGTCGGCCCAGAAGCGGTCGCTGCGCCGGGTCATCATCCAGACCGCCGGCACTTCGCGCAGCTTTTTGGCCGCCGCGCCCATCGGCTCCAAGCCCTGAATAATCACCCCGTCCACATGCTTGAGGTTGATGATGGGCGGCAATTTTTCCGGATCCGGCATCGGCACCAAAATCAGGTTCAAGCTGTGGCTCGCCAGGGCGGTGGCCACCGCTCCCGGCATAATCACCGAGCGGGCATTCTTGGTGTTCATGCCGACCACCAGATGGGCAATATTACGGGTGCGCAGCCCTTGATTCCGTTCGGTGCGCGGCCCGCGGCGTTTAGCCGGTGCCGGTGGAATGTAGTTCAATTCCCGCATCGCCTGCCGGACCAGTTCCACCGTTTCCGGTGCCACCAGCGGATGGTTGTTAATCACCCGCGCCACCGTCGAAGGCGACACCCGTGCGTGCTTGGCTACCGTGATGATATTCATAAATTGCTGGGCTTTTGCCTGGTGGAATCAATTCCAAGAAAACCCATGGAATTTTCTGTCAGTTTCTCCCAATCACCTCGAAAAGCAAATCCCATTTTATCGGCATCTCCCGGCGGGCGCGGGCTGGGGTGGGGGAAAACGCCAACCGGTTTCCGGTGGCCAGCGGCAGCGCGAGGTGTGCCGCTCTCCCCCGATAAAATGGAAACCTCTGCGTCCATCGGTGACATCTCCGGACAAACTTGCTTTAACCACCAAGCCGTCAAGTCGCGAAGTGACCAACGAAAATAGCCCGGCCATTGATGGCTGGGTCAGCGTTCCATCCCCCAACTTACAGATATTGCGCCGCCCGATCTTCGAGAAAATGCCAATGTTTACAGTGAAACAAGAAAAATGTTGGTGCCTGGGGAAAAGCTGGGCTAGATTCTTTCCTTCACGGAAACCAACCAGTTGTTTCCCTGAATCATTGATTTTTATTATTAAAAAAAAAGTTGCATCTTTGATTAAAAAGAACGAAATTTTACCCGTTACGCCAACCCTGATATGATCATGATGAAAAACCCAATTTTTTGTCCGGTAGTTCTGCCCCCATTTTCTGCCCGCCGTTGGCCGTTGTCCCGCAATTAAACCTTGAGTCTCATCATCAATCTGCAATCCGAATTATCCCTTATGAAATCATCGCCTCTGTTCCTTGTGCGCACCCTCCTGTTGCTGCTGGTTTTGAATGCGAGCCGGCTGGGCGCAACCAACTATTATTTTGACGTCAATGGTGCCACTGCCGGAAGCGGCATTGTCAACAATGGCGTTTACGATGGCAGCCCCGGTGGTAGTGCCGCCGGCGGCACGAACTGGTCAACGGCTGTTGCTGGCAATGTGGCCACCGGTGCGGCGGCAGACCGACAATACTTGTTTTTTTCGGCGGGCACCGACGCCAGCGGCCTCACTTATACGGTCACCAATAGCTTGAGCCAGCCCGCCGGCATCACGGTTAGCAATGGAAATGTAACCATCGCTGGAAATTTTCAGATTGGCTATGGATCCCCAACCGTTACCACGGTTGCCGGCACGTCTTTGAATATCAGTTCGGCAAACAATGATTTCTACGGGAATACAGTGACTTTCAATCCTCTGGGCGGGTCGCAGATTACCCTGACCAACATGGGAACCTCCAGCGGTCGCAGTGGCAGATTGACGGAGACGGGCACCGGGGTGGTGGTGGTTCAAAGTGCGGCCTCTGCCCGCGGCATTACGGTGAACGTCAATGGCGGTGAGCTGCGCATCCAGGATGGCAATGCGTTATTTACTTCCGGTTATGGTCCCAATACGGTAACCAACAATGGTGGGACGCTGGAACTGGATAACAACGGCGGGGCCGGCATCATTGTCGCCAACAACACCAACCTCGTCCTTAACGGCACCGGCTATAACAACTTGGGCGCGCTTTTGAATTATGCGGGCACCAACAGTTACAACAATTTGATTACGCTGGGCAGTGCGAGCACCATCAATGCCAATCCCAACACCGTGCTCACCAACAATCCCGCCTCCGGCAGTGCGATCACCGGGGCCTATGCTTTGACGTTGGGCGGCGGCGGCACCATTATTGTTTCCCGCACGATTGATACCATCACTTCGCTGACGGTGACCAATGCCGGCTCGGTGGTGAAGTTGAATGGGACCAATACCTACACCGGCCCCACGCTCATCAACGGGGGCGCGTTATTTGTGAACGGCACGAACACGGTGAGCAGCGGCACCGGCACCTTCACCGTGGCCAGCGGCGGCGTTCTTGGCGGCAGCGGCAAGATTGATTTGTCCGCCGTCAACCAGAACGTGACCGTGCAAGCCGGCGGCAAGCTATCACCCGGCGCGGCGGGAGCTAATTCGATTGGCACGCTCACGCTGGCCCTGGGCACTGGCACACTGGATTTGACGGGCGTGGCGGGCACCGGCACCGGCGCGCTGGTGTTTGATTTGGGCCTGACGAATGCAAGCGACCTAATCAATGTGACCAGCGGCACGGTGGCCATCGGCAGCGGCTTGAGCTTCGCCGACTTCCAGTTCAACGGCTTGTTGAATTCCAATCAAACCAATTACATCCTCATCCAGTCCACCAACCTGACTGGCACGTTGGGCGGCGGCACCAGCACCAACGGCACGCTGCCGGGCGGCGTGACCGGCACGCTGGCGATTATCGGCGGCACGAACCTGGTGCTGACGCTGAACGGCGGCAGTTTCCCCGGTTCGGCGCAGGCGGTAACTTGGGTCGGCAATGTTTCCAGTTTATGGGAGAGTGCCACCACCAACTGGGTGATCACCGGCACGAGCAGCCCGACGAACTATGTTGACGGCACAACGGTGACGTTTGACGACAGTGCCACCGGTTACACGAATATCGCCAGTTACTTAACGGTCACGCCGGCTTCTGTGACCGTCAGCAACACGCTCAAAAACTACAGCCTCGCCACGGCCATCGCCGGCACGGGCAGCTTGACCAAGGCTGGCAATAATACGCTGACGCTGACCGGTTCGAACACCTTCTCCGGCGGTTTGACGATCAAAAGCGGCACGGTTCAAAGCGCCACCACCAATGCCTTGGGGGCCGGCCTCGTCACGTTGGGTGACGGCACTTCCGCCAATAGCGCCACGCTCCAAGCCTCGCCCAGCGGCACCATGTTGACCAACGCCAATGCCATCACCATCGCCGCCGGCGGCACCGGGGTTTATACGATTCAGAATATCGGCAGCGCGGAATATCACATCGCCGGCGGCGGGATTGCGCTTAACAATGCCTTGACCCTTAAATCAACGTCCGGTGCCCTCCAAGTGGATACCGCCATCACCAGTGGCGGCGCGAACCCGCTCTTGACCCTTGCCAACGGCTATGTTGGTTTCAACGTCACCTGTGCAGCGACGTTCACCGGCAACATCGTGGTTACCAATTCGGCCACGCTCAAGACCAGGGTGGCCAATGCGTTTAGTTCGACCAACACGGTTGCGGTGGATGGCACGTCCATCTTCGATGATGGCGCGCTCAATCAGACCATTGCCGGCTTGAACAACTTTGGTGGCGGCGGTGGCACGGTTGCAGTTAGCGGTGGGAGTGTTCTCACTCTGGGTGGCAGCGGCAACTATTCTTTCTCCGGCGTCATCAACAACAACGGCAGCATCATCAAAACCAACGTCGGCACGCAGATTTTCGCCGGCACCAACGTTTACACTGGCGGCACGTTCCTCAATGGCGGCACACTCGCGGTAGCCACTAATAATGCCCTCGGCACCGGCTTGCTGACTTTGAATGGCGGCACCTTGTCCAACAGCGCCATTGCCGTGACCTTGTCCAATGCGGTCAATCTGGCGACCAGTGTCACGCTGTATGGTGGCAGCGGCCAGACGCTGACCTTGAGCGGCATCATCAGCAATACCCCGGGTTCCGGCCCGTTGACCTTCACTGGTTCCGGCACGAACATTTTGGGCGGTGCCAACACTTTTACCAATAACATCAACGTCACTGGTGGCCAATTGACAATCACCAATTTGGGGAACTTAGACAACGGCACCAACCGGACTTTTAACATCAGCAGTGGCGCGACCTTGGATATCGCCTTTAACACTGGAACTGGTTCCGGGGTTAGTTCCGGTTTTGGTTCGGGCATCACGTTGACCGGCAACGGCACGCTTCAATTTGATGCCGGAAGTGGTGGCACCATTCAGCTGGTTAGTTTCATCGGAAACAATGTGAATCTGAACATGAGCGGTGGGGTGATCAATGTTAATTCAGGAACTTTAAGAAATGGCCAATATAACTCTCAGAACTGGACCGCCAACAAAGCTTCGTTGAACCTTGCCTCGGGCGCGGCATTTGATACTTGGAATAGCACTGCCTCGGTTTATGTTGACGCCCTGACGGGTTCGGGATTGATAACCGATACTGAAGGCGCCGCCCCCGCTGCCTTCTATTTCGGCGTGAACAACGGCAGCGGCACCTTCGCCGGGAATATTGCTTTGCCGGCCGCCGCCGATGTTATTCCCTTTGTTAAAAATGGCACCGGCACCCAGATTTTTACGGGCAATAATACCAACACCGGCACGCTCACCATCAACGGCGGCGCGGTGTTCATCAACGGCAATTTCGCCCCGGACACCAATAAGTTCACTGTGAACGCGAGTGCCACGCTCGGCGGCACCGGTATTATTGGCGGCATGGTCACTAATCTTCCCGGCAGCACGCTGTCGCCGGGTTCAACGAATGGCATCACCGGCACACTCACCTTGACCAACGGCTTGGGCCTCAACGGCGCTTTTCTGAACTTCACTCTGACCAATGCCAGCGCCTACAGCCAGGTGGCCATTACCAACGGCGCCTTTGCGGTGAACGGCACGAACTACATCAAGCTCACGGCCGCCACCAACCAGATTCCGACCGGCACTTATTACTTAATCACCAATAACAATGCCCGCACGGTTTCCGGCACCCAGTTTGTATTCTACCAGACTGGCACGACCAATTGGACGATTGGCGGTGCCACCCTCACCCTCACGAACGGTGCCAACAGCGTGGTGCTATCCGTCAGCGGCGGCCCGGTGTCACTTGCCACCAATGTTCTGACTTGGGAAGGTTACGTCAACGGCACTTGGGACAACCTGACGACGAACTGGTATAACGGCACGCCCACGGCCTATACCGACAGCACCAATGTGATCTTCGATGACACGGCTTTGATTTTCAATATCACCAACGGCACCGCTTCGCCCGCCACCGTGACTTTCAACAATAATTACAACAATTACACCAATGGTGCGGCCATTGGCGGTGCGGCCACGGTGACGTTGAATGGCAGCAAGTCCGTCACGTTCACTGGCACGAACAGTTATACCGGGAATACCGTCATCAATTTGGGCAACTTGATAATTGGCGGTGCGGGTTGGTTGGGCGGCGGCAATTATGCGGCGAACATCACTAATAATGGCGGGTTCACTTATGCCAGCTCGGCGGCTTCGACGTTGAACGGCATCATTTCCGGCACGGGCACCTTGACCAATTCCGGCACCGGCACGCTGACTCTCAATGGCAATAACACCTATACCGGGATTAACAGGATCAGCGCCGGCACCGTGGTGCTCGGCAACACCAACGCGCTCGGTATCGGCTCCGGCACCACGACGATTAACGGTGGCACGCTGGATCTCAACGGCCAGGCCATCACCAACACGTTTAACATCGCTGGCACCGGAGTGAGTGGCGCTGCGCTGACCAATAGCAGCAGCACCGCCGCCAGCATCGCGGGCACCATCACGTCCAGCACTTTCACCGTGGGCGGCGTGGGTAACATTACCCTCGGCACAGTTACCGGTGGAGCCATTATGACAAAAATTGGGACAAACACCCTGATTCTTACCGGAGCGACCGATAACAGTTCGCTTCCCTTGACCCTCATCGGTGGCACCGTAATCTTGGCCAAACCCAGCGGCTCTGTTCATGCGCTCGGCGGCACTTCCTCGATTGGCACTAACTGCACCCTACAGTTGGCAGGTTCTGGCACTTCACAGTTGTGGCAGATTTCTTTGACAAACAACGGCGTGTATGACCTTAATGGTCAAAGCGAACTTCTGAATGGCACTTTGTATCTCAACGGCACGGGGATTAATAGCGGTGGCGCGTTGATCAATAGCAGCACGGCGGCGACTTCAACGAATCAATTTATCATTGATTTGCTATCTGCCAGCTCGATCGGTGGCCCCGGCAATCTGGTTCAAACCGGGATTATCACCAACGGCTTCGGCTTCACCAAAGTGGGCACTGGCACCTTGACGCTCGTAACCGCCAATAACAATAACCCGGGTCCCATCACCGTTGCCGCTGGCGAATTTGTCGGGGGCACCGGCGCTTCCTGCTCGAACAGTCTCGTGACCGTGCAAGCGGGCGCGACCAATGGCGTGCAGGTGCTCGCGGCCAACGGCCAGTGGGTGTGCAGCGGTTTGACTTACAGCGCCGGGACTACTTATCTGGACTTCAATTTTGGCAGCTTCAATCCCAGCACCAACTTTGCCACCGCGCCGTTGCTGGTGAACGGCAACCTGACCAACAGCGGCACGCTCAATGTGATTGTCCGCTCCAGTCTGGGAATTGGCGCCGGGGTGTATCCGCTGATCAAATACACCGGCACGACGAATGGCACGTTGCTGACCACAGTTATCTTCCCGTCCGGCGCGGTGGGTAGTCTTAGCAACGATGTGGCCAACAGCACCCTCGACCTGGTGGTGACCGCGAATGGCACGGGTGTTTTGCCGGTGTGGTGGGCGCTGGGCAACGGGGTGTGGGACATTGCCACCACCGCCAACTGGAAGGACACCAACGGCTATGCGGGCAACACTTATTTTGACGGCTCGGCGGTGACTTTTGACGACACCGCGAGCGGCACGTCGCCGATCACCGTTACGCTGAACAGCACGGTTAATCCGGCCAGCGTCACGGCAAATTTGACCAACAAGAATTACACCATCAGCGGCACCGGTGGCATCGCCGGCACCGCGGCTCTGACCAAGACCGGCGCGGGCACGCTGACGCTCGGTGGCACGAACACCTACAGCGGAGTGACCACCCTCAGCAGTGGCACGACTGTCTTCCAAGGTGGCGGCGCACTGCCGTCCACGACGGTCATCACCAACCTCGGCACGGCCACGCTCCAGATTGCCAATGATGGCAGCGGTAACAACGGCACCATTAACCTCGGCAACAATATCTGGCTTACCGGTGCCGCCGTTACCAACACCATCAACGTGGGCAACAATGGCAACAGCATCGGCAACACGTTGGTGTTTGGCATATTAAGCTTCTCACCTCCATCTGCTAATGGCACCAGCACCATCAACATCAATGGTGCGAATGGCTACTCGGTAACTTTCAGCAACTTATTGCTGAATGGTTCCGGTGGTGCCAACGCCACCCTGCAACCAACCAACGTCTCGGTCGTCATTACCGGGAATGTCACTAATCAGTTGACATCACCCTTATTACACTGGGATACGCTCATTCTGGGTGGGTCGAGCACGGGTAACGCCATCAACGGGACAATTTTCAATGGCACCGGTGCCACCAGTTCCGGCAACGGTGACACCCGGATCACCAAACAAGGCACCAGCACCTGGTCGCTCAATGGCACTAATAACTGCTGGGGGCCAACCACCATCACCGGTGGCACGCTGCTCATCAACGGCAATAGCTCCGGGGCTACCAACACGTGGACTTTGAGCAACGCCGGCACAACCCTCGGCGGCGTCGGCATCATCGGCGGCGCGGTCACTGCTCCGGCGAACACGGTGCTGGCTCCCGGCAATCTCGGCCAGGCCGGCACGCTTACGTTGACCAACGGCTTGACTCTCACCAACACTTATCTGTCCTTCATCCTGACCAATCAAAACGCCGGGGCTTACAGCCAGTTATTCATCACCAACGGCGCGTTTTCGGCCAATGGCACGAACTCGATTCGGCTTTATCCCGCCACCGGCGTGATTGCCACCGGCACCTATGTCCTGATTACCAACACCGTGGCCCGCACCGGTGCCGGCACCTTTTTCTTCGCCGCGTCGGGAGCCACCAACTGGAATCTCGGTGGGGCCACGCTGACCCTCACCACCAACGCGAACAGCGTGGTGCTGAATGTCACCGGCAGCCCGGTGTCGTATGACGTTTGGAGCGGCACGCAGTCCGGCACGTGGAATACGACCACGGCGAACTGGAACTATGGCGACAACAACTACACGGAAGGTGACAACGTGCTCTTTGACGACTCGGCGACACTCTTTACGGTCACCAACGTCAGTCCTTACAGCCCGCAACCCGGCACGGTGACCTTTAATAACTCGCTCTATAGCTACACCATTGGCGCGCCCATCAGCGGCGCGACCGCCGTTACCTTGACCGGCCCCGGCGTGGTGGCGTTCACCGGCACGAACACTTACACCGGTGGCACCTACATCAATGCCGGCAATTTGCAGATCGGCAATGGAACGACCGACGGCGCGGTTGCCGGAGCCATCACCAACAACGCCACGCTCACCTTCAACGTGGCGGTCACCAACAACTGCACGAATCTGATTAGTGGCAGCGGTGTGCTCGTCAAGACCGGCCCCGGCGTGCTGGTGCTTACGACCAATAATATTACCCTGACGAACACGACCACCGTTTCCGGCGGCACGTTGCAGTTACAAGTCACCAATGCCCTTGTCAACTCGGTGGTGGCCTTGAACAACAACGGCACGTTAAGCCTCCAGGCTGATGTAAACGCGATATTTGCACTGACTAATGTGGTGCTCACTCCGGGAAATACGAGTTACATTAAGGTTGATGCCCTGACCACCGGCACCGGACACACGCTGTCGCTCGCTAATGTGAGCGGTGTCAGCGCCAGCGGCACAACCACCATCAATATCAGCAGCACCAGCGGTGACACGTTGCAATTCAATACATCGGCGGCTTACGCGATGGGTGGCAACAGCGGCTCAGCTTTCGGCGGGGATATGACGGCGTTTAACCTGACCAACGCAAACGTCGTCCTCAATGGCTTGAATGACGCCCCAGGGAATAGCGATGCTTACCTCCAACTGGCCAGCTCATCACCCACCAACGCGTTGACGATCAATGGAACCGTGACCTGTAACAGTGCCCGGACCATAGGTGCCATTGTCAACAGCGGCACCTTGATCCTCAACAACACGGTCAGCAGCAGTGGCGCCAACAACGGATTCTGGGTCACCCTCAACGGCGGCACCCTGGATGTAAATAATGCCGGTGCCATCGCCAACAACGACGCCAGCGCCCACCCCGGCAGTAACGGCTTCATTATCGCTGGCGGCAACTTGGACAATACCAGCGGCGCAACGGTAACGCTCTCGGCGGCTGCCGGCATGGGGATTGCGTTCAGCGGCAACTTCACCTTCGTCGGCACCACTAACTTGAACCTCGGCGTCAATGCGGTCACGCTGACTGCCAATAGCGCTGTGACCGTCAATAATAATACCCTGACCGTTGGCGGCGCCGTCGGTGGTAGTTATAACCTGACCAAACTCGGCAGCGGCACATTGGCCTTGACGGCGACGAACACCTATACCGGCAACACTGTCATCGGTGGCGGCACGCTGACTTTGGGCACCGGCAGCGCGATTCCCACCACGCCGTCCATCACGGTGTCCAACGGCGCGACGTTCGACGTTTCGGGGGTTTCTGGATTTACCGTGGGCGCGAACGTCGCGCAGTCATTGGGCGGCAGCGGAACCGTCAACGGTTCGGTGAGCGTCGCCGCGCCGGGCACGCTGGTTCCCGGTGGCCTCAACAACGTCGGCGCGCTGACTTTGACCACCAACCTGACCTTGAACGGCGGCCAATTGAACTTTGATCTGGTCAGTCCCGCCACCGCCGGAGTCACTTATGACCAGATTGTGGTGGTCGGCACCAACACGGTCACTGCCAACAGCAGTGTGTTGTTGAATTTCCCCACCACGAACACCCTGCTTTCGGCGGGCACTTACACGTTGATGACTTACGGTGCCAAGGCGGGTTCCGGCGTCATCGTCTTCGCCGCCACCGGCACCACCAATTGGACGGTTAATGGCGTCACCTTCACGCTAACCAACGGCGCGTCGAGCCTGACGCTCGGTATGTCCGGCAATCTGACTTATACCAACGTGCTCTGGAAGGGTAATAACAACGGCACTTGGGACACCACGACGGCCAACTGGAACAACGGCGCCAGCACCACCTATGCCGACGGTGACTTCGTGACCTTCGACGACACGGCGAGTGTCACCACCGTGACGAACGTGAGCGGTTCGCCTGT
>Ga0007854_10001726_pt1 | contig 13864 bp, 15 predicted proteins | sample CryBogCBH12Aug08_FD_60382 | JGI IMG/M metagenome (GOLD analysis project Ga0007854, IMG submission 60382) | Freshwater microbial communities from Crystal Bog, Wisconsin, USA - CBH12Aug08 | ecosystem: Environmental > Aquatic > Freshwater > Lake | place: Crystal Bog, Wisconsin, USA | collected...
CTCCCACCAAGGGCACGACGGTTGTCACGTCCAACAGTGTGGTTGCCCACTTCACGGTGAGCCCCTTCGCCACGGCCACCACGTGCGGGCTCGTAGTCAAGGGCACGAGCGCCGTTCTGCGGACCTCCGCGGTGCACGCCGGTGCGTGCAGCTTCTCCGGCCTCTCGTCTAACAAGGGTTACGTCGTCAAGGTGACATCGACCGATGCTCCCTTTACGCCAGCGGCGCTCACTATTTCGTTTACAACTAAAGGACCAGTCAAGAAATGAACCTCTTCAATCGCCGCAATTTCTTGAAGTCGCTCTCCGTCGTGCCACTGTCCGTGGCAACGGTCAGTGGCCGCCGCACCTTCTTTCGCTCGAAGCTGCGCCACGCACACGTGGGCACGCCTAGTTACAGCGTGAGTCCCGGACCAACGAACTTCATCGCCAACGTTGACATCACCGGTGTCAACGGTGCGAGTCTGACGGGAGCCGGTTTCGAGGTCGTGCCCGCGGCTGGCGCCACGAGCACGCCCATTTCTGCCATGTACGCCAAGACGCAGCTCCTCTCGAAGGGCTATCTCAGTGCCGCAACCGACAACGCCACGCTGACCTTGCCGGTGTTTGGTCTCTACGCCAGCGCCGCGAACACGGTCAACCAGGTCATCATCACCCTGAATTATGGCGGCGTCGTCACCACCAAGACGGTGCAGATCACGACGACACCCTGGAGCGACGCCTATCTCTCAACGCCGACCATTACGCAAGCCCGTGCGTCCAGTGTGCCCTTGGCCTATAGCTACTTCGTCATGAAGACGTTCAATGAGGGCTTCACCCCAGCGGTTATCGACGTTGATGGCCAAGTTCGTTGGGTGGGCACCATCGGTGGCTCGGCGTCGCAAGCATCTACGTACTTTCAGGGCGCGATGTACGTGGCGCTCGGCACATCGCTGTGGCGCAATGACCTCGACGGAACCTACACGCGGGTCGCGGACTACGGATCGTTCCAGGTGGACGCCGCCACCGGCACTGTGAACTACATCCAGCACCACAACATTGACTTCGGCAAGAAGGGGTTGCTCCTCGAAGTCAACACCAACCTCTACACCGAGTCGACCATTCTGGAAGTCGATACGTCGGGCAATGTCCTCGCTACCTTCTCGCTCTCGTCGATTATTTCGGCCGCGATGACCGCCGGCGGTGATGACCCTTCGCAGTTCGTTCCCGGACCAGGGAATGGGAGCGACTGGTTTCACAACAACGCCGCCGCATACTGGCCAGAGCAGGACGCGCTGATCGTGTCGAGTCGCGAAAACTTTGTTATCGCCATTGGCTACGAATCGAAAAAAATCCTGTGGATCTTGGGCGACGTGCAAAAGCAGTGGTACCAGTTCCCGTCGCTGCGGGCCTTCGCCCTCACGCCAACGCCCGGTACGGTCACGCCGATTGGACAGCACGCCTTGTCCGTGGTCAACAACCAACTCTTGCTCTTCGATGACGGCTACCAGAGCTTCAACCATGGTCCGAGCGGCAACAGTCGTGGCTTCAGTGTGCCACGCAAGTACGCCATTGACCCCGTGGCCATGACCGCGAGCGACGTGTGGTCTTTCTACAGTTCGCCACCCATCTGGAGTGACATTTGCTCCAGCGTGTACCAAGTGGGTGAGACGTACCTCGTGGACTACGCCGCCCAGGGCGGTGGACCAATCCTGATGGGCCTCGGCCCTAATAACCAGGTGGCTTTCCAGTATCTCTACGGCGGCGGCTTCACCACCGGCTGGAACGCGTATCCCATCGATTTGAACAACACCGCAATCTGACCCTCGATTGAAGGTCAGCGGGTTGGGTAATAGGCTGGAGGGCAATGAGCACGTCTGAGAACTCCACGTCCACCAAGGGCTCGCACTACCAACCCTCGACGCCCGTGGTCGCGACAATTCTGGTCGCGTTCTTGGTGCTGTCATTCGTCCTCGTGCGGGGCATCTCCTCGAACGCTGCGTCCACGGCCTCGGCACCAGCACAGCACCACCAGCAGGGTGGTGGTGCGACAACACCGACCACGACGGTGCCGGCAATTCACGTGCCCTTATCGCAAGTCTCAGTCCAGGTCGCTAACGGCACGAACATTCACGGCCTCGGCAAGAACTTCACCCAGCGACTCCAGACACTGGGGTGGGACACGCTGACGGCGGTAAACGGACCCCACGGTGCCGCCACCGTGATCTACTACAAGCCTGGCTTCGGTTGGGCCGCCGCCGAGATTGCTGGGACCTTGAAGGTGCCCGCAACAGCGGCTCGTCCAGTGGGTGCCTTCGCCGGCGTGGCGGGGGCGCAGGGTGACGACATTGTCGTGGTGCTCGGTCCCGACGTCGGTAGTTAATCGTTCGGCAGGGTGACGCCGAATCGCGTCAGCGCGGTTCGCAGTACTTCAGTGGCCATTGGCCCGAGTTCTTCCAACGGGCGATTACGGTGACGGCGAATGCCCAGGTCCACCTGGGCCACGCTCGAAATTCCGTAGTGACGAGCCACGTCCAAGAGCAGCGCAATTTCGATGCTGTATCCGGCACTGAGTCCACACCGGTCAACCACGTCACGACGGAGTGCAGTTTCTCCCGCGAGCGGTTGGCGTACTTCACCTAAGCCGGGGTAGAGGAGCGACAGGATGGGTCGAGCGGCGAGCTCATTGACCCGGCCACCACCGGTGGGCATGTCGTGAAGTGGGCGGACGTAGTACCCCTTGACGAGTGCCACATCCGTGCGCAGCGCGAATGGGGCGAGGAGTCGAGGTAAGAAGTGCGACGAGATGTTGAGCACGTCGGCGTCGAGAAAGACCAGGTGCGAACCTGAGGTGGCGGCCACGCCGACCTGGAGGGCCTGCCCTTTCCCCGAGGGACCACTCGTGGTGAGCACCGTGGCTCCGTGGCGAGCGGCCACCGTGGCGGTGTCGTCGTCGGACTGGTCATTCACAACGATGAGCTCGCCCACGAGAGATTCGTGTTCGCGCACGGCGTCAATCACCGCCCCAATGGTGGCGGCTTCGTTTTTGGCGGGGATGATGACGTCAGCGCGGATCCCGCGCTCGACGAGGTCGGCAGCACCCCGTTCAAGATCTGTCGGTGACAGGGTCCAGGGGGTCAACATGGTCATCGCTGACCACACTAGAGCGCAGCCACGTATTTGACACCCACCGCTAAAGTGGGCACAATAGATGTGTCATCAAGAGCGACTGAGGGGCGGGCCCTACGACGTCGCGACAACCAGTGTGAGCCCCAGGTTTTTCCTGTCACACCAGGTGCCAAAGCCCGAACGATGAAAGGGAATGTTTTATATGAGTTTTGCGACGAATCTTCTCTGTAGAGAGTGTGGCGCCACGTATCCGACCGAGGCACGGTACTCCTGTGAGTTCTGCTTTGGTCCACTCGAAGTCGACTACGACCTCGAGGCCGCCAAGGGTGTCGTGACCCGCGAGAGCATTGAGGCCGGACCCAACTCCATCTGGCGCTACGGGGCCCTGTTGCCCGATCCGGGCGAAGCCCCCGTTGACCTCGGTGCGGGCTGGACCCCACTGCGTCGTGCGACGCGTCTCGCCGAAGTCCTTGGCGTCAAGGAACTGTGGCTGAAGGACGACACGCGCAACCCGACGGGTTCCTTCAAGGACCGCGTGGTGTCGTGTGCGCTCTCGAGCGCTCGTCGCCTCGGGTTCACCACGGCCGCCTGCGCGTCTACCGGCAACTTGGCTACGTCAGTGGCCGCCCACGCCGCATTCATCGGCTGGCCGAGTGTCACCATCATTCCGTCGGACCTCGAGAAGTCGAAGATTGCCATGACCGCCATCTTCGGCGGCACAGTGCTCGGTGTCGAAGGCAACTATGACGACGTGAACCGCCTGTGTGTCGAACTTGTGGCCGAGCACCCCGACTGGGCCTTCGCCAACGTCAACCTGCGTCCCTACTACGCCGAGGGATCCAAGACGCTGGCCTTCGAAATCTGCGAACAGCTCGGGTGGACGATGCCCGACCAGGTCGTGGTGCCCCTCGCCTCGGGAAGTCAGTTCACCAAGGTGGCCAAGGGCTTCCGCCAGTTCATCGAACTCGGTCTCGTCTCGGGCGCTGAGCCCGTGCTCTTTGGCGCACAGGCCACGGGATGCTCACCTATTGCGACCGCCTTCCACGACGGCGCCGAGGTCGTGACGCCCCAGAAGCCCAACACGATTGCTCGTTCGCTGGCGATTGGAAATCCCGCTGATGGCCCCTACGTACTCGACGAGTTGCGGGCGAGTGGCGGGGACTGCGGTTCGGTAAGCGACGAAGAGGTCCTCGAGTGCATTGGTCTGCTCGCCGAAACCGAAGGCGTCTTCGCCGAAACCGCCGGCGGCGTGACCATTGCCTCACTGCGCCAGATGATTCGTCGTGGCACCATCGACCCCAACAAGTCCATCGTGGCGATCATCTCGGGTCACGGCCTGAAGACCCTCGACGCGATTGTCGACACCGCCACGGTGACGGCGACCATTACCCCATCCCTCGCGGACGCCGAAGCGGCGATTCGCGCTAACGAGTTAGTGAGTGCATCATGAGCGTTATCGTCCGTCTCCCCAGTCAGCTGCGCGTCCTTGTGGGCGGCGCCGGTGAGGTCACCGTCGAAGCGACCACCGTTCGCGAGGCGATTGTCGCCGTGGACGAGGCCTACCCCGGTATCGCCTTCCGCGTTCTCGACGACAAGGGTGCCCTGCGCCGTTTTGTGAACGTCTTCGTCGCCGACGAGGATGTGCGCTTCCTCGACGGCCTCGACACCGTGCTGAGCGCCGGCACGACCGTGTCATTGGTGCCGGCGGTGGCCGGCGGCTGCTAGCCGTTAGCACTCTCTCCTCTAGACTGCTAACATTAGGTGTGCACCATCCGGTGCCTATTCGCATAAGGAGGATTCGCCATGGCGAAACTGATTACGTTTGATGAAGAAGCCCGTCGCGCCCTGGAGCGCGGCATGAACAAGTTGGCCGACGCGGTGCGCGTCACCCTTGGACCAAAGGGTCGCAACGTCGTCCTCGACAAGAAGTGGGGCGCCCCCACCATTACCAACGACGGCGTTTCCATCGCCAAGGACATCGAACTCGAAGACCCCTTCGAGAAGATCGGCGCTGAGCTGGTCAAGGAAGTCGCCAAGAAGACCGACGACGTCGCCGGTGACGGCACCACCACGGCCACCGTGCTCGCTTGGGCCATGGTCCGCGAAGGTTTGAAGAACGTCGCCGCTGGCGCCAACCCCATGTCGCTGAAGAAGGGTATCGAGGCCGCCGTCGAGGCCGCTCTCGCCTCGCTCGAAGCGCTGGCCAAGCCCGCCGACACCAAGGAAAAGATCGCCCAGGTGGCGAGCATTTCGGCCGCCGACAGCGAGATCGGTCAGCTCATCGCCGACGCGATTGAAAAGGTCGGCAAGGACGGCGTGATCACCGTTGAAGAGAGCCAGTCCTTCGGCATGGGTATGGACCTCGTCGAGGGTATGCGCTTCGACAAGGGGTACATCGCTCCCTACTTCGCCACCGACGCCGAGCGTCAAGAGGCCGTGCTCGAGAACGCCTACATCTTGTTGATGTCGGGCAAGATCACCTCGATCCGCGATATCCTGCCCGTCCTTGAGAAGGTTATGCAGTCGGGACGCCCACTGTTGATCATCGCCGAAGACGTCGAGGGCGAAGCCCTCGCTACCCTTGTGGTGAACAAGATTCGCGGCACCTTCAAGTCAGTCGCCGTCAAGGCACCTGGTTTCGGTGAGCGCCGCAAGGCCATGCTCCAGGACATCGCCATCCTCACGGGTGGCACGGTCATCGCCGAGGAAATCGGTCTCAAGCTCGAGACCGCTGGCCTCGAACTGCTGGGCCAGGCTCGCAAGATTGTCGTGACCAAGGATGAGACCACCATCGTCGAGGGTGCCGGTTCGGCCAACGACGTTGCTGGCCGCATCGCGCAGATCAAGGCCGAGATCGACAACACGGAGTCGGACTACGACCGTGAGAAGCTCCAGGAGCGGCTCGCCAAGTTATCCGGTGGTGTGGCCATCTTGAAGGTTGGCGCCGCGACCGAAGTGGAGCTGAAGGAAAAGAAGCACCGCATCGAGGACGCCGTGTCGACGACCAAGGCCGCCATCGAAATGGGCGTCGTGCCCGGTGGTGGCGTGGCCCTGCTGCGCAGCCAGGCGGCCATCATTGCCGTCGCGGACTCGCTGACCGGTGACGAGGCCACGGGTGCTCGTTTGGTCGCCAAGTCGGTCGAAGCACCACTCAATCAGATCGCGGTCAACGCTGGTCTCGAGGGTGGCGTCATCGTGGACAAGGTGCGCAACCTGGAGAACCCGTCGTGGGGCCTCAACGCCGCCACCAACGAGTACGAGGACCTCATCGAGGCCGGTGTCATCGACGCCGCCAAGGTGACCCGCTCGGCTCTGCAGAACGCTGCGTCCATTGCGGCGCTGTTCTTGACCACCGAGTGCGTCATCGTGGACAAGCCCGAAGTGAACGCGCCCGCCATGCCCGGCGGCGGCATGGACGACTTCTAAGTCGTTTCGCATTCATCCAGTGCAGTGGGCGGGGTCGAAAGACCCCGCCCACTGCCGTTGGTGAACGTTCCCGCACCCGCCGCTCGTATCATGGACGTATGACGACTACGCCCATGACTCCATCGAAGGGCCTGAACGTCCTGCACCTCTTTTGCCACGTGACGGGCGAGGTTGACCGTGCCGTCCTCGAACAGGCCGTCTCCGAAGCGCTGGCCGCCGGACTCCAGGTGGTAACGGCGGCCATTATGGGCGCCAAGGCCGACGTCTGCTTCATGATTCTGGGCGAGGACCTGTGGGATCTGCGTCGTTTTCAGTCCAAGGTCCAGGCCTCCGGTCTCCAGGTGTCTGAGTCCTACGTGTCGGTCACGGAAGTCTCCGAGTACGCCGCGGGAATGCCCGAAGCGATGCTCAACGCGCGCCTCTATCCCGTCTTGCCCCCCTCGGACATGAAGGCCTTCTGCTTCTATCCCATGAGTAAGCGCCGCGGGGAGGAGAACAACTGGTTCGCCCTGCCCTACGAAGAGCGCGACAAGCTCATGCGTGAACACGGAAAGTCTGGTCGTGACTTCAAGGGTCGCGTCATCCAGGTCGTTACCGGATCAACGGGTCTCGACGATTGGGAGTGGGGCGTGACGTTGTTCGGTGTGCGTCCTGACGACTTGAAGGACTGCGTGTACACGATGCGTTTCGACGAAGCCTCCACGCTGTATGGCGAATTCGGCGCCTTCTACACCGGCCTCGTCGGTGACCTCGATGAAGTGCTCAACGCCACGCTGGCCTAAGGCTGTAGCGTTCGAGTGGTGACGAACGAAAGCGAACTACGTCGCTGGGCCGAGGCCCTGAGTGGCGTTGCGCGCACCGGTCTCGCTTTTAGCCAGAACGGCTACGAGCGTGAGCGCTACGAAGAAATTCTGGCCATCGCTGCCGATATTCGTGCCAGTGCCGACGGCGCACCCCACGACGCCCCGAGCGTGGTGGCGAACTGGTTGGGTCAGGTGGAACCCGGTGTGCCCGGCTACGTGACGCCGAAGGTGGCGATTGGCGCCATTGTCGCCAATGAGCATGACGAACTTCTGTTGATCCAACGTTCCGACTCAGGGTTGTGGTTGTACCCAACGGGTTGGGCCGACGTGGGGTATTCGGCACCCGAGGTCGTGGTGAAGGAAGTACGTGAAGAGACCGGTATCGAGGTCGAGGTGGTGCGCCTGATCGGGGTCATCGACGGCATGCGGGTCGGTATCTCGCACACGCCGCTCTACTCGCTGCTCTTCCTGTGCCGACCAGTGGGCGGCGAGTTGCGGCCCCACCCGCTCGAAACGCTCGGTGCCGGCTGGTTCGCCCACGATGCACTACCCGAACACACATTGAATCCCGAGCGTTGGTCACCCAATATCTTTGCGGCGATAACCAACCCCGACCATCCCGTCTTTTACGATGATGTGCGACGTCCCGTGTGGCGAGGAGAAGCATGAACATTTCCCGAGTAACGCACGCTGACGAGTCGCTGCTCGTCGCGATGAACGCTCTCATTCCGCAGCTCTCGTCGAGCGCGGGCCCACTGACCCTGGAGCAGCTCGAGGCCGTCGTGTCGGCGCAGAGCAACATCTTCTTGATTGCGACAATTGATGACGTCATCGTCGGAACGCTGACCCTGGCGACCTTTCCGATCCTCACCGGTCTTCGGGCATGGATTGAAGACGTCATTGTGGACGAGGCCGCGCGCGGCAAGGGCGTTGGTGTCGCGCTGACCGAAGCGGCATTGGCCCACGCCGCGTCGATTGGTGCCACCACGGTGGACTTAACCTCGCGCCCAACGCGCGTGGCCGCGAACGCCCTCTACCGCAAGGTGGGGTTCGAGCAGCGCGAGACCAATGTATTTCGGCTAAAACTCGATTGAGGTGTGCGTCTCGTTTGGTGAGAGATTGGGGCCACGTCACGTCGCATTGCGCCACCCATCTCATTTCGGTTCGTCGCGAAATCAAACTCATCGTCGCTGATGAGCAGGACCGTCACAAGATGTACCAGATCGCCTCGTTGATGGAGAGCCTCCACGACGAGGGGTGATGTCGTTCGGCTGCTGCCGGCGACGCAACGTTCCCTGACCCCCGTCTACTGTTTCACTGTGGCGCCGACGATCATTACCCAACGACTTACTCTGCGCGCATGGTCAGACGCTGATGCGGAGCCCTTTGCTGCAATGAACCTCGATCCCGACGTCATGCGGCATTTCCCTCGACCGCTGCACCGAGAAGAGTCCTTCGCGATGCTGGAGCGAGTGCGGGCCCGCTGGAGCGACGGCTGGGGGCTCTGGGCCGTTGAGCGGCAAGACTCTGGAGCGTTCATTGGATTCGTGGGCTTTTCCCAGCCGCGTTTCGAAGCGCACTTCACGCCCTGTGTGGAGATTGGTTGGCGCTTGTCGACTCCGTCGTGGGGTCACGGCTTCGCTACCGAAGGGGCGTTGGCTGCCTTGTCCTGGGGACGAGAGCACATTGACTTCCCTCGCAACGAAGTGGTGAGTTTTACGGCCGTGAACAATCTGGCGTCGCGACGGGTGATGGAGAAAATCGGGATGACTCGTGAGCCGGCGGACGACTTTGCTCACCCGACCGTCGACGACCCAGAACTGCGGGCGCACGTGCTGTATCGCTTGGCCCTCTAGGTGGCGTAGTGCCGTATTCTGGTGGCGATGATGAACCCGAGATACCGCGCCTTGGTGGTTGTGCACGCTCACGGCCGCACAGGTCGTCCATGACGCGCGACTCGTTCGCCGCAACGCCAGCCACAATCACGGTGGTGGCCGGGCTTCCCGGCGTGGGCAAGAGCACGCTTTCTCGTCGTCTCGCTGAACACCTGGCCCCCGGCGCGCACGTCGAAGCAGACCAGCTGCAGGGGTTTATCGTCGCCGGTCGAGCTGACGGGACGTCGTCGGGTCTCAGTGCTGAGGCAATCGACCAATTGCGCCTTCGGTTACGCCAAGCGGCGCTTCTCGCAATCTCATTCGCAGACGCCGGTATTAACGCCGTGGTGGATGACATTGTTGCCGGAACACGATTCGACGAGTGTGTTCGCGACCTGAACGGTCACCCGTTTTCTTTTGTGATGTTGCTGCGTGACCTCGACGCAATCAAGGAAGAGTGGCGCGCCATGGGGAGTCCCTTTGCGGACTCGTGGGACTGGATTGACCACGACATTCGCGAACGCACGCCTCGCGTGGGTCTATGGATTGACACCACCAACAAAGATGCGGATCAGGTCTTTGCCGAAGTCGTCGAGCGACTCGACGAATCCGTTGTTGCTCGTTGAGCGACGAGCCGCGCGAATCTTTATTACGGAGTGATTAGGAAGCGTCGGGTATTCGTCTTAGGTGCGCTCGACACACTGGTAACTGTCGGACAACGTGTCCGGCGTTACAAAGGAGTTTCCATGAAAAACCCCCTCAACAAAGTGGCCACGTTTGTGGCCGTCAGCGCAGCCGCAGCAAGCATCGGCATCGGCGCCTTGTCGGTGGCCGGTGCGGCAACGAGCCCCACTGCCCCCACCACCACGACCGCGCCCGCACCAACGGGCACCCAGCCCAACCCCGCCACCATGTCCCACGGTCCCGGCGAAACACTCCTGACCGGCAGCGATCTCGCGATCGCTACGGCGTCCGTCAATGCGGTCTTGCCGTCGGGCGCATCCATCATTCGCATTGAGTCCAATTCCCAGGGTGGCTACCCCTACGAAGCGCACATTGCGTTGGCGAATGGCAACTACGAAACGGTGGAGTTGAACAGCTCGTTCCAGGTGATCACCACGATTACGGGCTTCGGCGCCGGCCCCGCTGGCGGTCCCGGCTTCGGCCAGCCCGGTGCACCGAACGGCGCAGCCACCAACGCCTAATTCCACTCGCGGTCTCGTCCCGTGGATGCTTCCCGCATCCACGGGGCTTTTGCCTTCTGGTGCGTGACGTCGTGGGTGAAGGCGATACGCTCAAGCAGAATCCCTTTCGCGAAATCGAGTGCACTATGTCTTCCCCCACCAAAGAACGTTTCGAACCCGCATTAATCCGAGCAGCCGTCGTCGTGGTCCTCGGCACCATCATGGCCATTCTGGACACGACCATCGTCGCCGTGGCCCTGCGCACGTTGAGCGTTGACTTCCACGCGTCGGTGAGTTCGATCCAGTGGGTCACGACCGGTTACCTCTTGTCGCTCGCCATCGTCATCCCGATTTCTGGCTGGGCCATGCACCGCTTTGGCGCGAAGCCGGTCTATATGTGGTCCATCGCGCTCTTCACGTTGGGCTCGCTGTTGTGTTCGTTCGCGTGGTCCGTCGAGAGTTTGATTATCTTCCGCGTTCTGCAGGGATTCGGCGGCGGCATGATCATGCCGGTGGGCCAGGCCATCATGGCCCGCATCGCGGGTCCGCAGCGAATGGGCCGTGTCATGGGCATCGTCGGCGTACCCCAGTTGTTGGGTCCGATTCTTGGACCAGTGCTGGGTGGTCTCATCGTCTCCAACACGTCGTGGCGCTGGATCTTCATCGTCAACGTGCCCATTGGTCTGGTGGCGTTGTGGCTCAGTCGCACCTTCTTGGCGCCATCGCCGAGTGACCGCGACCACAGCTTCGACTCGCTGGGCTTCGCTTTTTTGGCTCCGGGCTTGGCGCTCGTGGTCTATGGGCTCAGCGAAGTGGGTGTGCGCGGAGGCTTCTCCGGTGCGGCCGTGTGGGACTCACTGATCATCGGTGGTGTCCTCACGCTGGGCTTCGTGCTGCGTTCGCTCAAGGCCACCGAACCACTGATGGACCTACGACTCTTCAAGGATTCGACATTCTCGGTCTCGGCTATTGGCATTTTTCTTACCGGTGCCACCCTCTACGGCACCATGTTCTTGTTGCCCCTCTACTACCAGATTGACCGCGGCGAGGCGGCCTGGAAGGCCGGATTCCTTATGGCACCGCAGGGCATTGGCGCCGCCCTCGTCATGCGCGCCGCCGGCGCACTGATGGACAAGTACGGTCCTCGCTACGTCGCCGCGTGTGGTTTCGCCGTGATGACGATCGGCACCTTCGCCTACACCTCGGTGACCAGTCACACGAGCTACAGCTTCTTGGCCGTCGCCCTCTTCCTGCGCGGTATCGGCCTGGGCTTCGCCATGATGCCCGTGATCGCCGCCTCCTACCGAAACTTGCAGCCACACCAGGTGCCTCGCGCCACGTCGGCCACCAACATCATTCGCCAGATTGGTGGTTCGCTCGGTGTGGCCATCTTCGCCGTCGTGCTCTACACCCAAATCCACGACCGCCTCGGTGTAGCCGGCAACCTCGTGCAGAGTGGTCACGGAACGCCACCGCCCAGTGCGTTGATCTTGCTGGCCCAGGCCTTCGCTCACTCGTTCTGGTGGGCGTGTGGATCGTGCGCGCTGGCCATTATTCCCGTGTTGTTCTTGCCCACCGGCGCTACTCGTCGCAGTGCGCCCGTGGCGGTCGCGGCGGAGTAACCACACGGTCGTTGTCGGCGAGGTCTCGCTGCATCAACGTTCGAGCGTCGGTGGGCTCTAGAATGAACATAGATTTCGACCGTTTGTTTCTTAGGAGAACGCTGTGAACATCGCCCTCATCATCATCGGAGGCTTCTACGCCTTCTTGGCAATTGGCTCGGCCTCGGGAAAGCTCTTCCGCAATCCACAGGTCATCGCTGGCGTGAAGTCAGTTGGCGTCTCTGACCGCTACATCCCCGTGCTCGCCGTGCTCGAAATCCTGGGTGGGCTCGGACTGATCCTGGGTATTTGGAGCCGTAGCCTGGCCATTGCCGCTGTTACTGGTCTCATCCTGTACTTCTTCGGTGCCGTGTGTGCGCACATTCGTGTGCGTGACAGCTTCAAGAACTCGGTACCCCCCGCAGTGCTCACCCTCTTGGGTGTCGTCGTACTGCTGCTCGAAGCCCATCGCTAAGTCGACGTCACGATGACCACGTGGTCAACGCCACGGTACGTCCTGTTCGACCTTGACGGTACCCTGGTCGACTCTTCGGGCGGTATTCTGCGTTGCTTCGGCCTGACGTTGAACACCCTCGGATATTCGGCAACGCCGGAGCGTCTACGCGCGCTGATCGGACCACCACTGTGGGACTCCTTCGCAAGTCTGGGAATTCCGGCCGAACAGGTGCACGAGGCCGTTGACATCTACCGCGCCCACTACGCCGACGTGGGTGTGCGCGACGCCGTACCGTACGACGGCATTCCCGAACTTTTGCGTAATCTTCGTGACCGAGGGGTGACGCTCGGGGTAGCAACGGCCAAGCGTGAAGACTTTGCGGCAATCATGCTGGAACATCTGGGACTCGCCCCGTACTTCGAAGTGACTACCGGCGCCGTGGTCGAGAATCGCCACATGACCAAGTTCGCCATTATGGCGAACGCGCTCGAACGCCTCGGTCGCCCCGCCATGGACGACGTCTGGATGGTGGGCGACCGCAAGTTCGACATGGAGGGTGCGAACGAACACGGATGTCGGGCCATTGGTGTGACGTGGGGATTTGGTGACGCCACGGAATTGACCGAGCACGGCGCCACGCTCGTGGTGCACGCACCCCACGAGATTGCCGCGGCGTTTCGCTAACACCCCAGAAACTACGATGGACCTGAAAGGGGCGACGTGACCGAGAATGCTCACAGCGAGAGTGAACGCCAGCGCGTTCCCCAGCCGCTGATCAAGAAGCGCATCGCCTCGGGCCGTGGTGCCATGGAGCAGCCCAACGTCACTGGTGACGGTGATGCCGCACTCACCCCACTCTTCTGGCTGGCCGTCGTGATTACCGGCGTCGTCACGGGTCTCATCGGTGACGGTTTAATGGCCATCTTGAAGGTCGCCGAAACCTTCGCCTTCCACTACCACGACGGGTCATTCACCGCGGCCGTCCAGGCAACGTCGGACGTGCGCCGTGTCGGCATGTTGGTGATTTCGGGCGTTATTGGTGCCGTCTCGTGGTTCCTGATCCGTCGGCACCTCAGCCACGAGCACTCCGAAATCGACGACGCTGTCTGGAGCGGTGACGGCGAGCTCGGCATTCGCCGCAGCACCCTGACCTCTATCGTGTCGGAGATTGTGATCGGTCTCGGGGCCTCGGTCGGTCGCGAAGCTGCTCCCAAACTCATGGGTGGCGCCTCGGGTTCGTTGCTGTCGCGGTGGTTCAAACTCACCCCAGCCCAGAAGCGTCTGCTGGTTGCCTGCGGTGGTGGCGCGGGACTGGCCTGCGTCTATAACGTGCCCCTGGGTGGCGCCATCTTCGCTGCCGAGGTACTGCTGGGGAGTTTTGCGCTCCCCACCGTTATGCCGGCGTTGCTGTG
>Ga0007854_10001730_pt1 | contig 13840 bp, 4 predicted proteins | sample CryBogCBH12Aug08_FD_60382 | JGI IMG/M metagenome (GOLD analysis project Ga0007854, IMG submission 60382) | Freshwater microbial communities from Crystal Bog, Wisconsin, USA - CBH12Aug08 | ecosystem: Environmental > Aquatic > Freshwater > Lake | place: Crystal Bog, Wisconsin, USA | collected...
GCGACGGAACACGGCGCGACGCGCATCAACATGGCGCAAAGCTGCAACGGCATCGGCTGGATTCTCGGCCCGATTGTCGGCGGCCATTTCGTGTTCAGCGGCGGCAGTGCGACGGACGCCAACGCCGGGCTTTACATCCCCTACCTCGGCGTCGGCATTGTGGTGGCGGTCTTGATTGTGGTGTTCGCTATGGCTTACGTTCCCGACCTGCACGCGGAAGAAGAGGTCAAAGTGGAAGCCGAAGGCAAGGGCACAAAACCCCTGTGGCAGCGCTGGCATTTCACGTTCGGCGTGGCGGCGCAATTCCTCTACGTCGCGGCGCAGACGGGCATCTTCAGTTTCTTCATCAACTACGTCGTGGAAAACGACCATACCGTGAGCGAGCAAAAAGCCTCGTATTGGCTGGGCGCCATCGGCTTCGTGCTGTTCCTCGCCGGCCGCGTGTGCGGCAGCGCGGTCATCAGCCAGTTCAAACCCCAGCGCGTGCTGACCACCTACGCGATTCTGTGCGCGGTGCTGACGGCGATGGCGATGGGCGGCGGCCAACTCGGCTTGATCGGCATCTTCGGCACGTTCTTCTTCATGTCCATCATGTTCCCGACGATTTTTGCGCTGGGCATCCGCGGCTTGGGCGAACACACCAAGCTGGCGTCGTCGCTCATCGTGATGTCCATCGTGGGCGGGGCGATTGCGCCGCCGCTGATGGGCTACATCGCCGACCGCAGCTCGATGCGGGTGGGTTTTGCGGTGCCGCTGATCTGCTTCGGGTTCATCGCGCTTTACGGGATGATCTGGCAGAAGCTGGAAAATAAGGATCGCGAGGCGTAATTACCTTGGGAGCCGCTTAAAACCGGTTTGCACGGCAGCGTGAATTGAATTCGCGCTGCCGTTTTTGGTGGCACTCATTGCCTCCGAAAGTCTCCCGCAATCCTGCTCAAAGCATCCGGTCCGCAGGGGGCCACCTTTCCCTCGGCCCCGCCGAGTAACCGTTGAAGCGGGAAAACTACTGACCCAAAAACGTGAAAACTGACCCCAGAATCGTCGCGCCTGACCTCAGGAACGTCAAAACTGACCCCAGAATTGGAAAATTTGAGCCCAGACCGCACGATTCTTGACTAGTTTTCGTGAAGAAGTATCCAAGCCGCGACGTGTTTTGGACAAAGCGCGACGCGAACTAGCCAAGACGGAACGGGAATGAGCCAAGGTTCAGCGCGACTGACCCCAGCCACCCCATGCCTGAGCCCAAACCGGACGATTCTTGGCTCAGTCACGACGCGCCCTGGCCCAGCCGCGCCGATTCTTGTCCAAGCCACGCGCCGGACTGGACAAGCCGCGCTGCGTTTTGTCCAAAACGCACGCGGAATTATACAAAACACGGCGAATCCCAGCCCAGCCGCGTCGTCTCTGAGCCAAGGAAAGACGAACCCGAGTCAAAAACCCTCCACCAGTATCCTGAACCCCCTCCGGCAGGGCTCTGGGAACCCTGGAATATAAAAAACCCGGCTCTGCGCAACGCAGGCCGGGTTTAAAACATTTCTGCCCCGTTATTGTTCGAACGACGTGGCCAATTGGTCGATGCCTTTGATATCATACTGGCTCGGAAAGCCGCCGGCGACATAGGCGGCCTTGGCAGCCGCCCGATCATTTTTGAAAGCGACACTGCCATCACTGAACAGGACATTCCAGCCCTTGCTTTTGCTGTGGGCGAAATTGAGACCCGCAGTCAACACGTTTCCGGACGAGTCAAAATCTGTGTATTCAATGAAATCCATGCCGAACATAACCCGGCCACTAATTTTGCTCGATTTGGGGTATTTGCGTTGATTCCCCGCCGCCGTCCCCGCCGCCGCATTCACCACGTGCGGATTGCAGATGTAGCTGCCGCGGCAATTGGGCCAGTCGCCGTTGACGCTGGAAGTCGAAAGCAAGGGCGAATACTCCATACTGCCCAACGGGGAACCCTTGTCGTCCAAGGCCGGGCAATAGAAAATGCCCCCGTTGCCCGCAAGTTTGTTCGGAAAAAGACCTCCAAAATCCGTCCACGTCGTCGCATAATCCGGCGTCAATTTCACTTGGGCGGACGCCCCGGTGACATAGGTGAGCCAGCGGGTGTAATAACCGCCGTTGATTTCGTTGACCGGATTGGCACCCGCTTGCGTCACGGGAAAGGCATCTTGATTGTCCCCGGCAAAGATGGTGTAGCCCAAGCCAAGCTGGCGCAAATTATTCACGCACGCCGCCCGCTTGGCCTTGTCCTTGGCGCTCGCCAGCGCCGGCAGCAGCATCGCCGCGAGAATGGCGATGATGGCGATGACCACGAGCAGTTCAATCAAGGTGAAACCGCGCCGGGTTTCCAAGCGGGGCGAATGGTCTTTCATGGGTTGCAATAAATGTTTCATGGAAGTTACCTCCGTAATCTCGCATTTATCCGACCCCGCCGCCATAGCCAGTTCTGGTGATGGAACCACCCGGCGGGCGCACCACAAAAAAACGGCGTCCGTCGCCGGACGCCGCGCAAAACCGCCGACCTGTCAGGGCCGGTAAATCAGCCGGTAGAACGTCGCCGGTGCACCCGCGCCCAGCGTGAAGTTGGTGGAGCTATAAGCGGTGCTGCCAGCCACGTCGTTCCAATTGGTGCCCAAGCCGGTGTTCACGCCGTTGGTCTGCACCTGCAAAATCCAGTTGAGTCCGGCGGGCCATTTCAGAACCAACTGGCCGCCGGAAACGTAGTTGGTCAGGAGGGTTGGATTGGGCGTGCTGCTGGCCCCGCTTAACACCTGCACGCTGCCATCCAGCGTCAGCCGGTTGGTCCAAGTGTATTGCACGGTGTTCAAGACATTCGACGCCGGCAGGGAAACCGTGGTGAAACCGGTGCCGCCGATGGCTGTGCTGAACAGCTTGAAGCTGTCGCCTGTGTGCAAATCCGGGCCGAGGTTGGTGACGACGAGCGTGCCGCCGGTGATGGTGATGCTCGTCGCCTTGATCTGGTCGTTCGTCGCCGCCGCGTTGGTGCGGTTCAGCTCCATGAAGATGGTGCCGGCGGAGGTAAACGTATTGGTCAGGGTGAGCACGCCCACGCCGTCGCCGGGCAGGACGATGGCATTGGTGGGCGCATTGACGCTGCCGCGAACGGTGCCACTGCCGGTCAAGGTCTGGTTGGAGGAGAGCGTCACCAGCCCGCCCGCCAGACCGGAAACATCCAGCACGCCGTTCGTGGTGACGGCAATGATCGCGCTGTTGGTCGGCCAGGCCAGGCCGGTGATGGCCAGCACGCCGCTGCTCACCGTCGTATTACCGCTGTAGGAATTGTTCGAGCCGGCAAGCGTCAGCGTGCCGGTGCCGACCTTGTTGATCGCGGTCGTCGGAGAACCGGTATAACTGCCGTTGAGGATTTTCCCGGAGAACGTCGTGTTCGCATTATTGCCGCCGATGGAAAAGACTGCGGCCACGGCATAGCTGTTGTTACCCGACAGGATCGTGCTGGCTCCACCCGCCAGCGCACCAATGGCGAACGAGGTTCCATTGTTTCGGATCACAATGCTTTCATTGCCGACCCCCAGATCAAACGTGGCGGAAGAGCTGCCCGCCGTGCCGTTGAACCGCACGCCACTGGTGCAGTTGCTTAAAATCAGGGTGCCGCCATAGCCGGTGCAATTGCCGAGCAAATCGAACACCCGACCAGGGGAATTAATGGCGAGCGTGCCGCTGCCGTTCAATGTCCCAAGGCCGCCGGTGTTGCCGCTGTTGGTCACGGTAGCGGTGCCCAAGCAGGTCAAACTGTTCGGGAGGCCAAAGCCGATGATGGCCACCGTGCCGCTGCTGTTGGTGACGGGGCCGGAGCCAGCAGCGGTGGTGGAATTGAGCTGAAGCACGGCGTTACTCACGGTCGTGCCGCCGCTGAAACTATTCGTGGTGGCCAGCGTCAGCTTGCCGGTGCCGATGACCAGCAAACCACCGGTGCCGATGATGGAGCCGGTGGCGTTGGTGAAGGCGTAGTTGACTGCGGAAGTGTCCACAGTAATGGCCGACGGTTGCACGAAGCCGACAAGGTTTACACTGGTCGAGGGAGAACCGAATTGATTGAAAGTAACACTGTCTCCGTTATTGAAGGGTAAATTCTGCGTAGCACCGCTTTGCCAATTATTATCGGAAGCATTGGTGGACCAGTTATTGTTGTTAAAGTTCACGCCGTGCCAGATCAGCGCGGCGGCCGGCAATCTGCCGCCGCCGGCAAGGCAGAGAGCGCCTGCCAGCAGCCAGACTGGCCCGGAGATTTTGAGGCTGGCTTTTCGCCGGCGATGGGCGGCGGCGAATACGCTGTTTTTATTCTCCGGGTTCATAGTTGGTATGCGTTTTATATAATGAAAAGTCCCACGCCCGTCAAACGGGCGTGGGACTACGCCGCCGGACAGCTTACGGATACGGATACGCCATGCGGAAGAACACGTTCGGCTTGGTCGGATCAATCGTGAGGTTCACATTGGTGACTGAATCGGAACCCGCGTAGGGATGCCAGTCATTGGTGCTGGTCAGGCCCACCGAGTTGGTCAGCAGAAACCAGCCGAGATGGTCGCCCGGCCAGGAGAGTGACAGGGTGCTGCCGGTCACCACCGACGTGATGTTCGTGGCGTTGGGATTCGTCGTCGGGCCGGCCACCACGGTAATGCTGCCGTTCACGGCCAGCGTGTTGGTCCAGACCAGGCCCGTGCCCAGCGCCGGCAGGTTAATGGTTGCAAACGTGCCAGCGTAGGCACCTTTGAACAGCTTGAACGAGTCATTCAACTGCGGGGGATTGGCGAGGTTGATGTTGGTGACGGTCAAGGTGCCGCCATAGTTGATGTTGGTCGCCGTGATCAGGTCGCAAACCGGCGCCCCGAGCCGGTTGATTTCCATAATGGTGGTGCCAGCCAGCGTGAGGATGTTCGTCACGGTCAGCGCGCCGATGGCGCCTTCGCCCGGCGCGATGATGGAACCGGCCGGGGCCGAGACGCTGCCGTTGACGGTGCCATTGCCGATGAGCGCCTGCGCCGAACCCAAGGTCAGCGAACTGCCGGAATGGCCGGAGACATCCAGCACGCCACCGGCGGTCACATCCAGATTTGCGCTGTTGGCGATGGAGGCCGTGCCGACGAGAGCGAGGACGCCGTTGCTGATGGTGGTGTTGCCGGTGTAGGTGCTGCTGCCGGCGAGGGTCAGGACGCTGGCGCCGAGTTTCAACACGCCGCCCGAATTGGTCAGCGCGCCGTTCAAAACCAGCGGCGTGGTGGCCGTGAAGGTGCCGGTGCCGATCAGGCTGATGGTGCCGCCATAGACGTTGGCGCTGCTGCTGCTGGAGATGGTGGCGCTAGTGAGGCTGACGGACTTGGTGTTCGTCACCGTGGTGTCCCACAAGTCCAAGCCCGCGCCCGCAACCAAGGTGAGCGTGCCGCCGGCACCGAGCGCCGTGTTGTTCTGAAGGCCGATACGGCCTTGCGAAATCGTAACATTGTTCAAGTTCGCATTGCCCATATTGACGAGATAGGTGTCATTGATGCCAACCTTGGTCAAATTGTGGCCGTTGCCGACGAGGTAGCCGCCGAGGGCGTTGGTGCGGATGTCCCAGCGGTTGGTGCCGCCGAAGGTGGTGTCACCTGCGAGGGTAACAGCGGTTAAAGCAGTCAACTGCGCCGCGCCGGAATTTTGGATCGCGCCGTTGCCGCCGCCGTTGCCGGAAACAACGATGGGTTCATTGGCGAGACTCAAGCCGCCGACATCGAGCGCGCCGGTGTTGGTGATGACGGTCGCGCCGTTGGTTGCGCCAAGCGCGGTGGCGACACCGGCCTTAAGCACGCCGCCGCTGATGGTGACGGTGCCGGTGTAATCATTGCCGCCGGTGTCGCTGATGGTCAGCGTGCCGATGCCGCCTTTGGTGAGACTGGTGGAGCCGGTGAGTTTGCCGGTGCCGGAAAAGACATAGTTGGAATCCGAGTTTACCAACACGGAACCGGGCGCCAGCGTGCCGACGAGCGTCACCGTCTGATTGGTCGCAATGTTGGTGAAGGTGACATTGTCGTAGGTGAGGAAGTTGGTCAGCGCGGTTGCGGCGTTGACCCAGTTGGAACTGATGTTGACGTCCCAGTTGTTCGTGAGTCCCCCCACCCAAGTGAGGTTCTGTCCGTTGGGTGTGACAATCAGCACGACCGCGTTGTTCGCGTTACTGAAGGTCAGGGTGACATCCGAATTCGCGGCGAACGCACCAGCAGCCACGAGGTTGTTGGGCAAATAGTCGTTGCCGCAGAGCACGCCGTTCGTGTAAAGGTTGCCGGAATATTTGAACAACGTGTAGGTGCCCGCGCCGAGGATGGTATTCAGCGGATTGATGACAACGATGTTGGTGCCGGTCAGCGTCAAATCGCCCGCCACGACAACCCCATCATTGGTAAGGCTAAGGCCGGTCGGGTCGCTGGAGAGATCGAAGTAATTGGTCACGGCATATCCGCCGCTGCCGCTGCCCAAGGTCAGGCTGTTGGAGAAGCTCAAGGTGCCCGCGCCGCTGACGCCAGGCGACAGCATATCAGAGTCCACCATGGCGACCGCGCCGGTGACCACACCGCTGCCGCCCCACGTCTGGCCGCCGGCCAGAGTCAGGCCGCCATAGATGGAAACATCCAACAACGCGCCGGCATTCACTGTGATGCTGGGCGAGTTGGACATGAACGAGGTGGCCGTGCCAATAATCAGCGCGCCGCTGCTGACCGTGGTGGAGGCGCTGAAAGAATCCACGCCGCTCAAGGTCCATTTGCCGCTACCAACTTTGTTGATGCCGGTCACGCGGGCTTGGTTGGCGATGGTGCCGGAGAAGGTCGCATCGGTGTTGCGTCCACCAACCACATAGATCGTGGTGCGGCTGAAGGGGCCGGCGGCGGTCGTATCCGAAATGGTGCCGCTGCCGGTGAGTTCACCAATGGTCATGTTGATTGGCCCGCCGTTGTTGGCCGAGTTATAGATATGAGTGCCCGCGCCGAGATTAATCGCCGCCGTGCCAAAATTGAAGCCGGTGGTGGTGGCAAGATAGACATCGCCGCCACCCGTGCCGGCAATAATGTTAATCTGACCGTCGGAAGCCGACCAGTCGCCGGTCGGTTCGCTGCGCACATAGCTGGTGGTCAAGTTCAAGGTGCCATGGGCAGTAATGCTGCTGGAATAAACCGTGCGGCCGCCGGTCAACAGGTTGCCAGTGGTGCCGGCCGGAACCAAGATGGAATTGGCAAAAGTTGTGGTAGGAGTAACTGCCCCAAGTCCGTTCATTTGCAATGTGCCGTTGTTGGTCAGGGTAATTGCTCCGGTGCCGATGGCTGCGTCACCAACTGTAGCCAAGGTGCCACCCAAAATCACCTTGGCTCCGTTGATGAACACCGGGCCGCTGTAGCTGTTCAGGCCGCTCAAGGTGAGCGCGTAGGTCAGCGTGCCATCGCCGACAATGTTCAAACCGATCTGACCGGCTCCGGCGTTGTTGTTGTTCTCAATCAAGCCAGCATAAGTGGTGTTCTGAATGGTGGTGCCGATGGTCAGGGTGTTGAGGCCGGAACCGCCGTTGTTGAGAATCTGACCTAGTATTGTGCCGCCCAAGCCGGAAAGCGTATTGACGGCCTGATTATGGCCGTTCAAATCCAGTGTGCCGGCCGTGGTGCCGCCATCCAAAACCAGCCAGCCGGTGGTGATGCCACCGCTCGGAATCGCGTTGTCCGCGCCTAGCTTGACCACACCGTTGGTGATGGTTGTATTGTTCTGATAGGAATTCGCTCCGCCCAGCGTGATGGTTCCAGGACCGGCGATTGAGAGAGCGCCGGGGCCGCTGATGCCATTGGCCAGCGAGACGCTGCCGGCCAGATCAATGACCAACTGACCGCCGTTGGTCACCACCACGGCATTCGCGCCAAGACTTCCGCTCAACCCGCCATTGCCGATCTGGAGAATGCCGGTGTCCACCGTGGTCAAGCCGCTGTAGGTGTTGTTGGCCAAGAGGGTCAAGGTGGCGGTCGAGTTGGCACCCAATTGATAGAGGCTGCCAGTGCCAACGATGGAACCGACCACCGACGAATTATCCGGCTGGTAGAACTTCAACGCGCTGTAGTTTGTCACGTTGCCAAGGCCGATGGCTGTGCTACTAGTGGAACCGTCACCAATCTGGAGCAAGCCGCCGTTGATCACGGTGACACCGCCGTAGTCGTTGCCGGCATTCGCCAGAACCAATGTGCCGGAGCCGTTCTTGGTGAGCGTGGTGCCGCCGCCGGTTATCTTGGAACCATTAAAGGTATAGGTGTTGACTGTATTAGTGACAATCACAGCCGCCGGTGAAACGGCACCGCTTTCAATATTGACGTTCGGGCTGGCCGAACCAGTGTCGTCAAAGGTGACCATGTCGCCAGCGCTAAAATTCGCACCGGACGCCGACAGGGTGTTGTCATACCAGTTTGGAGTTCCAACATCCCAATAATTGGCACTCCCGTCGCCGACCCAAGTAAGGTTGTCCGAGGAGGCGCTGCTGACGGTCAGGTCAATCTCGCCGCTGGTGGCGTCGCTCAAGGCGAAAATTTTACCCGCCTGCCCGCCGCTCAAGGTAAGGTTGCCCAAGCTGCCGCCTTCGCTGCCGGCATATTGGATGAGCTTGTAAACGCCATTGGTGAGCGTGTTAACCGGATTGATCACCAAGGTGCCCGCGTTATTATTCAGCGCCCCGCCAACCACCAGCAAATCGTGGTTGGTTGTGGCCACATCAAAGTAATAAGTGCCGCCGCTCAAGTTCAAGTCATTGTTCAAGGTCAGCGTGCCAAACACCCCATTGGTGCCGGGCGTCACCTTCGTGCCGGTGGCCGTGGTGACAATGCCCGTGACCGTGCCGCTGCCCGCGAGAACCTGATTGACGGCACTGTTCAAGTTAAAACCAAATCCCGTCGCCGAGGCGTCCAAGGTGGTGCCTGAGCCCACCACGATGGCTGCACTGTTGGAAAGCGAGGCGCCGGCACCCAAAATCAAGGAGCCTTGACTCACAAACGTGGCACCGCTGTAGGTGCTGTTGGTGTTCAACGTCAGCGAGCCGCTGCCGGCCTTGGTCAGGCCGCCAGTGCCGCTGTTGCCGATGCGTTTGGCAAAGCTGACGCTGTTGGCCGCCGTGTCAATCGTCGCGCCGCCGGCGTTGATGGTCACGGTGCGGGTGGAAATGTCGGTGGTGTTGCCGGCCGCGTATTGCAAAGCACCGCCGCCAAAGTTAATGGCCGTGCCGGCACCCAAAGCCCCTAGGTTGTTGAATTTCAAAATGCCGCCATTCAAGTTAGCCGCGCCGGTGAAGGTGTTGGTCGTGGTTACGGTGAGCGTGCCCGTGCCGGACTTGTTCAAGGCAATCGCTCCCTGAATAACACCTGTGCCGGAGATGGTGTAATTCTTGGTTGAATTGGTAACCGTCAAGCCTGTCGGCGTCACCGTGGAATTGAGGGTGACGGTGATGGGCCCGGCACCGCTGACATTGTCTTCCAACACGACCTGGTCACCCAGTCCCAACTGCTCCTGATAGGTCACGGTGTTGGCCGCGGCGTCCTTCCAGTTGGCCGTGGTGGCGATGTCCCAAGTGCCGCTGGTCGTCGCCCACTTGAGCGGCTCGTTGACGGCGGAAACGACAAGGTCAATCGAGTGATTGGCCGTGTTGTTGTTCAGCGTGGCCACCACCCGCAGCGGCAAGGTGCCCAGGCGCATGACGGCAAAACCGCCGGAACCGGCGAACGTGCCGGAATATTTGACCAGCGGGTAGGTGCCGGGCGTCCAGACGCCGCCAAGGACGTTAACAACATTGGATGCCGATGAGTTGATAGTGAAGTTGGTGGTCAGCAGCGGTGCAACCGTGGTGCTGGCCGCAGTGGTTCCGAAATTGAATTCCAGATAATTGGTGCCGGTGGCAAACACCAGATTAGTAGTGACCCACTGGCCGCCCGCTGAAGCAATCTGCACCCCGAGCGTCGCACCGGCGGCGACGTTAAATGCCGGGGCGAGGAACGAACCGCCCGTCATGCCGACCAGCTTGCCGGCGTTGACATTGACCGCGTTGGCTGAATTCGCCCCGATGGTGCTGTTGTTAGTCAACGTCAAGGTGCCAGCTCCAACTTTGGTCAGAGAACAATCACCTGAAAATTTGCCGCCAAAGGTGGTGCTGGTGCCCAGCATACCAACCGAATAAATCATGCCCGCACCCGTTCCATCGCTGCTCAACGTGGCGTCGCTGGTCCCCGTCAAGGCACCCATGTTGAAAGTATTGCCGCCGGAGTTGTTATTGCCACCGCAAGTGATCTTGTTGACACCGGCTGAACTGGAATAAAAATTGAATGTCGCATTGGTCAGCTGGCTGTTGAACCCGCCGCCGTTGCAGTAACATTGCAAATAGCTCGTGGTTGAAGTGCCCACCAAGTTAATGGTGCAGGGTGAACCGGAAGTGTTCTCCCAAACTCCCTGCAAGTAGGCGCGGCTGGTCGGGGAGCCACCAACTGATGCGCCAACATTAATCGTCAGAGTGCCAGCGATGTTGTTGGGCGGCGTAGCTGCATTCGGGCCAATAACGAAGCGGCTGCCAAAATTCAAGGTCGAGCTCACTCCCGGTGCGTTGGTGAGGCAAGTGAAGCTCGGGGTATAGCTGGACGACATACCAGAACTCAACGTTCCATTGCCGCTAAAGGTCAGCGGACCAAAATTAAAACCAGCACCCGAACCGAACTCGAATGTCGCGCCGTTGGTAATAATCAAACCGCTAATCACACTGGAAAAGCTGCCCATGTTCAGGATGCCTGGACCGACCACGGTCAAGTTGGTGGCCAGTATCGGCGCCGTGATGTTGGCGATGCTGGCACCGCCCAAAGCATTGACCGCAATGGTCGGATTCGCACCACCCACATAGAGCAAAGAAGTTGACGGTGTGCCGGCGCTCACCACCCAGCCGAAGGCCGTGTTGGTGACTGTGTCGCCAAAAATGATTTTATTGGCGAACTGGTTGGCATCCAGCGTCACGGTCGTGGCCGCCGTGATATCCAGCGTGCTGAAATCTGCCGTGTCGCCGGTCGTAGTCGGCAGCGTGCCGGCACTCCAGTTGCCCTGCGTGGCCCAACTGCCACCTGCTGTGTTGCTCCAGGTGAACGTGGCGGCGCTGGCGCTGGCAATCGCCAGCACGCCCGCTAATGCAAGCAGGCGGGTGAGGATGGATTTGATGCGGATGGTTTTATTTTTCATAGCTGTGGGGATTTTTGAATGGGCTGGGTTACCGCTTTAACGGCACAAATGCTGTCAGGTCGCGACCACGCGGCGGCGTAGCAAAGGGTGGAACCTTCAAAGCATTGGGCATGGTTGAAATATACTCCATCTGCTCAACCCTGCCATCGCCAGTTCTGGGGATAACCGGTGATCGTCAGTGGGTGCCGGCCAGCTCGGGGCGCGGGCGGTTTTGACCCAGATGCTTGGCCACCGCCTCCGTGCGGGAACGGACATGAAGTTTTTCGTAAATGTGCCGGATGTGCGTGTGCACCGTCGCGTAGCTCACCTTCATCTGGTCGGCAATTTCCTTGTAGAGAAATCCCTTCGCCAGCAAACCCAAAACCTCCGCCTCGCGCGGCGAAAGATTTTCCACCTCGGCGGACGGCGCGGCCACCGGCTGCTGGAACGACTGCACAATTTTCCGCGCGATGTGGCTGCTCATCGGCGAACCGCCCGCGTGAACTTCCTTGATGGCCGCCAGCAATTCCGCCGGCGGCGTCTGCTTGAGCATGTAGCCGGTCGCCCCCGCCGCGAGCGCGTTGAAAATGTGCTCCGTGTTTTGATACACGGTGAGCATGATCATTTGCGCGCCGGGCAACTGCGGCTTGAGTCGGCGCACGCATTCCACGCCGTTGATGCCGGGTAGGTTGATGTCCATCAGCACGACTTCCGGCTTCACCTTGGGAATTTCCACCAGCGCATCCTCCGCGCTGCCGTGCCGGCTGACGCAGCGGAAGCCCGGTGCGCCGTCAATCAACTTCGCGAGACTGCTCCGCACCTGCGGGTTGTCTTCAACAATGGAAACGGCAATGCTCATGGTTTCGGTATTCTTCCCAAATTAATTCACCAGTTCGTCTTTGCCAATCGCCACAACTGGCGATGCCAAATCTTTCACCAAAACCGTCAGCTCCACGCGTGTGCCTTTGCCGGCGACGCTGTGGATGGCGCAACGGCCGCCGACGGACGCCAGCCGCTTTTCCAGATTTCCCAGGCCGGAACCAGAGACGATGCGACCCCCGCCCATGCTGGTGTCACCGCTCCGGTCGACGGGCAAGCCGCGCCCGTTGTCCTCGATTTCCAGCGTGAGCCGACCCGGCGCGAGCCGCAGCCGCAGCCAAACTTCCGTGGCCTGCGCGTGCTTGACGATGTTGTTTAACGTCTCCTTCAACGCGAGAAACAAATTATAGCGCAACTCCGCGTCCACGCGCGTCGCCGGCAATTCCATCGGCAAATCCATGCGGCAACGCACGTCCGCCACGCGCAAATAATCTTCCGCGTAGGCGGAAATATAATCCATCAAACCCGCCACCGTGTCGTGCTGCGGATCCACCGCCCAAACGATTTCATCCATCGCCTTCGTCAATTTGCGCGCCGACTGCGTGATGCGGTCGAGGTTTGCCTCGGTCTGCGCCGGCTCGCGCCGCGCGAGTTCGGTAAGCAGCGTGATTTGCGTCAGCCCCGCGCCCACATCGTCGTGAATGTCCTTCGCGATGCGCGCGCGGTCGCGCTCGATGGCCGCCTGGTTTTCCATCACCGCCAGTTTGCGCCGGTATTTCCGCGTGGCCGCGCGCCGCGCCGCAAATGTCACGAGGCCGATGATGAGCGCGCTGGCAAAAATAAAAAACAAGGTCGTCTGGTAAAAATACGGTTCCACCGTGAACTGGATGGTCGCGCCGGTGTTGTTCCAGACGCCTTCGTTGTTGCACGCGATGACGTGGAAACGGTAGCTGCGCGGCAGCAGCCGGCCATAGTGCGCCGTCCGCAAAGTCTCGGCGTCCACCCAGCGGGAATCGTAGCCTTCCAATTTGTAGCGGAACCGCGCGCGGTCGCCGCCGGCGAAATTCAGCGCGGTGAAACGGAAATCAAACTGCGTGTGACCCGGCGGCACCAAAATTTCGCCGCCCGCCAGTGGCACGGTTTCGCCGTCCACGACAAAATCTTCCACCAGCACGGGCGGCGGCGCAGATTGCGTCGTCAGTTCATCCGGGTTCAGCCACACCACGCCGCGCACGGTGGTAAACCACAATTTTCCATCCGGCCCGCGCCAGCTCGCCGGCTGGTAGCCGTCGGAACATTCCAGCGCCGGCAATCCGTCGTGCCGGCCATAGGCAACGTAATCCACCGAGGCGACCCGTCCGTCCGCGCAGGCGTTCAGCGCCGATTTGCTCACACAGAAAATTCCCTGATGCGTGCCGAGCCAGAGCTGACCGTGATTGTCCTCCTGAATCTGGCTGATGATGTCCGCCGGCAAACCGTTCAGCGCGGTGATGCGCGAAAATTTTCCGTCCTTGAACCGCACCAGCCCGCCGCGAAACGTCCCCGCCCACAGCGTGCCGTTGGCATCCGCGTGCAGCGAGTAAATTGACTGTCCCGCCAGCGCGTCGGTGGCGTGAAATGCCTCCAACTGTTCCTGATGGCAGCGGAAAATCGTGCCGTCGTCCGCGCCGACCCAGATGGTGCCGTCTGGTGTTTCCGCCAGCGCGCGGATGGCCGGCATGAAGCCGTTGCTGCTGACGTTCAACACCTGCCGGTTGTTGCCCGCCCACCACGCCAGCCCGGCTTTCGGCCCAAG
>Ga0007854_10001733_pt1 | contig 13820 bp, 8 predicted proteins | sample CryBogCBH12Aug08_FD_60382 | JGI IMG/M metagenome (GOLD analysis project Ga0007854, IMG submission 60382) | Freshwater microbial communities from Crystal Bog, Wisconsin, USA - CBH12Aug08 | ecosystem: Environmental > Aquatic > Freshwater > Lake | place: Crystal Bog, Wisconsin, USA | collected...
ATATCCGGCGACAGCGCTGGTGGTCTTGTCCGGCCACTGGGATCAATCCACCGCCTTTCGGCAGTTAGGGCCCTATGTGCGCTATCTTAGCAAGCCGGTCAGCCAAGAATTGCTATTGTGGACCGTTCAACAAACCATAAAAGAGGTGCGGGCCGGAAGTGAGCCGCTTCCCGCAGGGGCGCCTGCCCTCTCGGGCACTCCGCCAAATATCCCACGGCAGATTTTTGTCCGACGGGGCGAAGTGATTTCAGCTGGCGATTTGTCGACGGGCAGTTCCCTCCAGCAATTTTCCCCCAAGGCAGAAATTGACTTGGTCCTTAACCGATTAAAGGGTTTTGCCGAGCAGCGCGGCATTACCGTGACGGTTCAGATTGATCCAGAATTGCCGCAAACCATTGCCGGCGATTCTCAGCATTTCCGAAGACGCCTGCTGGACTTCCTGACCGGAGCCGTTCGCTTTACCGATCGCGCTGAAATGGAATTACGGGTGCTGAAAGTCATGAACCGCGAGCAGATCGCGGTAAGATTTGAGTGCTAAACAAAAGATACGGCGATAGATTTTTGGAGGTGCGTCGGCCTCCCTGCCGGCATTTCGGCCGAGGCCGGCGGGGCCAATGCACGAGCTCAAAGCTTGCTTGTTTGGAGTGAAATGGTACAGAAACGCCATCCTCTTCAGAATCGTGACGCGGGCGACCATCCCCTGCCGACGGACCGAGGCGAGATCGAAGCTGTTCTCGGCGCCTGGCGGCGCAGTTATGAAACCCATCCCTATCTGGCCAGAAGATATGGCGCCCGCGGCGAGGCCTTCACCCGCTCGGACGGTGGCTATCTGGTAACCTTGACCAACAACCCAAAAACAGCGCTGATCGAACAAGTGGAATGGCTGGCGACATTACTGGCCAATCGTGGAATGCCGCGTTTGATCATGGAGACGCATCTCGAACTGCTGTTCGAAACCTTATCGGAAGCTGTTCCCAACCGAATAGCCAAATATCGGAAACTCCTGACAGCTGCCCAAAAACTGCGGCAGGAAAGGCAATCCTGGATTGCCGAAATCGACTTCCTCGCTTTGGCGGCTGACTTTGAGAAAAACGCAGGGGGGGAACTGGAAAATGCCGGGGGTCTGATTGTTTCCGCCGTTTGTGACTCGTTCTGCGGTCTGGACTTAGCCCTTCCCAGCCTGGTCTTTTGGTTGGGCGATGCCAGCCGCTTCTCTTCGCAATGGTGCGCGGCCGTCGAAAATACGGCGGAGAGCGCCCGCGCTTTGGCGTCACAAGCCAGACCTGCTTTTTCAACCGGGCGATGATTTTACCGAACGGATCCTGCTTGCTCGCCAGGAGCGGACGGCACCGCCGAGGCTTTCCAGATTGCGGAAAACACGGACCCCGGCAATCCGCCGCAAGCTCAGCACCCCTTCGCCACCGGCCCAGATTTCTATTTTTGGATCAAGCTGATCCCGCAGGTCTCGCAAATAAGCAGCGGCCTCCCGCGCCGGATGGGCAATGCTGAGCGATATCCCGACAAGATCAATCTGCAAGGCCTGGGCAGCCCTGACCATTTCCCCCGCTGGCGTTTGCGATCCCAGATTGATGCAATAGGCCCCCTCGAGAACCGCCATTGTCAGAACCATCAGCAGACCAAGGGTATGAAGCTCTCCTGGCGGCGTTGAAAGTAAAAAACGCGGCGAACCGGATGGCAGCGTGACGGTGCGAAGGGCATCAGAAAGAATGTCGCTGATGGTCTCGGTATAGAGATGTTCCTCGAAAACCCTGATTTCACCGCGCAGCCAGGCCTCGCCGACAACATGGTTCAGCCGCGCTACCGTTTCATAGACAAAATGGGCCAACCCGTCGCGATGCAGTTGCCCCCGCAAAAGCAGCTTCAACTGAGGCAAATCATGCTTCAGTAGAGTTTCCAAAATCAGCCGCGAAAAAACCGATGGCAGCGCCTCGGGCGCCAAGGATTCTTCGGTCAATCTCTCAAGGGTTAGCAGGTCCAAACCAACGACCTTGCTGGGTCGTGCTCCGGATCGAACCAGACGGCCAATCAATCGTAACTGAACGACCTGATCGGCGGGATAGATGCGCGCCCCGCTGTCGTCGCGATCGGGACAAGGAAAACCATAACGAATTTCCCATTTACGAACGACTTCCCGGGAAAGCCCGATTTCAGACTCAAGCAAATCTACCGAAAGGGCTGAGCCAGGTTTCATCCGTTTTTCCAGGGCCGGCGATAATCTTGAACAAATATGACATAGAAATCTATTGCCGCCAAGCACAGGGCGCTTTACATTTGTCCATAGCTTTTTACCTAATTAGCGGACAATTACACATTTAATTGTAATTTGTCCGGGACTTTTCGGGATTCCTAACCAATTGCGGGGACCGATCGCGGCCAATTGGAGGGTTTAGGATGTTTACGCATTTGCCGAGTTTCCCGCAGATCGAAAAAATCGAGACCGGAATCAGCGGCTTCGATTTGATATCCAATGGTGGCCTACCCAAAGGACGGACAACCCTCGTATCCGGCACCGCCGGCAGTGCCAAGACGGTTTTTGCTGTGCAATTCCTGGCTGAAGGCATTCGACGGTATGACGAAGCCGGCGTTTTCGTGACCTTCGAGGAAGTGCCGGAGGATATTCGCCGCAATGTAAAATCGCTCGGTTGGGACATAGAAGCCTGGGAAGCGAAGGGGAAATGGGTTTTCGTCGACGGATCCCCGGACACCGATGAGGATCATATTGAGGCCGGCCGTTACGATCTTGGGGCCCTGTTGGTACGGATCGAACATGCCGTTACCAAAGTGGGCGCCACCCGCCTGTCCATGGATTCACTCGGGGCCATTTTTGCGCAATTTCGCGACGCGGCCATCGTCCGCAGCGAACTCTTTCGCATCGCCTCGACCCTGCGGCAGTTAAAAGTAACTTCGCTGATGACCTCTGAGCGAACCCAGGAATATGGCGAGATCGCCCGGTTCGGGGTTGAAGAATTTGTTGCCGACAATGTGGTGATCCTGCGCAACGTCCTTGAAGAGGAAAAGCGCCGGCGGACCATGGAAATCCTGAAATACCGAGGGACCAGCCATCAGAAGGGCGAATTTCCCTTCACCATCGTATCCGGACGTGGAATTCTGGCGATTCCCCTGTCTTCGATGGAGCTCAAACAGAAGTCATCGGTTGTAAGGGTGACCTCGGGCAATCCCGAATTGGACGACATGTGTGGCGGCGGATTTTTCCGCGATTCAATTATTTTGGTGTCCGGCGCTACCGGCACGGGCAAAACCCTGATTACCACCGAATTTCTCAATGGCGGCGCGGCGCTGGGCGAGCGCTGCCTGCTTTTTGCCTTTGAAGAAAGCCGCGAACAGCTTTTTCGCAATGCCATTGGCTGGGGCTTCGATTTCGAGGCGATGGAGGCCTCTGGCCTGCTCAAGGTTGTCTGCAGTTATCCCGAATCGGCAAGCCTCGAAGACCATCTGATCGAAGTAAAGGACGTTATCGAGCATTTCAAGCCGAACCGGATCGCGGTCGACAGTCTATCGGCGCTCGAAAGGGTGGCTACCCAAAAAGGCTTTCGCGAATTCGTCATCAGTCTGACCTCATTCGTAAAACACCAGGAAGTTGTGGGCTTGTTCACGGCGACCACGCCCACTTTGATGGGGGGCACCTCAGTCACTGAATCCCATATCTCGACCCTGACCGATTCAATCATTTTGCTGCGTTATGTAGAAATCCACGGGACCATGCGACGGTGTTTGACCGTCCTGAAAATGCGGGGATCTATTCATGACAAAGACATTCGTGAATTCAATATTGATGGGGCTGGCATGCATATCGGCAATCCCTTCCGCGAGGTCACGGGTATCCTAGGGGGGCAACTCAGAGACCTTTCTATTTCACTGTAATATGTTGATAGATTTCGAAATTCGGTCGGGATTAGATCACAGGAATTTCGGACTCGGGACAATAGGATGGCGGTCAGTCCGCCAAGGGGCCTTGCAACTGAGAAAATATATTGGCTGAAAGGCCACCACCAAATGGGCGCGTCAAAATGCGACAGCGCATGATCCGGTGAATATGAGATGGCCATAAAAACGCACCGCACCGCTGACCAACTGGCGCTTTCCGCGCCGGGATTATTGCGCCTTTACACAGCGGGTCAAACTGGCAAGTCGCTGGTTGCAATCAGCAATCTCCATCGCATGTCAGAACAATATTTTGCCGGACAATATTTAATCGAAGTCGTCGATGTCCTGGAAAACCCGCAACTGGCCGAGGATGACAATATTGTTGCCATTCCTACCCTGATACGGAAACGCCCTGAACCAATCCGCCGGATCATTGGGGATTTATCGGACACTGAAAAAGCGCTGAGTGTTCTGCTTCTCATGGAAAGGAAAGAAGGATGACAGAGCCTTTCTTCGGAGTTGAAAAATAGGGAACCCGTTGCGGTGCGTGATCAGGATTCGGAAATAAACCAGGCTGTTCAGGCCCTTCGCGCTGGGGTCGCCGATGCCTTCATCACAAGTTCGGGCGAGGTTTGCCGCCTTGCTGAGTCTGACAAGCCCTATGTCACCTTCTTCGACGCCATGAATGAGGGGGCGGTAACCATCGATGACCGCGGCATCATCCTTCACAGCAATCCCCGCTTTGCGGCCATGGTCGGATGCGCGCGCTCGGATTTGCGGGGCCATTCCTTTTCTTCCTTTATAGCGCCTGAAGATGGACTGAGCCTGTCGGAGATTCTGGCCGGAAGACGGGACACGCCCCTGCAAACCTTTGTCAGATCGCAGGACAAGGCCTGTCCGGCACAGCTCTCTGTGCGAGAAGTCGATGCCGGACAGCATAAATTTTATTGTTTGGTCATTTCCGATTTAACCGATCGGGTTAAGACCGAAGTCGAGCTTCGCATTGCCGCCATTGCCTTCCAGTCCCAGGAAGGCATGGTGGTCACCGACCCGGATGGGGTCATCCTGCGCGTCAATCAAGCCTTCGTCGGCTTGACCGGCTATAGCGCCGCCGAGGCCGTGGGACGGACCCCGGCCATCCTTAAATCGGGACGCCATAACCAGGAATTTTACGCCGACATGTGGAAGGCCCTGAAAGTAAAAAAATACTGGCAAGGCGAAATCTGGAATCGAAAAAAAGATGGCCGGTTTTATGTCGAGTGGCTGACCATTTCCGCTGTTTCCTTGCCGAATGGCGAAGTCACTCATTTTGTCGGCGCATTTTCTGAGATTACCAAAAACAAAGAGGACGAAGCCAAAATCCACCGCTTGGCCTATTACGATACGCTGACGGAATTGCCGAACCGCCGCTTGCTTTTGGATCGCGTGCAAAAGGCCCTGGCCAGCAGCAGTCGAACCCTATGCTATGGCGCCCTTCTGTTCCTTGATCTGGATAACTTTAAGGCCTTGAATGATTCGCTCGGTCATGATGCCGGCGACCAGCTGCTTATTGAGGTTGCCCGACGCATTCAGTCTGACTTGCGGACAGATGACACGGTCGCCCGATTGGGTGGCGATGAATTTGTGGTGATGCTTGAGAATTTAAGCCAAGAACCGCAAGAAGCAGCGGCGCAAACTGCGCTGGTGGCGGAGAAAATCCGGGAAACCCTTTTTCAGCCATTTAATATATATTCCCATGAATATTACTGTACTACAAGTATAGGTGTTGTCTTATTCATCGGACAAGAAGACAATATCGATACATTAATGAAACGCGCCGATATGGCAATGTATGATGCCAAGAACTTCGGTCGTAATGTTGTGCGCTTCTTTGATCCGATTATGCAAGTCACAATGGACGCCCGCAACTCTATGGAAGCCGAACTTCGTTTGGCAATTGCCCACCGGCAATTTCAACTGCACTACCAAGCGCAAGTCGAAGGCCCCGACAATAAAATTATTGGCGCCGAAGCTCTTATCCGATGGAACCATCCTGTAAAAGGCTTAGTATCGCCGGCCGAATTTATCCCGCTGGCCGAGGAAACAGACCTTATCCTGTTGCTTGGTAAATTTGTTCTGACCGAGGCCTGCAGACAACTTTCAAGATGGGCAAATCAGCCAGGAATGGAAGATCTTTCGATAGCGGTAAACGTCAGTGCCCGTCAATTCCGTCAAGAGGGTTTTGTCGGTCAAATTTTGCATGCCGTCACCGCTTCAGGCGCCAACCCGCGGCGCCTGAAACTGGAGCTTACCGAAAGCTTATTACTGGAGAATGTTCAGGAGATCATCGAGAAGATGGCCGCCCTGAAGACCGCGGGGGTAGGCTTCGCGCTCGACGATTTTGGCATCGGCTATTCTTCGCTTTCCTATCTCAAACGGCTGCCGCTTGATCAACTCAAGATCGACCAGTCCTTCGTCCGCGACATTCATACCGACCCCAATGATGCGGCAATTGCCAAAACTATCGTGACCTTGGCCAATAGCCTGGGTCTCGGCGTGATCGCCGAAGGGGTGGAAACGGCCGAACAACGGGATTATCTCGTCGCCTCGGGCTGCCACACCTACCAGGGCTATTATTTTAGCCACCCCCTTCCCATCGAAGAATTTGAAAGCTATGTAACGAATCACTTAAGTAAGGATAACACAATAAGCTAAGAGGATAAGTAATTGGTTGTTGATAGCGATGTACAGGATAACATTAGGCCAAACAGCGACCATTGTGCGCTAGAGCCAATCCTTTGTCCTGGCGCAATCCAGCCGCATGGCGTTTTAGTCGGTCTTGATGCCGAAAGTTTGGCTTTGTTGACGAAAAGCGCCAATCTTGACGGGCTTTTCCCTGACATGGTTTACGGCGAAATTCCCGTATGGCTGCCCGAAAACGTCATCGAGGCTTTTCGCGGACTGAGGCAAGGGGATCGGCCTGAATTCACCTTGCTGTCGGACATAGCGGGGCAGGGCCAAAGGGAAATTCACGGCTTCATCGCCGATGGCGTTCTGTTCTGCGAATTTGAACTGGCGCCGTCCACCCCAATCGCTTCCGACTTCGATCAGATATTGCTTTTGGTCAATGGCTTCATCCAGCAAATCGATACGGCCACCAATGTCGGCGCGCTGTCGCAGAGGACGGCAGAAGCCGTGCGCGCCGTCTCAGGATTCGAACGCGTTTTGGTGTACCGCTTTGACGCCGATGGCAATGGCGACGTGCTTGCCGAAAGCAAAGTGGGTGATTGGACACAATCTTTGCAAGGCTTGCGCTTTCCCGAATCCGACATCCCGGCGCAGGCCCGCGCCCTCTATCGTGGCACCCCGGACCGGTGGATACCGCAGCGTGACTATGCGCCCGTCCCCCTGACACCCAAATTGGATCCTGGCGGACGGGCTTTCAATATTGGCTATAGTCACTTTCGCAGTGTTTCGCCGCTGCACCGGATGTATCAGCGCAATATTGATGTCGATGGCGCTATGTCGGTATCGGTAATTTGCGAGGACAAGCTTTGGGGGTTGATCATAGGGCACCACCGACGGCCTCACCGGGTGGCGTCGGCACGACGCCATCAGGTCAACGCAATCGTTCGGGCCTTTTCACGGAATATTAGGTGGCTTCAGAAAGATGAAGCCGGAAATGACCTGACCATAAAGATGCACAATTACTCTGTATTATTGTGCCGGTTAGCTGCCGCAGATGATTTTCTTAGCGCATTAACCGAAGGCAATCCCACGATTAAAGAACTGCTGCCGGCTTGCACCGGAGCGGCCGTCCTATGGGTCGACGAAGCCGGCCCTCAGACAGCCAGTCTGGGCACGGTACCGCCGGAAAAGGATCTGCTTGCATTGGCCGACTGGATCCGTTCGAACGCCACGGGACCGGTGTTTGCCACCGACCACCTGCCCAGTTGTTTTCCGCAATTCGCGGCGCATCATGCGATAGCCAGCGGTGTCCTGGCTGGGATGTTTGATGACGCGCGACAGCCTATTTTCCTGTTGTTTCGTCCGGAGATACTGCAGTCGGTGGCCTGGGCCGGAAAACCGGAAAAACTGATTGGGCCCAATGGAATTCCCAACCTGCCACGGCGTTCCTTTGATCGCTGGACCGAGATAAAACGTAATTATTCGGCCCCTTGGCTGCCGGCGGATTTGGATATCGCCAAAACCCTCTGCCTTACGGTCAATGATGGCATTGTTCATCAGAACCGCCGCATCCGCCGTCTGGACAGCGAAGTTGAACGGTTAAGCCTGTCCAATTTACGCAACCGGCTGTTTCTGCAGTTGGCCAGCGACGGCATTCACATTCTTAGCGTCGATGGTTTTCTTATCGAGGCCAGCGATTCCTTTTGCCGAATGCTCGGCTATAGACGAGAGCAAATGATCGGCATGCATATAACCGAGTGGGATGCCAATTTCACCTCGGATGAAATTGCCGAGTCCATCGCGCAGCGGATCACCAAACAGGATGTCTGGACCTTCGAAACCATCCATAGGCGGAAGAATGGAAGCTTTCTGATTGTCGAGGTAAGCAACACCCCCTTGCAGTTGGATGGAGAAATTTTCCTCTACAACTCTTCACGAGACATCACCGAGCGAAAAAAAATCGAAGCAGAGCTTCGGCGGCTTAACGAAGCCGTCCGCCAATGCGCCGAGGCAATAATTGTATTTAATCCGTTATTTATTATCGAATTTGCGAATCCTGCCTTTGAGAAGCTTTTTGGTTATTCACAAAGCGAGCTAAAGGGACAAAATTTATCGATGATGTTGCCCGAGGACCCTGTTCTTCGCGCCGAGAACGGACAAAAATCCGGCTTTTTTCAAGGAGAGGTCCTGCGGCGGGCGAAGGATGGGCAGAATATTCCGATTTTGTTGAAAGTTGCACCGCTTAACGACGATCATGGAACGCCCATCGGTTTCGTCGCCGCCATGACCGATCTTACCGAACTCAAACATGCGCAATGGCAAGCCGAATCCTCCAACCGCGCCAAATCCGGATTTCTGGCCAATATGAGCCATGAGCTACGGACGCCGATGAGTGGAATCATCGGCTTGACCCATCTTCTGCGCAGTGAAAATTTGCCAGACCAGACCAGAGAGCGGGTTGACGCCATCGCCCGTTCCGCTCAGCGTTTGCTGGGTCTGTTAAACGACATCCTTGATATCTCAAAGATCGAAGCGGGTAAGATCGCTTTAGAATATATCCCCTTTTCACTGAAGCGTCTGATTGAAGACACATCGGCGATGCTTCGTCCCGCCGCCGAAACCAAGGGGCTGGTCTTTTCGGTGCAGGCCGCCGCCGATTTACCGCAAAATTTTGCCGGCGACCCGCTTCGCATCGGCCAGATGTTGCTGAATCTTATTGGCAACGCCATAAAATTCACGGAAAGCGGTTCCATCCTGGTTGTCGTTGAAGCGGCAGACTCGGCGAGGGACAGCGCTTTTCTACGGTTTTCCGTGACGGACACTGGAATAGGTCTATCGCCGGGTCAACAAGAGAACCTATTCCAACCCTTCCAACAGGCCGATGGCTCGACAACCCGCAAATATGGAGGCTCTGGTCTTGGATTGGCCATCGTCAAACAGATGGCCGCGTTGATGGGTGGACAAGTCGGCGTCGAGAGCAGCCTTGGCAGCGGCAGCAAATTCTGGTTCACCCTAAAGTTGCAAAGGTTAAATGATGATCAGCATTCCAATCCAATTGCGTTCGTCGATCAAAGCCGGTCCCCAGACCTTTCCCCGCTCAATTCTGACCATGGCATTTTGCGAGGCACTCGCGTTCTTCTGGCGGAAGATGATGTAACCAATCAGACAGTCGCTGTCGGATTGCTGGAATCGATAGGTCTGCTGGTTGATCTGGCCAATAACGGGGCTGCGGCCGTTGAGATGGCCAAAAAAGGGGACTACGAAATTGTGCTGATGGATATGCAGATGCCCGAGCTCGATGGAATCGAGGCAACCAGGCGGATACGCCAAGATGAAGCCCTTTCCCATTTGCCTATTATTGCTTTGACCGCCAATGCGATGCGAGACCACGAGGCCGAATGTCTTTCCGCCGGCATGAATGATTTTTTAAGCAAGCCCTTCGATCCGGAACAGCTTTTCGCGGTGATCCAAAAATGGGTCACCGGGCTTGGCGATGCCGCAGAGGTCGCGGGCTTTGCCACAAAAAAAATGGTCGGAGCCGATATTCCTCTCCCTAGCCATATCGAAGGATTGGATCTGCGGGCAGGACTGCGGCGGGTCGCCGGCATGCGGGGCCTCTATGTCAAATGTCTGAGAAACTTTTTTGAGCAACAACAAGACTGTGTGCCTTTACTGCGTCAACTCATCAAGGAGCAAGCAATAGAAAGGGCGACAAGAGAGGCCCATACCCTTAAGGGATCGGCGGCAATGATCGACGCAGCAGAGGTGGCTGAGCTGGCTTCGCGGCTCGAGATGGCCTTGGCGGCTGAAGACTCTCTCTCCCCATTGCTGGATCAATTGGAGAAAAAGCTGACGCCCTTGCTTACAGCCATCAGCGCAGCCATCCGCCATACGGAGCAGGGGTGATTACGAATCGCCAGTTCATCGAAAAAAGGATGATCCGCCATGGGAGCAAAACGCGCACTGATCGTCGAAGACTCTGCTCAATGCCGAGAACTGCTTGGCATAGCGCTGTCTCTCGTCGGAATTAATGACATCATCCTGGCCGCCCACGGCGCTGAAGCAATAGAGAAGCTTAAGTCAGTCGGGGCAGATCTTGTGATTATGGATTGGAAGATGGATGTCATGGACGGCCTGGAATGTACGAGACAAATCCGCGCGGGGATTGACGGAATTGATCCGCATACCTTTATTATTCTGCTGACCGGATCAGTCAGCAAGGCATCAAAGGCTAAGGCTTACAAAGCGGGGGTAGATCTGTTCATGGGCAAGCCATTTTCACTTAAGCAGATCCATGCTGGAATAAAAAAGGCATTAAATCGGCCTGTGGCGCCAGCCCAATAGATGTGAGCGGCCAATGAACGAAGTTCGTGACAAGAATCCGTCATTGTCTGAATTTCTATCCCGGGACAGTATTTTCGATGCTGCCCTGAACTCGGTGCCATTCCAGATCGCGGTTCTGGATCGCCAAGGTGTCATCGTCGCCGTAAATGACGCCTGGCGTCAATTTGCCCTGGATAATTGTGCCCAACCTGACACCGCGGCAGCAAATACCGGAATCGGAACCAATTACCTGGACATCTGCCGCTTGGCGCATGCCCCCGAAGAGTCACAGGCGCGCGACGCCTTTAACGGCATCCAAGCGGTATTGGAGGGCCGGCTGCAAAGTTTCACCATGGAATATCCCTGCGATTCGCCTTGGGAAAAGCGTTGGTTTTCCATGGTTGTCTCGCCGTTAGGACGATCCGAGATCAAAGGGGTGGTGGTTACCCACACCAACATCACACAAATCAAACAGGCCAGTGAACAACTCCGCATTGCTGCCGTCGCCTTCGAATCGCATGAAGGAATGGTAATAACCGATGCAGATGGAACAATCTTAAACGTCAATCAGGCTTTCATAGAAACCACGGGATATTCGGCGGAAGAAATTATTGGGCAGTCACCCCGAATGCTTAAGTCGGGTCGCCATAGCGGTGACTTTTATCGCGAGATGTGGGACAGCCTGAAGCGCTGCGGCGTTTGGCAAGGTGAAGTCTGGGACCGACGTAAAAATGGCGAAATTTACCCAAAATGGTTAACCATCTCGGCGGTAAAGGATGACCAAGGTAAGATCACCCATTATGTCGGCGCGCATTTCGACAATACCGAGCTAAAACTCAGAGATGCAAAAATCGAGGAATTGGCATTCTTTGATCAATTGACCGGCCTGCCGAACCGGCGACTGTTCGAGGACCGTCTGAAACATGGCGTTTTTTCAGCAGGCCGCGACCGTAAAAAATTGGGGCTCCTGATCCTGGATCTTGACCGCTTTAAAGAGGTCAATGATACCCTTGGGCATAATGTCGGCGATGGCTTGTTGCAAGACGTCGCGCAGAGGATCAAGGGCTGTTTGCGTACTGCCGATACGCCAACGCGGATGTTCGATATCCAGAATTTCGCGCGGTTGGGCGGGGACGAATTTGTTATCCTGATTGATGATGTCAGCCAGCCTGAAGACTGCGCTGTCGTGGCCCAAAAAGTCATTGCGGCCGTCAGCCAGCCTATCGTCATCAAGGCCCATACCATCCATGTCAGCGCATCGGTCGGCATCGCCCTGTATCCCGACGACGGAGAGGATGGCGTGATGCTGATGCGTGCCGCGGAAACCGCAATGTATGCGGCTAAAAATGCTGGCCGTCAGACCTATCGCTTTTTCCAGGCCAAGATGTCGGAAACCGCTATGCAACGGGGCGACATCGAATCCTGCCTGCGCCTAGCCATGGCCAACCAGGAACTCACGCTGCATTATCAGCCGAAAGTGGACGCAAAAAGCCGCAAGACCGTCGGCTACGAAGCCCTGCTGCGCTGGAACAGCGCTCGCCTGGGTTCCGTTTCACCGGCAAGCTTTATTCCTATTGCCGAAGATGCGGGGCTTATCGGCGAAATAGGCTCCTGGGTCATCGAAGAGACCTGTCGACAGATTGCCGCCTGGCAGGCCGCCGGATATGGTCTGATGGAGGTGGCTATCAATGTATCCGCCCACCAGCTTAAGGGCGGTAATCTTGCCGAACAAATCAGCGAGGCCTGTCGGCGCCATGCTATTCCCACCGCCTCCTTGGAAGTTGAACTGACCGAAAGCGTGGTGATGACCGATCCCCGCCAGGCCATAAGAATTTTTCAGGAATTAAGGGAACTTGGGCTCAGAGTAGCCATCGATGACTTTGGCACGGGCTATTCAAGCCTTGCTTATCTGCGTCGCCTGCCCATCGATGTGCTCAAGATCGACCGCAGTTTTGTCATGGAGGCCGATCGAGACGAAGATGATGCTGAAATTGTCCGCACCATATTATCACTCGGAAAGACACTCAAATTGGAACTGGTGGCCGAGGGCGTGGAAACAGAAGCACAGGCTTCCTTGTTGAATGAGGCCGGTTGCGACATTTTTCAAGGTTACCTATTCTCGCGACCCTTACCGTCTGAAACTATTGAACAAAGCTTTGCCAAGGATTCCAAGCCAATGCTCAGAAAAATAACGCGGGCCGTGATCGTCGAAGACTCTCCGCAATCACGTGATCTCATTCAGATGGCGATGGACCTCTTTGGTGTGGCCGAGACCGTCGATGCCGAAGACGGGACCCAAGCCATAAAAGCCCTCAAAGGGGCTCCAACCGATATCGTCATTATGGATTGGAAGATGAGTGGGATGGATGGTTTGGAATGCACCCGTCAAATTCGGGCGGGCATCAGCGGCATTGACCCTAAAATTCCTATCATTTTGGTAACCGGCGTGTCTGATAAAGGAGCCGAAAAAGAAGCCTATGCGGCGGGGGTCGACTTTTTCATTAAAAAGCCGTTTTCCTTGAAGCAATTGCGGGATGGGTTGCAAACGGTGCTGGGCGTCAGCGCAACCGGTCAAGGTGATCCCGTATAAAGGCAAAAGCGGCGACAGCCGTCTCACAACAAAGGCCAATTTGCTCGGGCGGACAACGGGCGGCGAAGAGACTGAAATTGGCCCATGCGGCTTCGGCCCCGCTGCTTCGGAAAAACCGGAGGGGCGCCCCCACCGGCAAAGACTGAACCAATTGCCGGGCGATGACTTCGCCGCCTAGGCGCGAGCCTTCAAGGACGTACAGCAGGCCAATCAGGCCAGGCAGATCCGAGACAGCGGGACATTCTCTGTCCACAGCCGGGGCCACCAAACCCAAATCCATTAAATCCGCGTCAAGCCAACCTTGCCTTGGGGTCAAACTATAATCGGCGCCCAG
>Ga0007854_10001734_pt1 | contig 13813 bp, 12 predicted proteins | sample CryBogCBH12Aug08_FD_60382 | JGI IMG/M metagenome (GOLD analysis project Ga0007854, IMG submission 60382) | Freshwater microbial communities from Crystal Bog, Wisconsin, USA - CBH12Aug08 | ecosystem: Environmental > Aquatic > Freshwater > Lake | place: Crystal Bog, Wisconsin, USA | collected...
AAGCGCCCGTTGTCGTCCATGAGCCCCACCATTGTCAGCAAGGATGGCAATCCCGTCATGGTGGTGGGAACGCCGGGGGGCAGTCGCATCATCACAGTGGTGCTTCAAACGATACTCAACGTCATAGACTACGACATGAATATTCAGGAAGCGGTGGACGCACCCCGTATCCACCAGCAATGGATGCCAGACCTGACCAATGTCGAGGACTTCGCCCTTTCGCCGGATACCCGCAAGTTGCTCGAAGCGGCGGGGCACACGTTCGGACCACCGCAGCCAGCCAATCAGGTTGCCGCTATTCTGATAGGCACCCCCTCGCTAAAAGTAAAAGGCGAGGCAGCGGGCAAGAACCGGTTTTATGGTGCCAACGATCCGCGTCGCAGCAACGGCCTCGCCAAAGGCTTCTAAAAAATTCCCTTTCATATGACGCGGTTATTCATTGATAGAAATTCGCATTGCTGAAAGGTGGGAGAAATCCTATAAATATAAAGTGTTGACGAAAGGCTGTTCTAAATACATGATGGCAGCGATAATTTGTAGTTAACTCGTTGGAAGTTCAAATTGAATCCGCTTGCCGCGAGGCTAGATGTACGCAGGCTTGCGCTGGCTATCGGTGGGACGATTCTCGCACTCGATATTCTGGTGGGTCTGGGTGCCTGGTATACGCTGGACAGTAGCCGACGCAGTTACGACACGCAGGCTGCCGAATTGGCGGCCAATTCGGCAATGGCGCTCGATCAGGATCTTTCCAGCTATGTGCGTCAGATCGAGCTTTCCTCATCCTATATAGTCGACCAACTAGAGGCGCAACTGCGTCGGCAGGGGCGCATTTCCGAGGCAGAAGCAAACGCATTCCTGAAGCTTCAGAACGACCGGCTGGGTACGGATATCGTTATCCGTTCCAGCGATGCCCGTGGTGAAGTTTTTCTTGGAAAGGATGTGCCCCACGATCACCGGTCAAGTTGGCACGACAGAGACTTTTTCCGGACCCTGTCGACCCAGCCGGACAAGAGCCTTCACGTGGCGGGACCCATGCTCGGCCGGGTCAGCAAAGTCTGGCTGATAGCCTTTGTCAGACGCTATGAAATGCCTGACGGCTCGTTTGCAGGCGTGGTTTCCATCACACTTTCACTGGAAAGTCTTGGCAAGATGCTGGCTACGCGCGAACTCGGTCCGCACGGAGCAGTAGAACTCCGCAATGAGAAGGGGCATATGGTGGCAAGTTATCCGCCACCAGTACTGCCGCCTGCCGAAGCTGCGCCCAAGCCCGATGGCTCACAGTCAGTTGTCGATTCTCAGGCCGACCCTGCGCCCGACCCGCAGCCGATGTCACAGGTCTACCGCAGCGCCTCACAGGATGGCGCAAGCGGTATCAATGCCTATCAGCGCATGGTGGCGGTTCCGTACCATATTACGGTCCGCGTTTCGAGTCTCGATTACTTGCAGAATTGGCGCCATGAAGTAATGGCCAGTGTGATGGTGGTTGTAGCTTATGTGCTTGCAACTGCTGCACTGGGGTGGCTTCTGTGGAAGTCGCTGCTGCTGGCCAAACGCCAGACCGAGCAGACGCGCATACTGTTACGGGGGGCGTCCGATGGCATTTGTATTCTTGACCGGCAGGGCGTAATACTCGAAGCCAGCGAATCGTTTTGCCAGTCTGTTGGCTATAACCATGACGAAATAATAGGAGTTTCCATTCAGTCGCTGGATGCGGCAATGACACCTGCAGAAGTAGCGCAAGCTATCGACCGTGTGTTTTCCACCGATCAGATAGTGCAGTTTGAGTCGGTTCACCGTCACAAGGACGGCTCTTTGATTCCGGTTGAAATATCGGCAAAAAGTCTGGTGATGGATTCCAGACCTGTCATATTTACATCATCCCGAAATATTGCGGAGCGCCAGCGTGCGGCGCGGGATCTGACTGAGCGGGAAAGCCGGTTTCGACAGCTGATAGAGAAAAACCAGTCGGTGATGCTCGAAATAGATCCGGAATCCGGACGCCTGCTGGCTGCCAATGAGTCGGCCGTCCAGTATTACGGCTATCCCCGGGCAGAACTCCTGCAGATGAATATCGCGCAGATAAACTTGGCAACAACGCAGGAATTGGCGGCCGAGTTGCAGCGCGCCGCAAAGGAAGAACGGGGCTATTTCAACTTCAAACACCGCCTGGCCAGTGGCGAAGTACGCGAGGTGGAAGTCTATTCAACACCGGTCGAAATACTGGGCCGCAAGCACCTGTTTTCCATCGTCCACGACATTTCCGTGCGGCGTCAGGCTGAATCGCGGGTGATGGAACTGGTTAGTGAGCAGCGCGCCATACTGAACAGCGAAATTGTCGGTATTTGCAAAGTCAAAAATCGCCAGATGATCTGGGTCAATGAAGCCTTTGCCAAGATGTTCGGTTACAGCATCGACGAATTGACAGATCAACCGACCGATATTCTCTATCCGGATCTGCAAAGGAGCAAGGCATTTGCCGAGGCTGCCTATCCCGCAATCGATTTGAAAGGTATTTATAAAACGCAGGTTCAATACAAGCGCAAGGACGGCTCGACCGGTTGGTATGACGTAACCGGCGCCATGGTGAATAACGAGTCCGGAGAATCGGTCTGGGCCATGATGGATATCACCGGAATAGTCAGAGCCGAATCCAATCAGCGTCGCGCAGCAAGAGTTTTCGCAAATAGCTATGACGGTATTGTTGTGACCGACAGCAACAACCTGATTGTTGACGTAAACCCGGCCTATACAAGAATTACAGGCTATACGCTGGACGAGGTGATAGGCAAGAATCCGAACTTCATCTCGTCCGGGCGACAGAATGAGATTTTTTACCATGACATATGGGAAAGCCTGAAGAAAACCGATGCGTGGCAGGGCGAAGTCTGGAATCGCCGCAAATCAGGCGAGATATTTGCCGAGATGCTTTCAATCAGCGTGGTTCGGGATCAGCACGGATCGTTGCTGAACTATATTGGTGTTTTCAGTGATATCAGCAACCTGAAGCAACATGAACAGGAACTCGACCGGATTGCACATTTTGACGCACTGACAGGCTTGCCCAACCGCCGGCTATTTCAGGATCAGTTGCAGCGTGAGTTGCAGATGGCGCTGCGAACCGGTTGCAACGTTGCGTTGCTGGTGATCGACCTCGACCGGTTCAAGGAGGTCAACGATACGCTGGGCCACGATGCCGGCGACCGGCTGCTGGTGGAGGCAGCCCAGAGGCTGCGAACCTGTGTGCGTGAGTCGGACATGGTGGCCCGGCTGGGTGGCGACGAGTTTGTGGTGGTCATGCCGGTGCTCAAGGGGCAGACAGCGGTCACGCGGGTGGCGCAGTCCATTATTGATACCATGCAAAATGCGTTCTGGCTGGAGAAGCAGGAAGCCTTCATTTCGGCCAGTATTGGTGTGGCCGTATTTCCTGAAGACGCGAGCGATGCGTCGACGTTGTTCAAGCACGCCGATCAGGCCATGTACGAGGCCAAGGGCCTGGGCCGCAGTCGGTTCGAATATTTCCGCAAGAGTATGCAGAGCCTTGCCGAGGCGCGCATTTCTCTGGCGCGTGCTTTGCGCCATGCCATAGAGCAATCCCAGTTTGAATTGCGATATCAGCCCATCGTCGATTTAAACAGCGGCGAGATCGTTAAATGCGAGGCCCTGATACGGTGGAATCACCCGGAGCGTGGATTGCTGGGGCCGGCCGAATTTATTACGGTTGCCGAGGATGTCGGGTTGATAGGACAAATTGGGGACTGGGTATTCCGGCAGGCGACCAAAGACATTGCGGAACTGAATGTTGCGAGAAGTCAGTTTGGCGGACTCAAGCCCATGCAGGTCAGCATCAACGCATCGCCCCGGCAATTTCATTATGGACTGGACCAGATTGCCTGGCTTGCACACTTGCGGGACATCGGTCTGGCGCCCGGCCTTGTGGTGATAGAAATTACGGAAGGCCTCTTGCTGGACAATCGCCCTGAAGTTGCGCGGCAATTATTTGCCTTCAGGGATGTAGGAATACAGGTTGCGATTGATGACTTTGGTACCGGCTATTCAGCGCTTTCCTACCTGACTAAATTCCACATCGATTACTTGAAGATAGATCAGTCATTTGTGCGCGGCATCAGCGTCAATCTTGACGATCGGGCTATTGTCGAGGCTATTGTTTCGATGGCACACAAACTGAATATCGAAGTCATAGCTGAAGGCATAGAAATAGTGCGGCAGTACGAAATACTGGCCAGCATTGCCTGCAATTACGGACAAGGCTATTACATCGACAAGCCATTGACCATTGCCGATCTGAGGGACCGCGTCTTAAAATAAGTCGGACGGTCGGAGAACCGTTGCACTGCATTCTCCAAATCCTATTCGCCTTCTGCCCTCCGCTTCACAATGCCCTTTGAAGGTGATGCAGTCACCGTCCAGAAGGAACGTTCGCGTCTCTCCGCTGGCCAGGGTGAGAGGTCGGGTTCCGCCCTGCGATATCTCCAGCATCGAGCCGGATTGACCTTCGCCACTGCCCGACAACGTGCCGGTTCCAAAAAGATCGCCACTATTGAGGGTGCAACCATTGACCGTGTGGTGGGCAACCATTTGGGACAGGCTCCAGTACGCGGCCTGCGCAAAATTGGACTGACTGATCAATTGCGGTGGCATCTGTAGCTCTCGCATTTTGGATGTCTGAATATATACACCCAGACGGATATCTATGGCCCCGCTCAGCCGGTTGGTTTCCGATTCAAGGTAGGGCAGCGGTTGAGGGTCGTCCGCGGGGCGCAGCCAGGGTTTTCTGAAGGGGGCAAGCGCCTCCAGAGTGACCATCCACGGTGAAATGGTACTGGCAAAATTTTTGGACAGAAACGGACCCAGCGGCTGGTATTCCCAAGTCTGAATATCGCGCGCACTCCAGTCGTTGAATAGCGTCAGTCCGAATATATGGTTTTCCGCCTCTGGCATCGCGATGGGTATACCACGCGAATTGGGACGCCCGATGATGACGCCAAGTTCCAGTTCAAAGTCGAGCCGCCGTGTGGCTTCCAGCGTCGGCAGGCCGGTTTGTGCAGAAGCTATCTGACCATGCGGGCGAAAAAAATCCTGCCCGCTGACCTGAATGGTTGACGCCCGCCCATGGTACCCGATAGGCACCCATTTATAGTTGGGCAGCAACGGGTTATCCGGGCGGAATAGCTTTCCTACAGCCGTTGCGTGGTGAATTCCGATATAGAAATCGGTGTAGTCGCCTATGTCGCATGGCAGGCCCGATGGGGTGTCGGCCTGAGGGTATATGTTTTTTGACCAGTCCTTCTCGCGGGCACTGCCCCGGCGCAGACCCTGCGAGATGGCGGACCGCAGGCGTTGGTGGGCGTCTGGTGACAGCGCGAGTAAGTCTTTCATGTCGGCACTGTCGATCAGGCCGGCACCGCGCAGGTCCAGAATCTGATTGCCGATGGCGACCCCTATTCTCCAGTAAGGCTCGTTGGGGATGCGAAACCGCCCGAATGGAAGGTTTTGAATCGGAAAATCGGTGTCGACGCTGTTGGCCGAATCGACCCAGGATTGAAGCCCCGGGTCGTGCGTTTCGTCAGGTACAAGCATGACGCCTAGGGTTTGAATTCAGATGCATGCATCCACGCCGCATGGGCGGGTGCTTTTTTGGTCTGACTCCACTCTTCCAGCATTTCCCACTTGACCGCATCGAGCTTGCTATACATATCAGGCGTACCTACGTCGGCAGCAAGTTCGAGACGATGTCCGTTGGGATCGAAAAAATAGATGCTTTTGAAAATCGTGTGGTCCGTTGGACCGAGTACATCGATACCACCCGACTCAAGTTTCGCTTTCATGGCAAGCAGCGTGTCCATGCTGTCTACCTTGAACGCAATGTGTTGCACCCACTGCGGGGTGTTGGGGTCGCGGCCCATCTCGGGTTGATTGGGCAGTTCAAAAAAAGCCAGTACGTTGCCACCCCCGGCATCCAGGAAAACGTGCATATAGGGGTCCGGGGCCTTGGTCGATGGAACCTGATTTTCCGATATTGCCAAAACGAATCCCATATTCAGGTGCTTTTGGTACCACTGCACAGTGGCTTTTGCATCTTTGCACCGATAGGCTACGTGGTGAAATCTTTGCGGTTTCATGGTTTGTAGTTCCATACTATTTCCTTTATTCGGTGTCCGCTGTAATAGTGCCTCTGCGCAGTTGATCGCGTTCCAGTGATTCAAACAGGGCCCGGAAATTGCCCTCGCCAAAACCTTCGTCCGCCTTGCGCTGAATAAATTCAAAAAACACGGGCCCGAGCAGCGCCTCGGAAAAAATCTGCAGCAGCAAGCGTATTTCACCGTTGGCCGTACTACCGTCGAGAAGAATGCCACGAGCCTGCAGTTGCGCAGTAGGTTCGCCATGGCCCGTCAGTCGCTCCGCCAGCATTTCATAATAAATATCGTTGGGTGCTTTCAATGTGGGTATTCCAGCCATTTGAAGGGCGTCAACGCTCGCGATGATGTCGTCCGTTAGCAAGGCAATATGCTGGATGCCCTCGCCGTTGAATTGCATCAGGAATTCTTCTATTTGCCCGGATTTTTTGCCCGACTCCTCGTTCAGCGGAATACGGATCAGTCCATCCGGCGCCGTCATGGCGCGACTGGTGAGGCCGGTGTATTCGCCCCTGATATCGAAATAGCGAATTTCACGGAAATTGAATATTTTTTCGTAAAAGTTGCCCCAGAATGCCATGCGTCCCTTGTAGACGTTGTGCGTCAGGTGGTCAATGATTTTGAAGCCATGCCCACGCGGATGCCGGTCTACGCCCTCAAGAAAAGCAAAGTCTATGTCGTAGATGCTCTTTCCATCTTCAAAACGGTCTATCAGATAAAGTGGGGCGCCGCCTATCCCCTTGATTGCGGGCAGGCGCAACTCCATCGGCCCGGTGGGAATTTCTATCGGCTGCGCACCCATCTCAATGGCCCGCGCATAGGCTTTATGCGAGTCTTGGACGCGGAACGCCAGGCCACAGGCGCAGGGTCCGTGTTCTGATGCAAAGTAACCCGCAAGGCTTTTGGGTTCGCGGTTGACTATGAAATTTATGTCACCCTGCCGGTACAGAACAACGTCTTTGCTGCGGTGTCTGGCGACTAGCGTGAAGCCAAGTTTTTCGAACAGCGGCTCGAGGACTCCGGGCGTGGGGGATGCAAATTCCACAAACTCGAAGCCACACAGCCCCATCGGGTTTTCAAATAAATCAGCCATGATTTTCTCCAGCGACGGCGATTCCGCGCGTATCTTTGCATTTCTAGCACTCAGGCGGACAAACCGCCATGGGATAAACATGGATGGCACGGATAGAAGTTTTACAAGACTGGCAAGGCGGGTCATTTCATGGCCGCCCTGTAACCCAACTTTGTTATCCTCAGTCCGTCAGTCACCGTCAACCGCAAGCAAGTGATGCCATGCAATTTTCCAATACGCCAGACCACCATGAAGAAGAAAAAATAAGTGCTGAGGAGCGGGCACGTGCCACGTCGCGCAGCACGTGGGCGAGCGTTGCGGTTAACAGTGCGTTGTCTGCTGCCCAGATCGTCATCGGAGTATTGTCCAGATCGCAGGGTCTGGTTGCCGATGGTATTCACTCACTATCCGATCTGGTGGCGGACTTTGTGGTTTTGCTGGCCAGCCACCACAGCAAAAAAGATGCTGATCACGACCATCCTTACGGCCATCAGCGCTATGAAAATGCAGCGTCGCTGGTGCTCGGACTGCTGTTGCTGGTCGTTGGCCTTGGCATGATCTGGTCGGCGCTTGCCAAACTCCAGCACCCGGACCTGATTGTGAAGGTGGGACAGATAGCCTTGTGGGTGGCTGCCGCTGCATTGATCGCTAAGGAAACACTGTTTCGATACATGCTCTCGGTTGCCAAACGCGTCAAATCCAGCATGCTGATAGCCAACGCCTGGCATGCCCGCTCAGACGCCGCTTCGTCACTGGTGGTGGGCATTGGAATTGCCGGCAACCTGGCGGGCTATCCGATGCTCGACCCGATTGCAGCATTAATCGTCGGCTTCATGATTGCCCGCACCGGGTGGACTTTTGGCTGGAACGCCATGAATGACCTGATGGACCGCGGTGCCGACGACGACGAGGTGGAGGCTATACGCAAGACCCTGATAGAGACCGAAGGCATTCAGGGCGTTCACGATATACGCACCCGCAAAATGGGCGACATGCTGGTGGTAGACGCCCATATTGAAGTGGATGCTTCATTGAGTGTAGAGTCGGGACATAACATTGCGGTAGCTGCCCGTGACCGGGTCATGCGCAGCCACCGGGTGGTTAATTTGCTGGCGCATGTAGATCCCTGGTACAGGCCGGCAGTTTCCGGGAACTAGCTATGCGCATTCATGATTTGAGAGTGTCCACCAAGTTATGGCTTGCAGTGGGATTGATAATGGCTGTGATATCCGGTGTCGTGCTAGTCAATGGCTATCGCAGTAATAGCTTGCAGCAGCAGACGGATGGCCGGCTCGATAGCCTGAACAGCCGACTGCGCGCGGTGATGACGTGGTCTGCACTCACACAGGCCAATGCAGCGCGTACGCTGGCAATTGTTTCCACCAGTGATCCGAATATCGATGCCCTGTTCAAGGCGGCCATAGCAAGTACATCGGCCAGAATTTCGGAAGTGCAGAAGTCGATCGAATCGTCCGACCTGAGCGAGGAAGAAAAGTCGCAGATGGCCCGGGTTGCGGCAGCGCGCAAGGTGATGCAGACTGAACGGGATGCAGCCAGAAAACTTCGCAAGGAAGGGAATTCTGAGGAGGCTACTGCGGCCCTGAACCGGCAGTACATTCCAGCGTCCGAAGCCTATTTGCAGGCTATCCGTGGCATGGTTGAACTAGAGGAGCGGCTGGAAGCAGACTACCGCAAACAGGTAGCGCAGTCGCGACTGGAACTGATGCAAAGCTCCATGCTAATCGTGGCGCTGCTTCTGGCCGGTATCGGTCTGGGCACGCCGGTATTGGTGCGCTCTATTCAGCAACCCTTGCTGCAGGCGAATGCTATCGCTGCAAAAATAGCGAAGGGCGATTTAAGCGGACAGATACGCTCCGAACGCCGGGACGAATTTGGCGATTTGCTTCTCTCGCTGGCAACCATGAAAGATGCCCTTGCCACCATGGTGTCGCGCGTGCGGGATGCTTCGGATCAGATCTCGGTTGGCAGTTCCCAGATTGCAATGGGCAATGCAGATCTTGCGCAACGCACAGAAGAATCAGCGAGCAATTTACAGGTTACAGCCTCCAGCGTGCACCAGATTTCCGTTGTGGCGCAAACTTCTGCTGACAATTCCCGTGCGGCCCACACGCTGGCGGGCCATGCATCGGAAATTGCGCAAAAAAGCGGAAACATGGTGAGTCAGGTTGTGCAGACGATGGACCAGATCAGTGCCAGCAGCAGGAAAATAGCGGACATTCTGGGCGTCATAGACGGCATTGCATTCCAGACCAATATTCTGGCGCTCAACGCCGCCGTCGAGGCCGCGCGTGCAGGTGAGCAGGGGCGCGGATTTGCGGTGGTGGCCAGTGAGGTGCGCAGCCTTGCCGGACGCAGTGCAGAGGCGGCAAGGCAAATAAAGAGCCTGATTGATGAGTCGGTTGATCGCGTCGAAGCGGGCACGCGTTTTGTGCTGGTAGCGGGTGAGACCATGACCGAAATGGTTACGGAGTCGCAAAAGGTGGTGGACGTGGTGGCCCAGATTGCCACCGCGGCAACGCAGCAAAACAGTGGCATTCAGGCGATCAATGAAGCGGTTGCCTCGCTGGACCAGATGACCCAGCAAAACGCATCGCTGGTCGAGGAGAGTGCGGCAGCAGCGATCAGTTTGCGTGAACAGGCCAACGGTCTGGCGCATGCCGTGGCCTCGTTCCAATTGTCAGAGGACGGGCGGCACGCGGGTATCGGAGAACAGGCTGTTTTGTAGAATAGTCGCCTTGCGTTTATACCGGAGTCTGGAATGTCGTCAACCGTTTCCCGTCGGAAGCTTTTAAAAGTCGCGACTGCCGCGTTCGCAGTGACATCGGGCACGCGCGCGCTGGCACTGGAGGCCGAGCGCCATTTTGATCCGCAGCCGCAAGGCTGGCGCACGTTTGAGGTCACTACATCGGTACAACTGCGCGACGCAAAAGAGGAGTCGTATATCTGGTTGCCGCAGCCTTCGCTGGATACCGACTGGCAGCGCACGCAGGACAGTTTCTGGAGTGGCAATGCTGCAGAGGTTCGACTGACGGCCGACGGCGATACCGGGGCCAGAGTGCTGGTTGCCAGGTTCACTGCAGATACCGCACAGCCCACGCTCACGCTGACCAACCGTGTCCAGACCCAGAACCGCGCTACAGACTGGAAAATGCGCCCCCCGAAGCTGGAAGCCAAGGTAGATTCCGCCGAGCTGCGTCGATGGAAAGCGCCCAGCGAATTGATCACAACCGATGGCATCGTGCTGAAGGTTGCACGCCAGATTACCGAAGGCGCGCAGACCGACGTTGACAAAGTGCAGCGCATTTATAACTGGGTCATTGTGAGCACCTACCGCGAACCCAAAGTGCGTGGTTGCGGTGTTGGCGACATCCGCAGCATGCTGGAAACCGGAAACCTCAGCGGCAAATGTGCGGATATCAACGCCCTGTTTGTCGGCTTGTGCCGCGCCGCCGGAGTGCCTGCCCGCGACATCTACGGAATCCGGCTGGCGCCGAGTGCGTTTGGCTACCGCGAGCTCGGCGGCAATTCCGCCAGCCTGCGAAGCGCACAGCACTGCCGCGCAGAAGTCTTCCTGAACAAAACCGGCTGGGTGGCCATGGACCCGGCGGACGTCACCAAGGTGATGCGCCAGGAGTCGGCCGAATGGATCAAGGATGCAGGCCATCCGCTGGTGGCACCCGTGCGCAAGGCGCTGTTTGGCAGTTGGGAGGGCAACTGGATGGGCTACAACAGTGCCAGCGACATTCAGTTGCCGGGCGCTGCCGGGAGCAAGCTCGGTTTCTTTATGTATCCGCAGGCGAAGTCCGGGGCCGTGACTTATGACCCCTACGATCCTGAGCACTTCAGCTATCAGATAACCGCCCGTGAAGTCAGTGCCTGACAGCGTTATCACTTTGGCCGGTCCGCAAGATCGCAGCAGCGTTGCAGCACTGGTGCTTGCGGGGTTTGCCGCGGTGCTGGCTTCGGGTTGCTGTGTGGTCCCGCTGATACTGGCCATTGCGGGTATATCGGGCGCCTGGATCAGCCGCTTGCACAGTTTGGCACCCTATTCTCAGTTGCTGATCGGATTGGCGGTTTTGCTGCTGGCCGTGGCAGGCTGGAGATTGTTTTATGGGTTTTACGGGTTTCACGGGTTTCGCGGCGAGGTTAGTGTGCGTGCAAACTGTGTGTCTGACGACGGGGGCTGCAGCACCTTAAACGGAAATCTTCGCCGCTGGTTCTGGCTGGTTGCACTGCTGACCCTTGTGCCGATGGTGGTGCCACTGGTTTCCCCCCTGTTTTATTAAAAGGAGGCGCAGCATGTCCAGAACCATCTTGAACGCCCTGAAGACTTTGCACACTATTAGTCGCAGCGTATTGGTTGTTGCATTGCTGGCGGGTATGTATCTTTGCGGGTTTGCGAGCGCCGCCGCCGCTACGCGCCAGGTAACCCTGACGGTGCCGACCATGGATTGCGCGACCTGTCCGATCACGATAAAAGTTGCGCTGCTGAAACTGCCGGGTGTCAGCCGCGCTGTGGTGAGCTATGCACACCGCAATGCCAAAGTAACGTTTGACGACACCAAAACGTCGGTCGAAGCGCTGACCCACGCAACCAGCGAAGCCGGCTATCCTTCATTTCTTGCGGACTGAAAAAGTCGGCTAAAAAAACAGTTTGTTAATGCGCTGGCTGGCAAGCGCACCAGACCAGTCCGACTCACCCGTCACCACGAAGCGAACCTGCCCGGCGCGATTTATTCCAACCGTGGTTGGCAAGGTATGGATGTGCATTGATTTTGCAGTCGTTGCGTCGTGGTCCAGCAGGACTGTCAGCCGGGTGCCAGATGCTTCGATAAATCGTCGAACGGTGGCCTCAGGCTCACCGTGATTGATGGCCACCACCTGCAATCCGCGTGGCGCGTATTGAGCGGCCAACGTTTCCAATGCGGGAATTTCACTGACGCACGGCGCACACCAAGTGGCCCAGAAGTTGAGCAGGACGGCCTGTCCGCGCTGCTCTGAAAGACGCCAGACGGTGCCGTCGGGCTGGGGCAATTCCAGCGTGTGCGGCAACCGGCCATGTTGCGCAACCGCCGGCCCCATCCACGGGGCCAGCAGTGCTGCAGTCAGATAACGGCGGCGCCGCATGTCAGCTGTTTTCAGCTACGCAGTGTGTTATTTGCTGCAAGCTTTGTTGTGGTCAGCGTGGTTGCCCTTGGCCTTGGCGTCGGCTTCGGTCATGTACTCACCCTGCTTGGTGGTGCCGTAGGATTTGGAACCTTCGCAGTGGTACACCTTCGATTTTGTATTGACCCACACTTTTCCATTGCCTCCGCCAGCAGCCGGTGCGCTAGCCGAGGCGTGAGTTGCCGGGGCTGCTGCTTTAGCGGCGGGCGCAGGAGTTTGCGCGAATGCGCTGGCCGCACAGATCAGACCAACAAAAATAGAGAGGGCACGAACTTGTGAACGCATGAAATTTTCCTTTTCTGGTTTTTACGGGCCCGCAAAAATTTGAGGGCCTGCACCTGCAACGCAGCCGCGACGTGTCGGTTTACAGCGCCAGCAAATGTTTGTTCTGCACTAGACAGTGTGGCGCAATGTCTCCAGTCCCCACCACAATGTGGACAAAAACAGGGAGAACAGAACCAATGCCCCCAGGCGATGCGGCCAGCGGTCGGCAGACGGCACCGTGGGTCGGTCCAGAATTTGGTCTCCGTCCAGCATGGGGCGCAAGAGGTCGTGTTTTTTGATGCGCACGTAGTAAAAAATGGCAGCCATATGCAGTCCGACCAGCAACAACAAGCCCCACTTTGCCGGGCCGGTGTGCAGCCAAGTGGCACGGCTGACCCATTCTGAGGCCGTCAGGTGCGCCAAGGGCCCGCGGGCCAGAATGTCGTCGTCGCTGAACAGTCCGCTGACCGCCTGCAAGGTGGTTGTCGCTAGCAGGGCCAGCACGGATAGGGCGCCGAGCGGATTGTGGCCCACGTGCCTATCGGCCGCTGGGTTACTGCCCAAATCTCGTAAATCGCGCACATAACGCAATACGTTGGCGGGCGATCGCACAAATACACTAAAGCGCGACCAGCGCCCTCCCGCAAATCCCCAGACTATTCGAAATACCAGCAACGCCACCACGCTATAACCAAAGTAATAGTGCCAGTCCATCGCGCTGCCGCCCACTTCGCCGGTGACCACCAATGCGATCAGGGTAAATACCAGCGTCCAGTGGAATATTCGTGTTGGCAGATCCCAGATGCGAACTTTTGTCATAGACGAATCTTCTATCTGAGAGTTGATGTTAAATATTTTCTTGACGCAGCACAAAAATAAAGGCTGCGGCATTGCCAATAGGGCAACTGCGGGGTTAGATTACGAAACTTGCAACCTTGCTGTCAAATATGCCGGTAAGGCTACCCGACTATACCAACTGTCCTGGGGGAGCCATGTTTCGATTAAGTGCGCTCGATGTCGCCAAGCGGCTTGGCCTGCTGATAGGCTTGGCTATTTCCGGCATCGTATTGCTGGTAATAGTGTTCATGATATCGGAACGAAGCATGCTGTTGCAGGAGCGACAAAACGCGGTGCG
>Ga0007854_10001741_pt1 | contig 13778 bp, 14 predicted proteins | sample CryBogCBH12Aug08_FD_60382 | JGI IMG/M metagenome (GOLD analysis project Ga0007854, IMG submission 60382) | Freshwater microbial communities from Crystal Bog, Wisconsin, USA - CBH12Aug08 | ecosystem: Environmental > Aquatic > Freshwater > Lake | place: Crystal Bog, Wisconsin, USA | collected...
ACTGCTAGCGTCTGCCCCGAAGGTTACTTCCAGGACAAGGGACTCATCGCATAAGTGATCAACTAGACAATTTCTATTAGACAATTTACTATAAAGTGTCTAAAAGCAAAAAGTATTCAACCGACGAATACGTAACGACGTTTAAACCAAAAAATATGAATGGTTTTCCATATTTTTTTGTTTTTGTTTTGTTTGTTTTTTTATTTTTGTTTTTGTTTTTGTTGTTTTTTATAGTTTAGATTTAGTTGTGCGTCTAATAGATCTTGAGGTCAAGGGGGAGAGGGAGAATCTTCTTCTCATAATGCGTCTCAATCTCGTCCTGAGCACGGCGCTCACGTTCAGTAATCAGATTGATGGAGGCACCCTTACGACCGAAACGACCTGAACGACCGATACGATGAATGTAATTCTCACGCTGGAGAGGTAGTTCATAGTTGATGACGATGGAAATCTGCTGGACGTCAATACCACGAGCAAGCAAGTCCGTGGAGATGAGCACACGGCACTTGCCGTTACGGAATTCCGTCATACGATGCTTACGCTCCGCCACATCCATATCACCGTGGATGTAGTTGAGGTCAAAGCCGCGGCGCTTCATCTGGTCACCGAGCCACTCCGCCTTCTGGCGCGTATTGACGAAGATGGTCGCCTGCTGAATGCTGAGATGGTCGTAGAGGTCGCAGAGCGTGTCCAACTTGTGGTCTTCACGAGGCACCTCCACAAACCACTGCTTGATGCCGTCAAGACTCACCTCTTCGGGCTCAAGTAGAATCTCTACCGGGTCACGAAGAATGCTCTTAGCCACTGTAACGACATCTGGCGTCATGGTCGCCGAGAGAAGTGCCACCTGAGTCGTCACAGGCCAGCCGAGGCTGAGAATACAGTGAACCTGTTCACGGAAACGAGCCTCCAACATCTGGTCAGCCTCATCCAAAATGAGTACCTTGATGGTGTTAGGAGAGAGAACCTTGCGATTGAGGAGATCGTAGAAACGACCAGGCGTTACGAGAAGCACGTGAGGAACGTGGGGTGGCTTGAGCTTGGACTGGGAAACAACGTCAATATCACTGTTGACCGGTGGACCGCCCGTTGCCGTATGCGTGCGGACACCAATGTAGGCACCGATGCCCTTGGCGACCGCTGCCGTTTGCTCAGCGAGCTCTCTGGTTGGCGAGATGACAACCATCTGAACCTCGTTTCTACTAGTGTCAATGCGGCTGAGTCCGCCGATGACGAAAGTACCGGTCTTACCAGTACCCGATTGTGCCTGCGCAAGCAGGTCGTGCCCAGCCATCATAGGCACAATTGCCTTCTCTTGGACTGGGCTAGGCTTTTCAAAGCCAAAAGAATATACGCCGCGAAGAATCTGTTCACTGAGACACATTTCGTCAAAGCTCTTGTACTCGCGCATCACGTACTTAGAAGGCGCCGGCGCCGATACATCTGGGGCAGCCGCGCCGGCGTCCGGTGTAGGAGGGTAGGTAGGGGTGTTTGAACGGTCAGAAGGACCGTCGTAATTGGAAGCAGAAGCAGAAGCGGACATGGTAGGGATATGAAGGAAAGAAGGGCTCAATGCTTTAGGTAAGAAGATAAGGAGAAAGGAGGAAGCCGCAATCCCTAAATCAGATTATGGGGGCGTCAATTTTTCCCATTTTTACAAAAAAATGAATAGTCTTAGAATTATTATTAACATTAATAATGATTCTATCACCTGTACCACCGGTGATGAACACCACTGATACACATCAAGTAAACGCTGACCCGCTTATTATGTTTGGGATACCAGGTATTATTATAGGTGTATCATCGGCGGGTGTATTACTAGTAATGATGTATAGGTATTATAATTCCAAACGACATGTACTTCCTCGTTTTGAACCCGTTATGGTTAGGACGTCCACTCCGCCACAGGACTCAGTGTAATTCCTAGATTTGGATTGCGAATCACTTCCTGTAGGAGTTGGTAATGAACCGATTTTACGTAATCGTAATTACCATTCTCGTACTGTGTAGCGAATACAGAGGCAACAGTAGGCTCTGTAGTCTCCTTGAATTCAAAATACTTATCTAGCGTTGGAATCTTGAGCAACGAATCACGGGGACCCTTGAAGCCAGTCTTCATTGTGCCGCCCTGGGTTTCAAACAATTGCTTGACAACATTGGCGGGGAACTTGGCGAGCAGGAACTGGCGATTATTGAATTCCGTTGTATACGTATCAATCTTCTTTGAATTTTTGAGTCCGAACTTCTCTTCAAAACCGGTGAGAACCGATGCGGCGGCGGCGGCGTCTGTCAGTTCGTAGGCGGTACAAATGAGTCCACGACCATTATTAATATCGGATTTGATGGCGTCTACGACGGGTCCACGGCGAAAGTAAAAACCGGACTTGCCGTGAAAAACGGTGACGTCCTTCGCTTGGTCGTAGACGATACTCACAATACCGGCATCACTATCCTTACGGAGATGGTGCTCAGCGGGTAGATTATTGACTGCACGATTGAGTGCACTCAGTGTCTCGGCGGCTAGGGGCTCGCAAAAGATGGGCATCTTCTATCTACTCTAGTCGGTGGGGTTGTGTTTAGATGTTTTAGATTTTCTAAAATTTCATAGCACCAAAACTTGCGAGGAGGTCATTGACACCCGTATTCTTCTGCTTCTTTGTATCATTACGGTTAATCATACGCTGTAGTTTTTTGAGATTTGCGTTGCTGACATTATTTCCAGGCTTATTGTTGCTCATCATATTATTGTTGTTCATGACCGCTTCCTCCTTGTACTTTTCTAACGCTTCTTCGCACGACTGACGAATCTTACCGAGATGAATGGTTAATTCCGCATGTAAATCGGAAATAATACCACTATCATTTTCTACTAGGCGCTCTACCTTACTTACCATCGGGGCTAAGCGTTTGAGGGCTAAGCCGTATCGGGTGGGCAATACATTGGCATTGCGATTTAGCAACTGCTTCACATTACGCTTTGTGAGTTTTACCTTGAACGCGGCGGCGGGTCGGTATTTACGGGTTCCGTGTGATAATTTGGTCATTCTAATTATTCGAATGGAAAAAATATGAGTCTAATCCATTGCGCAGACCACGCGTTGATGAATAGAGATTGCTTTGAGATTAGAGAACGCACGAATCGTTACGTCTGTGCCAGACTGATAATAATTTTCGTTTGTATGGCTGGCACGCACGGTTCGCTTCCATTCGGGCACATACACTTTCGCCGTCTTTGCCTCGGCGTTATATGTGATGACGATACCTTTTGTGGTCGTAATTGAGCCGTCCTGGTTAAGATGCTCCAGAAACCAAATGAGACGCTCAAACTGTTTAATCAGGTTGGCTCGGTGATTGAGATGCTCCGCTATTGTAATTCCATACGGCTGCTGAAATCCGAACATAATATGTTTGAGCCAGCGGTGGTTAACGACATCCGCATACCGACGCAGAGGCGATGTGGCGTGGCAATATGTTTTGAGGGCGAGACCGGCGTGCTCTGTGTTGGTTGCCGTCGCAGGCACGTACTGACCTGCCGACGCACCCAGAAACGCCAGTTCTTGAACGCCGGTGGTTTTGGCGAGGAGAGCGTAGTTGGCGTTCTTAGTGCCGGTGTGTCGGCGCAAGATACCACTGTGGCGCTGTTTGAGTAACTCAGCCACCTTTGTATTATATAGAATCATCGCCTGTTCTACCCATACATGCGGATCACCAGAGTGCGGTTGCTCCGTAATAATACTCAGAAGGGTTGGAAGAATTTCACAGATTTGCGTATCATGAAGCACAGATTCATAGGTAAAGGCGTTGGTAACAGCGACCTTGAGAATATTCCAATCCGTTTGTACAACCTTACCATCTTCAATGGAGTATACTAATGCTATAATAGGACGTTTAACACCATCAGCGCGTAGAGACGCCTTCTGTGTAGATAGATATGGCGGAAACATCGGCTCCACCGCTTTACCGTCTACATACAACGTCTGAACAGCGATTTTGGCGTCTCTATCAAGTAACGAATCTTCGGGCACCCATGCGGCAATATCAACAATACCAATGAAGAACATGGTGCCTTTGGCGGTTTGTCGCCAGCCCATTATATCATCTACATCCTCGCATCCTGGTGGATCAATGTTAAAGACGATATCCCATGGCTGCATACTATGATGCCGAGTATGTTGTTCAATAATATTCTCCTCGTCCTCTGGGTCCGTCAGTTGTTTAGAGATAGACATACCCATACGCAAGGCAGCAGATTCAGCAGCCTGGTCACCCACTGGACCAAAGATGTGCTGAATACCCGCACGTGGATGCTTCTCATTCCAGTGCTCCAGCGACGCAATTGCCACCATATTTGTCATCGGCTTGAGTTTGGATGCCACAATCATTGTTGGATACGCAGGGTCGTAGGGATGGAAATTATAGAGAGGGACACCCTTCGGCGTCATTCCTACTCTGATGCGATTGAGGAAATCAATGATTCCCACAATCCCTTTATGCTTTTTTATGTCTCGGTGCTGGACATCTTTTGTCACTGGATTGATAATATCACCATGTAACCACTTGTAGGTGATAGGCTCAGTATACTCTTGTAGTGTCGTTGGGGTGGAAAGGGAGTATTGCCCCTGTTGGTAATTTCTTATACAGAGGTCCATTGTGCGGCGGCGGTAAGACTTACTTGGGGGTCCAAATAAAACTCAATTTTTCAGAATTTAATATGATACGACTAGGGTTCCAAACAAAAATAAGGTAATGGCGGCAATTTGGCTCCATAGAGGCGCATACGAGAGTGCGAGTTGTGCTAAGATGAACCAAGCCAGTCCATAGACCGTATCACCTATCGGGGCTCCCAGAGTCGCCTCCTTACCATATCGCTGGAAGAAGTCAATATACTTTGTGGTCGGCTTGAGCTGGCTAATCAGTTTGAAGTAGGAGAGGTCTCCCGTCCACTGGACCGCCGTGAAGGTGGCAAATCGTAGGAGCCACTGAACGACCGATTTGGGCGGGTTTTGTTTGAAAAAGAGGGCGATAACCTGTTGAGCGACTAGGAACAAGAATGTAGAATATATGAAGTCGCCGAACGCAACCACGGCAAACGGAAACTTAGAATAATACTCTTGCGTTGTTTGTCCCTTGCTCACCTTCGGAATAATGTAGAAACTCGCCGGCTCTAGGACCGCATACGCCGCCATCCAGGCAATAAGACTTTGTGGGCTAAACTGGAAGATGTCCACCATTCTAATTTAGTTGGATAAAATAGGGATTAAGAATGTCTGAGCCGCCGTTGCCACCACCGTTGCCACCACCATTATCGCCATTGGTAAGGGATACATTACCAGCAAATCTTGTGCGTAATAGAATTGAACTATTACACACTGCGGAAGCCGTAGTTCGTAAATATAGTGATCTAATTCCGATGATGCAAGAATATCTCAAACAGATACTTTATCTTGGTAAAAATATCTCTAGATTTGTAATGGATTTAGAAGACCCTGAAAAAGCTATTTGGTACAGTAAGCATAATAATATGTTTGATCCTGTTTTTCCAGCGATAGAACATTATTCTCAGTTTTTAGGAGTTTTAGTAAAAATTATGGTACTCGACCAAACAACTCTGTATACACATGAATTACTTATGCATCTTATGGTCTTACTCATTGGGGAAGAATTAACGCAACGTGATATCTATTCTGAACGAGCAGTTGAACAGATTGGACAAAAGTTTATGTATTTATTGGACCTTATACGTGAATTTTTCAGACGTCGCAATGTGTCTCTAGATGTTCTATCTGGCTCATTAACGATAGATCCTCGTTTACTAGAATCATCTAAATATCGTGGAGCGAGTACGTTTCTTATACAATTTATAGCAGTGGATGAAATGAATGAAGAACATACTTGGCGGGCTTTGTATATTCTAGCAAACCAAGAGCAGCATGTTACAAATTTATTAAAAGCAACCGCAGAGCATCAGGCTGAAAATGGGGAGACTATAGAGATTAGAACACAGGCAAAAAAAGATGTAATACGATATTCTGAACTCGCAAAACGTTTGGGTAATTTTATAAAGACACTCGATGAAGAAATAGCCGAAAATTCCGAAATAAAACAATTAGAATCAGGAAGAGCAGCGGCAGCAGCAGCGGCAAAGAAGAGAGCCAATAATGTCGCCAAGGCGGAGGCAGATCGTACAGCAGCCGAACGTTTGGCAGCGGCAAAAGCGGCGGCGGAGCAGGCAGAAAAAGCCCTTTTGGAAGAAGAGAAAGCGGAGGCAGCCGCCGCAGAAGCGTTAGCAGCTGAAAAGGCGAGTAAAAAGAAAGCGAAAAAAGAACGGGAAGCCGCCTTAGCAGCGGAAAAAGCCGCCGCCTTAGCGGCAGAGAAAGCCGCCGCCGACGCAGCCAAAAAGGCGGAAGCAGAGCGTATTGCCGCCGAGAAAAAAACCGCAAAAAATGCTGTAAAGAAGTCGGCGAATCTCTTAGCCGCCTCTATGAAAAAGCGTGCGCCTGAACTAATGACGACTCCACAACCAAAATATTTACTTGGTCAGAAAACACCTTCCGCCTCACCTCCAGCACCGTCACCGTCATCGTTACCGCCCTCTGTATCTCCAACAACATCTATATCACCTCCTTTATTAGCACCACCCCCATCTGTTTTACCCCTTCCACCCTCTGCGTCACCACCGAGTTTCTCCAATATACCACGTGCGCCAACACCATCGCTCGCCAAAATAGGATTTACCCCCTATAGTCGTTCCCCGCCGGCAACACGTTTCTGGGAAACGCTAGATCATAGATATATTTACCAGATTTTACACGATATATTTATCAGCACCCAAAATCCAAATACACGTTTTTATCTCAAGGGAAGTGCCGCAATACACCTCTATAAACGTTCGTATCGTATAGCCTTCATGAACCATACATCAGACTATGATACTACTCTCTTACTAAATCCTGGACTGGATAAAAAACACTTCTACGACCTACGTTCATATATGCTTAATACTATTATACAACGTCTTACGGCGGGAATGAATGACCCGCGGTTCAATGCGGAGGTCATTACAAAACTTCACGGAGCAGATATTCCATTCGCCTCCTCATATTGGGATGTAGGCATGGGGAAAACAGTCTATAATATAAAAGATACAATACCCCAAGAATACGTAGGCGTGCCAGATAAATTAGGTTCTCGGTTTTACACAGATACTATGAATCAATATCCATATGCGAGCCACGCCACACAACCGAGCACAAATATATTAAATATGCGTATTATACGTACACTCGTAAAGCCCAAAAACGTCACTGTTCTCCAACTCTATACCAAGACGAGCCCTGAAATCAAACTCATTGAGGTGACTGTACCGTTCTACGAATATGATGAGAATGAGACTCAAATCAGTCTCGCTGAACAATGGGCGGCGGCAACACAAGTGAACGTTATTGACGGCGTACCGGTTCTTTCACTACCCGCACTCAAAGCGGAACAGCAGAAACTACGAACACTCAAAGACGCAGCGGAGATTGACCGGCGTATAGCAGATATTGATATGCTAATGGGTCCTGCTGGAGGCACAGGACGCGCTAGACGGCGTACTCGGAAATTGCGACGTTAGGGGTGCTGGGTTTCTAACAAATAAATAAATGTTGTTGGGGGATTAAAAAAATTGAAACACGACAGCGTATTTTATACGGTTTTGTGTCTCCTTCCTTCTACACAAATATGGGTTCTTCCTCTAGTAAATTTCCCTTTCCTTCTTCCTCCACGAAACATATCGTCGGCGAATCAGATAGTGAACACGCTGATATATGTATTGATGCTATGGAACGTGCCGACTGGAACAGCACGCGAAAGCCAACCTGGCATCAACGATTTGACGAATTCGTCGTGAACGTCTACGACCCCCGCTAGCTCTAAAAATGGTACTAGTAATTGCGATACTGGGTTACCGTTTTTTAAACGATTTACGGTACTAATTTTCGGGGGTAAGGGGTGGGACAGACCCGTTGCCGGCGGGAGCAGAGAAAAATTGAAAGTTGACCGATGCGGGTAAAGTACATATTGTCCTGCTCCTTTTTAAATACAAATCCTATTCAAATCCTATTCAAATGGATAATCCTCCTTCCTCCTCCCGTCGCAAAAAATCCGACAAAGCGAAAGAAAAGCGTGAGCGTACGCCCTACTCGTCGCAACACGTGCGGCAGGCAATTGCTGTGTCCTCTCGCAAAGCAGCCCGAAACGCCAAAAACAAATAAAAAATTTTTTATTTTTTTTTGTGATTTTTATGTATTTTTATTTGGTTTTTAGGGTTTAGGGGAGCTCAATGCGGCAGAGCTCCTTGTCGTGCGTCTTCGGCAAGACGCGCCAGGACAGCGACTGCTTGAGCGCAGCGAGGACGTTCGCCGAGTGCTTGGCGACATCCAGACCAGCAGCGCGAGTGTTCTTCTCGTGTATCTGGACCGAGTAGATTTTCGTGCCGTCCTGGGCTTTCCACACGCAGTGGATGTCGCGCAGGTCGTTGAGGCGGCGGAGCTCAATAGACGGACCAGGTGCGGGCGCGGGCGCAGCAGCAGGAGCGCCGACCTGCTGCCAGCCGTCATCAGCAGGCGCAGGCACAGGCGCAGCCTCGGTGAAGTTCATACGCAGGATACAAATCTCCTTCTGCGCAGTGAGCTCGCCAAAGCTATAGATTCCTCGTTTTGTCTCAGGCACAATCACGACGTCGCCGAGCGTCTCAGCAGGCAGGACGTCCCACTTGGAAGACGCCTCGAGTGCCTTGAGGAGGCGGCGCTCTACCTCGCTGACGTACTCGTCAAAGTCAAAGTCATCGCGACCTGCGAGAAGCTTCTCGCGGTGCCACTGTACGGAGTGGTATTCTGCGCCGTCGGCGCGACGTCCCAGTGGCACGACCGTCACTGGGAAGTGTGTCCAGATGTCCTTGCGTAGGCGCAAATCTGGGCACTCCCAGAACTCGTCTGGGTCATAGGGCTTGGGCTCTGGCTCTGGCTTTGGCTCTGGCTCTATCTTGAGCTCGGGCACGGAGAAGTCAGCTTCATCAGCCCAATTGAAGCTGGCAAAATCTGTAGAGAGTATCTCAAACGCCTGCTGGCGGAAGAGTATCTCTTCAGAAGGGAGGGAAGGAGGGAGGGAGGGAGGGATCGTTGAGGACATAGTGATAGTCGTCAAGAGATATGTGGCGTGGGGCAATTAATATGCTGAAGGAATAGAAATATATCAATTTTTTCATAGAGCGATTTGTATGAAAAAATTGATAGATGTTTTGGCTGATTGGCTGACTTTTGCCCCGCCAACAAGTACTTCCTCCTCCCTTCCATCCAAGTACTCCTCCCTCCTCCCAAGATGTCTTCCTCCAAGTCCGTCCTCCAGTCCGAGATTACCTCCCTCAAGTCCGAGCTCGCCTCTGCGCGTGCCAGGATTGATGAGCTCACGGTCGCTGCCGCCGCAGCACCTGCGGCTCGTTCCAAGAAGGAAAAGAAGCCTGCTGACCCCAGCAAGCCCCGTATGCTCAGCCCCTACCTCGTCTTCTGCGCCGCAAAGCGCGCAGAGTCGGTGGGTACGCCACTCAAGGCAGCTGACCTCGGTGAAATGTGGAAGCTCCTCTCTGCCGACGACAAGGCAAAGTATGTGAGCGTTCCCGTTGTTCCTAAGCCGCCTAAGGAGCCCAAGCGCGCCAAGAAGGCTGCCGCCGCTGACGCAGACGGCGTCACCGAGACCCCCGCCAAGAAGGCGAAGAAGGACAAGAAGCCTCGTGATCCTGATGCGCCTAAGAAGCCGCTCACTGGCTTCATGCTCTATTCGCAGCAGGAGCGCGCAAAGTCGCCTGACGTCAAGATTAAGGCACCTGAGCTCGCTGAGCGCTGGCGTGCCCTGAGCGATGATGAGCGTGCTGCCTACAAGAGCAGCTAAACGCGATAAGTCTCTCACTCTGCATGTTCTGTAAATAAAACCCCCAAAACCCAATAAAAATACATAAAACCACAAAAAACAAACAAAAAATTTTTCAATGTCATATCAATTTTTTCATATGTTTAGTATGTGAAAAATTGATTGAAAAATTTTTATTGTGTTTTTGGGTTTTTTGTGTTTTTGGTTTTGGATACATTATTCTAAGTTCAATTTAATACTCTTCATAGTCTGGTGTGGCTGGACAGTAGGGCAACAATTCATTATAAGCATGCGTGGAGGGTGATACATGACCCGTCTCGTAGTCTTCATAATAGTCTGCGTGAGTATGCTCTCCCTGGCAACCACTGTCGGCGCAGGAGTGCGTATCTATCTCCTCTTCGTCCTCTTCTGGAAGAGGAGCGAGAAGATGTAAATGTTCAGCCAGTACGCTAACTGGGTCTATAATAGTAATTGTGCTAGCCTGCGTGGATGCTATTTCGCTTTCGTTGTCAGCGTAATAGTCATTATATCGTGCTAAATCAGCATCAACTTCACGACGCTCGTCTTCTAGATGTTCATCAAGAAGCATTTGTTCGTCGTAAAGAGGCTGTGAAACAGCGTGAAAAGTAGGAGGAAAAGTGAAAGTAAGGGACATTGCGTTGTGAATGAGAGGAGTTGTAGGAGAGCTCAAAAGTATGTTTATGCTGGACAATTGTATCAATTTTTCTCTATGTACGTACATATGAAAAATTGAATAACATTGAAAAATTTTTTTTATTTTTTTTTGTATTTAGTGGAATATTAATAAATATTTAGGGTGCCAGCGCAAGAATGTAGTCGTGGTATCGCTGGAGTATTATCTCGCTGTTCTCTCCTATATAGTGAGGAGGGCGGAGAGATACATGAGTACGCTTACTTAGGTTGTTGTTCAGCGACTTATCGTTCTCAGGAATACCACAATGACGAGCTACATCTGTAAGTGGAATAGGCTTACGTAGATTACGACGCACAACAGGAGCTTCGCATTTATTGTATTTTGCTGCGTTGCCACTGTAAACATCAATATCTAGGAGGCAGCGCTTTTCGAAGTTGCCTGTAAGTTCGAGAACGCTTACAATCGCAAGCAGTTCAGTATCAACAACGACGACTATAGAACCTTTACAGGTCTTCTTCTCAAGATTACGCGAAAAGATCTTATCATTTTCGCCAGACATGAGACGCATCGTACGTGTCTCTGGTGTCTCATACGCGATGACAATATGAGGGGAGGGAGGGAGGGAGGGAGAGGAGGAGGGAAGGGACATTCTCAGTAGATATTTGGAGAGTGTATTAGTATAGCACGGGGCTAAAAGTTAGTCATCTACTAACTAACTTGTATCAATTTTTCTCTATGTACGTACATATGAAAAAATTGATATATTTGATATTGCTGAGTGTGACTTTTGGCTCTCTCATACATACTTCTTTCTTCCTTCCTACAAAGATGTCCAAGCCCTCCGTTTCCTCCCTCCTTTCCCAGGTCACCGAGTTGACCACCCAGTTCGCAGCGCTCTCCGCGCGCCTGGATACCCTCATTGCTGCTAAGCCAGCTTCTGCTTCTGCCTCAACACCTGAGAAGAAGAAGCGCGCTAAGAAGGAAAAGGACCCTGATGCGCCTAAGCGCGCACCAGGTGCCTACATCCTCTTCTGCCAGGCAGAGCGCGCTAAGACGCCTGACGTCAAGCTCCTGGTGACCGAGCTCGCCGAGCGCTGGCGTGCACTCTCTGACGAGCAGCGTGCTTCATACAAGCCTGCTGTTTCTGCTGCTGCGCCTGCTTCTGCTGAGACAAAGCCCTCATTCCAAGAGGCGCGTGATGTCGCAGCGAAAATGAACAGCTCGCTTGCCTCTAAGTTTCTGCGCTTCTGTATCCAGAACCCCACGCTGGACGCGAAGACCGCTGAGGCACGCTTTAAGGCACTTTCGCCTGAGCAAAAGGCGAAGTTCAACGACGCTGGCGATGACACCAGCGACGCTGGCGATGACTCCAGCGACGACGATTCCAGCTACGCTGAGTGAGTAAAGCAGCGCACAAAATCCTAAAAATCAAACAAAAATACATAAAATACCACAAAAAAAAACAAAAAATTTTTCAATGTACATATCAATTTTTCCTCATGTAGCACATATGAAAAAATTGATAGACGTATCCACCAAGAAATACAAGTTGGGCTCCCTGACAACTATTCACTCTTTCTGAAATGTCCACTTCCCCAAACCCTCCCTCCTACAACAGTCGCACCGCAGATTTCCGCACCTGCGGTGCTGACTTGAGTATCTCAGGCTTACACCTGGGATGCGGAAAGTCGTTCCAGCCTGACAATGAGACGATGAAGGTCTGCGCAGACTGCGCTGATATGGCTGATCGTATTGTCGCTCGTATTGAGCAGGCAGCAGCGAATCGTAATTCGCAGTACGGCATTAACGGCGGTCCACGTAAGCGCCGGCGCTTCGCGTTTGACGCACTCGCTGATGTGCTGAACTAACCTGGCTTTCCAACAAAAAAAAAAGAAAAATATGCTGGTCGCACAACACGGCTATTTTTCAATGCTGACGCTGCTGGGTTGGTTAGAGAACATATGAAAAAATTGATATCTACATTGAAAAATTTTTGTTTGTTTTTGGGGTTTTTTGTATTTTTATTGGAGATTGGGGTTTTCTATGTTGACATTACGGGCGAGCTGCTGACTGCGTTTACTCAGCATCGCTCGCAGCGCCGGCGGGCTTGAATGCGGCACGCTCGTCGTCAGTGAGTGCCTTCCAGCGCTCTGAGAGTACAGAGGCGGTGAGCTTGACGTCAGGCGTCTTGGCGCGCTCTGCTGTGCTGTAGGCGAAGAATGCCGTGGGTGGGCGCTTAGGGGCGTCAGGGTCCCTAGGCTTCTTCTCCTTCTTGGCGCCACGCTTGCCCTTTGCGGGCGCAGCGTCAGCGTCGGCGGCAGGAGCAGCAGCGTTGTTGTTGACTAGGTCGTCAACACGTGCGAGGAGAGCAGCGTATTGAGACTGGAGCTCAGTAATCTGAGTCTGAAGGGAGGCGAGGGTAGGCTTGGAGGAGGACATTTTGGGAAGGAAGGAAGAAAGCTTACAACGGAAGTGTTGGAAGGATATGTGTCGGCGGGGGCAAAAGTTGACTTCTGAGCCGATTCTCCTATCAATTTTTTCATATGCGGGGGTCTGGAAAAAAATTGAAATATGCGTATTCTCTACGCATATTAATTGCCCCATGATATACACTTTATGACTAAATATCTATTGTAGATTTTTCAATGCCGAGAAAAATTGAACGCTTCGTGCTGGCGTAATAAATGTCGCCTCATACTCATACTATGTTTCACTCTAACCAAACGTACGCTGCGAACAGCATTCGTTCCTCCTTCCTTTCTGGCACTCGCTATGCCCTTCTCTCTGCCAAGTGCCAGTCCGGCAAGACAGGTACCTTCCAAAGCCTCATCAAGGCTATGCTAGACGCCGGCGACGTCACGCACGCATACGTGCTCTGCGGCTCCGCTGAAACCGAGCTTAAGCGGCAGGCGGTGTCCGACACGCTCGCCTTCAACGCTGCGTATCAGCACTGTATCCAGGTCGTCTTCCACCAGGACTTCAAGCATGTTGACCTGGATATCACGAATGCGCTCATTATCGTAGACGAGTCGCATATGGTCCAGACCAAGGACCAGCAGCTTCACCTCTTTCTCGCCAAGTACGGTGTATTCCTTGACGGCAACCCTGCTGCGCTCGCCGAGAAGAATACCTATCTGCTCTCTGTAGACGCTACGCCCTATTCCGAAATCGCTGCCTGGCGCGAAAAGGAGACTCCATATCTGAAGCACGTGGA
>Ga0007854_10001742_pt1 | contig 13768 bp, 14 predicted proteins | sample CryBogCBH12Aug08_FD_60382 | JGI IMG/M metagenome (GOLD analysis project Ga0007854, IMG submission 60382) | Freshwater microbial communities from Crystal Bog, Wisconsin, USA - CBH12Aug08 | ecosystem: Environmental > Aquatic > Freshwater > Lake | place: Crystal Bog, Wisconsin, USA | collected...
TCCTGCTCGGCCGCGAGAGCCTCTACTACTGGACCACCCCGGCAGGTGCCGCGGACAGGGTGATCCAAGCCAAGGCGCTATACCTAAATTTCCCGTTTCTGTGCGTCCGTACTGTTCTCTACTCGGTATTCTTGATCGGAATGACTTGGGTACTGACATCCCTCTCCAAACGGGAGGATGAGACGCACGCGACCGGCGTTTCCGCGCAGCTCGAGAAAATTAGCGCTCCCGGCGTCTTGATTTTCTTCATCCTGATGACCTTCTGCTCCGTTGACTTCATGATGACGCTGGAGCCCTATTGGTACTCAACTATCTACGGATTCATGATGGTGATCGGGTGGGTGCTTACCGCACTCGCTGTTATAATCGCCAACACGACGCTTCTTCAGCGCCACGAGCCGCTTCGGCACGGGCTGACCGTACGACACTACCATGATCTGGGCAAGCTGCTCTTCGCGATGGTCATGCTTTGGGCGTACCTCAACTTTTCGCAGCTGATTATCACATGGTCCGGCAATCTCCCTACCGAGATCGTTTGGTATATCAAGCGTTGGAATGGCGGCTGGGGCTGGGTAGCGTTAATACTGTTGGCAGGGCACTTTGTTTTGCCGTTTCTGCTGCTGCTGTCACAGGCTGCCAAAAAGGACGTCAGATTCATTCGGGCAGTGGCCATGTACCTCGTGATCGTGCATGCGGTTGATGTGTTCTCTTTGGTTGAGCCAAACTTTACAAGTTGGCAGGCCCCGAAGTTTTCTATTTCATGGCTGGACGTGGCTTCGCCCATCGGCTTTGGCGGACTGTGGCTGGCACTATTTTTCCGAAACCTCCCTGTCATGCCGTTGCTCCCCCTTGGGGCTCCGGATCTTAAGAAAGCGTTGAACCATGGCCGAGATCACTAAGCACAGTTCCGAACCGGACCCGCACGGCAGCAATGCCAATGTCTCTCATGAGCGGGGAGACATCGACATTTTTCAGATAAGCGCCTTTGGCTTGGGCCTATTCATCAGTTGTGCAGTGGTTGCGGTTGCTATGTGGGCCATGTTCCACTTCCTCAATCATCGGGAGGATTTGGCATCGCGTCCCTCGGCGATGGCTAGCGAAAAGCAGTCGCTCCCGCCGGAACCGCGCCTGCAGGGAATCAACAGGCCGGTGTCTCCGCATGTCGAGATGCAAGAACTCCGTGCCGAAGAAGATACGATCCTTTCGAGCTATGGCTTGTTGGATCCGACTAAGGGTGTGGCCCGGATTCCAGTGGCTGTGGCAATCGAACTGACGGCGCAAAAGGGCCTCCCTTATCGGCTCACCGGAAGCGGGAGCGACAACGATGGCTTTCGGATGATTCCGTCGGACGCCAGCGGCGGTAGAACACTCGAGAAGATTTCACAGTAGCCGGAGCAATGACCAATCAGAAGTACATTTCGGTCCTCGCAGGAATCTTGTTGAGCGCTCTCGGCCTGCCTGCGCAGTCGTCGGCTACCCGTACCAGCGAAACAGTCCCCGATGCCGCCGATAACGGGGGCGTCACCATTCGAGGTCCGCGGGGAGTCCCGGCCCAAGATATGCTCAATATGAAGGGTGGTGACCGCCCAGTTCCACTCAAGGGTGTGACCATTGAGCAGCGTCTGAATTCGCAACTGCCGCTGGATGCCCCTTTTCGCGATGAGCAGGGGACCGTTGCTCCATTGGGTAAGTTTTTTGGCAAGCGTCCGGTTGTGTTGGCCCTCGTGTACTACGACTGCCCGATGCTGTGCACGCAGATTCTAAACGGCTTGGTCCGCGCAGCAAAGGTCTTAGCTTTTACGCCCGGGCAGGATTACGATGTGGTCGCGGTCAGTTTTGATTCGCGGGAGACACCGGCCCAAGCGCGCGAAAAGAAGGCTCTGTATATGAAAGCCTACGGCCACCCCGAGTCGGCCGGTGCATGGCATTTCCTTACCGGTGAATTAAACTCGGTTAAGAGGATCACGGATGCGGTTGGCTTCCGATACGTTTGGGATGTCCACACGGCTCAGTACGCCCATGCCAGCGCCATTTACATTCTGACTCCCGAGGGCAGGTTGTCGAAGTACTTCTATGGCATCGACTATTCGCCGAAGGACATGCGCCTGGCGATGGTGGAAGCTTCGAATAATAAGATCGGCAACCCGGTTGACCAGGTGCTGCTCTTCTGTTATCACTTCGATCCGCACGCAGCAAAGTATACGCCCTTCGCCCTGGGCCTGCTTCGCGTGGCCGGAGCTGCAACAGTCTTAACTCTTGGGGGGTTCGTGTTGATCATGCTGCGGCGCGAGAGCCGTCAGAAGGGAAATCGGGCCGCTTAGTCAGACGCCTAATTCTATATGCTGGAAGCGAAAAGTTTCGAGTTGTTTCCCGAGGCGGCGTCGACGATCGCCGGTCACGTAGACGCGTTCTACGCGTTCATGGTTTTGGTCAGTGCGTTTTTCTCGCTGCTCATAGCCTTCCTCGTGGTGTTTTTTGCCTACAAGTTCCGGCACAAGCCGGGCGAGAAGGTGGTCTATCCGCCCTACGACGAGCATAGTCTGAGCGGGATGCTGCTTGAGGTGGTGTGGACGGGGATACCTTTGGGTCTCTCCATGATCATGTTTGTCTGGGGCGTGAGTATCTATTTCACCGAAGCCCGGCCGCCGGCTGATTCGATGGAAATTTACGTTACAGGCAAGCAGTGGATGTGGAAGATTCAGCACATGGAAGGTGCCCGGGAGATCAATGAGCTTCACATCCCCGTAAACCGGAATGTAAAGTTGACGATGACGTCCGAGGATGTGATCCATGACTTCTTCGTGCCCGCGTTTCGGACGAAGGCCGACGTGCTGCCCGGTCGCTATACAACCGAGTGGTTCCGAGCCACGAAGGTGGGCAGCTATCACATCTTCTGCGCCGAATACTGCGGCACGAAACATTCGGGAATGATCGGTACCGTTACCGTCATGAGCGAGGCGGATTTCAATGCCTGGCTGGGTGCCGGCAGTGGCGAGGGTTCGATGGCTGAGCAGGGCCAGTCTCTCTTTAACCAGTTGGGTTGCGGCAACTGTCACGCCAGTACTCTCAATAATCAAAACGGGCGGTGTCCGAATCTGGTTGGTCTCTTCGGTGCGCAGGTCGACCTCAAAGACGGCAAGAAAGTCAAGGCCGATGAGTCTTATATCCGGGAGTCGGTGTTGTATCCCCAATCGAAGATCGTTGCGGGATACGACGATATCATGCCCACATTTAAGGGGCTGATCACCGAGGACGGAATGCTCAAGCTGATCGAGTATATTCGCTCCCTTGGACCGAAGAACGGTGTTATCAATTCGGCGACTCCTTTGCCCGTCCAGAGCGGTGATGGGTCAAATGTAGCCGGCAAGCCGGTTCCGATGAAGGTGCCTGGTGCCCCGCCAAGTGCGGCGGCTCGTTAGGCGGCTAGTGCAATCAGTGGAAGACATACGAGAATGATTACGGCGACTCCACCTGTCAAGGAAAAACAAAACTACCTGAATGCGGAGCACGGCCTCAAGAGCTGGCTCCTCACACAGGATCACAAGCGTATCGCCATCCTGTACCTGATCGCAGTATCGGTCTTCTTCGTTGTCGGGGGACTGATGGCTGTGCTGATCCGGTTGGAGTTGGCGACCCCGGTCGGCGACCTCATGGACTCCAACACCTATAACAAGGTGTTCACCATGCATGGCGTCGTGATGATTTTCTTCTTTTTGATTCCGTCGATTCCGGCCATCCTGGGAAACTTTCTCCTACCGCTGATGATCGGTGCCAAAGACTTGGCGTTTCCGCGAATCAACCTGCTCAGCTGGTATGTGTACATGTTAGGTGGTGTCTTTGGTGTTGTTGTGCTACTCTCGGGCGGCGTCGACACCGGGTGGACATTCTACACACCCTTCAGCACAACGTACTCCAACGGCTACGTTGTTATGACGGCTTTGGCGGCCTTTATCAATGGGTTCTCTTCGATCCTTACCGGTCTCAATTTTATCGTGACCGTCCATCGGATGAGGGCACCGGGGCTGACTTGGTTCCGTCTGCCGCTGTTTGTGTGGGCTCACTATGCCACTAGTGTGATCATGATTCTGGGTACACCGGTCGTGGCCGTCACTTTGTTTCTTCTGATGCTGGAGCGGGGTCTTCATATCGGCTTCTTTGATCCAGCCTATGGTGGCGACCCGGTATTGTTCCAGCACCTTTTTTGGTTCTATTCCCACCCGGCGGTCTACATCATGATCCTTCCGTCGATGGGTGTCATTTCCGAGGTTATTTCCACCTTCTCATCGAAGAAGCCGTTTGGATATACGTTCATCGCGTTCTCCAGCGTGGCAATTGCGGTGTTCGGCTTCCTCGTCTGGGGACATCACCTGTTCGTGTCCAGTCAGTCGGCGTATGCGGGCATGGTGTTTTCCATCCTATCGTACATTGTCGCCATTCCATCGGCGATCAAGGTGTTCAACTGGTCATCTACCATGTATAAGGGATCGGTGAGGCTGGAGGCTCCTATGGTGTATGCCCTCGGCTTTATCGGGCTGTTTACTGTGGGTGGACTTACCGGGCTGTTCCTCTCGGCCATGGGCTTGGACGTCCATCTCACGGATACATACTTCGTCGTCGCCCACTTCCATTACGTGATGGTCGGTGGCGCGATCATGGGATACCAAGCTGGTATTCACTTCTGGTGGCCAAAGATGACGGGACGGATGTATCCCAAGGCTGCGGCGTTGGTCGCGTCCATATTGACATTTGTGGGCTTTAACTTCACGTTCTTTCCGCAGTTCCTGTTGGGCTACATGGGGATGCCCCGGCGATATCATGTCTACCCTCCGGAGTTTCAAGTACTGAATGTGATGTCTTCTGTGGGCGCGTCAGTACTCGGCTTGGGGTATCTCATTCCTGCGATCTATTTGATCTGGTCGTTAAAGTACGGTGCCGTTGCGGGTCCGAACCCTTGGGGGGCTACGGGGCTCGAGTGGCAGACGTCTTCTCCGCCGCCGACAGAAAATTTTGAGGTGACTCCGGTCGTTACCACTGAGGCTTACGACTATTCCGCTTTGGAGGTAACGCAAGTTGGCTAGCGATTCCGCAGTAGCGTCGCACGGAACCCATGCCCACCCGGGCTACGGTGAGTTGCGGCACCACTTTGAAAACCACGAGCAGCAGAAAGATGCGTCCACAATAGGCATGTGGGTGTTCTTGCTCACCGAGTTGATGTTCTTCGGTGGCCTGTTTCTGGCCTATTTCGTGTATCGTCAGTGGTATCCCGCAGCGTTTGCGTCAGCAAGCAACAAGACCGATCTGTGGCTCGGTGCCTTTAATACAACAGTGCTGATCTGTAGTAGTCTGACCATGGCGATGGCAGTGCATGCGGCCTCAACTGGGAAACGGATACTGCTGGTTGGATTTCTGATTGCGACCCTCCTCCTAGGCGGTGCGTTTTTGGGCGTCAAAGCCTACGAGTACCACGATAAATGGGTTCATCACGAATTTCCTGGCGAGCACTTCGAGTGCGAGGGCTGCGCTGATGAGGTCCATAGTCAGCTGTTTTTCTCGCTGTACTTCGGGATGACGGGTCTTCACGCATCGCACATGATCATCGGATTTGGCATCCTGTTGGTCTTGATATGGCAGGCTTGGCACGGAAAGTTCACGGAGAAATGGTACACCCCGATTGAGCTGTTTGGGCTGTACTGGCACTTTGTTGATATAGTGTGGATATTCCTGTTCCCCCTGCTGTACCTAATTGATCGCTCAGGGAGGAGCTTGCTCTAATGAACGCGCACTCCGAACATCACATTGTGCCCAAGCGTGTCTACTTTGGGGTCTTTGCGACTCTGATTGTGCTGACATGGGTGACGGCGTGGATCTCAACGAAAGACCTAGGTCCGCTCAACATTTATGTGGCCCTCTCGATTGCGGTCTTTAAGGCTTCGCTCGTGCTGTTGTTCTTCATGCACGTGAAATACGGCTCGAAATTGACCAAGTTTATCGTGTGTATTGGCATCGTCTGGCTGCTGATGCTACTTTTCATCGCGATGATCGATATTTGGACGCGAAGCTGGATGGGCGTGCCCGGCCGCTAGCCTGCCGCCATGTGGTTTGAGGTTGTCCGAGATAGAGGGGCTTCGGCCCCTCTCCTAGATTAGACCTGCCAGCTTTTCCTTGATTTGTTCTGCCGTGAAGGGCTTTCGAACGTAGCCCGTTGCACCCAGTTGGACCGCCTCCATCACCTTCCCTTGTCCTCCCTCCGTTGTGATCATAATGACCGGGACGTTTTTCATATGTTCCATCTCCTTCACCCGCGCAAGCAGTTGAAGTCCGTCCATCTGTGGCATGTTGATGTCGGACAGGACCAGTCCGAATCCCCTCGTCTTTAGGATGTCAACTGCCTCGGTTCCGTCCCCCGCCTCTTGAATGTCGCCGAGCGGGAGATCGGTCTGGCGCAGCACCCGCTGGAGAATCTTGCGGATGGCGGCGGAGTCGTCAACTATCAGGACGTCCAGCGGTGTAGTTATGGTCATGTATTGCCTCCGCGAATACTATCGGCGGGAATGCGCGGGAAGTTTAGGGGCAGCGTGATATTTTTCGTGGGGGGCGGTTATCGCCCGGGAGGCTGACGCTCCGTTGACAACCCTATGATTTCCGCTGGGACTGTGCCGCTGCAGTCATGGTTTTCGCCAGCCTCGGGTGCACCAGCGATTGTCCTGTGATAAGCACGGTAGTCCGGACTTCTCCCGGCGGTATCGTCCCGTATCGTTCGAATCCGTGAAGCGGTGCAGTTGGAATGGTGCGGCAACGCGAGGCAGCCATGTCACTATTCGCCACCTCGCTTCTGGGCGTATCCGGATCATACCTCCTGCCCCGGTGTACGTGGCATGCCTGCTGGTGGCAGGCTACTGCCGCTTCCCGATTGAGATCCGTTTTCGTCGCATTCTCCTAAAGTTTCGCTGTTTTCGGCCGATATGACATTTGGGTCCGCTCGATCGCCGGGGCCGTACCCGGAGCGAAGCGGTCTATCGGTTCGCGGCGCACCGAGAGGCGGGCGCCGCCGCAGTGTCCGTGCCTAGAAATGGGCAACTTTGGGGAGTGACTGGACTCACGATGAATACCTACTACGAACAGATGATACTCGGGGCGAGCCCCATCGATTTAGTGAGATTTCTCTACCAGAGGGCGATCCAACGGGTGCGCGAGGCGAGGGCGCACCTTGCAGCAGGCCGCATAGCAGAGCGGTCCGCCGCGATCAACAACTCGTGGGCGGTGCTGATGGAGTTGTCGGGCGCATTGAGTCCGGATCCGTGTCCGGAGTTGGCCGAGCGGTTGCTCGGGCTCTATGCCTACATGCAGAACCGCTTGGTGACAGCAAACCTGCTGCAAGCGGACGAGCCCCTCGCCGAGGTGTTGGGATTGCTGACTGTCCTAAGTGAGGCGTGGAACGGAATCGAATCTGAAGGCCGGGGGACGCATGCGGTGTCCGGACTGCCGGGAGCATTTCGCGGGAATGAACGGGCGGACCCTTCGTGTGTTAGCCGAGCTTCGCTTGGGCTTGCGATATCGGCTTAGCGGGATCCTTCTCTTGAAGTGCATGGGCTAGAATGCGTGAAATGCCGAGACCGCCGTTCGCCGATATCGCCTGGGCAAGTTGTTGTTCCCCGAGTGCAAATGCGGTGTCCGCAGCGCCGTCGCCACCCCCCAGCCAGCCGGAATTGGCTTCGCGGAATGATTGGAAGATCTGAGCCAGAAGAATTGATTCGAAATCTTGAGCTGCACCCGTACGCTTGGTGCCCTCATTTGCAAGAGATGGAACCTCGGGTAGTATTCCCTGCGAGCTCAGACGTATTGTGTTCATATGACCTCAAGTTCCGCATCCAGTGCGCCGGCCGCTCGAAGGTTTTGGAGGATCGCGATGATGTCTCGGGCTGAGGAACCGACTGCAGTCAGCGATCGGACCAGTTCGTCAACCGTAGCCCCGTCACGTAGTACTACGTTCTTGGCGGCCTCATCCTTGACAGACACTGTCTGCTCTGGAACCACTTGCGTCGTTCCCGTAGACAGGGGAGCGGGCTGGGAAACAATCAGGCGGGTTTTTATCTCAACACTCAGGTTGCCGTGCAGAATAGCCACCGGCGCTATCCGCACGTCCCTGCCGATAATGATGGTCCCGGTCCGCTCGTTGACTACGATCTTGGCCGGGATGTCCACATCCACGGTCAGTTCTTCGATGCTCGCGATAAACTCGGGCATCCGCTTCATCCACGGTTCCGGACAGAGCACACTGATCACGGCCCCGTTCTCCGCCTTTGCGATAGGCTGTTCCGGCCCAAGTGATCGATTTACAGCTGCGGCTACCCGCGCAGCCGTCGTATAGTCACTGTTGCGCAATTGCAGCCGGATGCCACCCGTCGGCTCGACCGAGGGCGCAGCCCTCTCGACGCTGCCACCGCCCGGAACACGTCCGACGGTTGGGTGATTTACCGTTTGGGTGGACCCTCCCCGACCCGCAATGAAGCCGCCCGTAACAACGGGACCCTGGGCCACCGCATACACTTGTCCATTTGCACCGCGCAGGGACGTCATCAAGAGAATGCCTCCCTGCAGATTGCTTGCGTCTCCGACGGCCGCGGTTGTTACATCGATCTTGCTGCCCGGTTGAGCAAAGGCCGGAAGCGTGGCAGTTACCATGACCGCTGCCAGGTTTTGCACCCGAACATTGTTGGCCGAGACGGAAACTCCCATCTTCTCAAGCATATTTGCCAGACTCTGGGTGCTAAAGATCGTTGTCCGCTTGTCGCCTGTACCAGCAAGCCCCACGACCAGGCCATAGCCGATCAGTTGGTTTTCGCGCACGCCCTCAATGGTCGCGAGGTCCTTGAGTCTGGTGCCAGCGGATAGCAGACTGGCGAAAAGAAAAGCGCATGTCAGGAGAGCGGTCGGTCGCGGCTTCATAGTAGACTTGGAGCCCACACTAGAACGGCAGAATCCCGAGGAGCAATCGATACAGCATGTTCGGCCTGCGAACCGCGTCTCCGACCACTCCCTTTCCGTTTACATTGAGTTCCATATCGGCGATCTGCGTGGAGGGAACCGTGTTTGCCGTAGAGATATCAGCGGTTCGGACGATGCCCCGAACCGTAATGACCTGCTGCTCGGAATTCACCTGCAGACTCTTGTCGCCGACGATAAGGAGGAGGCCCCCGGGCAGTACTTTGACCACCCGGGCGGTAAGCGTGGCATTCAGTGTTGCCGCCCGGGACGTTGTGCCGGTACCGTTCAGCTTTTGGTCGCCCGTCATCCCGGCGAGATTCGCAAGTGCGCCGCCGGCGGACTTCTTGCCCGCCAGTGCGGTTACCGATGCGTTTGCACTTGATGCGCGCTCGGTCGTGCTAGCACCCGTCGCGACCGCATTCACCGATTCCGAGACCACGATCGTCAGGACATCGTCCACCTGGCTCGCTCGAAGGTCCCGACCCAGATCTGTCAACCGTGAGTTTGGTGTCCAAATTGATCCCGGCGTACCGGCAATATCCTTTTCGGCACCAACCGACGCACTCTTCACGTACTGATCCAGCAGAGACGGCTCGGGCACCTTGCTCTTCTTCTTGAGTCCTGGAATGGACGCAGCCAGCAGGCACACGCCAGAGAGAGCCGATAGGGGCACCAGCAGCCTCATAACTCGGATCCCGCGCGCAACGTGAGCACCGCTCTGGCACCGTCGAGCCTCGCGCGGAACGTCCTTCCCGTCGAGGGATTCCGGAGGTCGATGAAGTCCCCGCTACGCCCGTCCCGCTCGGCGACGGCACTGAATTGGAGCCGTGCCGTGCCGCACAGCACCTCAACGGGAACGGACTCACCCCGGTGCACGGTCGGCTGTTCCTCCAACAGACCCAACGGGATCAATTCACCCGCGCGAATCGGGCGCCGGAGGACTCGGCCCGCAACATCCTCCAATCGTTCCGCAACATGATCTCGGCGGACCGGACCCAGCCAGGTCGTCACCTGAACGCCGGAAACATCAACGGGGAGGTTGGCCGGTAGATCCCGCCGGGCAACCACAGCCACCCGCGTCTGGCTAGCCCGCACCCGGACCCAAACCGACGTACGCTTGGTCGAAGTGTACTGAACAAAACCCCTCCAGATCTGACTCCCGCCCCTATTGACGTCGGGAGGCTCCAGCGCCGTGAATGGAAACACAAGCTCTCCGGCTGGAACCGACGTCTCCTGAATCTCAAGGACCTCCAGCCGAACACTGTCTGGCAGGACCCTGCGCATGGCCGCTTCAGCGGCATCACGCTCCAATGGCAGCACCGGAATCTCAAAGCAAACCTCTGGTGGATCAGTGACCGTGACGTTGTTCATTCGAGCGATCCGGGCAATTTCCGCAGCTGCAATCACTCTCCGCCCTCCTGGCGGAGGCGCAAATCCGACAACGAACGACGAGGGAACCCCCTTCAAGGCGGGCTCGGCGAGCAGCAGGTCGCGGCCGAGGATCCTATCTTCCGCTATGGGCATGCAAGCACCGCACGCGAGAACGGAATGGGTCAGCCAGATGCCCTGAGCGATCATCAGACTCCGCATCGTTCACCTCGTCAGATTATTGACCTGCTGGTACATATCATCCGCGGCCTTGACCACCTTGGAGTTCGCCTCATAGGCACGCTGACTTGTGATCAAGTTGATGAACTCATCGACGACACTGACATTCGACTGTTCGAGGTAGCCCTGTTGCAAACTCCCCAAACCCTCGGTGCCGCCGGGCGTTCCGACCGTTGCTGTGCCGGAAGCATCCGTTGGCAGGTAGAGACTACGGCCCAACGAATTCAAGCCGGCAGGATTTTGAAAATTCGCCAGCGTGATCTGCCCTGCGCTCTGCGCCTGAGTCTGCCCCGGCAGGGTATACGTGACCGTACCGTCGCTCGCAATGCTAACCGACTGCGCCGTAGCCGGAATGGTGATCTGCGGTTGCAGTTGGTCCCCATCCGACGTCACCAGCGAACCGTCGCGGTCCAAATGGAACGATCCCGCCCGTGTATAGGCGGTCTCCCCCGAGGCCCGCTTGATCTGAAAGAAGCCCCGTCCCTGGATCACTACATCCAGTGGATTGCCCGTTGCCGCGAAGTCACCCTGTTGGAATACAATCTCATTCGACGCAGCACGGGTCCCGAGCCCGAGTTGCAGGCCCGTCGGGACGACTGTGGACTGTCCTGCCGACGACCCTGGAGCCACCATGTTCTGATAGAGCAGGTCCTGAAACTGCGCCCTGCGGACTTTATAGCCGGCAGTATTTGCGTTGGCAAGGTTGTTGGCGATGTTGTCAATGTTCAACTGCTGTGCCGTCATGCCGCTTGCGGCGCTGTAAAGTGCACGAATCATTTTTTCCTCCCTTACCCTACGACCTTGCCGACTTCTTCGATCGCCGATTTGTTCATTTCATTGCCGATACCGGCAGCCCGCTGCAGCATTTCAAACTGCCGCATGATTGCTACCAGCCGCACTGCCGACTCCGGCGCGGCAACGTTGGATGACTCCAGCTTTCCCTGCAGCACAGACCCCTTCGCAGCCAGGGGCCGGGCACCCGATACAGGGACGTAGTAATTCGCACCCTCCTTATTGACCTCTCCATCCCGAAAGGAAACAACCTGAAGTTTGCCTGCCGGCAGCCCGCCCTGCGTCACCGTCCCGTCCGTCTGAACTTCCACAGGAACGCCGGCCTCCAGCTTCATCGGAAGCCCATCGGTCCCCAGGACGGCGGACTTGTCCAGCGTTGAAAGATTGCCGTTGGAATCCACCCGGAAATTTCCGTTCCGGGTATACCGAATCCCGCGCGGAGTCTGGACGGCAAAGAGCCCGTCGCCGTCGATAGCAAAATCCAACGGATTGGACGTGACGTGAAGCTCTCCCTGCGCCGCGTCCGTCCAATGCCGCTGGATCACGGGAAGCGTGGAGCCCACACCCGTTTGAGGATCAGGCGAAGAATCCAGGCTGGAATACAGGCTGTAGAACTCACGGTCCGCCTTATATCCGCCGGTCTCGATGTTGGCGAGATTGTTGGCAAGGAGTTCAAGGGACTCCATGCGTGTTCTCATTCCGCTTGCGGCCGATACTGAAATACTGTCCATGGCTCTGGCCTTCCCAGAGCAGTTTCAGTGCCGAAACAAAAAACTACAATAAGTCCCTCAAAATCAGCCGCGCGTGGCCGATAAGGAGACAAGGCCAAATCCGCCACCGCCAGGATCTTGCCGCTTTAAGCCAAAACCGGCATGAACTTGTCCGTGCCCATTCCGTAACCAGTTGAATTCACGACAGATGCTGAATGGTGAAACGCGTGCACCGTCCGCTGCGTGAACGGCGCAACCGCCATCCCGATGTCCGTCCCCACGAACACAAAAGTGTTCACGGGTCCCTCGGTGCATAGAACCGCCACACGCCCGGCTTCGCCAGCCCAACCGGCCTCCTGGGACCAGGCCAATGAAAATACCGAGATCCGCGGTTCGGTGGAACCGGGCGCGCCGAGCAGTTTCGAGGCGATCGTGGCACAACTGGCCGGAAGGCAATTTTCGGACCTTGTTCCGCTGGACAACACGATGGCCGGGTCGGTGCCCGCCCCGCCGGAAGGTGCTCCCGTAGCCCAACTGACAACCACTCCGGACACAAACACCCCGTACTCTCTCCCCAGACAGGGCCGAATCCCCGCCCCGCCGAATCCCCATTCCCCCGGGACACACACGGACCGCCTGGAAAAGTCTGGCCCGGTCCCGGCCACGCGGAAGGGTGAGCTGGACCTGCTCCGTCCGGCATCTCCTCAGCCCGATCTCTCTGTTCCGCCCGCCCCGGCGATCAAGCCGCCAAGCCGCATGACCCTCAAGCTCTCATTGGGCACAGTGGAGCCCGCCCAGGCCGGCGATGCGGGAACCGGCAAGAAGGCCACGGATGCTGCTGTGCCGCCACTGCCCACCCGGCTGCAGGCACCGGATACAGCTTTACAACTCCATATCCGCATGCCGGAAAAGAACCAAGGGCAACCGGAGTCAGCGCCTCAGCCAGCGCACCCTGCGGATTCCCCGGCCCAGTTGAAAGACTCCGTGCGCGACGAAGCACAACCTGTCCCGTCTGTCCGGGTCCGGACCGAGGATAAGAGCGGAGCCTCAGCAGGCCAGAGCCAGGCGAAGGGGAACGATTCGCCCCCAGAAGAAGCGCCTGTGCAGCCTGTCCACCTGTCCACACCGGTGTCGCCCCGCCCGCACGCACCTCAGGAGGTCCCTGCGACCACACCGGTCGAAAAGCCGGCGGGCACCCCCGCGACCGCCCCGGAACCCCCGGCACCTCGGTACGCAGCCGCAGCGCAAAATACGAATGTCGCGCCGGCACACCTGCCCGCCGCAACTACTGCTGCCGGGCACCCCCCGGAAGCCGTCGTCGAAACAGCCCCGCACGCGCCGGTCATTCCGGAACCCAAAGATCCCGTCGCAGCGCCGCTCCGCACGGTTTCGCTTGAGTTCACCGCCGACGGCCAGTCCGACGTCCGCCTCCGGCTCTCGGAGCGTGCGGGTGAAGTGCACATCTCTGTCCATTCCAACGATCCCTCCATGCACGGCAGGTTGCAATCGGGGATCCACGATCTCGTAGGCACGCTGTCTAGCGCGGGGTATGATGCCACCGCCTGGACGCCGGGCCAGAGCCGCGAAAACCATCAGCGCCAGCAGGAAGCAACGCCGAACCCGCGGCGGAAGGACACGCCGGGCGCTGGCGCTGAGGATTTCGAGGGCATGAT
>Ga0007854_10001743_pt1 | contig 13764 bp, 9 predicted proteins | sample CryBogCBH12Aug08_FD_60382 | JGI IMG/M metagenome (GOLD analysis project Ga0007854, IMG submission 60382) | Freshwater microbial communities from Crystal Bog, Wisconsin, USA - CBH12Aug08 | ecosystem: Environmental > Aquatic > Freshwater > Lake | place: Crystal Bog, Wisconsin, USA | collected...
GAGGCGATCCAGCGCTCCCCGGTCCGCGCAGCCCAGGACGGTCATCCACGGTGCCGAGGCATCCTGCGTCGCTGTGGCCGCCCGGAGGAACTCCGGTGCCGACGCCACCACGAAGCCCTGGCCGCAGCGTCGGCCGCTGGCCTGCTCGAGCGCCGCCGCCACGAGCCCGGTCGTCGTGCCGACCGGCACCGTGGATCGCACGACGACGATCGTCCCCGACCCGGCACCCTCGAGGGCACGGCCCACCTGCTCGGCGGCGAGGCGGAGGGCCCCGAGGTCGAAGCCGCCCTCGTCCGCCGGGGTCTCGACGCACAGCAGCACGATCGAGCCGGCGATGGTGGCATCCGGCGCGGGCTCGACCAGCAGGCCCAGGCGAGCGAGCTCGGCACGGCGCCCCGGCGAGGTCTCGATGATCCGCACGCGGTGGCCGGCGCCGTCGAGCGCCCGGGCCGTGGCCGTGCCGACCACGCCACCACCGACCACCGTGACCCGCTCGGCCATCGCCACCCTTCCGACCACCGCGGGCCCGCCTCAGCCCCCGTCAACCCGCCGAGCTGGCGGCGATCGCCTGCACGAGGAGCGATCCCACCGCTGGCGCCACATACCTCGCCCAGGGCAGGGAGATGTGCCAGGGGTCGTGGTAGACGAGCCGGTGGTTCACGATCACCGGGCAGGTCGCCGTCGTGCAGAACAGGCGGCGCAGGTCGACGACCGGAGCGCCGGTGCGGTGCCCCGCCACCTCGAGGGCGCGCCCGAAGGGCCCGAAGCTGGCGTCCAGGGTGGCCACGGGGAGGTTGCAGCCCGACAGGTGGTCGGGCTGCTCGGCGACGCACTCCGCCGGGGCCAGGCCGGTCCACCGACCGGCGAACCACGGCACCGGCCCCAGCACCACCACCCGGGCGGCCGTCGGTCGCAGGCTGACGAGCAGGTGCTGCGCACCACGCTCGTCGGCGCTCGCCGACGCCCCCACCGTCGGGGCACCCGTCACCACCACCATCGAGGGGTGGAGGCGGGCGATCCGGCGGCGCGACCAGGCGTGGAAGGCGCTGCACGAGGCGCTGTGCCCGCCCGCACCCTCGGTGGTGCGCCAGGGTGGGCAGCCGTCGCGGCCGATCAGGAACAGGCGCCAGTGCTGCGCCCGAGCGAGGTCGAGGAACGAGGTCGACCACATCATCGCCTGCGAGTCGCCGAGGAGGACCACCGACCTGGTCCCCGAGGGGTCGCCGAGGGCACAGAGCGGCCCGCTGGTCATCGCCAGCACCCGATCGACGCAGGAGCTCGGGATCGAGGGGTCGCGCAGGACCGAGGAGTGGAGCGTGGCGAAGGCAGGGACCAGGATCGCCGGAGCGCGCTCGGCCTGCGCCGCCGTGGCCACGTCCTGCATCACGATGCCCTCCGAGGCCGAGGAGGGCCCCGGAGGGCGGACCGACGAGCCGGGGAGCGGGTTCGCCCAGATCAGCACGCCGCAGAGGGCCACGGAGCCCGCCACAAGGAGCGCGCCGATGCCGAGGCTCCCGCCCGGCCGTCCCCGGAGCCGTGCGGAGTGCCGGATCGGGTCCTCGATGAGCCGGGTCGTGACCACGGCGAGGACCAGCGACAGCAGGAGGAGCAGGATCCGCTCCGGCCACGTCAGCGGGCGGGCGGACTGCTGCTGGGCCAGCGTCAGGATCGGATAGTGCCAGAGGTACAGCGAGAACGAGAGCGCACCGAGCGCGAGCCCTGGCCGGCTCCCGAGCACGAGCTCGGCGCCGCGGCGCGGGGCGACCGTCCCCCCGGCGATGACCAGCGCGGCACCGACGACCGGGAGCAGCGCGGCGGTCCCCGGCCACGGCGTGCTGGCCGTGACCGACACGGCGGCGATGCCGATCCCGGCCAGGCCGACCCACGTCAGCACGGCGGCAACCGGCTCGGGGAGTCGACGCAGCTGGGGGGCGGCGACGGCGACCAGGCCGCCGAGGGCCAGCTCCCAGGCACGGGTCAGCGGCGAGTAGAAGGCGGTGATCGGTGACGAGGACGCCTGCGCGACGGCGAGCGCGAAGGAGGCCAGCGCCACGAGGCCCAGCAGCCCGGCGACGCCCCGGTGCCCCCATCGCCGCACGGTGAGCACCGCGGTGCCGGCGAAGAGGAGCGGGAAGGCCACGTAGAACTGCTCCTCGACGGCCAGCGACCAGTAGTTCAGCAGCGGCGACGGCGTGCCCTGCGCACCGAGGTAGTCGTTGTGGACGGCGGCGAAGTGGAGGTTCGAGAGGAAGACCGAGGACCACAGGCCGTCGACCGCCACGTCGCGGCCGCGCAGCACGCCCTCGAGGACATAGGTGGCGACCACGGTCGCCACCAGGACGAGGGTCGCGGCCGGGAGGATGCGCCGGACCCGTCGGGCGTAGAAGCCGAGGAAGGACGTCGACCCGGTCGCGGCGCGCTCGCGCAGGAGCAGGCCGGTGATGACGAAGCCGGAGATCACGAAGAACACGTCCACCCCGACGAATCCGCCGGAGGCCAGGCGGAGCTTGGCGTGGAAGGCGAGCACGAGCAGGACCGCCAGGGCCCGGAGGCCCTGGACGTCGGGACGGAACGCTCGGTCCCCGGGGGCGGTGCCGATCTCCTCGCCGTCCTCACGGAGGCGAGCGACCGAGGGTGGGCTGACGGCCATGCGCCGACGCTACCGCCGCTCCCTGCGCCCCCACGACCCAGGGGCCTCTCGTACGCTTGCCCCAGCATCCGCGGCAGACGGGACGGGACAGATGGCACAGGCCGAGGACCTTCGGCGCGACGTCGGCTTCTTCGGGCTGCTGTGGATCTCCACCGGCACCGACCTCGGGTCGGGCTGGCTCTTCGGCGCCTTCGCCGCCGTGACCATCGCCGGTCCGGCCGTGCTCATCGCCTGGGCCATCGCCTCGCTCATCATCATCCTCCTGGCGCTGGTCCACGCCGAGCTCGGGGCGATGTACCCCGAGAGCGGGGGCACGAGCCGGTTCCCCCACTACGCCTTCGGCTCCCTCGCCGGCGCGACCTTCGGGTGGTTCTCCTATGTCCAGGCCGCGACCATCGCCCCCATCGAGGTGCTCGCCGCCATCGAGTACCTCTCGACCGCCTCCTGGGCCAGCGGCCTCTACCACCCGACCACCGGCACCCTCAGCCCCGCCGGCGTCGTGCTGGCCGTCGCGCTGATGGTGGTGTTCGTCGCCCTCAACCTCCTCGGGATCCGGTGGCTGTCGCGGGCCAACTCGCTCGTCACCATCTGGAAGGTGGCGATCCCGCTCGGCACCATCGCCATCCTGCTGACGACCCACTTCCACCCGGGCAACTTCACCGCGGCCGGCGGCTTCTTCGTGCACGGCGCCCCCGGCCCGGCCGAGTCGATCCTCCGGGCCATCACCGGGGGCGGGATCGTCTTCTCGCTCATGGGGTTCGAGGGAGCGCTCCAGGTCGGGGGCGAGAGCCGGCGCCCGGGCCGCGACCTGCCACGGGCGGTGATCGGTGCGGTCCTGCTGTGCACGGTCATCTACATCGGCGCCCAGGTCGCCTTCATCGGGGCGCTCGAGCCGAGCACCCTGCTGCACTACGGGACGTGGACCGGCCTCGCCGCCGACGCCCACCTCGCCCAGGCGCCCTTCTTCGCGCTCACTGCCATGCTGGGCCTCGTCTGGCTCTCCACCCTGCTCCGGGTCGACGCCGTGGTCTCCCCGAGCGGGACGGGCCTGCTCTACCTGACCTCCGCGTCGCGCCTCAGCTACGGCCTCTCGCGCAGCGGGTACATCCCGCGGGTCTTCCTCGTCGAGGAGCACCGGACCAAGGTGCCCCTCCTCGGCGTGCTGCTCTCCGCCGGGCTGGGCCTGCTGTTCCTGCTCCCCTTCCCGAGCTGGGGGAGGCTCGTGAGCGTGGTCACGGGCGCGGCGGTCCTGATGTACGCCGGGGCGCCGCTGGCGCTCGGCGCCCTGCGCCGCATCGAGCCGGCCGCGCCACGGCCCTACCGGCTCCCGTGGGCCGGCGTGCTCGCCCCCCTGGCCTTCGTGACCGCCACGTTGATCGTCTACTGGTCGGGCTGGCAGACGATCTCGACCCTGATGCTCGTGCTGCTCATCGGCTACGGCCTCATGGCCGTCGCGCGCGCCCTGAAGCTCGACGACCAGCCACCGGCGATCGCCTGGGCCGCCGGCTGGTGGCTGTTCCCCTACCTCGTCGGCGTCAGCGTGATCTCGTACCTGGGCAACTTCGGCCCGGGGGGCATCCTCGGCGGGGTCGGCCCGTTCCACGACGTGCTGGTCGGCGGCCAGGGGCGGATCCCGCTGTGGATCGACATGGGCGCCCTCTCCGCCTTCAGCCTCGCCGTCTACGCCGGGGCGATGGTGCAGGCCACCCGGGGCGAGCCCGTCAGTGCGCGGGGGCCTCATCCTCGCTGACGCCGGCGATGAGCTCGTAGTCGGGGTTCAGCATGGCCATCGAGTGCTCCCAGGAGCCGACCATGCCCTCGACGACCAGCCGGGCGCCCGGCTCGATCCCCGGGATGCTCGGTCGGCCCTGGAACACCAGCAGCAGCGTGCCGGACTCGTCGGCGAGGGTGCACTCGAGGTTGGAGGCCGCCGTCCCGGTCTGGACGCGGACAGACTTGATCCGTCCCGCCACCTTGGCCCGCTGGCGCCACTCGGTGCTGCTGATCGCCACCGACCCCACCGACCGCTCTCGGAGGCGCTCGTCGCCGGGGAGCACGCCCTTGTCGCGGCGACGGTGGGACTCCTCGGCGGCGCTGCGCTCCGCGGCGATGTCCGTCTCGATCTCCGCCTCGAGGCCGATCTTGCGCTCGTAGTCGTAGAAGTTGAACGGCACGATGGTGGCGCTGACGTGCGGCACGATGGCCACGGCCTGGACGATCGAGTCGGCCGTCCGGTCGTGGAGCACACGGCTGAGGCGCGAGTTGAACGCCCGCCGGGGCAGCAGGATCGTGCACTCGACGTCCGGGTCGGCCACGATCTCGGCCACCAGCTCGATCGCGGCGCGCTCGAGGCGGCGATCGGGGCAGGCGATGACGTCGAGGGGCATCCACTTCGGTGCCACCTCGGCCCACCGATCGACCAGGGCCTTCGTGACCGTGTCGTCGATGTCGAAGTGGACCGCCCGCGTCGAGCGCGAGAGGGTGCGGGCATAGGCGATGGCCCGGGAGGCCGCCATGTCCAGGGAGTCCACGAACACGATCACCGTGTGGCGGCGCTGCGAGGCCCGCTCGTCGACGGCGGCCGTCTCGACGCGGAGCACCTCCTCCTCCTTGGCGTAGGAGCGACGCAGCCGGAGCAGCGCCCAGAACATGATCGGGGCCACGACCACGATGATCCAGGCGCCCTCGCGGAACTTGGCCACGATGAAGATGGCCACCACGATGAACGACAAGAAGCCCGAGGTCCCGTTGACAATCACGCCCCACCGCCAGCGTCCGGTGCGTCGATCCAGGTGGTGCTTGACCATGCCCGCCCCGGCGATGGTGAACGAGGTGAAGACCCCGACGGCGTAGAGGGCGACCAGGCGGCTGACCTGCGCGTCGTAGATCGCGATCAGGGCGATCGCCACGGCACCCAGGATGATGATGCCGTTGGAGAAGGCCAGGCGGTGCCCGCGCTTGGTCATCTGGCGAGGGAGGAAGTGGTCGTTGGCCACGAAGCTGGCCAGGAAGGGGAAGCCGTTGAACGCCGTGTTGCCCCCCGTGTAGAGGATCAGCACGGTGGCGAACTGCACGACGAGGAACAGGAGGTGCCCGAGGGCGCCGCTGCCCACGACCGCCTTGACCTCCTGGGAGACGACCGTCGGGGTGCCCTGCGCGAAGGGCACGGCGTGGGTCCAGCTGGCCAGCAGGGCCGTGCCGATCACCAGGAAGCCGAGCACGGTGCTCATCGCCACGAGGGTCTGGCGGGCGTTGCGGCTCGCAGGGTTCCGGAAGGCCCCCACGCTGTCGCTGATGGCCTCGAGGCCGGTGAGCGACGAGCCGCCGTTGGCGAAGGCCCGGAGCAGCTGGATGTAGGCGAGGCCCATCAGCCAGCCCGTCCCGCTGGAGCCGAACTGGTGGTCGACGAGCAGGTTGTGGGCGGGGATGGGGATCACCCTGAGCGTCCCGGCCAGCTCCTTCCAGAAGCCGACGATGATGATGGCCATCAGGGCGACCACGTAGAAGTAGGTGGGGAAGGCGAAGATCCGCCCCGCCTCCTTGATGCCGCGCAGGTTCCCGTAGATGAGGATCAGCACCACGCCGATGGTGATCGCCAAGGTGGCACCCTTGAGGCTTGGCACCGCCGACGTCAGCGCGGCGGTGCCGGCCGACGACTGGACGGCGACGGTGACGGTGTAGTCGATGAGGAGGGCCACCGAGGCGATCTGGGCGATCTTGGGGCCGAAGTTGTCCCGGGCGACGATGTAGGAGCCACCGATGCGCGTGTAGAAGCCGATGACGTCGAAGTAGGACAGGGTGACGAAGAAGAGGATGCCGATGATCGCCATGGAGATCGGCACCACCAGCGTGAACGCCGCCAGGCCGATGTACGGCGTCATCTGGGTCAGGATCTGCTCGGTGCCGTAGGCCGACGACGAGATGCAGTCGGGGGCGAGGACGCCGAGGGCCGTGGGCTTCCCCATCCGCTCGCTGGCCAGCTGCTCCGTGACGAGCGGCTTGCCCAGCAGGCGGTTCTTGATCCGGTAGCCCGTGGTCTCGGGGAACTGCTTGGCGAGGTTGCGCGCCACGGTCCGACGGGGGACGAGCCGCTCCGAGGCGGTGTCGACTCCCTGGGTGTCGGTCATCCGGCCAATCTAGGCCCGCGGCGATGGCCCCCGGAGCCCCACGTTGCGCCACCCGGGCGGATGTGGTCGGATCAGTGCATGAAGCTCGTCATCGTCGGGTGTGGTCGCGTGGGCTCCGGCCTCGCCAACTCCCTCTCCACCATGGGCCACGACATCGTGGTCATCGACAAGTCCAAGCGCGCCTTCCGTCGCCTCGACGACGGCTTCCCGGGCCAGCGCATCGTGGGGTCGGGCTTCGACCGCGACGCGCTGGCGAAGGCCGGGGCGGCCAGCGCCGACGCCCTCGCCGCCGTGACCAGCGGGGACAACTCGAACATCCTCTGCGCCCGGATCGCCCGAGAGAACTACGGCATCGCCAACGTCGTGGCCCGGATCTACGACCCCCGGCGCGCCGAGATCTACCAGCGGCTCGGCATCCCCACCGTGGCTACCGTGACCTGGACCATCGACCAGGTGAAGCGCTGGCTCCTCCCCGAGGAGGTCGCCGCCTCGTGGATCGACGCCACCGGCACCCTCGGGGTCCTCGAGCGGCCCCTCCCCGCCGCCTGGGCCGGCCGCCCGCTCGCCGGCCTGACGGTCCCCGGCCGGTTCACCCTGATCGCCGTCACGCGCGGCGGCTCTGCACGGCTCGACTGCAACGAGCTCGTCGGCCAGGACAGCGACATGCTGCAGTTCGCGGTGGCGGCCGACGCCTCGGCCGAGCTGTCCGCCCTGCTCGAGGAGGGTGCACGATGAAGGTCCTGATCGCCGGAGCCGGATCGGTGGGCATCGCCATCGCCGAGGACCTGTCCTCGAAGGGCTACGAGGTCGTGGTCATGGAGCAGGACCAGGCCGTGGTCGAGAAGCACAGCCTGATCACCGGCTACGCCATCGTCCTCGGGGACGCCTGCGAGGTCTCCTCGCTCCAGCGCGCCGGGGTGGGCGCGGCCGAGGTGGTCGTGGCCGCCACCGGCGACGACGAGGACAACCTGGTCATCTCCCTGCTCTCCAAGCAGGAGTTCGCCGTGCCGCGGGTCGTGGCCCGGGTCAACAACTCCAAGAACAGCTGGCTCTTCAACGAGAGCTGGGGCGTCGACGTCTCGGTGTCCACGCCCCAGCAGCTCACCGCGCTGGTCGAGGAGGCCGTCTCGGTGGGATCCATCGTCCGCCTCCTGCAGTTCGAGCGCGGCGACGCCTCCGTCCTCGAGATCACCCTCGACCAGGGCTCGGTGGCCATCGGGGCGACCCTCGGGGACCTCGACCTGCCGGCCGACGTGGCGGTCATCGCCATCGTCCGCGACGATCGCATCACCCGGGCCACCGACGAGTTCATGCTGCGCGCCAACGACGAGGTCGTGCTCCTGGCTGGCGCAGGCGATGAAGAGGCGATCCAGCAGACCTTCGGGCGCGCCTAGCCCAAGTTCACCTGACGTTCGCCCAAGCGCCGCGTTCCGGAGAGGTCCATCCCGTACGCTGTGGAGGGTGAGAGCCGCCTTCTTCGACCTCGACAAGACGGTCATCGCCAAGGCCTCGATCGTGGCCTTCGGTCGGCCGCTGTTCCGCGAGGGCCTGATCACCCGGCGCACCGTCGCCCGTGCGGTCACCCAGCAGCTGATCTTCCAGCAGTTCGGTGCCGACGAGGAGCGCCTCGAGAAGGTCCGGCAGTCGATGCTGCAGCTCACCAAGGGGTGGGACCGCAACCAGGTCTCCTCCATCGTCCGAGAGACCCTGATCGACACCATCGAGCCCCTGATCTACGCCGAGGCGCTCGAGCTCATGGAGGCCCACCGGGCGGCGGGCGACAAGATCTACATCGTCTCGGCCGCACCCGAGGAGATCGTGACCCCGATGGCCGAGCTGCTCGGCGTCGACGGGTCCTTGGCGAGCCGGGGCGAGGTCGACGAGCAGGGTCGCTACACCGGGACCATGGCCTTCTACTGCTACGGGCCCAACAAGGCGGTCGCCATCACCGAGCTCGCCGAGCGGACCGGCATCGACCTGGCGCGCTCGAGTGCCTACTCGGACTCGGCCACCGACGTGCCGATGCTCGAGGTCGTGGGGCACCCGTTCGCCGTGAACCCCGATCGGCCGCTGGCCAAGGTGGCGAGCGAGCGCGGGTGGGAGACCATGGTCTTCACCAAGCCGGTCAAGCTCCGCGACCGCATGACCCTCCGCACCCCGATCGTCGGTGGTGGGCTGGCGCTCGCCGGCGCCGTGGCCCTGGCCATGCTGCGCAGCTCGCGCCGCCACCATGGCGGCAGCGGCACGAGGATCAAGACGCCGGCCTGACGCCGGCGCCACGGGCTCAGGCCGAGGCGTCCTTGAGGCGCTTGGCGGCGACGAGGCCGACGGCGATGAGCAGGGCGATGATGAGGAGCTTCTTCATGGGTCCGATCCTACTGCCCTAGACGGTGAGCAGATCGCGGGCGCCGGTGTCCGACGACGGGTGCCGGAGCTTCGACATCGCCCGGGCCTCGATCTGGCGGATCCGCTCGCGCGTCAGGTTGAAGTGCTCTCCGACCTCCTCGAGGGTGCGCGGCTCGCCGCGGTCGAGGCCGAAGCGCAGTCGGAGGATCTCCCGCTCGCGGTCGTCGAGCGGTGCGAGCAGGCGCTGGATCTCCTCGGGGAGCAGCGCCACCGCGGCCACCTCGAACGGCGACTCGGCCGAACGGTCCTCCACCACGTCGCCGAGCTCGGCGTCGCCGTCCTCGCGCAGGGGCTCCGACAGCGACAGGGGCTCGGCGCGGAAGCGCAGGGCCTCGATCAGCTTGTCCTCGGGCATCTCGACCTCGGCACCGAGCTCCGCCAGGGTGGCCGGGCGGCCGAACTTGAGCTCGAGGCGAGCCTGCGCCTTCTGGACGCGGGCCAGGGTGTCGCCAGCGTGCACGGGGAGCCGGATGGTGCGCCCGGTGTTGGCGATGCCACGGGTGATCGCCTGGCGGATCCACCACGTGGCGTAGGTCGAGAACTTGAAGCCCTTGCGCCAGTCGAACTTCTCGACGGCGTGCATGAGCCCCAGGTTGCCCTCCTGGATCAGGTCGAGGAGCGGGAGGCCCGAGGCCTGGTACTTCTTGGCGATCGACACGACGAGGCGGAGGTTCGACTGCACGAAGGTCTGCTGGGCATCCTCGCCCTTGCGCGCCTCGATCGTGACCTTGCGCTTCTCGGTGGGGGTCATCTTGCCCCCGGCCTCGAGCTTCTCGGCAGCGTCACGCCCGGCCTCGATGGCCTGGGCGAGGCGGACCTCGTCGTCCTTGGTCAGCAGCGGGTACTGGCCGATGTCCGTGAGGTACAGCCGGACGAGGTCCTCGTCATCGCGCTCGATACGTTCCTTCGCCACTTCACACCGCACCTTTCGGACTCGCTGCCTGCGTCGGCAAGGAGTCGAACCAAAGCCTGCCACGCAGGTGTTCGGATTCTACCGGTGCCGTCAAGCCCCCTGACCACGGGTGGCTCAGGGGCCGAGGCCGGGGCCGTCGGCCGCCGCCGCCACCGCACCGGAGAGGTCCCCCGCCACCCGCGACGCGTGGGCGTGGGCCGCCGGCTCCTCGGTGAGCGCGACCAGCAGCGACCCGGTGCGCGCCAGGGCCTGCGCGAGGTCGAGGGCGACGAAGGACAGGGAGCGGCGCAACGAGCGCTCGGCCGCCTCCGAGCACCCGGCCGACAGGTCGGCGCCGTGCTCGATCAGCCGTGGCAGGAGGACCAGGCGATGGGCGGCGACCACGCCGACGACGTCACCGCCGCTCGCCAGCTCCTCCACCACCGAGAAGGGCGCCTCGAGCGGTCCGAGCACCGAGAGCGCGGCACGGTCGACCCCGGCGCGCCGTGGCAGCCGGTCGGCGAGGAGGTCCCCATGCCAGGCGTGCTGGAGCGAGAGCTCGTCGAGCAGGACGGTGGCGGCGGGGTGGCCCTGGTGACCGGACGCCACGCCGAGGATGCGGTGCAGGGCCCGCGACGCCCCCACCATCCGGCCCACCCGGGCGGCCGTCTCCTCGCCGGAGCGCCACGCCGTCATCGCGAGGGATCGCTCGCTGGCCGGTAGCGGTTCGTGATCGGCATCCGTCGGTCCTTGCCGAAGGCCTTGGAGGTGATCCGGACGCCGGGGGGCATCTGGCGGCGCTTGTACTCGGCGATGTCGACGAGGCGGGCGACCCGCTCGACCAGGGCCGGGTCATGGCCGGCGGCGATCAGCTCGGGGACGGTCCGGTCGGACTCGACGATGGCCGAGAGGATCGGGTCGAGCAGCTCGTAGGCCGGGAGCGAGTCCTCGTCCACCTGGTCGGGGCGGAGCTCGGCCGACGGGGGCTTGCTGAGGATCGCGTCGGGGATCGGCGGGGTGAGGCCGGCAGAGCGGGCATCGTCGTTCCGCCAGCGGCACAGGTCGTAGACGAGCGTCTTGGGCACGTCCTTGATGACGGCGAATCCCCCCGCCGAGTCGCCGTAGAGGGTGGAGTAGCCCGTCGCCATCTCCGACTTGTTCCCGGTGGTCAGCACGATGGCGCCCGTGGCGTTCGACACCGCCATCAGGAGCACCCCCCGCAGGCGGCTCTGCAGGTTCTCGTCGGTGAGGCCGGCCGGCTCCCCGCCGAGCAGGTCGCGCAGCATCGCCGCATAGGCACCGTGCGCCGGCTCGATCGGGATGGTGTCGAGCCGGATCCCGAGGCGGCCGGCGAGGTCCTCCGCATCGGAGATCGAGTGGTCGGACGAGTACCGGGACGGCATGGCGATCCCCCGCACGTGGCGTCGACCGATGGCGTCGACGGCGATGGCCGCCACGATGGCCGAGTCGATCCCGCCCGAGAGGCCGATCACCGCGTCGGCGAAGCCGTTCTTGGCCAGGTAGTCCCGCGTCCCGAGGACCAGGGCGGCGTAGACCTCCCCCTCCTCAGAGCGAGGCGTCGCCATCGCCCCGAGGTCCGCCGGGTCGGTCCGCCGCGAGGCGCCGGAGATCTCGATGAGCGCCTCGGTCACCTCCGACGCGTCGCCATGGACCGCGAGGTCGGCCACCAGGAGGTGCTCGAGGAACGTCGGCGCCTCGGCCACCAGCCGCCCGTCGTCGCCGACCACGACCGACCCACCGTCGAAGACCAGCTCGTCCTGGCCGCCCACCTGGTTGACGTAGACGATGGCGCAGCCGGTCTCGGCCACCCGGTCCGCCACGATCCTGCGACGGCGCGCATGCTGGCCGATGGAGAAGGGGGACGCGTTGAGGCTCACCACCAGCTCGGCGCCCGCCGCCGCCATCGCCGCCGCGGGCCCGTCCGCCGTCCACAGGTCCTCGCAGACGGCCACGCCCACCACCGCGTCGGCGATCCGGAGCAACGTGGGCGCCCCGGCGCCGGGGACGAACCACCGCTGCTCGTCGAACACGGCGTAGTTGGGGAGCAGGCGCTTGGGGATGGTCGCAAGCAGCTGGCCGTGGGCGCAGACTGCCGCCACGTTGGCCAGGAGCGGGCCGTCGGTGGCGCGGCCATCGCTCGGTCGGCCCACCCTCCCGGCGAGCTCGGCCGCCGGGACGACCGCTCCCACGATCACGGCACAGTCCCCCGACGCCGCAGCGACCTCGTCGAGGGCGCGGCGGGCGTCAGCCACGAACCCCTCCTTGAGCAGCAGGTCCTCCGGCGGGTAGCCGGTGAGCGCCAGCTCCGGGAGGGCGAGCAGGTCGCAGCCGAGGCGCTCGGCCTCCGCCATGGCGGAGCGCACCTTGGCCAGGTTGCCGTCGAGGTCGCCGACGGTGGGGTTGATCTGGGCGGCGGCCACCCGCAACGAGCGCATGGCAGGAGCCTAACGGCGGCGGCCAGACCGCCTCGGGCCGCATCCCGAGTTCACACACTGTTAACCGTCCTCCGCCCCTCCCGGGCCGGTCGTCGGGCAGAATGGAGCCGGGTGATCCCGGCGCGTCCGCGAGATCCTGAGACATCGCACCCAACAAGGAAGAGAAGGAGACCCTGTGGCCTACCAGGCTGAGTACATCTGGATCGACGGCACCGAGCCCTCGCCGCTGATGCGGAGCAAGACCAAGATCATCAAGGACGGCAAGGAGCCGGGGATCTGGGGCTTCGACGGCTCGAGCACCAACCAGGCCACCGGCGACAACTCGGACTGCGTCCTGCGCCCCGTGTTCACCTGCCCCGACCCGCTGCGCGGCCCCGACGACATCCTCGTGCTGTGCGAGGTGCTCACCGTCGACATGAAGCCGCACCCGACCAACTCGCGGGCCAAGCTCAAGTCCGTCGTGAACAAGTACAAGAGCTTCGAGCCGATGTTCGGCCTCGAGCAGGAGTACACCTTCATGAAGGACAACCACCCGCTGGGCTGGCCGGACAACGGCTACCCCGCCCCGCAGGGCCCGTACTACTGCGGCGTCGGCGGCGACCAGATGCCCGGACGCGACATCGTGGAGGCCCACACGCTGGCCTGCATGGAGGCCGGCCTCTCGATCGAGGGCACCAACGCCGAGGTGATGATGGGCCAGTGGGAGTTCCAGATCGGCGCCATCGGCCCGCTCGAGGTCTCTGACCAGCTCTGGATCGCCCGGTGGCTGCTGTTCCGCATCGCAGAGGACTTCGGCGTGTTCGCCACGCTCGATGCCAAGCCCATGCTCGGTGACTGGAACGGTGCCGGCTGCCACACGAACTTCTCGACCAAGCAGATGCGCGAGGACGGCGGCTGGAAGCACATCATCGCCGGCTGCGAGGCCATCGGCCAGAAGGTCGACGAGCACATCGCCGAGTACGGCGTCGGCATCGAGCTCCGCCTCACCGGCCAGCACGAGACCGCCCACTACACCAAGTTCTCCTACGGCGTGTCGGACCGGGGTGCCTCGATCCGCATCCCGTGGCAGGTCTACCTCGACAAGAAGGGCTACCTCGAGGACCGTCGGCCCAACGCCAACATGGACCCCTACAAGGTGACCCGGGTCATCGTGAACACGGTGTGCGAGGCCGCCTCCAAGGCTCCGGCCAAGAAGGCCGCCGCCAAGAAGGCCGCTCCGGCCAAGAAGGCGGC
>Ga0007854_10001744_pt1 | contig 13764 bp, 9 predicted proteins | sample CryBogCBH12Aug08_FD_60382 | JGI IMG/M metagenome (GOLD analysis project Ga0007854, IMG submission 60382) | Freshwater microbial communities from Crystal Bog, Wisconsin, USA - CBH12Aug08 | ecosystem: Environmental > Aquatic > Freshwater > Lake | place: Crystal Bog, Wisconsin, USA | collected...
GCTGTAATATTACAGCGCCATTAGCTAACTTTACATATGTTAATAATTTAAGCTCACCTGGTACATTATCGGCATCTAATATTGTTGTAAACGGTGGTATTACATCAACAAGTGCAACTATTAATGGTGGTATTACATCAACAAGTGCAACTATTAATGGTAATATCACATCAACAAGTGCAACTGTTAATGGTAATATCGCATCAACAGGTGCAACTGTTAATGGATCAGTTAATTTAACAGGTCCTCTTACGTTTACAAATACCTCACAATTGAATCTAGGTAATTCAAGCTACATCACAACTGTAAACGGAACTTCTACAAATATTAATAATGGTAATGGTAGTGGTACGACAAATATTGCAACAGGTAATACAAGTGGTAACGTTACAATCGGTAGTAGTGGTAATACTACATCGTTAAATGGTAACGCGATCCAACTAGTTGGAAATTCCGGTAGTGGTAATGTGGCAGTAAATATTACAGGTTCAAGTTCAGTAAATATTAGTGATAGTAATGTAATTAATATAGGTACAGCTGGTACAGCTGTTAATATTGGGGCAAGTAATAGTATTACAAATATTGCAGGTAATCTTGGAATTGGCACAACAACACCAAACACAAAATTAACTGTAGTTGGTAATATTAGTGCTACAGGTAATGTTTATGCATTGGGTGTACCTTATAGTTATTTTGTAACACCAACTGATGCTTTTAGTACTAGCACTACTATTGTTAATACGTTTAGTTCCGTTAATGCAATTGATTCATTAGCAGCTAATGCAACGTATCTATATGAAGCAGAAATGTATTTGTTTGTAACTGGTACAAACAGTACTTATCATTCCTTATCCGCTTCAAATACAACGCTTTTATCAAGTGGCACCTTCAGACAGTCATATACAGGCGGTATTGGTACGAATGGTACGACGGGCGGCGGTGCATCATATATTACCGGTGGTACTTCGACTGTCCCATTAAACGCTATTGCATGGAATTCAGCTGGTTCAAATAACTGGGTGCAATTGGTAGCATTAATTAAAACAGGACCAACACCAGGTAATGTATTCTTCGGTATTAATACAGGCTCATCTAGCTTTACAGTAAAAGCTGGTAGCTGGAAACGTTTAACAAGAATAGCTTAGTAATATATCTCCTACCGGACAGGTCAGCGCATCTTAGTCTATAATTAGCTTGTAGCCTAATGTTATTGAAATAAATACTTACCGTGAAGTCATATACGGTATCCTTATCAACTATTCAGCCATTTAATGGTCTTCCTTCGGTTGATGATCATTATCTTTTCTTAGATCCTTTATCGGGGTCAAATTTTGTATATCCAACATCGGCTGACGGTACAGATTTTTCATATAGTACTGGCCAACCAACAGCGACGGCTGACGATGGTGCCTTTTCTCCTTGGGGATATACAATTCAGGATTTAATACAAAATATTCCTGTTGGGCCACTTAAAGGACCATATACAATTAATTTTGACCCATCTCAGCTTGATACAACGTCAATTGCTATTAATAAAATAGTATATAATTTCGGGGATGGTTCGCCAGAGACAATTATTACAGCTCCAGCTGTTCAGGGAAGTACAATAGTTAACGGTCAATTACTAAGCGCTACTAATCCAAACAATATTATTGTTAGTCATAATTATTATCCTCAAAGTAATTCATCTATTACCGTTTTTACACCGTCAATAACTGCTTACGGTAGTAATATTATACGTAATATTTTTAATGTCGTTATATCAGCTGCACCAATTTCAATTTATGAATTTGATGATATCCATCTCATCAATAATACCCAACAATTATCTGCTATAGAGACACAAAATGTCTTTGAAATAGATAATCCTGATTACCTTACTGTGGCAAGGGTCATAAGTGCTGTTGATCCTAATTATCCTACTGTGATTCCGTTTGATCCTAACACTTCTGTTCTATATAATGACCTTATTACTTGGTTAGATGCAGCTGATAGTGCTACAATTAGTAAGGATGCAAACAATAGCGTGTGGGTTTGGTACGATAAGAGTATCTATCAGAATAACTTTTTTAACGACTCTAATAACCCATCTTTTTCCACAAATCCTACGGCTAATTCTCCAACATTCCTTTATCCAAGACAAAGTAGATCAGGTAGAAAGTGTGTTTCCTTTAAGAGTAATCCTAATAATCAATATCTCTACGCATTAGCGGTACCGGGTACTGGTTTTGCTGATAATGTTCTCAAAAAATATGGTCAGGGCTTTACAGTATTCGCAGTCATGCGATTGAATCAAATTGGTAGTCAGGATACTCTCTTTGCTTATGATTTAAACACAAATGAAGTTGCACGTAATAACGATCCAAATCAATTAGCTCAGGGTAATGGTCAAAACTATTTACCGTTTATGAACGTATCATTTAGTAATAACAATTCCATGACTGTCGAACAGGGTGACACGAGTTATTATTTTGGTACTAGTAGTTACGACACTAATAACGGCATCTACCAACCTACAAACACCGGTACAATTTCACAAAACTTAACTAGTTATAGTTTATTTTCATTTACTGTGAGCGGTAACAAAAATGCTAATGCGTATTTTACGGCAGATACAGCGATTATACAAAGAAATAATCAAAATTATCAAAATTCAATTAATACATTAAGTGCTTTCCTAGCTGGTGGATATAATTCAGCGACAGGTCAGTATATTTCAGCAGGAAATTACGATTATAATCTTGTCTACGGTCTCTTAGGTACGAGTGATGCTTACTACAATAGTTACTTAACTGACGCTGAAATTTCAGAATTTATGGTATTTGATCGACCTTTGGATCCTGTTTCAATAGCTTCTGTGCAAACGTATTTGGTCAATAAATGGGGATTAACCCTTCAAACGAACTAGCGTCCGTTCCAATCCAAGATAAATAAAGACATGGAGGTCGTCACACTAAATTCAACAAACTACATAGGACTTTCGGCAAATTACAGTCCAGATAGTTTATTGAAGTTTAATCAAAATATATACTATACTGAACAGGGTATAGATCTTCCTCTTTCAAATGTTTTAGCTAGTTCTAACGATAATACAGTTAATAACTATTCAAACTTGTTTTTAACTCAGTCTGTTCCCTTAGTTAGTTCAGTATATATTGAAAATTTAAATTATATAACTGACGATGGATTTACAACCTATTTAGCAGCTAATTCCCCTGGTGGTATTGTTTCAAATTCACCCTGTTTAGTTGTACAAGAGCCGGCCTCCAATATTGCCACTGCAGCTATATCAATGTCAGGGTTATATGCTAATATAACAAATAATTACCTATTTGCAATAAAGTTTTATACCGATAATTCGTGTAAAATAGAGCATGTAAACGGTAATACTGTTCGATATCTTACCATGGGACCGGATCAGAGTTTATATTTTACGTTTGATACAAATACTGACTATCTTGGTGATCTTAGTCCACAATTTTTTAATTATATATACGATCGTACTAATGGATTTATTATTTTATCAAAAAATTTACAAGATTACCCATACTATCTAAGCTATAACAGCGCAACATTATCACTCACTAGTATCCCCGCTATTTCCGGTATACCATCATATCCGTCAACAGCAATTTTTACATGTATTAATAGACCAGTCGAGCCAAATAATACTGTTTTATATGATCCTTGGGTCAGTTATAATCAAAACTTCTTAACAAACACTCAAGATATTAATCCTAGTAAGTCGACAGAAAATATTAATTCTAATCTACTCTTACATAGTCAGTATCTCACACTTACGGGTACAACTCTTGATGTTAATGCGTTATCTTTAAAAAATACAAATACACCTGAAAATTATCAATCAAGAAATAATCCTTTTCAATCAGATAAATCACAATTTTTGTCAGAAGCTGACAATAATTTAAGAGATTATAAAGCTTTATTTACGGGGTCAAATCAAGCACTTGGTAACGATAATATTACCCTTGGTTATGAAGCTTATACAACTGATATAGTATTAAAAGCCGATAAGGTAACTTATTTTCACGTTCCGCAGTCAATCTATCCGTACGTCGCCCTCAATGTTAATGATTCAGGTCTTGTACAAGCTGGTGCTATAGCAGGTGATCATCCTGTAAAGGCTGATAAAATCTTTAAGAAACAGGCCAACGCAAAATATACATCTCCCTTTGGTGCAGCGTCTGATGAATCGAATGGTTCGTTTTTATGTAGTTGGTTATCAGGTAGTGCCGACATTACAGCACAGCCTGTCTGGGTTGATAGATATTATAACCCGTCGACGGTCTCATATATAACAGCTCTTACAGCTCGGTCACTTAAAGCAATTAACTACTCTACGGTATTTGAAGGGTATGTTGCAGAGGCAGGCAGCGGATTAAGTACAGATGAGGTATTTGACGTACCATCTAATCTTGTATTTGAGCCAGGAACGTATTATGCATACTACCATTATGGTAATACAGGGGTTAGTAATTATATCAATACATTAACACCATATATCGTAGAACAAGATTTTCCAAATTATTTTAATGTTGATGGGTCAAATGCTATTACCAATCAAGTACAGGGATCTGAGTATTCTTTCGGCGGTAGTAATTACGCTGTTACAAATTCTCTTTCCGGTATACAAAACTCTAATCAATTTACGATTTGTTTTGATATGTTTAATCAAGATTGGTCAAAACCGTTTGGTTATCAAATTCTTGGTAATTTAATAAATGATGGATTTGGTATTTTTAACCAAAATGACGTTACACCAACAATTTTCGTCAACTCAACATCCAGTGTTGATATTATTAATACCGATTTTAACAAGATAACGACAGTAAATTACCCAACTACAGCCCTTGCATTCTTGCGTCCAAGATTTGGTAGTAATTATTCTGTAGTATGTAGTGATGGTTATTTGAGACAGTATACGTGCGACGATAGATTAATAAAACAAACATTCTCTCCATACCTTTCGGCAACTGTCGACACTACAAATAACGATACAACAGGATATCTTCTTTGTCAGACACCAACATCAACAGTTATTCTTTCTGCTAATTTAATTGCAAATAGTGTTACTAGTATTTCACCGGCATTAAGTTCTTACGTAGCTAATAGCGGTGTTGGCTTACCGTCGTCGACATCAGGTACAATAAATTATTATAATAATAATTTTTATTTTACGCCAGGTACCTTATCCCGTCGTGTAGATGATGTAATTTACTACATTACCGATAAAAATACATCCATTGTAAAGTGGAATGAGATTGATACTACGGTAACTGCTACAACGGCATTTAGGACTTCGTCGCCATCATATTTTGCAGATTTTAATATTGATTTTGATGGTAATATTTGGATACTAAACAGTAATAATACTTTTTATAAATACACACAAAATAATGAATTTTTATTATCCGGTTCATTAACATCCTCTACGCCTACAACGACTGTAATTAATATTACAGGTAACGGTGTCACTAAAGCGTATCCCCTTTCTGCCTCTACAGCAGTAACATCATCGCCACTTACACTATCTAATTTAAATGTTGTAGTTAACAATCAAACCTTGCGACCAATTTTTGATTATAGCTTGAGTGGTAATGGTATTGCATTTATTAACCCGCCACTTTCTGGTTACCTAGGTAGCATAACATATACACAAACTGTCGATACATTTACCAATTCTAAAGTTAATTTTATTTCCGAGTTTATAGGTGGTTCGTATATATCGAATGTATTATTTGCAAGAACTGGCAAAACTTACAAAACTCTATCGAGTACGGTTAGTGCGTTATCGACATCTCCTGCATATCAATTTCTTGTTTACGATACCTCTGGTAATCAATTATCAAGTACATATTATTTTACATCAACCGGTTCACCTATTCTTACAAATACCGATTATTTAAGAGAATATGTACAGGGTATATACCCCGCATCTAATTTAAACGTTAAGGCAATAACAACAAACATTTATAATAGCGCTGATGTTAATACAAATGAAATAATTTTTAATCTCTCAGCTCTTGATCCCGGTTATCATCATTTTGCTGTACGATTTGATAGCTATCACGGTTTTATGTCCTTGTTTATTGATAGTCAAATAGTGCAGACCGTTCAATTTACACCAAGAAAATATAAATTTAGTAATTTAATTTATAGACCGTTCTTAATTGGTTCGGCATGTTTTAATAACTCAACACCACTATTTAAATATCTTCAAAAAATATCATATCTCACCGAGAATATTAAGATTAAAAATTTCTATATCTACGATACCCCGCTTAATGATTTTGATATCATTATGCATGCTAGACAAAATGGTAATATTCAGGATATTCATTTTGATATTCCATGTGGTAGAAGAAATTACGTTGAAGAGATTGAACGTTACTTCAAGGCTACCCTGCCAGGGTCAAAGTCAACCCTCTTTAATGTCATACTTCGTAATACTGGTATAACTGATCCTACACTACAATCACAGATTGAAGCTAGATTAATTCCTACACTAGTAAACTCCTCACCAGCTTATTCAAAGCTAAATAAAATAAAGTGGGTCAACTAACACAATGAATATTAATAATATTATTACCCAACAAGGCATAATTTACGATCGATATCTCGGTTCACCGTTATCATTACCTTATCCTACTTTTGATTCCATTAAAATACAGCCAAATGAGCTAGTAACCAATTTTAATATTAATAATATTATTACAAAACTGTATGACAACTATCTTTACCTGTACAAATCAGCTCACGTTGCATCGAATATTATTCCTATTACTTCTTTCGGTGTGGCTGGTGTTTATAATGGTAAGTTTAATTGGTTTCATAACCTTAGCTCAACACAATTTAACGCTATTTCATCCTTAGGTCTCAATATTGACCGTAGTAATGTACTCTCTGTAAAATATAATAACGATCTTAATAATTATGTTCTTGCAACCACGACAGGTACTGACATTATTATCCTTAATAGTAATAATACCTTTACAAGTATAACAACAGCCCTTAGTACAAATGTAACGTTTCAAGGATCAAACATTGGCTGGCAAAAAATACAGGATATAACTTTTGGCGACGACAATACAATGTATGTTTTAGATCAAGGTGCTAACACTATTGTTCAATACGATGCATCCGGGTTCTTGACTAATGATAATCTACTACAAAATATTCTTGTTTATCAAAATAGTATAGGTGGACTCGGAACCTATGTAGATAATACTAAATTTAATTCTCCTCGTAGTATTGATTATTTAAATTCTGTACTTTATGTGTTAGATCGTAATAACGCATGTATTAAAACATATGATAAAAATTTAAATTGGTTATTAACATACAGACTCTTTAAAGATTTCCTCTCAGCAGGGCCAATCCATCTTAGTCATGATCAATACGGTAATAATTATGTTCTAAACAGCAACTGGACTGTTTATAAGTATAGTAATAATTTTAATACTAAAGAAATACTCGACTTTACACCGTTATCTTCAATAGGCGACGTGACCAGACGTATTACGTTTTCACAATCTGATCCTAATGTATTTTATTTTGTAACAAAAAATAATATCTATAAAAAGCTCGTTGATAACCCGTATGACACAGTAGGTAAGTACATATTAAACACTTTTAATCTCATTAATGAGCAATTTACGGCATTTACTACTGTATCATCCACAGTAAACGGTATAAATTATGATTATAATTTCACTCTAAGTAATTCAAACACTGCAGGTAAAATTTCACTCTTTCAAGATAACCTTAACGTCGCAAGCATCTTGACTAACGACGTATTTGACGTGTATCCATTAAGTGGTATAACAATTGATAAAGAGGAATATCTTCAAAACTGGGTTATCAATAAATCTATTTCTAAGCTTCTCATGAATCATATGAGATTAAGAGATAATATTACGAGTAAATTTTTATATACACAGGATTCAATTCCTGGTGATACTCTTCTTGCCGGTACACGCTATCTATTACCTACCGAGATAAGCGCTCTACAATTTACACAAGACGTTACTAATTTTATTGGTGCTAATGAGATATTTCAAAATAATATTATAAACCGTCCATTTGAAAATATCTTTAATATACAGACAAATCTATTGTCTGCTTTAGCTGCTGATATCCGTAATTATAATAGTGCACCTCAAATAGTGTATCTATCTTAATTGATTTTATAGCTTTACCACTAAATAATCATAATGGCTAATACGATCAACGTCACATCAGATACAGTAGTAAAACTCGTAATCCGCCGAGGTACGAATGCAGATAGGCAATCAGTTGTACTATCATCCGGTGAACTTGGATATGCTATCGATATTAAACGTGTTTTTGTTGGTGATGGTGTTACTCCTGGTGGTACTCTTATTGGTAATAAGAATTTTGGTATCGTTCAAGGTATTCAAGCTTATGCAGGTATAGCTCAACCTGGCGATATGATCTTTCAAAGTGTACAAAGCACTGGTGCACCTGATAATACATTATATACTTTTAATAATAATCAATGGCAATCTGTAGGACCTGCTTATAGTTTAACAAATGCTGTCGGGCCACTTACTAACGCGCAGGGTTATGTTAATTTTAATCCTACATATTTTTATCTCGATACAGCAAATTCAATTTTAAACGTCTATGGTGCTGTTAATTCATATACATTAAGTGCTAATACAGCTACAATTTATAATCAGCCTGTTTTTGGTACTGACGGTACAAATAAAACATATGTTGATAGTCAAATAGCGGCTGCTGAGGGTATTGATCAGGCCTATACAAGAACTTATGTCGGTAATAACTACGTACCTTTAAGTGGTAAAGCTACAATGTTTGGTACTTTAAGTAGTACAGTTAATATTAGTGTTAGCACGCTTCCAACGCTTAACGCTGACTTAACTAACAAACAATACGTTGATACCTCAATTGCTAATGCTATATCTACAGCTGAGTCCTTTGCTAATTTATTTTTACATTTATCTGGCGGTACTTTAACAAATTCTGTAACATCAACTGTAACAAGAAACGATTCTCCTGCTATAATTGTACGGCAATTAGGAAACGCTCCATCGTTCGTTGTTCAGGATACAAATCGTACAGTTTCACAATCCTTTTATGTAGATAACTACGGTAGTGTTGGTGTTGGGGTTATTCCACCTGCAGGCGGTACGACAGCCTTGACTGTTTTTGGTACAACAAGCGCTTCGAGTGTAGTAACAAATAATGTATGGCTAAATAGTACAAATTCTGGAATTATATCACCAGCAACTAATACAGTTGCTGTATATACTGCGGGTACTGAAGCACTTCGCGTAAATTCAAGTGGTAATGTCGGTATCGGTACAACATCACCTCAATACAAGCTTGATATCACAGGTAACTCGAATATTACCGGTAATCTCACGGTAACTGGTTCAATTAGTGCTACGGGTGATGTAATTGCTTATACAACTTCTGACGAAAGATTGAAGCTTAATGTCACACCTATTACGTCAGCTCTTGATAAGATTGATAACATTAATGGTGTAGCTTATGACTGGGATACTAATCTCCAAACCGTTCATAGTGGTCATGATATCGGTGTTTTAGCTCAAGAGATTGAATCAGTATTACCAGAAGCTGTAATCACACGTGCTGATGGTTATAAAGCGGTAAATTACGAAAAGATTATACCACTTCTTATTCAGGCTATTAAGGAACTAAAGGCTAATCAGCAGTCATAATTAGCTATAAATAATAGCGTATAGTATGTCGACTATTAATACGCAATCTTTACCGCTTTCACCGGCTTATATTTCCTTAAAAAATATTGCTGATGCTTTTTATCTTTATAATAACTATACTGATATTAATTTAGTTGATATTCATAATTATTATGGTGACAAAATAAAGTATTACTTTAGTACAGATCCAAATTATCAGTATCCATTACCTATAACTGGTAGTAAGATAAAAATATCTGATTTTTACGGTAGAGGTTACGGTATTGCTATTCCTTTGACTGTAACAGGAACAGTTAATAATTATAATATCTATAATAATGCAAATACATACGCACAGACCATGTGCGGTGTTAGTTTAACTAATACAAATATACCTTTTCATATACAATTAACAAATAATGGTACTATAACTTCGACAAGCTACACTACACCAGCGTTACAAACTGGTACCGGATACAATCAATATAGCACTATTAGTATAACAAATAATGGTACTATTGTTGGTGCAGCTGCAACAGGCGGTACTACCACAACAACAAAATTAAATGGCAACTTTACTGTACCTGATGGTGTAGGTACCATTAGTTACACCGTTCAGGGTGGTGGCGGTGGTGGTGGCGGTAGTACAGAGAAACTCAACGGCGGCGGAGGCGGCGGCGGTGGTGGAGGTGGTACTGCTAAAGGTAGTTTTAATGTTAAAATAGGTGATATTGTAAAGGGTACACCAGGTAGCGGTGGAACTGGCGGACAGGGTGCTAGTTTAGGTGACGATCGACCATATGGTGGTAGTGGTAGTAGTGGCGGTAGTTCATCAATTTCACTTAATGGAGTTGTAAAAGCTAGTACTGGTGGTGGTAATGGTGGTGGCGGTGGCGGACCAGGTGCTGGTGGATCCGGTGGTTCAGGTCCAGGTGGTAACGGCTCAAGTGGTGAGAGCGGTACTAACGACCGATCATCTGGATCAGGTGGTGCAGGTGGTGGTAATGGTGGTGCAGGGGGTAATTTTACTGATCGTGTATCCACACAAAACGGTAATAATGGCGGCGCCGGTAGTGTAACTATCTCATATAGTCTAGCGCTAAATGGTGGTATTGCAATTAATGCTACAGCTAATGTGACTGTAAATAATAGTAATGGTGTTATTAGTGGCGGTAGAGGAACTGGTATTAATAGTTTAGTGTACGGTACTGCAATTAATGGCATTAAGTATGTAACAAATTCCGGGAGTATTGGTGGTACCGTTAACGGTGCGTTAAAATAAGTTGCATTTCCTTTAAGAATCTCTATTATAGGGGAATGGGAATGTTTGATTATATAAACTGTGAACGAAAGCTTCCTCTTACTAAAGAGGCCAAGAAGGCTTTTAAAGACAAGGATTGGACTCAAGAGAGCTTTCAAACTAAGTCTTTGGATAATACAATGACTCAATATTGTATTACTAAGCGTGGTTTACTTACTGTTCTTAAGGTCGAAGGTGAGCATGTTCGTACTATGACTGAAGAAGAGGAGAAGAAGATCCGTAAACAAAAAAAATTTTGTTGGCCTTACAAATTTGTTGAAACTAGTCGTACATATGAAAAGTATGATTATACTGGAGACATTGAATTTTATTATTACAGTGAAGATGAAGAGGGTAATACTTGGGATCTTGTGTTTAAGGCAATTTTTGTAAACGGAAAATTAACTAATCTTGTTTTAGATAGTGCTAAAATTATTACAACAGCTGAAGAGAACGCAACTTATGAAAAAGCTTGGCAAGATAAAATGGAGGCTTATGAAAAACATCCATGGACAAAAATTAAGAAAGTATTGAATAAGATTACATTTGATTATTGGGCAACCTTTTGGAAAAACTTAGCAGGGATTCTTAATAAGTGGTCTCAATACCTTGGTAATGCTCAAATGTGGATTATCAGAAACATGTACTAATATGAAATACATTCCTGTTAATCTTGTTCTTTTTATTAGCTGTTTAGTATTCTGGTATGTTATAATTGCTGGAGTAAGATATTATTTTAGTTGACATCTCCTCCTAAAGCATTTATATTAAAAGTATGAACAAGATTTTAGTAATTGGAGATATTATTTTTATTAATTGTTTTTTTATATTCTAAAAATTCATTATATTATTTAAATATGACACAGAAAATTATAGTGGTTGGAGACGTGCATAATCATTGGGTACAAGCAGAGGCAATAGCTTCGAAGTACGATGACCATACAATTATTTTTGTAGGAGATTACTTTGATGACTTTGGTGATTCTGCTATTGATGCTGATCAAACAGCTAGGTGGTTGAAGGAGTCTCTTACTAAGCCCAATCGAATCCATTTGATGGGCAACCATGATATCAACTATAGTTACCTAAATTACTATAAGGATAGTAAGGGTAATCTTCAGAATCTTTATCATTGTTCTGGATACACTCTTCAAAAGGATGATGCTATTAATCGGATTATGACCAATAAGGATTGGGATAAGATTAAGATGTATCATTACGAGAATGATTGGTTCTTTACTCATGCTGGTATTTCTAGTCACTGGTTTGAGCACCCTGTTCTTGGTACAACTTCTGAGGTCATTATTAAGAAGATTGATGAGGCTATAGAGATGTACAAGAACAGAGAGTATACAGATATTCTTGGAGCTGCTGGAAGGTGTAGAGGTGGTACTCATAAGACTGGTGGTATCCTTTGGCATGATCATTACAGAGAGTCTAATACTATTCCTGGTATTAAACAGGTCTATGGTCATACTCCTAATAGTACAACAGTAGGTCCTCTTATTGATATTGATAAGACAGATGATAACTCAATTAATGTAAATGTTGATTGTGGTCTTCAAGAGGTCTTTAGAATCCATGAGGATGGTTCGGCAGGTCCTTTAAAAACGGATCTGCCGAACTTTTACTATGAAGCTAAAAAGAAAGACTTTGATGCCATGATGAAGACTATTGATTCTCAAGCTTGGAATGCTTAAAATAAGATATGACAACTGTAATTCATAATAAACAAGAGAGCATTTATAGTGTGTCAATTCCTTTTTATATGTGGGTTGATGAGAGAGTACCAGATTACTTTGAAGCTGCTATGGCTGAATATAGTTGGGTAATGGATGAATTTAATATTCATTTTTTTGGTCTTCCTAGTAATCACATACAAGCCCTTTCAAAACTATCATTAGAATATACGTTAGAACATAAAAAAGTATGAAGAAGATTATAACTCCAAAACAGCACGAAGAAGCAGCTTACTTTTCTGACTTTACTGGTCAACCTTTTGATCTGTTTGGTATACCAGTAACTCTTAAGCTCGAATTTAACTATGGATCAAAGTATGATCAGTCTGAGATTACTTTGCATCTATCTGATAAAGATGTTAGCCCAATTATTGACCTGATTAGTACCAAGCTCAATCCAGATTATAAGAAGGACCTAGAAGAGACATTAAAGGATAATGATGAAGAGTTAGATATGGCTATGGATTCAAGAGATCCAATTATGTGTGAGTATTATATTTCCTGTAATAGTCTAATTAAAAGGCTTATAGGTAAAATGGACTCAACTGATTTTATTTCTGAAGATAGAGATAGAGGATGAAATGGCTCAGGAGATTCTTGTTTTTAACTGAAGGAAAGTCTTGGAGAAAAAGATTCTACATTCTCAGCATTGCTTATTTGCCTTATTTTCTATTTCGTATAATATGGAGAGGGTATGAACAATAAAGTAATCACTGTTGACTTTGATGATTAAACTCTAAAAAGTTAACTGATATGCATAAATATATACATGAGATGTATATATGCAATTGTTAATACTATAACAGGTAATCAGTATATTGGATCATCTAAAAATTCTTACGTAAGAAAAAAAGCTCATTTTAATCTTTTAAGAAGAGGTGCACATCATTCTATTGTACTACAAAGAGCTTTCGATAAGTACGGAGAAGATAAGTTTAAGTTTGTAGTAGTTGAAAAGGTAGATGAAAACACTGACTTAATTGAAAGAGAGCAGTGG
>Ga0007854_10001745_pt1 | contig 13756 bp, 12 predicted proteins | sample CryBogCBH12Aug08_FD_60382 | JGI IMG/M metagenome (GOLD analysis project Ga0007854, IMG submission 60382) | Freshwater microbial communities from Crystal Bog, Wisconsin, USA - CBH12Aug08 | ecosystem: Environmental > Aquatic > Freshwater > Lake | place: Crystal Bog, Wisconsin, USA | collected...
GGCGGCGCGGGCGGCCAGGCGCAGGAGTTCGGCGCGGGTGGAATAGGGCGCGTGCGGCGAGAGCAGCGCGCGGTTACGCGGATGCCGCAGCTCCGCCACCTGGGCCACCGCTTCGGCCAGAATGTCCCGGGGGGCGCGGCGGGCGCGCAGACCGGTCAGTTCCAGAAACGAATACACGCGCAGCGGCGTGGTGTCCCAGACTTCGGGCAGCAGTTCGGGAATGACTTCGATGTCGCCCACCGTGGTGGTGCCGGTGCGGAGCAGTTGATGCGCGCCGCGCACCCAGGAGCGGGCGTAGTCGGAGTAGCTCCAGGCGGCCTTGGCGGCAATCATGGCGGCAATCCAGTCCGTGAACGTCTTGGGCGGGGACAACTGCCCGGCCATGTCGGTGTAGTCCAGGTGGCAGTGGGCGTTCACCAAACCGGGCAGCAGCAGCACCTCGCCGAGGTTCCGCACCCGGCTGGTCAAATGCGGGCGGAGGTCGCGCCAGGGGCCGACGGCGCGGATTTGGTTCCCGGCAATGAAAACCGCGCCGTCCTGAATGGGCGGCGCGGAGATGGGGAGAACGGTTCTGGCCCGCAGAATCATGTCTCGTCGGCTTCCTGGCGGGAGCGCTTGGTGCGGGCACCGAGGGTGTGTTTGCGGGCCTTGGTCTTGTTGTGGCGTTTGCGGAGCTGCTGCTGGATTTTCCGGATTACGTTGTCCATGGCCGCGTAGAGGTCGCTGGCGCGGGCCTCGGCAAACAAATCCGGGCCGCGCACCCCCAGGCGGAGGGAGCAGCCGAACTTGGGCGTGGCAACACTGGGATGATCCTGTTCCAAGGTCACGCGGGCGTCAATCGCCCAGCGATCCAGATGCTCCAGCTTGTCAATCTGGTCCAGCAGATGGTCTTCAATGGCCTTGGTGAGCGTCACATTGTGGGTGGAGAGAATCAGTTTCATAACGGCAAGATGCAACCGCCCCGGCCTGAAATCCAGCAATAATTACGGCGGATGTTTTTTCGCAAGCGGGTTTCATGCCATTTTGCTTGTGATTTGCGAGGGGTCAATTATGTTCCTGCCTGATGGGACCTGGAATGCAACTTTCGCAACGGCTGGCGCAAACCCTGGTGCTGTCCCCGCAGCTCCAGCAGTCGCTCGCCTTGCTGCAAGCCCCCGCGCTGGAACTCAAAGCCCTGGTGGAGCAGGAACTCCAGCAAAACCCCGTCCTGGAGGAAGTCCCCGAAGCCGAGCAGCGCGAACGCGAACAGGAAGGCGGTGACGCCGAGGGGCCGGACGCCCCCGCCACCACCGACCCCGCCGAGCCGCCCGATGACGTGAAGTTCGACGCGGACGGGGAAAAGGACGGGGACGCACCCGAGCCGGCGGACGATTTTCAAGCCGAGTTTGAAAAATTGGTGCAGGCCGACCAAGACTGGCGGGATCATTTTTCGCAGGCCAACCAGGCCAGCCACAGCTCCGCCGAGGACGAGGAGCGCCGGCAATTCATGATTGAGTCCATCACCGCCGGGACGTCGCTGGCGGAACATTTGCTCGACCAGTTGCGGGACGCCGAGGTGACGCCGGCGCAGCGCGAAATCGCCGCCCTGATTATTGGCAACGTGGATGACCACGGCTACCTCGGCGCGACCGTGGAGGAAATGGCCGCCGTCTGCCGCGGCCGCGCCTGCCTCCAGGAACGCTGGAATTTTTTGCAGGGCGCCCCGCCCGCCGCCACCACGTTGCCGCTGGCGCAGGTGCAAGCCGCGCTGAAGGTGGTGCAGACGTTTGACCCGCCCGGCATTGCGGCCCGGGATTTGCGGGAGTGCCTGCTGCTGCAGTTGGAGCGGGACGACCGGGCGGATTCGCTGGAATACCGGATGGTGCGCGACCACATGGAGGCGCTTGGCCGGCGGCGCATCCCGGAAATCGCCCGGGGCACGGGCCAGCCGGTGGAGGAAGTGCAGGCGGCGCTGCTGCGGGTGGGCCGGCTGGATCCCCACCCGGGCCACAGCTTCCTGCCGGAACCGGAGCAATACGTCGCGCCGGAAGTGTTCGTGCAGCGCTCCGGCGAGGGCTTCACCGTCACCACCAACGAGGAGCAGGTGCCGCATTTGCGTATCAGCAACGTTTACAAGGATCTGATGGCCCAGGGCGGCAACTCGGCGGAGGTGAAATCCTACATCCGGGAAAAAATCCGCGCCGGAAAATATCTCATCAAGAGCCTGCACCTGCGCCAGCAGACCATCCTGAACATCGCGCGCGAAATCGTCAAACGGCAGCACGAGTTCATGGAACACGGCGTGGCCCACCTGCGGCCCATGACCATGGTGCAGGTGGCCAGTGAAGTGGGGGTGCATGAAACCACCGTCAGCCGGGCGGTCTCCGGCAAGTATATGGAGACGCCGCATGGGGTCTTTGAAATGAAGTTCTTTTTCACCGGCGGACTGGCCACCGCCTCCGGCGCGGAAGTCTCGAACACCAGCGTCAAGGACATGATTGCGGAAATCTTCCGGGGCGAAAACCCCGCCCACCCCATGTCCGACCAGGAAGTGCTGAAAATTTTGCAGGCCCGGGGCATCACCATCGCCCGCCGCACCATTGCCAAATACCGGGATGAACTGGGGATTCTGCCCTCCAGCCAGCGCCGGGTTTATTAGCGGGCCATCGCGCCATTTACACTTTCTTGCCGGACAATAATCGAAATAAATCAACCCGAAAGACTTAAAACGCTCGCATTCAACGACTTTTTCTTGCAATTTATTGTCAATAATAATTTGACGCAATGCCCGCCCTGTGTTATTCTGTTCTTGGTTTTGAATTAACGGGCTTAATCAGCGGGGCAAATTTTACACGAAACATTGGACTGAAATCAGGAAAATATGAACAACAAATATCTTAAGGCCGTTTTGGCTGCGACCGGTTTTGCCGGTTTGGTTTTGGGCGCGCAAGCCCAGAACTTCAACACCGTGATGACGATTGCGGAGGCACCGACGCAAACGAATTCAACCTTGGCGGACACGATCGTCGAGGATTTCAACAGTCTGTCGGTTGGGGATCACACGAATTTTGTGTCGCCCATCGGCACCTACGACAAGATTTCCATTCTGGCCGCCAACGTCTATGGCGGCGCGGCTGGCCCGGGCTATCCGACCGGCTCCCCCTACGCGGTGGCCTCGACCAGTGGTGCTTTGGGCGGCATTGCGTCCTACACCCTGACGTTCAACAACCCGGTGGCCTACTTTGGCCTCTGGTGGTCGGCGGGCGATCCGGCCAACACCCTGACGTTTTATGATGGTTCCACGCAAGTCGCCTACTTTACCACTGGCAACTTGTTTGACAGGCTGAACAACAAGTCCTATAAAGGCAACCCGACTCCCGGCCCGAATCATGGCAAAGACGGCAATGAAGGTTTTGCCTTCCTCAACTTCTACGCCTTGGATTCCACGCTGTTTACTTCGGTGGTTTTCGGCAACACCGGCAGCAGCGGTTTCGAGAACGACAACAATACCATCCGCACGGTTGCCTATGGTTATGACACGAATGACGTGGGCACCACGCTCCCCGGTGTGCCGATTGAAGAAGTCCTGAATGTTGGCGGTGTCCAGACCATCCTGACCGATACTAACCAGATTTCTCAGCACGCCCCGGTTGATTTGGGCACCGAACTCGTTCCCGAACCCGGAATGAATGCGCTGTTCGCCTTGACCGGCATGATTGGTCTGGCCTGCGTCGCCCGCCGCCGCAGTGCGAAGGCCTGATTCCCGTCTCTTTCAATCAAGTGCGGACAAGCAATTGTCCGCACTTTTTTTATTTATTGGAGGCGCGCAGATTGCGCCGCCTGCCGTGGAGCCGGGGCTTCCAGCCCGGCGGCAACGGCCCCGCCAGCACCAGGGGTGGGTTATTCGCCAAGTGTTCGGCGGGTTTAACGGTTCAACCCGGGCAGAAATCTCTGCAAAAGTCGCTTTTCTTGTAGCGGCGGTCTGTGACCGCCGTAGCTTTTGTTGTAGCGGCGGTCTGTGACCGCCGTAATTTCTTTGGTATTCCACACCCCAACGGCGGTCACAGACCGCCGCTACAGGCTTTTGCAGAGATTTCGGGCAGCAAAGTGCCGCCTCACGGTCAGCGCAGCGCAACGCCGCCTTGCACCCGCAAACCGGTGCTTGCAATCGGCGACGGGGGCGTCGCCTGCACCCTTTCTGCGACGAGGGCGTCGCAGCCACTCCCGGCCACTCCCAGCCATCTGGTCACGCCCGATGTCCGCAGGCTGTCAGTAAAAAAGTTTCTTCACCGGGCCGCTTCCCCTATCCTGCATCCATGTGGATTATCTGGCCTTTGATTCTGGCGGGCGCGCTCGCCGGCCTCCATGTTTGGTGGCGGCGGCGCTTTGAGGATCAGCGCCGACGGCTGGCGGCGGACATGGAAAGTTTCCAGCGCAAGCAGCAACAGGTGACCCTGGACGCCAAGGTGCAGCAGCAGGTGCTCTTCAACTCCATGCTCGAGGGGTTGCTGCTGCTGGATCGGAACCGCAAAATCCACCTGGCCAACCGGGCCTTCAAGCATCTCTTCGGCGTGAAGACGGAATTGCGCGGCAAGACCGTGGTCGAGGCGCTGCGCATCCACGAACTGGACGACCTTGTCCAACGGGCGGAACGGGAACAACAGGTGCTGGACTACGAATTGCGGCTGCCGGAATTGAGCGGGCGCTGGCTCCAAGTGAACGCCGCCGCCATCACCAACTCTGCCGGCGAGCGCGAAGGCACCATCCTGGTGTTCCACGACCTGACCCGCCTCAAGCAACTGGAGCGCACCCGCGAGGAGTTCGTGGCCAATGTGAGCCATGAGTTGCGCACCCCGCTATCCCTCATCAAGGGCTACGTGGAGACGCTGCTCGAGGGCGCGGTGCGCAACCCCGAGGTGGCCGAACGCTTTCTCAAAATCATCGAGCGCAACAGCCAGCGCCTGGATTTGCTCATCCAGGATCTGCTCATCATCTCCGCGCTGGAATCCGGGCGCGTGAAACTGGATATCCAGCCCATCGGCCTAGCCGGGGTGGTGGAAAAAGTGTTTGCCGACCTCGGTGCCCGCGCCCAAAACCGGAATGTGGCCCTGGCCGCCAGCCTGAACGGCATCACCGCCCAGGCCGACCCGCACCGGGTGGAACAGGTGGTGGCCAATCTGGTGGACAACGCCATCAAATACGGCCGCGTGAACGGCCACGTGGAAATCAGCGCCCGCCGGCTCCCCGGCGGCAAGGTCGAGGTGCAGGTGCGCGACGACGGCCCCGGCATTCCGTCCGACGCCCTGCCCCGCGTGTTTGAGCGGTTCTACCGGGTGGATAAGGCGCGCTCCCGGGATCAGGGCGGCACCGGCTTGGGACTGGCCATCGTGAAGCACATCGTGCAGGCCCATGGCGGCGAAGTCTGGGTGAAAAGCGAGCTGGGCCGCGGCTCCGTGTTTTTCTTCACCCTGCCCGACAAACCGCCGTCCGAAGCCCCGGAAAACAGTGAAGACACCCGTCACCTCGCGCTCGCGCCATCCCCATCGCAGACAGAGTAGCTGCGACGCCTCGTCGCAGACAGGGTGAAGGCGACGCCCCCGTCGCCAGCCCTGCTTCCGCCCCAAGCCGATCCATCGCTCAACGCTTGGTTTTGGCCCGGAGCCGGGCTATGCTCGCCCGCCAGAGGGAACCATGACCGAAACACTGGATTGCGACCTGAAGAAACTCCAAGCCCTGGCCTTTGACCGGATGGATTGCTGCGCCGACATCGTCCGGCGCTACCATGCCGTGCGACCGCAGTTGGCCCCGGACGACGCCCCGGCCTTGCGCGCCCTTTACCGGTGGCTGCTGGTTCCCATCGGCCTCTGGCCGTTCAACGTGCAGGATGTGCTGGCCGACGCCCTGGCTCGGGCCGAACAAGGTCGGCCCCTGCCGCGCCGACACCGGCTGATTGCCGAACTGCTGCCCGAACCGCCCGGCGACACCGTCTGCGCGGCCGTGACCGACCACGAGCATCAGGTCTGGCGCGGCAGTTACGAAAAACTGGTCAACACGCAGGCGAAATACGACCAGAACGAACTGGCCGTCAAAGCCGATCCCGAACTGCGCCGCCAATGGGCGCGGCTCAAGGCGGCCTTCCCCATCCAGGACTACTGCGACCGCAAGGGCGTCATCCGCCGCCGCATGGCCGTGGAACGCAATCTGCACGAGTCCTTCTCCGTCAACTTGCGAAAGCGGGGCGAGGCGTTTCAAGCCGCCTTCGACGCCTTTTGCCTGCGCTGGAATCTCTACGGCATGTTGCGGGACGAACCGCTGCCGCTCAAACTCGCCGTCAACCTGACGCCCTACGGAACGATGATTCACATTCCCGCCTACTGGTCGTTTGACCCCAAGCGGGACATCCGCTGGGAAGCCATCGCGGCCTTGCATCGCGTGCGCGTGCCGGGGCGGCAGGGGGTGGCCATCGCGGAAAACCAGGCCCAACGGAGGCGGGACGCCGCCAAGCTTCGGCAATTGGATCAGGAGGTTCTCCGGCTCGGTTTGAAGGGAGATAAAAAGCACGAATACCTGTGCGCCGGGCTGGGCTGGGTCAGCGGGACGAGCGCCAAGCGCATCCACCGGTTGCGGAACGGATTCAAGCCGAAAAGCGGGGCATGAAACCCGCCGGGTCTGGAGCGCAGAGCATCTGCTCTGCGTGTTCCGGTTTGGCAACCCGGTCATTCGCGGGCTGACCAACCGCATGTGTCCGTTGGCGTCAGGGAAACTCGCGGAGCAATGCTCCGCGCTCCGGACGGAGATCCGGGGAACGTGCCCGCCCCGGGTGCCATTTTCCGTTCTTCGTTTTCCCAGAACAGGGACACGGTTTGGGGACATTCGCTTCCTTTGAAAAAGAATGGCTCCCGCCGCATAGTCAGAGCGTGGCTCAACCTGACACTTTGACCGCCGGCTGTTTGCCCGGCCTGCCGTCCGCCCTTAAACCCGGCGACCGGGTGGTTTGCCTCGCCGATGACCCCGCGCTGGCGGGCAAAATCCGCACCGTCTCCGGCGTCAGCGGGTGCGGAAAAACCGTCTGGGTTTATGACCCCGCTGAAACAACCGGCGCGGAACAGCCTATGCCAGCCTGCCTGGTCTGCCCAGTGGAACAATTCCGGGCGAAATTCCCCCGCAGCCTCCGGGCGATGCTAGAACGACGCTCCACCGACCCGCACCCATCCGCCAAAATGGATTTTCGACCAAAGCCGAATCAATACCCGCAGATCAAAGGCATGATGGGAGTCAAGCCGGTGACAAGCCACTGCCTCACCACGGTGGAACACATGTTTATCCGCCAGGAGTTCATTGACGAAGTGGTGTTCCCGTCCCCGGAACCTCCCGATTTGAGTCTGGCCCGCGAGAAATTGATGTTGGACTTTGAAACCCGCCGGATAAGAACCGAATTGTTGAATTTGATGAGCTGCCCGCGTCGGCTCTTCGCTCAAGCCGTCCAAGCGCGCCTCTTCTGGCAACTGCTGCGCCGGAAGCACCGGCTGGTCATTTTTCATCGCGATTTCAGTCCGGCGGCGGGCACCTTGTTCAAACTCGGCCAACAGGGCCGACAGAACCTGCTGGCCCGAATCATTGCCGGATCCATGCCGGAATCGGATTTCGCCCCAATCATGGCGGCCGCCGGCCGGCTGTCCGCCGCCAGCCATGTCGTTTCCCTGTGTGACGCCTTGGAACCAGACACGTTTTTGCCCCGGCTCCGGCTGATTCACCGTCATTTTGATTACGCCCTGTGCGATTGGAATCTGACCGCGCAGGAAAAGGCCGGTGCCTGCCGCATCAGCCGACATTCCCAGATTCAGCTTCTTTGCCCGGACTATTGAAAACAAATGAATCCACCCGCCCATTGGAGTCTCGGCCAGAAGGTGCTTTGCATCAACGACACCTTCCCGCCTGCCGTTCTTGACTGGTGCGACTCCCTGCCCAGAGCCGGTGGGGTCTATACCATCCGCGCCATGCAAATCAGCGGCGACCGGATTTCCGGGCAAGCCCACCTTGGATTTCTGCTCGCAGAAATTATCAATCCGCTGTCATCCTTGGGAAAGGAAGCCGGCTTTGTGGCGGAACGATTCACCCCCTGGCAGGAAAAATGTCCGGAATCCCGCCGGCAACTTGAGGTTGAAATTCTTCATTATGAAAATACGGGTGTATAGTGATCTTCATCTCGAACGTGGCTCGTTTAAGCCAACCATAAAAAACACCGATGTCTTGGTGCTCGCAGGTGACATCCATCAAGGAACTGCGGGGGTGAAGTGGGCTAAACAATCATGCAGTGGTTGCCCGGTCATTTATGTGGCTGGAAACCATGAGTATTATCAGCACGTCTGCCCGGATTTGATTAATGACCTCAAGCGCGAGGCCAGCGGGAGCAACGTGCATGTGCTCGAAAACGATGCCTTCCAGATGGATGACTTTGTATTTCTAGGCTGCACACTCTGGACCGACTTTCGCCTGGGGCCGGATTATCTCAGGTCAATGTTGCATGCGGAAAGTGAAATGTCTGATTTCCGGCTGATCCGAAAGGGAAAAGGCCAAGGCATCTTTTCCACCATTGACTCGGTCAAAATCCACGCCGCGTCCGTCCGGTGGCTGACGCGGGAGTTGGCGCAGCACGACCCGGCGCGGACGATTGTCGTCACCCACCATGCGCCCAGTGCCCGGTCCATTGCGCCCTGGCAAACCGGAAATGGCTTGAGTGCGCGTTTGCTTCGGACATGGAAAAGCTGGTTCAAGCCAGCCAGATTCCGCTCTGGATTCATGGTCACACGCATTTCAATGTGGACTATCAAATCGGCCGGACACGGATTGTCAGCAATCAGCGCGGATACCCCACCGAGCGGATGATTTGCTTTCAACCCGGATACTTGATTGAAACCCCATGAAAAAGGACACAGTTTGGGGACAATCGGTTCCTTTGAAAATACATTCAATTGGCGGCATGCTTGGCCAATGAAAATGAAAGCATTCAATTTACCCGAAACTGCCCGTGACGAATTAATCCCGCAAGTGCTGTCTGATCCAATGGTAAGCGTGATTTGCAACGTGTCCAACAATCAAACCTTCAGTGGATGTAATAATGATCCCAATACGCCCGTGCTGGCCTCATTTGGAGCTGGCCGATTGCACGCCTGCCAGCGCCAAGGTTCGTATGATTTGGACAAAATGGCTGGCGACAACATCGGCGCATTGCATCGGTCTGTCCGCATGTTGCCATTGGAAACAGGCAAGATAACCGCCAAGTGGGATGACCTGACCTTTCAATTGGGCCCCCGATTATTCGTCTATGCCGATGAGACCCGGATATTATGTTTTGCGGATACGGCGGATGCGGCGGAGCGACTGTGTATTGATTTTGGCAAGAAATACACCAAGCCTCCGGCGGAAGACCGTGTCGGCAGCTTTTATCTGATTGAAGGCGGCACGCGCGGATTCCAAACCAAACTGGTGCAGATGTCCACGGAAACGGTTCTGACACAGAATGCCTTCAAATTGCATTATGGAGACAAAGGCTGGGACTGGCACAGGCGGTTTGCCGAAAAACTGACCCAAAAGCAGAACGGACTTTCAATTTTTGAAGGGCAGCCAGGCACCGGCAAGACTTATTATCTGCGGCATCTGATGGGGGAGCTCGGGCAAACGCATCGCTTCTATTATCTGCCGACTACAGGCATGGGCATGCTAACGAATCCGGGTTTCATCGAGTTTTGGACGGAACAGCGGCTCTTCCATTCGGACAAAATCTTTGTGGTGATTTTGGAAGATTCCGAAAGCGCGCTAATGACACGCGGTCTGGACAATCGTGAACAAGTGAGCGCCATCCTCAATCTGGCGGACGGAATGCTGGCCGATTTTCTGCGGCTGCACATCATTTGCACCATCAACTGCCCGTCTTCGGAGATTGATCCCGCTCTGCTCCGTCCGGGTCGTTTGCTCTGCCGCCAGGTTTTTGGCCTTTTGAATTATGATGAGGCCGCGCGGTTGGCCGAAAGATTGGGCAAAACCTTGCCCCATCGACAAGACTATTCCCTTGCCGAGGTGTTTGCGGGGGAAGAAACTCAGGCGGCAAAGACGGGACGGCTGGGGTTTGCCACTTAGTCTGAAAAACTTGTAGCGGCGGTCTATGACCGCCGATGAGACGCGGAAGGCGCAATAAAACACGGCGGTCATAGACCGCCGCTACAGTAACAACGACCTTTTTTGAGGACTTAAAATGACCATCGTTAGTCTGGATTTTGAAACGGCCAATCCGTCGCGCGTGAGCATCTGCGCGGCGGGGCTGGCGGTCTTTGTGGATGGCCAACTGACGGAGTCGCCGTATTGGCTGGTCAAACCGCCCAAAGGTCACGGCTGGTTTCACGAAGTCTTCATTGATTGCCATGGCCTGACGCATCTGGATGTGGTGGACGCCCCGGAATTTCCCGCCATTGCGCCGGAACTGCTGGGTTGTCTGGCTCGCGCCGACTTGGTGATTGCGCACAAGGCAGATTTCGACATGGGTTGCCTGCGCTAAACGCTGGAGCACTTCGGGCTGGCGTGCCCAGATTTTGAATACGTCTGTACCCTTCAACTAGCACGCCGCGTCTGGCCCCAACTGCCTAATCGCAGACTGGACACCCTCGCCGCCCACATTGGCCACGATTTCACCCACCACCACGCTAAATTCGACGCCGAAGCCGCCGGGCGCGTACTGCTGGCGATGATGGCACAGGTGAACGCGAGCACACCAGGCAGATTGTTGCAAATAATTGGCTTGGAACCGCAGAGAATTTGACAATTAATGGAGTGACAAACAATCAAATGCGTCTTACGCTTCGCAATTATGAACTTTTGGCACATTCAACTTCACCCTAACGACAAACAGAATTGGCCACCAGAGAAGATTAAAGAGATTCTTAAGGAAACATTATGCATTGGCATTGGTGACGATTTGGAAGAGGGAACGATCATTGACCAGTTTACTCATGTTTTGGAAAATGGCGATGTCGTAGCCGTTAAAAATGGCGAAACGCCGATTGCCCTTGTTGAGGTTGTAGGTGATATTGAACATTCACCTAACCCAAATAGCAGATTAGATTGGTTTCCACTCCGCAGAAAGATAAGAATTCTGGATATATGTAAAGATGCTCCCGGATTTTATATTCCCCAGCCGCGCGGACGATTTTCTAGATGCGCCGATCTCAATAAAGATACATCTAAAGTGATAATTGACTGGTTTAATCGCATCAATCAAGCCAAAACCTTGAACGACATAATAGAGCTTATTTTATCGAACCAACAAATTATTCTAACCGGAGCACCAGGCACTGGGAAGACTTACCTTGCGCGGCAGGTAGCAGCCAGAATAATCGGTTTGGAAAAAGTGGACAATTTGGAAAACGCACCAGAAAGATTCAACTTTGTCCAGTTTCACCCTGCCTATGACTACACAGATTTTGTTGAGGGATTGAAGCCAGTAAAGCATGCCAACAGTTCCGGCAACATGATCGGTTTTGAGAGGCGTGACGGCGTGTTTATGAAGTTTTGCAATGATGCATCTAAATTAGGTGAGAAGATTCCATGTGTGTTTGTTATTGATGAGATTAACCGGGCAGATTTGTCACGAGTTTTTGGCGAACTTTTTTTTGCATTGGAGCCTGATTATCGGGGAGTAACATTTAAAACGCAATACGAATCACTCCGTGAGGCCGGTGAATGCGGCCGATTCTCTGTTCCTAAAAACGTTTTTATCATCGGCACCATGAACGATATTGACCGTAGCGTGGAGAGCATAGATTTCGCCTTGCGCCGTCGGTTTGCTTGGTATGAGGTCAAAGCTGACGAAGCCCGATTTGATGCCGTAATCCAATCCGATTTGGATGAAGCAATTAAAGTCGAAGCTAGGGCTCGGTACATCAGGCTGAATAAAAAAATTGAGGCAACTGAAGGTTTGGGGCATTCATATCAAATCGGCCCTGCCTACTACCGGAAATTACAAAAACATCTAGAGCAAAAGAAGTATGCCGCTGACAATGCGGAGCTTTGGAACATTTTCTGGCAGTGCCATCTTGAATTGCTCCTTCGCGAGTATCTGCGCGGTCGGCCCGATGGAGAAGAACAACTTGCAATGTTCCGCACAGCTTACAATCATCTGGATGACCTAAATCAAAATGTGAGCTGATATAGCTGTGACCGAGCTTGGATATGAATAATGCACAAATGAATAAAGCGACTGTGCTGCGGTTGATAGATAATCGTTTTCATCCCCCTAAAGCTAAAACCCAAGAAGACCAAGAAAGGGTCATTTCTTCAGAGATTGAGCAGTTGCTTAAGCCTTATGCCGGCAAATCGTTAAATCAATGGTCTTCTGAACTCGGTGTAATAGTTTTCCCGGACAGTTCAGGCGGAAAGGTGGAAATGGGTAGTGAATCGGACGAGTCGGTTTTTTTCCACCTTGAATCTGACCAAGAGAGAGCTTGGATCAACACCGGCAACTGCATGGGTGTGGTTAAAATCCGGGGAAAGAATAGTGCTGACGGATACATTCAAATCGAAATCAGCTCGCGATTTGACCAAGGCAACAAAATGTTTTTTTTGAACTATCTGCTCAACAAAGTATTTAATGGTTCAATGGCTGAACCGGTCTCATTGGGCAGTGATTCATTCTGGGACATGTTACTGGCATTCGTTTTTCGCCGCCGATTGCTCGAAGCGAATGCCGTTGGACTGTTCAAGCAATATCAGACATTGGAGCACAACGACGCCCGCATCCGGGGCAGGATTGACGTGAATGAGCATTTGCGCCGAAACATTCCATTCTGCGGAAAAATCGCGTACTCCACTCGCGAAATCACCTTCGACAATCCGACAAACCATTTGATCCGCCATGCTTTGGCCAAAGCGAACCGCGAATGGCCCTTAATATTGTCGGGGTACGGATTGACAAATTTGCGACATGATCTGGAGCAAAATACGCCATCGTGGCAACCCGGCGATGTGGTGAATTGTATTCGCCGCAAAGAAAATCGCGCCCCAATCAAACATCCATTTTTTCATGTCGCATACGAACCGTTACGGCAGGTGTCGTTGGCCATTTTGCGGGATGAGGGGGCCAGCCTGTATCAGCAAAATCAGGAAGCAGAAGGAGTGATTTTTGACGGTGCGTCGTTGTGGGAGGAATATTTGTGGACCATACTTCGACCGCATGGATTTGAGCATACAGAGAATACGAAAAAGAAAGGAGCTTGGAAACCGTTGGAAGGAGTTTCATTCTACCCGGATTTCTTCCACCGCAAGACTCGCACCATTCTAGACGCCAAGTATAAATCTGATGGGAACCGACAGGGTGACGCCCAGCAGGTTTTGGGATATATGTTCCAACTCAATGCAGTTCATGGTGGCTTGATTAAGCCAGATGGTATTTATGAACAACCTGAATTAATTCAAAGGGTTGATAGTAATGCCGAACCGACGAAATGGCATGATTTCGCTTTGACTCCATCCAGGAAAGCAACCGCCACCGAATTTTGCAACGAAATGCGACGAAAGGAAAATGATCTCATCGACCTTTTAAGATCTCAATCAATTGTATGAAGACAACAAGCAAACCAGCAATCATAATGTGAACTGCTATTGTAAATACTGCGGAACCAAAGCCGCTAGCATCAGCAGCCTGACGGCTTCAATGTGTTCACGGCACCGGGATGGCACCAACCGGGGCAGACATGCTCTGTATGAAGGTGCCGAGACGGCAAAATAC
>Ga0007854_10001746_pt1 | contig 13754 bp, 10 predicted proteins | sample CryBogCBH12Aug08_FD_60382 | JGI IMG/M metagenome (GOLD analysis project Ga0007854, IMG submission 60382) | Freshwater microbial communities from Crystal Bog, Wisconsin, USA - CBH12Aug08 | ecosystem: Environmental > Aquatic > Freshwater > Lake | place: Crystal Bog, Wisconsin, USA | collected...
GGATCACAAATTGATCTGCGCAGCCTGAAAGGAACTCTTTTTGGTCAAACTGTGGCTTATAAAGCCAAATAATTACTGAACGTGGACGAGTGAATATGAGGAAATTGACGGTTGAAAATGGTTTGGCGAGAAACAACGGTGGCGCTTAATGCAATTATATCATCATTAAATGACAATTGACACGCAAAATAATGACGGATTGCCTATAGTAAATCACAGTGGTGATTGTTGGCTCACGCACCCCGTGGTTTGGCATAAGCCGATCGGGGCACATGAATCACAAGGCAATATGGCGAAAATTCTAATTATTGACGACGATTGGCAAATCCACCAGTTGGTTGGGGGATTTCTGCGTCGGCATGGGCATGAAGTCAATGCCGCATCCAATGGTGGCCAGGGATTGATTATGGCCGCTGCGTTCACGCCGGATTTAATCCTATGTGATCTGGATATGCCGGGCGTGAATGGTCAGAGTCTCGTGTCCGCGTTGCGGCAAGATGAAAAGCTGGGGGAAATTCCTGTTGTTTTTTTGAGCGGCTGCACCGAGCGCAAAGAAATCCGAAAAAGCATGAATCTGGGCGGCGACGATTATATTACCAAACCCGCTGAACTGCCGGAGATTCTCGAAACCATTAATGCGCGGTTGACTCGCTTAAGCCTGCAGCGGCAACGTAAAGATAACCACATAAATCAGGCGGCCAATTTTATTGCTGGCATCATCAATAATCTTGGTCATTCAGGTTCGGCGGACATCAAGTGGTGGAGCGAGGCCGGCGAAAGCAGTTTGGAACCGCCCAACCCAATCATTCAGCGCGTTCGCCAAATCCTTATTAAAAAAATGCCCGCAAACAAAGGCGAGGTAAACCCGCAGGTTGGCAAATCCGCACTGCTAGTAAAGGATGATAATCGCCGGCAATATTTGCACCTATCTGAGGTTAAGGCATTTATGGCTAATGGGGAATACTCTACGGTGTGCTGGGGCAATGATCGGCACATGCTGTTTCGTAAAGCCCTAAAGCAATGGTCGCAGGAACTCCCAACTGAACAATTTGTTCGGGTGCACCGTTCCGCTATCATCAACTTGGCATTTTTGGATTTTGTGGAGAGAGACGCGGAGGGCAAGCAGCATGTCCACCTTAAAGAATTTAAGGAAGTTATACCCGTTAGCCAGCGAGCAAAATCGCTCTTCAACCGGACTCTGAAAAAATTCCGCCCGCAGAAAGGATAAGCGTTTGAATACAAAAACTCTTGTTCCTAATGATGTCAATATTTTGGCGGTGGATGACACCCCGGCCAATCTTCAATTGCTCGCCAGCCTGCTGGGCAAATACGGCTTTCTCATCCGGACGGCTATTAGCGGCACTCTGGCCTTACAAGCCGCGCGGTTGCTGCCCCCGGATCTGATTCTGCTCGACGCCCGCATGCCAAAGATGGATGGCTACGAGGTCTGCAAGCAGTTGAAAGCTGACGAGAGGCTCAAGGACATTCCAGTTATTTTTGTCAGCGCGCACGGCGATATTGACGACAAAGTGAAAGCTTTTCAATCCGGCGGCGTGGATTACATCACGAAGCCATACCAGGCAGAAGAAGTGCAGTCCCGCATTCTTACACACTTGGAAATGCGTCGGCTACAACTGGAAGCCAAGAAAAAAAACGACTCCTTGGAAAGATTGGTCCAGCTGCGCACCCGCCAGTTGGCGGAAACCAATGAAAAACTCACCTTGTTAGACAATGCGAAGAGCCAGTTTCTGGCCGTCATCTCCCACGAATTGCGCACACCGCTGAACGGACTGCTCGGCGCCGGCGAACTCGCCTTTGCACATTTTCCGAATTATCCAAGGCTGGCAGAATATAAACAGCTGTTTGACGATTCCCGCCAACGCATTCTCTTGTTTGTTGAGGATGCCCTGCTGCTCTCCAATATGCAGATTAAAGGCGGCCAGTTTGCAAACAATAGCAGCCGGTTGGATGACGTGCTGGAGAAAGCCGTCAACGAATGTGGCGAATCGGCCAAAGCTAATCAAACTCGGATCAGAGCTGCTCCCCACGGGTTGGGGCAGGTGCTGGGAGATTGGTATTTTCTGACCCGGGCTCTGACCCGCCTGATAGAAACCGGCATTAAGTTTTCCAAACCAAATACCGAAGTTGTCGTGTCTGCCTATCCTTTGGAACACGAAGTATTGCTTTTAGTCAAAGCCCAGGGCTACTCGGTTTCAGAAAAAGATTTGCCTAATTTTTTTGAAGTTCTGGCCATCGGTCGGGCCATCGCGCCGCGTGGTGACATTGGACTATCGCCCGCTGTCGCTGGCCAGATTATCAATCTGCTGGGAGGTCGGGTGATTATCAGAAACACCAATCCTCTTGGCATTGAAATCGTGGCGCATTTGCCCCGCCATACCCCAGTCAAAGGCCAGCCCCGGTCGTCCACACTCGCCTGAATAATTATATTATTAATGTGCCACCAAAATACTGGTGAATGAACACTCCCACTCAGCTTGACCGCAGCGAACATCTCAACCAGCTTCTACTCGCTCAGCGTGCGGTGAGCCGCATTCTCAACAACGCGACCGATCCGGTCTCGCTCTGCCAGCAAGTTTGTGAAAGCCTTGGCCAGACGCGTGGTTACGTGTCGATCTGGATTGGGGTGCCAAATCAGAAAAAGAAACAGGTTGAACCGATTGTCATCGCCGGGGTCGAACCCAATCCTTTTCTCAAATTGCCCATCACGCTGGACGACCGACCAACCGCCCACGGGCCGGCTGGAATCGCTCTCCGCGAACGCCGGGCTGTGGTGTTTGATGATTTGGCTGTCGATCCCCGATTTGCGCCTTGGCGCGAAGACTTGCTGCCTTCCGGGGCGGGTTCCAGTGCGGCTGTGCCGTTAATGTCTCGCGGCCAACTTTTGGGTGTGCTGGTGGTCAAGGCCCGACAAGTGGAGGCTTTTGACAAGGATGAGATTCAATTGCTTAGCGATCTGGCTGATAATGTCGCTCGAACCTGGCTCGCCTTGCAAAAAGAAGCCGAGTTAGCCAGCAGCCGGGAAAATCTTGAGACGCTCGTCGAGGCCATTCCCGATGCCGTTTTTTTTAAGGATGGGATGGGGCGTTGGTTGATCACGAATTCGGTGGCCAAACATTTATTCCAAACGAATAAGCGCCCGTGGTTTGGTCGCACTGATGCTGAGCTGGCCGGCGACCTGCCTGAACTCAAGGCGACTCATGAATCCTGCGCGATTTCTGACGAACTGGCTTGGACAGCTCGTAAATTGTCGACAGTTGAAGAAAAGGTATTATTGCCCGACGGCAACTTTTCGTTCTCCGAGGTTTTCAAACAGCCGGTCTTCCATCCTGATGGCCGGCGCAAAGGGCTCGTCATCGTCGGTCGCGATATCACCCAGCGGAAAAAGCAGGCGGCGGAAATCATCCGCGCTCGCGATTTTTATCTGAATCTGTTGGAGAACGCGCCAGCCTTGGTATGGCGAGCTGGCACCGATGCCAAATGCGACTGGTTTAATGCCGGCTGGCTCAAGTTCACCGGGCGTAAAATGGAGCAAGAGTTGGGCGACGGCTGGGCGGAGGGAGTTCATCCCGAAGATTTGAAGCCTTGCGTGGAGCGTTACCTCGCAGCCTTCCACCGATGCGAACCGTTCGAGATGGAATACCGCCTGCGGCGGCACGACGGCGAATACCGCTGGATTGTTGATTATGGGAAGCCGTTCCAAAACCTGGATGGCAATTTTGGCGGTTACATCGGTTATTGCTACGATATCAACGAACAAAAATTTGTCGAACAGGAGGTTCGTGCGGCGGGTGAAAGAGCGCACCCAACAGTTGGCTGAGAACGAGATAGAACTTCGCCGAGCTGCCCAAGCCGCCGCTGCCGCCAACCGTGCCAAGACAGAATTTCTGACCAATATGTCGCACGAAATTCGCACGCCGATGAATGCCATCTTGGGCTATACGCAATTGCTCCGCCATGATTCGTCCCTAACCGAAAGCGCCCGCAGCAAGGTGGAGATTATCCATCGCAGCGGCGATAGTCTTGTTCAATTGCTTAATTGCATTCTGGAAATCTCCAAAATCGAAGCGGGGCGAGTGACGATGCAGCCGAGTGTGTTTGATCTCGAATTATTGTTGGAGGATTTGGAGCGGTTATTCCGTGAGCGAGCGACAAATAAACTGCTATCACTAACGTTCCGCAAGGAGAGTGCCTTACCGCGTTTCATCGAAGCAGATCAGGGTAAAATTCGACAGGTGCTGTCAAATTTGTTGAGCAATGCCATCAAGTTTACCGAACATGGCGGCATTCAGGTCTCTATTTCAGCCACGTTGACGGATCCTGACCGCATGTGGCTGGTCATTCGGGTGGAAGATACAGGTGTCGGGATTGCGCCCGAAGAATTGTTACGGCTATTTGAAAAATTCGAGCAAACGACTAGTGGCCGCCGGAGAGTTTCCGGCACCGGTCTCGGTCTGGCCATCAGCCGCCAATACGCGCGACTCATGGGCGGTGACATCACTGTGTCCAGCCAACCAGAGAAAGGCAGCGTTTTTCAATTTGAGGCGCCGTTCAAGTTAGGCAGTGACACCTTTCAGTTGAAAAAAGTGTCCGACCAGCGGCCGTTACGGCTATCCCCGGAATCAGGAATCCGCCGCGCCTTTGTGGTAGATGACTTGCAGGAGAATCGGCAATTACTTTCCCAAATGTTGGGAAATAGTGGCTTTGAAGTAAAAACCTTCACCGGTGGCAACGAGACTTTGGCTGCCTTTGAAAAGGATCGGCCCCGGCCCCATTTGATACTTATGGATTTGCGGATGCCGGAAATGCACGGAGAGGAGGCGATCCGCCAGATCCGGGCATTACCAGGCGGAGCTGACCCGAAAATCATCGCCATCAGCGCATCGGCTTTTACCGAGGATTATTCGGCATCGCTGCAAGCCGGCGCGGATGATTTTCTCGCCAAGCCGTTCAATCAACAGACACTGCTCGAAAAAATTGGCCAGTTGCTAGGTGTTCAATATGTCAACGACGTGGTTCCCGGGATAGACATGGCCCAGACACCGGATACAGAACTGCTTTATCGCTCACTGAAGCCTGAGGACGTTACGGACTTGCCCGCTGGCCTGCGACAGCAACTTCATGATGCGCTAGTCATAGCAGATTTTGACGAGGTGAACCGGTTGCTTGGGCAGGTCAAACATCTGAATCCGCAACTCGCCCGACTACTCGTCAAGCTGGCTGACCGGTATGAGGCAGAACAAATGCTCCAGCTTTTGGAAACCGCCGTTTTAATCAACAGTTGATGTGGCTTTACCGACCTGGAATTGGATGAACTGTGGGTGGTTTATCCAGGCACGCGCGTTTACGCCTTGGACGACCGGATCAAAGTTCGTCCGCTCGCCGACTGTCTCCAACCCCGGAAAGTTACCGAACGGCGCAAATAAGTCGGGCAAGTAAAAAGGCGATTCAAAGTGTGGCCACGGTGATCACTTGGACGCTCTCCTCATCATCACGGAGAGTCCAATCCACGATTGGTTTTGGGGAAGCCCGATGGCCAGTCTGCGGCAATTTTTTCAACATCCATAGGCAGAATTTGTGCTGCCATCTCGTTTAATGCACTGGCCGTTGGCACATTGTTTATCCAATTGATGGTTGTCGTGGTGGGGCTTGAACCCACAACCCTGCCCTTATAAAGAGCGCGCTCTAACCATTGAGCTACACGACAGCAGGATAAATATTGATAGTGCCGTTAAGATGCGAACCCGACCCGGCGTTCGCCATGGAACTCCGTGTTCGCCGCCGGACCGTTATAGATTTCCGCCAGCGAAAAATCCGGCTTGTCCGGCAGCGTCAATCCCTTCGCCTGAGCCAGACGCTGCGCCTCCTCGCGGTTCAGGCGGCGGAACTCGCGGCTGCCCAGCAGGCGACCCGGACGGAGGATGGCCTTGTCCAGTTCGCGCACCGTGGCGTTGGTCGTGGCGATGACGTGCAACTTCAGGTGGTCACCAAGGAATCCGTCAGCAAGGTTCAGCAGATTCGACACCTTGTCACGATTACTGCCGTCACGCGGCAACAGCAGTTCCTCGGCGTCTTCGAGCAGCACAATCTTCTTTTGCTTCTTATTGCGGCTGGCCTCCTTGATCCAGAAGCCAACGAAACGCGGATTGAACAACATCTCTGAAGCCGACACCGGCACAAAATAAAACACCGCTTGGTCAAGCAGACGGGCCATCAGGGCGCGCAGGTAGCTCGTCTTGCCGCAACCGGGCGGCCCGTGAAAGATGGTCAGGCCGCTCGGCGTCTGACGCAGACGCTCCCGCCACTGCTTTTCCCAAACGGGAAAGTCATCACCATAGTTCAGTGCCAGTTCCTCAGTGGCTGCTGGAGCCGAACGCTCAATGGTTACCATCTCGGTGACTGGCCCGTGGTCCTCAAGGCTGATGATATAAAAAAACGGCTGCTTTGCTTTTTGCGGTATTACATAGCAACGAAACTCCTTGGCTACCTTCTGCGCCAAATCCGGCGTGGGGGCATAGAATTTGAGCGTATCCATTTCTAAATATCCAAATACGCCGCCTTCCAGACGAAGCAGCAGACGGTCAATTTTCAGGTTACCACAACGGTCAATGATCGTTTCAGCGCGAAACGTCCGTTCAAGATGGTCTTTGGCTAGTTGGTTGATTTTGATCGGCCCCTCCAAAGTGACGGCGAAATATGGGCGACGCAACAACGGGTCTAACAGTGCCAGCTTAAAAAATGGAATGTCACGGGGATAAAACCGATTCCAGAGTGAATCGGTGCCATTTGTTTCTTCCTGCGGCTCAAGTTTACTACCCAATGCTTCCGCAGTGGTGGCTGCGGCCGGCATTAATGGTTCAGTTGTTTCTGCGATTATTTGCACAGGATTCTCTTTCTCAATTAGATTTGCAACCCGGTCACTGTAAAATACGGCGGCCCATCATCATCCGCTCCCGACTTGAACGGATACGAACGGCGGCCCAACGCATGGATCAACGCTTCGCCAGCATCTACCGCTGCTTTGACCTCAGCCAATTCAACAAATTCGGTTGGTGAATGCCAATTGTGGTAACCGCAGGAGAGGTTCAAGCACGAGATGCCAAAACGCCGACGTAAAACCGTTACATCGGTGAACGGATGATGTTGCCACCGAGTCAAACCATGTGTTTGCATTACCCGCACCGCAGTCCGGATGAACTCTCCGTCGTTGGCGAACAGGCGGGTTCCACCCGCTGAATACGACACCAACCCACGCCCGGGACAGTCAAATTCGATGACATAACCGGCATCACGGAACCACTGCTTTGGAGCATGTCGTGCGCCTACGCTGCCGATTTCTTCGCTCGCAAATAAGACAACGGTAAAGTCATCAAACCGTTCCAGCAGTTCCAGACAAACAAATACGCCGGCTTTATCGTCCGCGCCAATTCCGGCGCGTCGCCCCTGTTCATCGACACCAAAAATGATGTTATCCTGCTGCAGAACTTTGATTCGGCCTTGCGGAAAAACCGTGTCGATGTGCGCGGCGACGCAGGGAACAATCCCGGCCCGGCCCTTCCGGATGCATACATTGCTCCATTCATCGCTTACGAGCTGGCCGCAGTGTTCAATTCCGCACCGCCGGACATGCTCCGCCAGAAACGCAACCATGCGCTCCTCCCGGCGGGAAGGCGACGGCACCGCGAGCAGTTGCAGGAGCAAATCCAAATGCATGGGACATACATGCCACATGTATTGCACTTTGTAAAGCATTATGTTCTTTTTTAGGTTCTACACAATGAAACACAAAGCGGATGACCGGCAAAAGTTATGAGAACGCCGCAATCCGACCACACTCATCATGGACCGGGTGATTGCTGGGCCGACTGGCTTCAAGCGTCGAACATTCTCGTCGTTTTCGCCGACGAATAGGGCTCGAGCGGTATCGCAATTGGCGGGCCATGCAGCGGCTGAGTGACAGGACCGGAACCAACCAAATGTGCAACGGGCTCGTTGGTGAACGTCAGTTTTTTTGCCTCTTCTGAATTCACAGCATTCAGATAGGCACCGGCCGCGGCGTCGGTGACGTCCTTGCTGCCCTTAGGCTGGTGGTCAAATTTTTTCTGTCCCTCAATTAGTTGTGCCGCTTCCTCATACATGCGCTGATTCGGCATTAGCCGAATCCTTTTTTCCTCGAAGGCCGCCCGCCATTGGCGATACGCCGTTTTGTCCCGGTCAATTGACAAGCGACCGACATTGAATCCCTGCGCTTCGAGCATCTGCAACGGCATCTCACTTTGGAACATGTCAGCGGTTATGATCCCAAACTTAAAACCACATTGCTTTTTCAACCACAGGAAAAATTTTTGAATTTTCTCAAAGTTTATAGGTTTCGATTTGCCCGGTTTTATGGCCAGGATCAAATCGTATTCAACGATCAAACGACTCTCCGAAAACGGCTCACCATCTTTTACAAGGCCGTCGACAGTCCGTTCCCCGCCGAGGTGGCAAATGGCCATTCCCGCACAAGACTGCGTCGCGAGATCGAGGTGACAATAGCGCAACCTGTCAGGATGACGTAGCGGGACAATTTGCCCCGCGCTCCTGGTCATAAACGCAGGGTGATCCAAATAGTCCCAGATTTGATTTTTGTCTTCCGCGGATATCGAGATCTCGTCCTGCCGCCAGGCACGGGAAACACCTTCGCTTTTTGAGATTTCGAGACATTGATTCACGTCCGCCATCGTTGCAAACAAACGCCCAGACCCGCCAGAGCTTATGCCGCAGATATTCTGCAGCGCTTGCCGGCAATTCCGCACAAACTCCTCGCGATAAATCATGGGTATCAAAGCGGTTTTTTCCGCCTTGTCGGACGGCACATCTGGAGTGGCTGAGGTTCCAGGCAATGGTTCGCCGGTCGGTCCAAATTCACCATCAATTAGCTTGGGTTCCTGGTTGGGGACGCCATAAGCGACCTTGAAAAATTTGCGCAAGCTGGCAGCGTGCAATGGCTTCACTTCGAAAATCGCCTTTTGAAAGACTTGCTGCTCCCGAGGATTGCGGGCGGCATCAATTTCCCGACGGATCCGCTCGGTCAAACTGGATTCATCCTGCGCCGAGGAGGCGACAATTGTAATTCCCGGCATGTTACCTTCTTGCGTTTTCAGCCGTGTTATCAGGCGGCTCCTCATATTTCCATACAGCTCGAATCCACTCGATCCGGGATTCTGCTCGAGACGGAAATTACCTTCATCGAAAGCTATGCCAATTATGTTACGACCGATAAGGTGCTGCGACCTTGATCCCGACGTCAGAATAATTTGTGTCTTCGTTTCGTTCCCGTCCGTCGTCGTCAGTTTGACTTCACTGCTTGAACGGCTTGCGACCATCTTACGGAAAAATGGACTCGCCGCCATAAAACTAAACGCCTGAGCGAAAGCCGTCTGTTTTGCCGCTTCGCGGGTCACAGAGAGCATCACAAAATAGAGAGGCGTCCCGACACCTTGACCGAACATTTCCGCCGGCCGCTTGAGCAGCAGAACGAGACAAATGCGATACAATAAAATTATCACCAGCACGGTGGTTTTTCCGGTCCCCAACGCGCCCGTCAGCACGACGTTGTGCAACCTGCTGTCACGATCGAAATCGTCGACCAGAATCTTGAACCAAGCCGGCCAAACACCGCCCGGCAAATTAGGATTCGCCACTGTTCCCAGATACTCGGGATCCGTCAGAAATTCCGCCATCGACGGCGGGCGGTGGCGATAGTCAGCCCGCCAAAGATTTTCGGCAATGAACTTTGCTTCCGTTCCGCTGTCCGCCAGCATCAGCTCCAGCAAATTTTTCTCGGCAGCGTTCAGAGTTAGTGCCGACGCTTCCACGACCTCGCCCGCTCCCAGAAGGGGTCCGGCATTATTCAAACGATGAAGGATTTTTTGAAGCATCTCGCGGCCAGTCGGCGTGGTGCCGAGCAAAAGCGGGGCGATTTGTGTTTCGTATACATTCAAGCCATTTCCCCTCTCTGAAACTTTTTCCGGCTCGATCCACTCAGGTATCGCCACCTGACTCTTGGGAATCTTTGGGCCATTAATTACAGCGTGAAAAGCTTGATTATCCATGCTTTCCTGCACTTTTCCCGTATCCGTCGTGTCATCTGGTGCTTTCATATATGCACTAACTACACGCGCTAAATTCCAGAACACGCGATGCTGCTCATCCCTGCTGTCTGACCGTTGTATCTGGTCACCCGGACGCGAATTTCAGCTTTTATCAACAACCCGAGTAGTTAGAGCATGAGCACACAAAAGCAAATTGCAGCAAACCAGCAGAATTGTCTGAAAAGCACAGGGCCAAAGTCGGCAAAGGGGAAGACGCGCTCACGGCTCAATGCTCTAAAGATCGGCATTTTCGCGCGCTCGGTCTTGTTGCCGGGTGAAGATCCAAAGCACTTGGCTCAGCTCACCCGGGATTTGATTGTCCAATACGCACCAGAGGGTCCTTGCGAAAAAAATCTAGTCGACGAAATCGCTGCAGTAACCTGGCGCCTGCTCCGCTGCTCCAAAGTAGAAAGCGGCCTATTTCATCTTTATCGTCGGGTCGACGGCAAAATGGGCAACGAGGCCCAAGCCTTTGCGAACGATTTAAAGAACCTCTCAACCCTGACCAAGTTGCCACTTGTCGAGGGAGCGCTGGAACGCAAACAGGAACGGTTGGTAAAGCGGCTTATGATCATGCAAACTGCACGAACCGGAAATAGAGTTTTCTAATAAGCCTGTGGCAGCGGGTGGAGTTCAAATTCCCGATTCGTTGGATGAACTGAATCTTTCGTTTGAATTTTTCCCATTAAGCGGCCTTGCATGTTTATACAAGTAATTTGTATATTTGTGCAATGGTTGGTCAAACCAAAAAGAACGTCCCGGCTGCGCTCTTCGATAGTGCCGAAGGGCAGCAAGGCTATTTCACCGCCAAACAGGCGGCCAATGCCGGCTACCAACTGGGAAGCCAAGCTCATCACGTCAAATCAGGGAATTGGGTGCGAGTCGAGCGCGGTATTTACCGGCTGGCGCTCTTCCCTCAATCAAATGAAGAGCAACTGGTAATCTACCATCTGTGGTCACGCAACCGAGCCGGCGTGCCAGAAGGCGTTTATTCGCACCAAACCGCGCTCAGTATCCATGAACTTTCAGACATCAATCCGTCCAAACTACACATGACGGTTCCACCCACGTTCCGACGGACTTCAAAAACCCCGAAGATACTGGTGCTACACCGCGCGAGCCTGAATGAGAAAGACGTTCTGCAGCGGCATGGCTTCGCTGTGACTCGACCGCTCCGTGCCATCGCTGATCTGGCAGTGGCTGAATCGGTCTCCCGCGACATCATCGAACAGGCTCTGAGGGAAGGGCGGCAACGCGGGCTGATTCTCGCGCGTGAAATCTCGGAACTGCGCCAGCGGGGACTAATTCCAAAATGGTTTGACGAACTGCTCGTTGAGGGTCAGCGATGAAGGCACCACAAAAATACGCTTCCGCCACCGCGTTTCGCACCGCGCTGGAAGATCGTCTGAAAAAATTGGCTCAGTTGGAAAATATCGACCTGCAACGGGTTCGCCGGCAGGCCGCATTTGACCGACTGCTTTGCCGACTGTTTGCAAATCCAAACGCCCCGTGGCTGCTGAAAGGTGGTTACGCCATGGAATTGCGGCTAAAGACAGCTCGCACCACGCGCGACATAGACCTGGCAGTAACAAAGCTTCCGATACCGGCGGCGGATTGGGATGCGAACGCGGCAAATATTCTCGAATCACTACGCGAAGCGGGCAAGCTGGACTTGCTGGATTTTTTCACCTTTGTGTTTGGTAATGCGATGCAAGACTTGAATGCTGCACCCTACGGCGGCGCACGATTTCCGGTTGATGCGCGTTTGGCGGGCCGTTCATTCGTGAAGTTTCACTTGGACGTGAGCGCGGGCGATGTTTTGCGCCAGCCATACGAATCACTTTCCGGTCGGGACTGGTTGGGGTTTGCTGGCATTGCCAAAATGAACTTCCCGGCGGTTTCACCGGAAGAGCAATTCGCCGAAAAGCTCCACGCTTACACCTTGCCGCGAGTGAGCCGGGAGAACACCCGCGTCAAAGATTTGGTGGATTTGATTCTTTTGATCGAACAAACCAAGTTGGATGCTGCCCGCCTGCCAAAGTCCATCCGTGAAACCTTTCAACGGCGGAAGACTCATGAAATTCCGGCCGACCTCGCTGCGCCGCCAGCCTCGTGATCCAAGCCATTTGCAGAGATGACGACTGAATGCGGACTGGAGCCGGACATCGGGAAGCATTTCAGTGTGGTCAGCCAGTTTTTTCGCAAGCTGAGGCTATGACGTCGATACGCGACCTCAAACGCAAGCGCACCGGACTGGATTCCTATGACTGCTTTTTTCTGACTCAAAACACAACGTAGAAAGGCGGCTTTGGCCTCGTCCGAGCTGGAAATCGCACCAGCACGATTCGATGTAATTCCACCCCCCTCATCGCCGCCCGCAAACTCAGGGAACGTCTATCTTACCCTGATTATGGAGCATTTTGCAGCAAGAACCGATGATTCTTCAGCCCATGTAAACGAAGCCAAGCGGAGCCAAATTATAAACCTTCAAACCCAAATCAAACCCATTGCCCAGAGGTAGCGTTTTCTACTGTTTAGACGCCATTTTCATATTGAATGGTCAGAAAATATTCCTAATCTGGTATTTCAGACATTAAAAAACGAAGCCATTTTTGTCGCCACTTTGTCGCCACTTTTTTGGCCTTGCCGTAGGTTGCCATAGGTTGCCATAGAAACAGACCCTTTGAAGGAAGGCCGTAGCAAGCCTTTGAAATTAAGCTAACTACGACCCTATAAATTGGTTGCGGGGGCTGGATTTGAACCAACGACCTTCAGGTTATGAGTTTGAAGACCAATTTTGATTTGCGCTATTTTGAATCAGCAATCGCCCAAAGAAAACTCTTCCTTAATTTCCAAAAAACGTCGTCAAACACAAAGGCGTGTTCGACAAAAAATCAAACCCGCTTCGGCCGGAGGCAGTCGCCTCCGGAAAACCACCTGATCTGCAATCCTGTTTCCGTGCCGCCGGTCTGCCGCACACGGTGACCGTCTCGCCCACCCTGGCCGCCCGCTGCGGCTGGGTGGATCAGTCCCCGCCCGGCGTTGACCGTTACGAAGTCGCTTGGCTTGTGCGCCTGATACTCAACGGCCACTGGCCGCACCGGCAACGGAAGACCGAACATGGCCAGGTGCTGCTGCTGGATTTCCCCGTCTTGGTCAGCGGTCAGGAAGTCTTGAATCTCCAGCTCGGCATCGTGGTCGGCCAGGATCAGAAACTCCACCTCGTTGACCCCGACGAACTGGACCAGACCGCCCCCAAACGCGCCTTCGTCCTCGCCGCCGAGGACGATCCAGAAATCGCCCGATTGGTGTGCGCCCTGCTGGAACGGGACGGCTTCATGGTCACCCACGCCCCCAACGGACTCGAAGCATGGAAGCTGGTGCAAAGCCAGCCCTTTGACATCGCCGTGCTCGACATCGACATGCCCGGCCTGACCGGCAGCGAAGTCTGCAAACGAATCAAAGCCACTCCGGCTTTGGCGCAGCTGCCCGTGGTGCTGTGTTCCGGCCGCATGGATCTGCCCGAGGTGGCCAAACAGGCGGGCGCGGATGACTTCGTGGAGAAACCCACCGGTCTGTTGCAACTGGCTACCCAGCTCA
>Ga0007854_10001748_pt1 | contig 13729 bp, 16 predicted proteins | sample CryBogCBH12Aug08_FD_60382 | JGI IMG/M metagenome (GOLD analysis project Ga0007854, IMG submission 60382) | Freshwater microbial communities from Crystal Bog, Wisconsin, USA - CBH12Aug08 | ecosystem: Environmental > Aquatic > Freshwater > Lake | place: Crystal Bog, Wisconsin, USA | collected...
GTTGGGGGACCGCCAATATCGGCCTCACCGCCGACGATCTGCGCCCACCCCAACTAGCCGTGGCGGCCAGTGGTGTCGATCTCGGTGAAAAAGTGCCTCTGGCGTCATTCCTGACAGTGAGCCTGCCCAGCGGTCGCCCCATTTTGCAATATAGCTTTTCCGATCCGGCGGGCGGCGGCAAGATTCTACTGAATGGTGCCACGAACCTGGCCACAGCGGCGCAACAGGCCGCCGGGGTTATCGCCGTCGCAAATTATGATCTTGGAAAGCTGCTTTATGTCGGAGCGGCCAGCGCCTCGGCTGAGACCTTGCAAGTGCGTGCATTTGACGGGGTCTCGGAAGCCAGTCTTGATTTACCCATCGCCAGCAATGTACCGGCAGTTCCGGTGATTACGGTCCATCCGATGACATTGACTGTGGGGGAAACGGTCAGTTTGAGCAGCCTGATCTCGGCGACCGATCCCAATGGCTATGCGCTGCAAGGCTATATCTTACATAATGTGGCGCAGGCGATTGACCTCAACGGTGCGCCCAATGGCTATGAATCACCTTATTGGGATTATCATGGATATTATTACATCTACGCGAAGGATTGGAATTCTCTGACCTATCATGCGCTGGCTCCTGGCGTGGATGTCATCAGTGCTCAGGTCACTGACGCCCATGGCACCAGTGCCTATGTAGAAGAGCAGGTAACCATCCTTGGCGTCACCCCGGGCAACTTTGCGCATGCTGCGTCGCTATCGTCCAGCTGGTAAGAATTGGTAGGGTCTGTCAGTCTATACCGAATCTGCAATCATTTTATATCCATTTGGCCGTATAATCGGACCGGTTAAATTTCTAATCGCCCCGTTAATGGAGTGCCAACCATGAAGTCCAACCTAGGTGCCAGTATCGTCGCGACCGCGATGCTCTTGGTCATACCGTTGTCCTCGGCGAATGCCGATGGGTGGGGGCGTCGTGATGGGGTTGGTCTCGGCATCCTGGGGGCCGCAGCCATTGTCGGAACGGCTGCCGCGATCGCTGCCGCTCCGCCACCTGTGGCCTATGCTCCGCCTGGTGTCGTTTATGCGGCGCCTCCGGCAGGCTATTATGCGCCGCCTCCGGCGGTGGTTTACACGGCACCGCCGGCTGCTTATTACGCTCCGCCGGTCGTCTACTATCCGGCGCCAGGGTATTATTATCGGCGCTATTAACAGGTCTGGACTTGCCCGGGAAAAGTAGAGAGCCCTGATGTATGGCCCCCATCCTTGGGGTAGACCCCGATTACGGGTCGTCGTCCTGTGTGGCCACTTGCCACAGCTCGGCCTATGATGAAATGGCCCAGTGCCCCCATCCTTGGGGTAGACCCCCGAAATGAATGGTGCTGGTGAGAGGAATCGAACCTCCGACCCCGTCCTTACCAAGGACGTGCTCTACCCCTGAGCTACACCAGCAACCCGTTCCCCGGATCCGCCTGGAGCGGTCACCGGCGTGAAGAGGGGCACTTTCTGCCACAGTGGGGGGGCTGATGCAAGAGCCTTGATCGATCATCGCCGGCTGGCCTGGTTTTACAGGCCTTGGTGATCGCGCCGCCGTCTTGACAGGATGCGGCCAAGGGTGAAAGAAAAGGCGGTATGGAACAGCCTTCAGCCAAACCGGAACGGATCGCGGATCCTCGGACTAAGACCCCGGCGGATTTGAAAGCCGAACGGCTTGCTGTCGCCTTGCGGGCCAATCTGCAACGGCGCAAAACCCAACAACGTCAGCGCGAAAATGATCCTGGTACGGACTTGGGCGAAGGCAAGTGACACATCTGCTTGTGGGTCATGGTCGCATGCGCTACAAGAACGGCGCGTCCGCCCCGTATGCTGGGGTTGAGGCTTGCGAAATATTTGCAGGGTGTTCGCCGGTTCGCGGTCGTTAATCGACGGATAACTGGGCACCTGTGGAGGGAACCCCGATGCCTGTCATGTCCGATAGATGGATCCGTGACATGTCCGTTAATAGCGGCATGATCGAGCCGTTCACCGAAAAGCTGCAATGTAAGGGTGTCATCTCTTACGGTCTGTCATCCTATGGCTATGATGCACGGGTTTCCCGCGAGTTCAAGATCTTCACCAATGTGGATTCGGCGGTGGTGGACCCTAAGGATTTTTCCGATAAAAGCTTTGTCGACCGCGAGGGTGATGTCTGCATTATTCCTCCCAACAGCTTTGCTTTGGCGCGGACCGTCGAATATTTCCGCATTCCTCGTGATGTTCTGGTGATTTGTTTGGGCAAATCCACCTATGCCCGCTGTGGCATCATCGTCAATGTGACGCCGCTGGAACCTGAATGGGAAGGCCATGTGACGCTGGAGTTTTCAAACACCACGCCACTGCCCGCCAAAATCTACGCCAATGAGGGGGCTTGCCAGTTCATTTTCCTTAAGGCCGACCAGATTTGCGAAACCTCCTACCGGGACCGTTCCGGCAAATATCAGTCGCAGCAGGGAGTCACCCTGCCCAGACTTTAAGCCATTTTCATTGAGGCATGGTTCATGGATAAAATCCGGATTATCGGCGGCGTTCCCCTGCGCGGCACAATTACTGTTGGCGGGGCCAAGAATGCCGCCCTGGCCCTGATGCCGGCCTGCCTTCTTACGGATGAAACGCTGGCTTTGTCTAACCTTCCCCATCTGGTGGATATCACCACCATGGCCAATTTGTTATCGCAACATGGCGTAACCATGTCGTTGAATGGCCATGCCGCCAATGGCGGACACACCGGTCGGGTGCTCGAATTGACCGCCTCGTCCATCGTCAACACCACCGCACCTTATGATCTGGTGCGAAAAATGCGGGCTTCGGTGCTGGTTTTAGGCCCCCTCCTGGCCCGTTGTGGACAGGCCAAGGTTTCCTTGCCCGGAGGATGTGCCATTGGCACCCGTCCTGTGGACCTGCATCTGAAGGCGCTGGAACAGATGGGCGCCGTGATCCAGGTGGAAGGCGGCTATATCGTCGCCCATGTCCCTGGCGGCCGCCTAAAAGGCGCTCATGTGGTTTTCCCGCAGGTAACGGTTGGCGGTACGGAAAATATCATGATGGCGGCGGCCTTGGCGGATGGCGAAACCGTCATCGCCAATGCCGCCCGGGAACCCGAGGTTTGCGATCTGGCGGAATGTCTGGTGGCGATGGGGGCCAAGATTTCCGGAATTGGCAGTGGGACGCTGCATATTCAAGGAATCGAGCGGCTCCATGGGGCCGACTATGCGGTGGTGCCGGATCGGATCGAATCGGGAACCTATGCGGTGGCGGCTGCGATAACCCGCGGCGATATTGAGTTGATTGGGGCCCGCCGGGATCTGCTTGATTCGGTTGAAAAGGTTTTGGTGGAAAGCGGGGTCAGCATCAGTGAAACGGCGCGCGGTCTAAGAATTTCCGCCGATGGGGCCCGGATCGGTGGCGTCGATATTATGACCGAGCCTTATCCAGGTTTCCCGACCGATATGCAGGCGCAACTGATGGCTTTGATGGCCACGGCCGAGGGCGCTTCGATGATTACCGAGACCATTTTTGAGAACCGCTTCATGCATGTCCCGGAACTGTCCCGCATGGGGGCCCGGGTCAATGTTCATGGAGCCTCGGCCATCGTGCGGGGCGTGCCCCGGTTGTCGGGTGCTCCGGTGATGGCCACCGATCTCAGGGCTTCAGTGTCACTGATTCTGGCAGGACTGGCCGCTGAAGGCGAAACGCTGGTCAATCGCGTTTATCATCTGGACCGTGGTTATGAGCGGCTGGAAGAAAAACTGGCCGCCTGCGGTGCGCGCATTGAGCGGATCAAGGATGGTGACGCCGCGGAATAGCGCCTTCCTAAGTCCCTGGTTGCTATAGGGCCTCAATTCTTAGTAAATAACTTGCCCGCACTCTGTCCTTTGGTCCGGTCCTTAGGTTCGGTCCACCAACCCGGTGAAGAAAGCGTTGAACAGCCCCGACAAATTGGTGCTCGCCCTGCCTAAAGGGCGCATTCTCGACGAAGCGATGCCGCTGGTTCGTGCCGCCGGTATTTTGCCGGAAAAAGACTTCGACAATCCGAAGTCTCGGGCCCTGCGCTTTTCCACCAATCATCCGCATATCGATATCATCCGTGTGCGCGCGTTTGACGTCGCCACTTTTGTGGCCTTTGGCGCCGCCCAGATGGGCATTGCCGGCAATGACGTCTTGATGGAATTTGACTACGCGGAAATCTACGCCCCCTTGGATCTGCAGATCGGTTGCTGCCGTCTGGCCGTGGCCGAACCCGAGGAATATGCCGGCCTGGACGATCCCACCCGTTGGAGCCATATCCGCATCGCCACCAAATATCCGGCGATTACCGCCCGCCATTTTTCGCGGCGGGGGGTACAGGCCGAATGTATCAAGCTCAATGGCGCGATGGAACTGGCTCCCAGTTTGGGGCTTTGCCGGCGCATCGTCGATCTGGTTTCGACGGGCTCAACCCTTAAGGCCAATGGCCTGGTAGAAATTGAACATATCGCCGATATTTCCTCGCGTTTCGTGGTCAATCGCGCGGCTTTGAAAACCCGCCCGGACGAACTGTCGGGCTGGATTGATCGCTTCCGGGAGGCCGTGAATGGCGCGTAAGCTCCGCGCGGACAGCCCGACCTTTGCCGCAGACTTCGCGCGCCTGCTCGACGATAAGCGCGAAACGGCGGCCGATGTGGCCGCTGCGGTGGCGAACATTATCGATGCGGTCCGCCGGGAAGGCGATCAGGCGCTGCTTGCTTATACCAATCACTTCGACCGTATGACGCTTGATGCCACGGGATTGCGGGTCAGCGGCGATGAAATAGAGCGGGCTGCCGCTGCGGTTCCACCCGAGACTTTGGCCGCCTTGAAGTTGGCGGCACAGCGTATCGAAGCGTTTCACCGCCGGCAAAGACCGGCGGATGAGGCTTTTACCGATGCGGCGGGGGTGCAGCTGGGGTGGCGTTGGAACGCACTGGCGGCCGTGGGACTTTATGTCCCCGGAGGGACGGCATCCTATCCCTCGTCAGTATTAATGAATGCCATTCCGGCAAAAGTGGCAGGGGTCGAGCGTCTGGTCATGGTGGTGCCGACGCCGGACGGCCAGTTGAACCCTTTGGTTCTGGCAGCGGCCGAGATTGCCGGGGTCAGCGAGATCTATCGCGTGGGCGGCGCGCAGGCTGTGGCCGCCCTGGCCTATGGAACGGAGAGCATTCGGCCGGTTGATAAGATCGTCGGGCCGGGTAACGCCTATGTCGCCCAGGCCAAGCGTCAGGTCTTTGGTGTGGTCGGAATCGATATGATTGCCGGCCCCTCGGAAATTCTGGTAGTGGCCGATGCGGCCAATGACCCGGCCTGGATTGCCGCCGATCTTTTGAGCCAGGCCGAGCATGATACGGCGGCGCAGGCCATTCTGGTTACCGACGATGCGGCCTTTGCAGAACGGGTGTCAGCGGCGGTGAGCGCTCATTTGGCGGTTTTGCCCCGAAGCCCGATTGCCACGGAAAGCTGGGAGGCGCATGGGGCGGTAATCCTGGTACCAAAGCTCGAAGATGCCGCCGAACTGATCAACCGACTGGCCCCCGAGCATCTGGAGCTGGCGATTGCCGATCCGCGGCGCCTGCTGGGGACGATCCGTAACGCCGGGGCGATTTTTCTTGGGCGCTATACCCCTGAGGCCATCGGCGATTACGTAGCCGGTCCCAATCACGTGCTGCCGACCGCGGGCAGTGCGCGCTTTTCTTCGGGGCTGGGGGTGCTTGATTTCATGAAGCGAACCACATTAGTGGAATGTGATAGTGCCGCCCTGCGGGAAATTGGTCCCGCTGCGGTCGCCCTGGCGCAGGCCGAAGGTCTGTCGGCCCATGCGCTGAGCGTCGCTTTGCGGCTTAATATCGGGAGAGGGCCGTGAGCGAAGACCCCCGGGTTCCCCGTCTTTGCCATGTGCAACTGGATGAGAAAACCCTGGTCCGGCGCAAAGCCGAGGTCGAGCATGAGCGGGCCATTGCCATCTATGATCTGCTCGAAGAAAATTATTTCTGCCCGGTGGGAGATTTCGTCGGACCCTATGCGTTGCATATCAGTCTTGCGGAACATCGGTTGTTGCTTGATATCCGCCGTGAAGGCGGGGCCCCTTTGATCGAGGTGGCCTTGTTGCTGGCCCCCTTCCGGTCCATTGTCCGTGACTATTTCATGATTTGCGAAAATTACTACACGGCGATCCGTCGCTCGACACCCTCGCAGATTGAAGCCATCGATAACAGTCGCCGCAGCCTGCATAACGAAGGCTCGCAATTGCTGAAAGATCGTCTGGCGGAAAAAGTGGATATTGACCTTGGGACCGCGCGACGATTGTTCACCCTGGTTTGCGTTCTGCATATTCGGGATTGATTCTAACCGGGGTAAACCTGACTGATGCCGCAAATTCTTGTGCTTGGCTCCGCTTCTCCCCGGCGCCTCGATCTGCTGGCCCAAATCGGGGTCAAACCCGACCGGGTCGATGCGCCTTCCATCGACGAGACGGCCTTGCCCGCTGAATTGCCGGCTCGGCATGCCCAGCGGCTGGCGGACGCCAAGGCCGTCGCGGTGGCGCACCGTCATCCCGGGGCCTATGTTCTGGCGGCGGACACGGTGGTCGCCTGTGGTCGGCGGATCCTTCCCAAGGCTGAGAGCGAAGGGCAGGCCCGGCGCTGTCTTGATCTGTTGTCGGGACGACGCCATCGGGTTTATGGAGGCGTTTGTCTGATTGGCGCCGACGGCCGAAAACTGCGGCGGGTGGTGTGTACCGCCGTCATTTTTAAAGTGCTGGGGCGTCAGGAAATTGACGATTATCTTGCCAGCGCCGAATGGCAGGGCAAGGCCGGTGGCTATGCGATCCAAGGCCGTGCCGCCGTTTTTGTGCGGGGTCTGGTCGGCTCCTATTCCAATGTGGTGGGGCTGCCTTTGTTCGAGACCGCATCCCTGCTGCGAGGTCTGGGATATGCTTTCGCCTGATCTGCTGGTGCAGTCCTGCAGTCCCGGAGAGACCCGCCTGGCCTTGCTGGCGGACGGAAAGGTTCTGGCATTGCACGTCGATCGCGGGGCGCCCGCGGCCGGAGAGGTTATGCTTGGACGTGTCAGCGAACTCAACCGCCGACTGTCCGCGGCCTTTATCGATATCGGCCAGGCCCAACCGGCTTTCCTTGGCAGGATCGAACCGGGCCTGTCGGTGGGGGCGCCTGTGTTGGTAAAGATTAAGCGCGCCGCCTATGGTCGTAAGGGGGCGTCCTGCCTCTTGCTGCCGATGGACCCGGCCGCATCTGGCTTGACCCCGCCTGTTCGCCTGTCTTCGTCCTCGCCCTTGGCGCGATTGCTGGCCGAGCATCCTTCGGTATCAGATGTTCTTGTGGACCGGGCGTCCGATTTGGCGGCGGCCCGGGCCGTTTTTCCCAAGGCGCGCTGGCAACGTAACTGCTTTGAAGAATGCGGGGCCGCGGAAAGTTTAGAGCAAGCCCTGGAAGCCTGGGTTCCGCTGGCAGGAGGGGGCGGTTTGATCATCGAAGCGACCGCCGCTGCGGTCATGATCGACATCGACAGTGGCGGGGGCAATCCGCTGACGACCAATCTGGCAGCTGTAATAGAAATTGGCCGGCAGATCCGTTTGCGCGGCCTGGCCGGCCATATTCTGGTGGATGTCATCCCGATGGGCGACCGACAGATTTTGGGCCGCCTGGTAAAGGCCTTGCGGGTGGTCCTGGCCGACGATCCCATCCCAAGCCAGGTTGTTGGGACAACCCCTCTGGGGATGGTGGAAATCACGCGGGAACGTCGCCATCCGTCTTTGGCCGAGGTGATGTTGGAGGGCGCGACCATAACGCCAACGACCGAAACTGTGGCGCTTGAGGCCCTTCGCGCGGTCCTGCGCGAAGCCGAGGAAAGGCCGGGGGCGGTGTTGCGGTTGGCGGCACCGCCAAGGGTCATCTCGGCTCTGCGCTGCCGACCGGCATTATTGGTGGAAACGGAAAGTCAGTTGGGCCGTCCTTTGGTCCTGCGTGAGGATCGGAGCATCGAGCGGTATGGTGTCGAGGAGATGACGCGATGAGCAAACAGCTTCATCAGCCAAAAGCCAAAGCAAGTCTTTGTCCTATTTGCCACAAGGCAGCCATTCAGACGGCGCATCGGCCCTTCTGTTCGGCGCGGTGTGCTGAGATTGATTTGGGGCGCTGGTTGGGGGAAAGCTATCGGATTGCCGGGGAAGAGGTGGTGCCGGCGGCCGGTGTTGCGGAAGAGTGTGACGACTGATCGCCGGGCCTATGGACAGCGAGCGTGAATTTGTCTATAAGCGGCCACCTTGAACCAAAGTTACTCTGTGCCCAGGTAGCTCAGTTGGTAGAGCACATGACTGAAAATCATGGTGTCGGTGGTTCAATTCCGCCCCTGGGCACCACTTTAAGCCCCTGAAATCGAAGAGATTTCGGGGGCTTTCCATGTCTGGGTCCAGGCGTTCTGCGGGTTTCGGGTAACCACTTGGGTAACCAAAAGACTTTCAGGTAACCGGCAGGGCGTCGAATTTTGTTTAACGCTGTTGGTTCTGGTTACCCGAAGTGGTTACCCGAGACGGCGTAGTCGGTGCGGTGGTCCCTGCCGAGGATTGGCGTTGTCGGCGGGTCCAGGGCGATATGGAGCGCCCTGGCCGGGAAGTGGTAGCATTAGAACCTGGAAACAGTCTGACGATGGTTGGGGTTTCAGATTCCTGGGGGTAAGTGGACATGGCAGATCCGTACACCATTCGCATATTTGTGCCTGATGGCGACCCAGAAGGCGTGCGCCTCATTGACAGGATGAATTGGACCGGGGTTGGGTTGGTATTTCCACGCAATAGGTTGCCAGAGGTAAAGCAGCGCCCAGAGATGCAACGGGCGGGGGTGTACATCCTGGTTGGTTTCAAAGGTGACGATGAGGACTTGCCCACCCTTTACATCGGGCAGGCTGATGGCGTGGGCAACCGAATGGACGCGCATTTCGTCAAAAAGGACTTTTGGGATTGGGCAATAGTATTTGTTTCAACCAGCGGGGGCCTCAACCGGGCGCATGTGACTTGGTTGGAGTGCGAATTGATTAAGCGGGCCACTGAAGCCAAAAGATGCCACTTGGACAATGGGACCCAACCCCAAGAGCCTGCTATGTCCGAAGCGGAGAAGGCTGATACTCGGGGCTTCCTTAAAGAGATGCTGCAAATACTTCCTCTCGTCGGCTTACGTGCGTTTGAGTTTCCGAAGGCGGTCGCCGTGCCGCAAGCTGACAATCAAACCAAACAGGCTCAGGGCACTAAACCCGCATCGGCACCAATTGACACTATCATTGTGCCAGCCAAGGAAGATGGGTTTTCCAAGGTTTTCCTTGGCGAAGATTGCTGGTATGCCGTGCGAATCGCCGGGGGCATGTTGGAGAAGATTAAATATGTCGCTGCGTACCAGTCGCAGCCGGTATCGGCAATTACGCATTGCGCCCCTGTTGCCAGGATTGAACCTTATGGCGAAGGCGGCAAATACAAGCTGGTCTTTTCCGAAAAGGCGAAGCCCATTGGGCCAATTCCATTCGGCGATGCGCCATCCGGTTCAATGCAGGGACCGCGATATGTCAATTTTGCTAAACTTCAAGCGGCCACAAAACTAACCGATGTTATTGCTAAAGACTGAGTATGTCCGAGCATATCTCTGTGCCTGCCGACAGCCTTCGTGCCCTTTTGGAGATATTGACGGCTGTCGTTAGGGAAGCCAGTCAGCAGGACAAGGTTGAATTGGTGGAACTCGCCGAGCGTGCCAAGGTGATCGTCGAGGACGCGCTACGGCTGCGGACAAATTGATCTGACATTCTTTTCCGGTGCCAATCCGTCATGGTCGGCTTTAATCACAAAGGGGACGGAAGGCAAATTTCGGAGTCGGCGGCGAGCAAATGACGCATAAACTATAGAGCAAAAAGTTTTACTCCTTGTCTGTTTTTTTGTTCGTTTCAATGTATCCCGTAAGTTCTTTGAACTGTAATTTCTCCACTTCGCTAGCCGGACGATATGAAATAACTCTTATTGTCTCGTTGTTCCTCATTGTCGTTACCATCAAAACTACGCTGCCGACGTCGTCTACGCTCATATGCATATGCCGGGTCTCGCCGTTTTTTGAGTATGGGTTGCTGACGGCATAAGGTCTAGAACAGCCGAACGGAAATATGATGCTTTCAAGAATATAAACTGCACTTTGCAAAGAGTATTTATGTTTTTTCCTGTTCGATGCTTCTTTATTTATACCATAGTCAATACAAGTTCGGCCAAACACAACACGGAACTCGTAATCTGGAATGCCAAACATAGCTGCCGTGTTCACAATATTCCTTCCATCAATATTTGAACGGCGTGTCTAATACAACCAGCTAGCCGACTGACTGCGGAACGCCCTCCCTCAAATGAGTTTCGGCGAACATCTATTTGGTTACCTCTTTGGTTTTTCGCCTACCCTAGATCGACTAAAGGTAATTTTAAAAAGCGAGGGCCTCTCGACAATACGGATATTGGTATGCGTGATTGCTTCCAATAAGTACAACTGCCAACTTTGGGCTTAAGGCTATTGGATTTAGCATCCCAATTTCTGTGTTTCAGCGCTGAATAAGCGCTTAAGGTTGTCGGCAGCATCGGGAAACTCAGCTTTAAACCGATGAAGCGCTGCACAGGCTTCCTTCTTTTTACCCAGACTGCTCATGGATAACCCAACTTTGAGTAAGCTTTCTCCGGCTTTTGCCGAGTTGGGGTAGTGCTGGTAGGCATCAAAAAAAATTATGGCCGCCCGATCAAATTGGTCCTGCATAAAATTGATCTGACCTTGCCAATACAAGGCACTGGCGGCTAGCGAATCCTTTGGGTATTTGACTACGAAGTCATTGAAAACGGCTGTCGCTTCCTCGTATCGTTTGGCTTTAAGGTAATCAAACGCTACGTCATAAAGCTTCGCCGCCTCAGAGTTATAAGGAGTGGTCTCCGGGTGAGGAGGACGGGCGCGGCCAAGAACCCATCCCGCCGCATTCATGCAATTACGATAAGACGACATCCGTTGAGCATCGCTGCCTATCGCTTGAAGCACGTTCCCAGAGGCCGTGAGTGCCTTACCGGTCCGGCTCAGGCCGTCGTAGGATGGGGAATCCGTTGTCGATGTGTTGGCTTCAGAGTACATGTGGCACCGACCTGAATCCATATCGAACGCCGCCTGCCCTCGACCAGCACCAGTGGCGTCATTCCAGGGGCCATCGGTGTCGCTTTGGCAACCGCCTAACGTCATTACGATCAACCCAGCGGTAACAGCAATAACGACAACGTGCATGGTTTTCCCTTCCAACCAAGTAAATCTGCCAGCAAAATGCGCCGGGTTAGGATAGTTAGCAACCAGCGACAAGCCGCGTACGTTGCTCATTTCTGTCTTTCTGACAGCCTCACTGATAAACAACTAAGCCCTCTCAACCAGCGGCCATCGCTTATGGTCCGAACAAGGAGCAACAGTCCCTCGTCCCGACAGTCCGTTTTCAAGCCAAAGCGGCCATAGTGTGACCAGCCGTTATCGAAGAATAAAGGTAACTCCCGATGCGGTAGGGCGCGTTCGGATGATGTGAAGGTTGAGGAGCATTTTTAGCCAACCATGTTCTGCATTAATCATGTTGAGGGCTCTCGACCAGTGGTGAGCCAACTTGTATAAGTGATAGAACGTTTCGGTTGAAATGACACACCACAAAAGAACATTTGGAACCGTTCAGCAACGCGGCGGAATTGTACCCTTATGTTTCGTCCGATGGGAGGCAACATGTCAAAATCAGGTTTTCTTTGGCTCGCTTTTATACTTCTGGTTTCAGGGTGTTCCCATCGTCTTCAGCCGGCTTTCGTTAGTCCCGTTGGCTCAGGTGAGACGGTTTCGACCTCAACGAAAACTGCTTATGAAAACAACTATACCGTCGGTGTGCGTAGGAAGGCCTTTGTAGGGGGCCAGATGATCGTTTCACAAGAATATACTGTTGAGACAACCCACCATTCGGTAGATAGAGTAGACACCACAGTGGTGCCTAGCGTTAACTTTAAAGTTAAGACACCAATTGGTGTGTCTTGGCCAGAAATAACAGCCGGTTCTGTATACTCTGTCACGGCGACTATGTATTTAAATGGTATAAGTTATTATGTGGTGCCGTTGCGTGGTTCAATGTATCCATCGTCTCTGATTGGAATGGATGGTTCAATACTTAGCAGTGTTTATATGCAAGATGGTGCCGCTGTTACCGGGTGGACGGTGGACCCTGCGAATGCAAAAATGATAATAAAAGAACAAAATGTGAAATCTGAGACAGATGACTTACCAAAAGTGAAATTAGGTAATAGTTTTGAATTGGTGTTCTCTGGAGTTACAAATAATAATATACGAATTCTATACAGAGAATATACACCAGAAAAATTAGCACGCACAGCATTTAACCAGGAATTAACTTTCGATAAGTCATCAAAGCAAATTCGATTTCGAAACATTCTTATGAACGTATTCCGGGTCTCTGAACAGGAAATCGAGTTTTCTATTGTGAGCGACCGGTAGCTGTAAAAGCCAATATTAATAATCGCTCCTAACTGTATTGGAAGACCAGCCGGGGAGCGGCCAGCCCGCACGCTGCCCACCGGCTGGCCCGCACCGTGCCAGGAACTGGAGTAACCAGCGCGGCGCTATACAGCAGGGCGTGGTGAAATTACCCTGCCGTAATCTCTTCACGGCGACCGCTGCCGCCGATGCTGAATGATTTCAAAGTGCCGTCTGCCACCTTCTTTTTGACGGCTTCGTTTTCCAGCTTCATACAGATGAGCCACCCAACTTTGCCCAGATCAATGCCGAGCGACTTTTGCAAATCGCGGGTCATCACTAAGCTTTCTAATATTTCGCCCGCTTTGACGGGCTGTCCATCAGAGCCTTTGGCGTGCATCACCCCGGCGGTGCGGCTGTTCTTGATGAAGTCATGGGCGGCGGCCTGCAAATCCGCTTCGCCGATAGTGTCGTTCTGATGATCAACCAAATCGGCGATCGATGCCCAGCCCCACACCAGCCCTTGCTCTAGGTCGGCGGGCATGGTCTTGTTGAGGATGATGGTGGCTTTTGGCTGGGTACTGCCGGAATGCTCGGCGAGATACGAATTCAGCGCAATTGCTCCGTCAGCAATGCCCAAAATCAATCCCAAGCGCCCACCGGTCACGGCACCGAGGGCAGCGCCAGCGGCGCGTCCGACAGTCAGCCCAGCTGCCATGCGGCGCCCGACTGCCTCGGCAACCTTACCACTAGCACCACGGGCGGCACCAACTACGCCTCCGGTTTTTAGGCTGGTTTTTAGTCCAGTTGCGATCCGGCGACCAAGGCCCCCAGGATGCCGCGCCATGCCCTCGGCAGCCCGCCAAGCACCATTGAAGCTGCCGATATGGCGCCCAATCCATGCCCCGGCTTTCCGTCCGCCATAGCGCCCAACAACAGCAGGGGTTACTGCGGCAACTGCGGCCCCGATGGCACTGCCTGTCCAGCGGCCATCTGAATCACGGGCTTGGGCCGGATTAAAATCCTTGGTTGTAAAATCGCGCGCAATAGTGGCTCTGACTCAATTTTGATGGTGTTGGCTCTACGAAGCACCGCAGACCCGCGCCTGGAGAAGATCGAGTTTTCCACGCCCATACATCTGGCGCTTCACAAGTTTGAGCTTGGTGATTT
>Ga0007854_10001749_pt1 | contig 13729 bp, 12 predicted proteins | sample CryBogCBH12Aug08_FD_60382 | JGI IMG/M metagenome (GOLD analysis project Ga0007854, IMG submission 60382) | Freshwater microbial communities from Crystal Bog, Wisconsin, USA - CBH12Aug08 | ecosystem: Environmental > Aquatic > Freshwater > Lake | place: Crystal Bog, Wisconsin, USA | collected...
GTGCGCGAATAGGAAACGCGGATGTGGTCGTCGAACTTTTGGTTCACCGTCACATAAACGTAGCGGTCAATCGCCGTGGAGACGACCGCGCCGCCGTATTTGCGGTAAAACACCGGCAAATCCGAGCCGCCACCGACAAAGCTCATCCGCAAGGGAGTCCGACTGATAATCATATTTTTTCCTGTTTCAAAATCAGCTTCACCGCGTCCGATAAATTTTCTGCGACGAAATCCGGCTGCGCATTGTGTTTCGCATCCGCGCCGCCAAAGCCGGTTTTTAACAAAATGGATTTCACACCGGCATTTTTCGCCGTCTGCACGTCCGTCGTGGTGTCGCCGATCAACCACGACTGCGACAAATCAATGTTCAAATCCGCGACCGCTTTTTCAATCATGCCGATTTTCGGCTTGCGGCAGTTGCAATTAATTTTCAACTCCGCCCGCTCGCCCGGAAAACCTTTTTCCGGATGATGCGGGCAAAAATAAATCCGGTCGAGAAAAGCGTGTTCCAAACCCAGCAGCGATTCCAGCTTGTTGTGGATGCGCTGCAATTCGGCCTCGTCGCAAAAACCCTTCGCGATGACGGGCTGATTCGTCACGACGACCGTGCGCCAACCGGCGAGATTCAGCGCGTGAATCGCCTCCGCCGCGCCGGGCAGCAGCTCCAGTTCGTCCGCGCTACGCAGGCAGTCCTTGTCGGGAATAATCGTGCCGTCGCGGTCGAGAAACACCGCGCGCTGCGGCGTGGCAAGCGAACTGGCTTGGACAATGCCTTTGGCAAACTGCGCGGAAATTTTGTCGTAGCGCTCCGGCGTGCCGATGTCCTTGATAAATTCCGGCGAATTGTAGCCGAGCAGTTTTTTCCCCGCGCGAACCATTGCCGGGAAAACATCTTTTCCGAAATCCAAAATTCTGGATTCTGGATTCTGAATTCTGAATTCTGAAATTGCGACTTTTTCCAAAACGTAAAGTCCGGCGTTCACCAGATTTTGCCGCCAGACATTTTTTGCGTGCGGACGGTTGTGAAACGCGGTCACCAGCGACTCTGAATTTATCTCCACCAGATCGGAATCAAACGGATGGTCGTTCGGATGCAGCAGCAGCGTGGCGGCGGCTCCGGCTTTTTCGTGCGCTTGCCAAATGCGTTCCAAATCCACGTTCACCATCGTGTCGCCATACACCACCACAAAACGAGCGGCGAGAAATTCCATGCCGGCAAACACCGCGCCCGCCGTGCCGAGCGGTTCCGTTTCCAAAATATGCCGGATGCGGACGCCGAATTTTTCTCCATTGCCAAAATGCTGTTCAATCAAATCGGCGCGGTAATGGACGAAGAAAATCAAATCGGTGAAACCGAATTTTTTCGCCAGCTCAACCTGATGCTCCAGCAACGGCTTGCCGGCGACGGGAATCATCGGCTTGGGCAAATCGCCGAGCCGCGCGCGAAGCCGCGTGCCCGCGCCACCGGCGAGAATGATGAGTTGCCGCGACATTTTTATTTTCGATTTTCGATATACGATTTACGCGATTTGTTTGAAATCGGAAGCGGCTCGTAAATCGGCAATCGCATATCGTAAATTCTCTCAAGCGTTTTTTATTTCCGTCACAATTTCCGCCACCGCGCGATCCACGGCCTGATTGGAAGTCAGGCGCGGCGACCAGCCGAGTTTCTTCAATTTTTCCACGGAGTAATTCACCTTCGGCACGTCGCCGACCCAGCCGCGATTGCCGCCGGTGTAACGGATTTTCGCCGCCGGCTGCGCGTGGCGCACGGTGGTTTCGGCGAGATATTTCACCGTGGTCACGCTGTCGCTCGTGCCGATGTTGAAGCAGTTTAATTTGTCTTTTGCGTTGTCGTGGATGAACAGCATCGCGTCAATCAAGTCGGCGACATGAAAATACGGCTTCTGCTGCGTGCCGTCGCCGAGCACTTCGAGTTCGGCGGGATTTTTTTTGAGCTTGTGGCAGAAGTCGTAAATCGCGCCGTGCGTGGCGCGACTGCCGACGACATTGGGAAAACGGAAAATCCACGCGCGCTCCAGAAAACTTTCCGCGCTCGCGGAAATCGCCGCCTCGCTGGCGAGCTTCATCGCGCCGTAGTTGGAAATCGGAAACAGCGGGCCGATGTCCTCGGTGAGCGGCCGGTCGTGAACGCCGTAAATCGCCGACGTGCTGGCGAAGGCGAAGCGCGGAATCTTGTGCTCGCGCATCAGTTTGAGAATGCTATGCGTGGTGAGGAAGGTGTCGCGGAAATCCACGTCGGGGTCAGCCACGCCGGCGCGGATGTCTGAATTCGCGGCAAGGTGCCAGACTTCGGTGAACAGCGCGGATTTGGATTGATCGGAAATAATTTTCCCGCACGCGGCCAGATCGTTCACGTCGGCCTCGAAAAACTGGAAGCGCGGATTTTGCAGCGCTGCGGCCAGATTTTCGCGTTTGCCGAGCTTCAAATTGTCAATACCCACAACCGTTGCACCGCGCGCGAGCAATGCGTCCGCAAGGTGGCTGCCGATGAAACCGGCGGCTCCGGTGATGAGGCATTTGGATGGCGTTGACATTATTGACGGGGATGAAACTAATTTATCCCCGGTTTGTCGAGCGGAAGCAATCCGCAGTCCGCCCCGTCAGCTTGCCCAACCGGGATTTTCCATGAAGGCGTAGCACAAGAGATGGCAAATGGTCATTTGTGCATCCTCGACGCGTCCGTAGTGAGTGTCGTTGATGACGATGGACTGATCCGCGATGGCGGCCATACGACCGCGTTTTCCGCCGACCAGGGCAACGGTGACAAGGCCGTTTGCCTTGGCCCATTCCAACGCCTTGACGCAGTTGGGGGAATTCCCGCTGACGCTGATGCCGATGGCGAGGTCGCCGGGCTGTCCGTAATTTTTTAACTGCCCGACGAACACTTCTTCATACGAATAGTCGTTGGCCAGCGCGGTCATCCAGCTCATGTTGTCGTTGAGCGAGACGATGCGGAAACGTTTGCCGACTTTGTCGGACGCGCCCTTGCCGAGGTCGGTGGCGAAATGGGAGGCGTTGGCGGCGCTGCCGCCGTTGCCGAAGACATAGATGGCGCGGTTTTCCTTGAGCATCTTGCGCAAAGTCTCCACGAGCTGCATGACGGCATCCTGCGAAATGGAATCATGCGCCGCCTTCTGTGATTTGAGATACTCTGCGAGCCACGGTTTCATGTTGGCAAAAGTATGGCACGGCCAGTGCGGTTTTACAGCCGGATTTTTCGGAAAGTTATCACGGCAACCTTTCCGACAAACACGGCGGTGAGCGGAAAACGCGTTGCGCTTTTTTGTGATTTAGAGCAGGCTTGCGGCCATTAAACAGATGGAAATTACAAATAAAACTCAAGACCGGCTGGTCTTTGCCAGCAATCTCGCCAAGGGCAAACGGACATTGGACATTGGCGGGCGGGGAATGCCGCCCATGCCGGAAGTCATTGACAACGTCAAGATGCGCGGGCCGACGACTTTTTCCTTCAAAAAGGAAAATCCGGCGGAGAGCGTATTTGCCAATTTGTATCGGAGCATCGGCGCTGGCGCTTCGGAATATCGCATCGTGGACGCGCGAAACGAACCGGATGTCCATTATCCGTTGAACTTGAGCGAAAAGGGCTGCATCGAAAAACTCCGCCAAATCATTTCGGACTACAAACCGGAAGTGATTCTTTGCATGGAGACCTTGGAACACTGCAATTATCACTTCGAGGCGATGAACGAAATGGCGGCGGCCACCAGCCAGTTCGGCACGGAAATTTTCATCACCCTTCCCAACAACGCGAATTGGATTCTGAACTGGATGGGCTGGAACCACGATCATTCCATCGCGTTCCTGCCCGACGTGTCGCGGCGGTTCGTGGGACGATCCGACCTTGGCCAGCATCAGGTGACTTACATCCCATGCTTTCAAAAATATCTTTGGTATTGGCGGGTGGCCTATGTCGCATCATTTGGCCAGCCCTTCAGCCTCGGCTTTCACGTCCGGCCCAAAGGAAAATAACGCTGTCGGCAAAAGCAATCATCCGTTGATGATTCGCAGACGAGATGGATGTTGAACATTTGAGAAAAACCGTGCGACCCAAAATCCATTTCATCGCCAATGGCGTTTTCAGCACGGCGATTGCCGGGGGCGACATCCACTTTCTCAAGCTGGCGGAAACGGCAATCCAGGCCGGATACGAACTTAATTTTTTTGGCGGCCACGCGCTCAAAAAAGTCATTGCGGAACGCAACCTCTCCGCAACCGTCACGCTCACCGACACCGAAACCATGTCAACAGTGAGCCAGTCCTCGCTGGGCGGACAATTCGCGCTGTTCCAAAATTATTTTCGCCGCTATCGCCGGACGATGCGGCTGCTGAACCAGATTGCGCCGGAAGATTTTGTTTATGCCGTGAGCGACGGCTGGTTTGATGCCCTGCCCGTGGTTCACAGTCCGGCACGACGCAAATTGATGGTTCTCCACATGGAAGCTCCTCGGCTTGGCCAAATCATCGCCCGCAGTCGTCCCGACGTTGACGCTTCGCGACTGGCATCCCTGCATTACTGGATCAGCCAGGAATGGTCACTGCGCCGATTTGCCCGATGCCAGACAAAGCATCTGCTTTACCTGCATCCGCTCATGCAACCGCGCCTGCGGAAAATTGGTTTGCGCGCCGCGGAAATGACTTTGGCCATCGGCGCGCTCGACGTGGCGGCGATTGATGCGGTGCCGAAACAAACACGGACTTACGATGTCGCTTGGATTGGCCGGGTGCATCGTCAGAAGGGAATTGACGACCTGCTGGCCACATTTGAATTCCTAGCCCGGCGGCTGGAAAATTTTCGCGCCGTCCTCATTGGCAATTTGCGGGAACGTCTCCTGCCGGAAGTGAAGTCCCGCAATCTTGAACAGCATGTAACCTTCAGCGGCTTCGTCAGCGAGGCGGAAAAAATCCGGCTGTTCAAGGCCAGCCGCACGTTCCTGATGCCCAGCAAACACGAGGGCAGCCCGCGTGTCATCGGAGAAAGTGTCATGGCGGAAACTCCCGTGGTGGCATACGAAATTCCCAATTACCGTCCGCTGTTCGGCGATTTTGTCCGCTATGTTCCGCCGTTCGACCTCGCCGCTTTTCAAGCCGTGGCGGAACGGGAAATCTTGCGGATGCGCGCCGGAGAAAATTATCTGGAAAAAATGACGCTCGCCGATTTCAAGCGCGACAATTCCTGGGAAACGACGGAGACAAAATTTCTGCGGGCGCTGGAGAACTTGTAAAACGGCGGCGGCTGAAAAATATTTCACCGCAGATTACTTGCGGGCTTTCAACACGGCGTCATGGGGCAATTGCAACGCGTCGTTCGCCTCGCCACGGCTGGCGAGCCATTCGAGAATACGACTGATGGCATCGCGCACCGCCTCGTCGGAAGTCCGTGGCAGCGGAAATCCCGCGCGGGCAAGCTTGGAAGAATCCATCCGCGACTGCGGCACATCACCCGGCCAGCCTTGCACAGATTCGCCGTAGTGAATCTTCGTGCGTCCGGTGAAACCGAGTTGGGCAATCAATTCTTCCGCGATGAAACGCACGTTCGTCGCACCGCCGGGCGCAAGATTGAACGCTTCAAATTTCGAGGCCTCCAGTTTGCCACACATTTTTCCACCGAACAACAGGCCGTCCACAAGGTCGCGGACATAAACATAGGGCTTGGCCTGATAGCCGTTGCCAAGCACCTTGAGGTCGCCGGAATTTTTCGCCAGTTGCCGGATAAAATCGAAGATGACGCCGTGCGTCGTGCGCTCGCCCACGATGTTGCCAAAGCGAAAGATGATCGCACGCAAGCCAAACGTGCCACAGAACGCAGAGACCAGCGCCTCGGACGCAACCTTGCCTGCGCCGTAAAGACTGATGGGCAGCGCCGGACCGAGCAACTCGTGCGTGACAGTTGTGCCCACGTCGCCATAAACAGTGCCGGAGCTGGAAAAAACAATCCGTGGCACGCCGTTGCGGCGCATGGCTTCGAGGACGTTGTAGGTGACGATGGTTTCCTGTTCGAGATCAAGCCGCGTGTTGTCAATGCCCCAGCGAGCATCGGGATTGGCGGCAAGATGAAACACTTGGTTCACGCCACTGAAGTGCGGCAGAATTTTTTCAAGGTCGAGCAAGTCAACTGGGTGGATTTTCAGCTTGGGATTGCTGGCGTGGTCGGCCAAATGCTCGCGGCGACCGGAGGAAAAATTGTCAAGAATCCTGACTTCCCTTGTATTCGCGTCCGCGAGCAGTTTGTCAACGAGATGGGAACCGATGAACCCCGCACCGCCGGTGACAAGATACGTCAACGATGAATTGTCTGGCATAAAATCGCGGCCAGTGTAACCCGCCCGCCAACACGGTCAACGAGGATTGCGGCGGCGTCAAAACAAGTGCTTTCCTTTTGTGCTGTTTTTGGATTTCATGGTGGAACAAATTATGTTCAAAAACTTGGCGTTCAGAATCAGAAAATTCCTGTTCAAGGGGTTGGTTTTACTTGCGCGCGGCATCCGTCATGTTCTTAATTTTGTTTTGATGCAGGGGGCCAAGAGCATTGAGTTGGAACGCCAGCGGCGCGCTTTGGTGACAACGGTGGACTATCTGGAAAAACACATGCGCGGGGTGGATTCTGTCGGCTCGAAAAACGAGTTGTTGACCAAGTCATTCAAGCTCGCGGATGTTTCCGGTGACCGTCTTATTCTTGAGTTTGGGGTTTTCATGGGCGCATCCATCAACCACGTTGCGCGGATGACCAGCAAGCCATTGTATGGGTTTGATTCCTTTGAAGGCTTGCCCGAACGCTGGCGCGACGGTTGTGACAAGGGCATGTTCGCCGTGCCCAAGCTGCCCAAAGTGCGGACGAACGTGACGCTCGTCAAAGGATGGTTCAATGAAACCCTGCCAAAATTTCTGAAGGAACATCCTGGCCAGATTGGTTTTTTGCATGTGGACAGCGACATTTATTCCTCGGCAAAAACCATTTTTGATTTGCTTGAACCTCGCCTCAAACCCGGCGCAGTGATTGTCTTTGACGAGTATTTCAACTACGCCGAATGGGAGGAAGGCGAATACAAGGCGTTCATGGAATTTCTGGAGCGAACCGGGCTGACCTGCGAATTCATCGGCTACCATCGGAATGAGGAACAGGTGGCGGTCATCCTGCGGAAGAAGGCCAATTAAAATAATTTTATGCGAATACCCGGAGTGTCGTGGGCGTGGTTTTTGATCCGAACCGGCAGAACCCGCTTCCTGATTGCTGATGCGTGGATGCTGTTCTATAAACTTTTTCAGGAATGGATTTTTGCGTTGCGTTACCGGGTTTTTGGCTCGCTGCCAGTAACGGGTGAATTTAAAATCAAGCTGGACACAAAACATCCCGTGGCCTTTGAGTCGCCGGATCACCTGATCCCGTGGGGCACAAGCCGCGACAACAGCACCAACAAAAAATTTGTCACCTTCATGACCGCACGGCTCCGGCGGGAAAATCCAGGAACTATTCTTGGAGCCATGGATTTGGGCTGTTCCGGCGGACAGCTTGTCAAAGATTTCAAGGATTTGGGCTATATGGCCGTAGGATTGGAAGGCTCGGATTTTTCGCTGAAGCACAAACGCGCGAACTGGCCCGTGCTGGCCGGAACAAACCTGTTCACTTGCGACATTTCCAAGCCGTTTCAGGTCACAACCAAAGGCAATCCTGCCAAGTTCCATCTCATCACCATTTGGGAAGTGCTGGAACACATCACGACTGACAGCCTGCCGATGGTCTTTGAAAATATCACCAAGCATTTGGAAAAGGGTGGCTATTTTATCGCCACCACTACTTCCGGGCCAGACATCCACGAGGGAGTGGATTTGCACCAGACCAAATGGCCGAATGCACAATGGCGCGAATTCATCCAGCAAAAATTTCCCGAACTGGTGCCGGTTGATCTCGGCCTGAAATACTATCAGTTCGTCCGCCACAACGAGGAACGCTCCATCCTTATTTACCAGAAAAAATAGTTTTGCCAGTGCGCCGGATTTCGCTTTGCCATGAAACCAACGCCGCTCATCAGCGTGATTGTGCTGAATTACAACGGGGCGCAATGGCTTCCCCGCTGTTTTGAATCGCTGGCGGCACAGACGATTTTTTCGCAGATTGAAATCATCATGGTGGATAACAATTCACCCGATGGTTCGGGACAAACGGCCGCACAATGGGTGCAGAACCTTGCCAACGGACGAATGCTCCAAAATAAAACCAACCTGTATTTTTGCGAGGCGAACAACAAGGGAGCGGAACTGGCCACCGGTGAATTTTTACTTTTCCTGAACAACGACCTTTGGCTGGAGCCAGATTGCTTGGAAAAGCTCTACCACGAAACCAAGTCTGCGCAGGCCGATGCCGCCACGCCGCTGGTGCTCAATTACAGCGACGACTCATTCCAAAGCTTAGGCGGGCCGGGGCTCGACATATTCGGACTGGCGACACCTTTCAGTCAGTTTCAAAACACCCGCGAAATTTTCTGCGCCTGCGGCTGTAGCCTGCTGATCAAGACAGACCTGTTCAAAAAAATCGGTGGCTACGACAACGCGTTGCTGATGTATGCAGATGAATTGGACTTGTCATGGCGGGTCTGGCTTGCAGGCGGCAAGATTGTGGCGGCTCCGTCCGCCCGGTTGCACCATCGCGGGGCAGCGGCGGTCAATCCCAAGGGCGAAACGCAAATGGTGGAGGCGCGCACCAGCGAGACCAAAAGATTTCTGGCCAACCGGAACAACCTGCTGGTGATTTTGAAGAACAGTAAAAACATCATGCTGCTGCTGGTGATTCCTCACCTACTACTGTTGCTGGCCGAGGCTTGCATCAGCTTGCTGCTGGTGCGGCGCTGGAGCTTTGTCCGAAAGTCCTATATTGGCGCGGTGGCTGAAGCGTTTCAAATGTCCAGCCATGTGCGCGAATGCTGGCGGCGGAACCAGACGTTTCGTCAGCGCAGTGATTTTTGGATGCTGCGCTTTTTACGATTGAAACCGAGCCGGTGGGGAGATGTGAAACGGATGTTCTCCGGCGGCATTCCCAAGGTGGACGCATCCTGAATGCGGCGTTCACAAACAAATTGAAAAAAACCTATGTTTTGGAAATTATTCCGCCTCTACCCTGAACCTTGCGCATTTCTTGCCAAGCTGGAATTGGCCCGGGCGCTGAAAAACTGTTCCAGCGTTCTGGACGTAGGATGCGGAAAAAATTCCCCGCTCAAAATTTTTGAACTGAACCATCTGACCGGGCTGGAAGGCTACGCGCCGGACGCCGAAGCGGCTCGACGGCTTGGCACGCATGATGAAGTCGTCACTGGCGATTTGCGGCAGATGGAACAACATTTCAAGCCCGGCCAGTTTGACGCCTGCGTCGCATGGGATGTCATCGAACATCTACCAAAATTGGATGGATTGAAGATGTTGCGGGACATGGAACGAGCCAGCGCAAAACGGACGATTATTTTCACTCCAAATGGTTTTCTGCCGCAATTCCACACGGAAGATGCCGACTTGCAACAACACCTGTCAGGCTGGGACGCTCAAGAAATGAGACAGCAAGGCTACCGGGTCATCGGCTTGCTGGGCTTGAAGAGCCTTCGCGGTGAGTATCATGTGTTAAAGCGGAGTCCAAAATTCTTCTGGGCATTCATCGCATTAATCACCCATTTGTTTTGGACCAGAAACCATCCTGAAAAAGCCGCCGCTATTTTGTGCATCAAGGAAAAAAACGCTGCCTGACTCAAGCTGGCGTCACTTTTTGATCGGCTTGAAAAACCGGCGGTTGAACAGGGACTGGCGACGGTAAAATTCCAGTCCGGTTTTGAACGGGCTCAACCAGACACTCAACGGGCCTTTTTTTACCGGGGCTGATGCAGCGGAGGTGGCCTGCCACAAAGCCGAATAATCGCTTTGCTGGGGTGCCTTCTCAAAAATCGGAACGACCTTTTCACGGCGAGCCTGCACAAGCATGTGCATGGGCATGAAAGTGATCAACTCAACCCGTTCACGAATCTTTTCCGGGTCGGAAACGGCATGCCAGCGGCCATACGGTCCGACGCGAAAAATTATCATCCGCTCAACCTCAAATCCGTTTTCCGGGCTTAACGCGCGGTAAAAAAGCTCTGGACTGAACTGGTAAAAACCATGCCCGCACAGGTTGTTCGCGCAAGTGTGAATGAACAACCGTCCACCGGGCTTGAGCAGTTCCATGGCGTTACGCAAGGCGACGGGGAAATTAAACACATGCTCCAGCGTGCCACCGTCATAAACGACATCAAACTGTTCTTTCCATTCGGGAGGAACCGGCTGGTTCAAATCATGGACAAACTTGGCGCCTTCAAAAGCCGAGTTGTCCATCGCATCCACCTGCATTGCGCCCAAGGCTTCAAAAAGCGGCTCGGCATAATCACAGGTCTTGGCAGATTCCAGAAACTTCGCCGTGGGCAGGCCATCACGCGCAAGCAGCGCACTAACTGTGCCGGGAAAAATATGCAAGCTTTGCCGGCCAAGCATGAGAGTGCGTCCAAAGCGAACACCCATCTTATGCGCCGAAATCAGAAACTGAACCGCGTTAGTATCTAATCCCATGACAGTAAAATTTGAATGAAAAGTCTAGGAACCGGCCTGATGGATGGCGAGTCTTTTATTTATTGCACCCGTCTTCTTGACACTGACAGCACCTCCACAAATAATCTTTTTTCGGCTACAACCTATGAAAAACAAACTGTCCTCTGAAACCAACCGCAACAGCCTCCTTTGGTTTGCGATAATTTTGGCGGCCGTTTTGAGCCTGCTTTTCTTGCGGAGTTTCCTGCCGGAATATGTCCATTTCTCAAATGACGGGCCATTGGGAGAACAAAATTGCGAATGGGGGAAATTGCCCACTGGCTTCACCGGCATATGGATGGACTTGAATGACCTTGGACACAACCAAGGGGCAGAACCAACCAGTATATTTTCACTTGTGTTCATGGTGCTGGGGCCGCTTGGCTACTCCAAATTTTTCGTGCCGGTCGGATTGTTCATTTTGGGAATGGGAGCTTGGACATTTTTCCGGTCATTAAGACTTTCACCTTTGGCTGCCGCACTGGGAGCACTAGCCATGACGCTGAACGCCACCTTTTTTGCCGACGCCTGCTGGGGACTGGCCTCGCACCCGATGGCCTTTGGCATGGACTTCTTTGCGTTGGCGCTGATCATGTCCAACACTAACGAGACGCCCCGGCTGACCCGCTGGATGCGCCTCGCGCTGGCCGGACTTTGTGTGGGCGACAACGTGACGGAAGCGGCGGACATCGGCGCCTTATTCAGCCTGCTGATTGCCGCGTTTGTGGTCTTCAAAACTTTCACGGAAGAAAACAGCACGATTTTCAAAAAAATTGTGCGCAGCGTCGGCAGGGTTTTCGTCGTGGCGATTTTTGCCGGATTCATTGCCTTCCAAACCATTCTTTCGCTGGTTGGAACCTCCATTGTCGGCGTGGTTGGCACGGCGCAGGATTCCGAAACCAAGGCGCAACATTGGGACTTTGCCACGCAATGGAGCCTGCCTAAAAAGGAAACCCTCGGCATCATCGTGCCGGGTGTCTTCGGCTACCGCATGGATACGCCGAAGGACATGACGCCAGCCTTGCAGGACGAATACCGCGGCGGCGTCTATTGGGGCGGCGTGGGTCGCGACCCGAACATTGACCGTTTCTACGACAGCGGCGGGCAAGGCACGCCTCCCGGAAGCCTCATGCGTTTCGGTTTCGCCGGTTATTATTCTGGAATCCTCGTTGTGCTAATCGGCTTGTGGGCCGTGGCGCAATCGTTGCGACGGCAAAATCAGCTGTTAACCAGCCCGCAAAAATATTTCGTCTGGTTCTGGGCGGTCGTGATGGTGTTGGCACTGCCCGTGGCGTGGGGACGATTCGCGCCATTTTCCGAATCCAATGATTCCATGATGTTTTACGCACTGCTTTACAAGCTGCCATATTTCTCCACCATCCGTAATCCTGCAAAATTCCTGATTTTCTTCTCGCTCGCGCTGGTAATTTTATTCGCCTATGGCGTCCACATTTTGAACCGCCGTTACCTCGACAGCACCGCCGTAAAAACTTCCAGCCTCACCGCCCAACTCAAAATCTGGTGGGCCAAGGCAACCGCCTTTGACCGCAAATGGATGCAAATTTGCCTCGGTATTTTCGGCGCGAGCGTGCTGGCGTGGCTGCTTTATTCCGCGCAGAAACCTTCCCTCGTCGAATACCTTGGCAAGGTGGGTTTCCCCGACACCGAAACCGCGCGACAAATTGCCTCGTTCAGCATCGGCCAAGTCGGCTGGTTTCTCATCCTGTTTGCCGTCGCGTTGGGACTCGTGACACTAGCGATTGCTGGTTATTTTTCCGGCCCGCGCGCGAAAATCGGGGCTGTGCTGCTCGGCGGATTTCTCCTGTTTGATTTGGGCCGCGCGAACCTGCCCTTCATCATCCATTGGGATTACAAACAAAAATACGAAGTCGGCTCGCTGAATCCCATCGTCGAATTCCTCCGGGAAAAACCCTACGAACACCGCGTAGCCAGCCTGCCCTTCCGCACGCCGGAAGGTTTGGAAATGCTCGACCAGCTTTACCGCATCGAATGGATGCAGCACCATTTTCCGTATTACAACATCCAATGCCTCGACATCATCCAGATGCCGCGCATGCCAGCGGACTTGAAAGCTTATATGGAAGCGTTCGCCCCGCGCTCCAATGAAACCGCCCCGCTTATGGTGCGCCGCTGGGAGCTCTCCAATACCCGTTATCTGCTGGGTGCCGCCGGTTACCTTGAAGTATTGAACCAACAGCTTGACCCCGGCCAAAAACGTTTCCGCATCGCGCAACGCTTTTCCATCGCGCTCAAGCCCGGCGTCACCGAGTTTCACCAAAGGCTCGAAGAACTCACCGCCTATCCCAACAACAGCGGCGATTATGCGCTCTTTGAATTCACCGGTGCCCTGCCCCGCGCCAAGCTTTATTCCAACTGGCAGGTCAACACCAACGACCAAGACAATCTCAAAACCCTGGCGAACCTGAATTTCAATCCAGCAAAAACCGTTTTGATCTCCACGCCGCAAAAAAATCTGCCCGCCGTCGCAACCAATGAAAATTCCGGCACGGTCGAATTCAAAAGCTATTCACCGAAGAAAATTATTTTCACCGCCACCGCCGTCGCGCCGTCCGTCCTGCTGCTCAACGACAAATACGACCCCAACTGGCGCGTGACCGTGGACGGCAAACCGACGGAATTGCTGCGCTGCAATTATCTCATGCGCGGCGTCCAGATTGCACCCGGCACGCATGAGGTGGAGTTTGATTTCAGCCTGCCGCACAGGCCGCTTTACGTCACACTCTCGGCCTTCGCCGTGGGAATCCTGCTGGTCGGCGGACTGTTTCTCGCCACCCGCAAACAAAAAGCGGCTCAACCGTAAATGTTCTTCGGATGCCGCGTTCGGTGGAGAATTTTGAAGAGATAAAAATCGCGCAGTTCCACCAAGACTTGCCCGGCCAACCACAGTGACCAGCCCGTGATGCCGCGCGCCGCCTGCGCAATCTCACGCGAGTATTTGGAATCTCCGTTTTGCCGGACGCGCTTAGACTTGATGCCGGAGCGCACGGCAAAGAGGCCTTTCAATTTTAACCTGCGAAACGCGCTCCAGCCGCGTCCGCGCAGCATTTCGT
>Ga0007854_10001754_pt1 | contig 13707 bp, 5 predicted proteins | sample CryBogCBH12Aug08_FD_60382 | JGI IMG/M metagenome (GOLD analysis project Ga0007854, IMG submission 60382) | Freshwater microbial communities from Crystal Bog, Wisconsin, USA - CBH12Aug08 | ecosystem: Environmental > Aquatic > Freshwater > Lake | place: Crystal Bog, Wisconsin, USA | collected...
CATGTGGTGGGATCATTTGGTACAGGTGCATCTCCATTTGTTTTTGATAATTATTTGTCGCCTTCAACAGGATTCATTGCCAATTTTGATGGTGCACCCAATCCATGGGCTCCTCCATCCAGTGCTTATTATGGATGGTCTCAAAACCAATGGGTAGGAAACTTAATTACAGACCCAACTCAGTTCCCTAATGGAACAGGGCCAGCAGATGGTACCAGTTATTGTACTGAAATTAATCCTCAGGGAGTAAAAGTTCCCGGAGATGATTCCTGGTGGGCAGATGCCAATTGTATAATTACCAACACTGCAACCTGGGTTTCCAATATAGGAGTACCTGTTTCCAATTATGCCCTGAAGTTTGAAGTATATGTAAAGAAACCCTGGACTCAGGGATCCATCTGGGTGGGAACAACCTGGCCCAACTGGAAATACATGGCAGAATATGCACCATGGAAAACAGCCAATGGAGGTAATGGCAAATACCTTTCCAATGGATGGGTTACAGTAACTATTCCGTTAACAAAATTCTTAGCTGCAACAGGTAATGTATATACCCCCACAGGCATAGGACCATCCAGTATTACAGACCTGCAGCAGGGAGCTGGCGGAATGCTGATGATAATGTATGCTAATGACGGAACAGCCTCCATACCAGGAAATACATTTGATATGGCCCTGGACAATGTACGAATTGTAAAAATTCAATAAGAAGGTTAGCGTTGGTTGTTAGATTGTGAATACAAATTGCCTGCAACAGGGAACTAGAATTGTGACCATGCAGGCAATTGTTTTAATCAAAAAATATGATGCATTATAATTTCTTAAGAACCATACTCTTGGCTGCTTCAGTTTGTTTTTTTGTTTGTAGTTGTAATAAAAGTACTGGTGCTGGAAATTCTACCGGTGGGGGAACCTCCACTACAACAACTGTAACAGATTCAGTATATAATCCTGTTGATCCCTCTGTTGCGGTTTCGCAGGGTTTTTTTCTGGGGGACTGGACTGCCCGTGGTTTCAATTTGCCTTCCTATACGCAGGTTGCACCACCGTCGGGCGCTGCAACAGATACAATTACTATTGATGTAAACAATGTCATAACCAAAGTGCCTCAGTATATATTTGGAAATAATTCCAATGTGTATATGACACAGATGGTAAATCAGCCTGCTTTATTGGGCTACCTCAAAGATCTGGCACCCCATATTATCCGGTTTCCTGGTGGTAATATCAGCAGTGTTTATTTCTGGAATGCTGCAGTGAATACACCACCAGCTGATGCCGCAGATACACTGTACGATGGTAATCTGAATCCTTATCAGGCTAATGCATCTACATACTGGTATGGAGGAAATACAGGCAGCTGGACCATGAGCCTGGATAATTATTATGCAATGTTACAGGCTACATCCAATACAGGTATTATTACCATTAATTATGCATATGCCCGCTATGGAAAAAGTGCCAATCCTGTGGCAACTGCAGCGCATTATGCAGCCAACTGGGTTAGATATGATAAAGGGAGAACAAAATTCTGGGAGATAGGCAATGAAAGTGGCGGAACCTGGCAGGCTGGATATAAGATTAATACCCGTGAAAATAAGGATAATCAATCCCAGCTTTTAACTGGATCACTGTATGGGCAGCATTTTCTTGTATTTGCAGATTCTATGCGCCAGGCTGCTTCCGAAGTAGGAGCCTCTATAAAAATAGGTGCGCAGGTTATTGGAACCAATCCTTCATCATCTTCCAATCCATCGGACCTTACCTGGAATTCAGGTATGTTTGCGATGGTTGGTAATAATGCTGATTTTTATATAGTGCATGATTATTTTACCCCTTATAATACAAATTCCTCAGGAAGTGCAATTCTGGCAACAGCTGCATCGGAAACCAATGCGATTTCTTCTTTCCTGGCATTGAATACCGCTTCCAGTGCAGTGAGCATGAAACCAATTGCATTGACAGAGTGGAATATTTTTGCAACTGGCTCTAAACAAATGGTATCAAATGTTGCTGGTATCCATGCCGTGCTTACATTGGGTGAATTATTAAAAAATAAGTTTGGGATGGCATCCCGCTGGGATCTTTCCAATGGGTATAATGGGGGGGATGACCAGGGTATGTTTAATGCCGGTGATGAAGCTGGTGCACCTTTATGGAATCCAAGGCCAGCATTTTATCATATGTATTTTTTTCAACGGTTTTTTGGTGACAGAATGGTGTCCAGCACACTTAAGTCGGCTTCTGCCGATGTATCCTGTTATGCATCAACTTTTTCTTCAGGTCAGGCTGGAACTGTGCTGGTGAATAAAGGAACATATAACAGAGTGGTCGCAGTCAATTTTCAGCATTTTCCGGCCGGGTCAAAATATTACTGGTATGAGTTAAAGGGTGGTACGGATAACGGGGAATTCTCTGCCCAGGTTTATGTAAATGGAACAGGTCCATCCACGGCTACCGGCGGACCTTTAAATTATGCTTCTCTAAATGCTTATGAAGCACCACTGAACGGAACTATTTATGTGTCATTACCAGCAAGAGGTGTTGTTTATTTGATGGCGGATAAAAAATAGCTGATAAAGTTTAAAGAAATTGTAAGGCTTAATTATAATTGAAGAAATAATCAGCACATTTTGTAATGAATGGGTAGTATCAAAAACTTTAATTAACTTTTATATGAGGTTAACTCTATTTATTGTATTGCTTGTATTATTAACTGGTAATGTCCAGGCTCAACAATACAATTCCAGTATCTGTTTAAATCAGGTTGGGTTTTATTGTAAAGAAAATAAGCTGGCTGTGATTGTTAATGATACAAATGCTACCCAGTTTTATATAATTAATAATACAACAAAAGATACTGCTTTTGCCGGCAGATTAAGTACAGTAAGGTTTTCAAAAAATTCAGGGGTATTTACCAGGCAAGCAGAATTTACTAAACTAAATGAAGCCGGAACATATTACCTTGGTTTGGATGATGGCAAATATTCACCTGTTTTCCATATTCAGGATAATATTTTGGAAAATGCAGCAATTGCCAGTGTCAAAGCATTTTATTTTCAAAGATCCGATTTGAAACTTGAACCACGATATGCAACTAAATGGGCAAGGAAAGAAGGGCATCCTGATACTGTTGTATATATTCATTCTTCAGCAGCAACTGTTCATAAAAAGGAAGGAACTGTAATTTCAACTCCGGGTGGATGGTATGATGCAGGAGATTATAATAAGTACATCGTAAATTCCGGTATTACCATGGGAACACTTTTATCCGCCTATGAAGATTTTCCAGATTATTTTAAGAGCCTAAATACCGGTATACCTGAAAGTAATAACAGTATTCCGGATTTGCTGGATGAGATTATTTATAATTTAAGATGGATGCTGACCATGCAGGATAGGGACGATGGCGGTGTATACCATAAATGTACAAATGCAGCGTTTGATGGAATGGTAATGCCGGGTGTTACCAAATTGCCAAGATATGTAGTGCAAAAAAGTACGGCTGCCAGCCTGGATTTTGCTGCAGTAATGGCTCAGTCCTGCAGGGTTTTATCTGCATTTCCTGAATTTACTAAATTGAAGGATAGCTGTTTGAATGCTGCTAAAATAGCCTGGAGATGGTCATTAAAAAATCCGGACAAATTCTATGATCAGGAAGCAATGAATAAAATATTTGCACCAAAAATTTCCACTGGAGATTATGGTGACAATTATTTGCAGGATGAGTGGTTCTGGAGTGCCAGTGAAATGTACATTACCACATATGATAGCAATTATCTTAAAATATTGATTAATAAAAGACATCAAACACTTAGTATTCCCAGCTGGAACAATGTTTTTATGCTCGGGATTTATTCACTTATCAGGCATGAACATCAGTTTCCTGATTTAAAACCAATTTTGAATGAATTCAGGGATACTATAATTAGTATTGCTGACAGTTTTGTAAAGAATTCGTACAGCAATGCATTTGGAACTGTGATGGGGCAGAGCCGGAAGGAATTTATTTGGGGGAGTAATGCGATAGCTGCAAACCAGGGAATATTATTGATTAATGCTTTCTTGCTATCAAAAGAAAAAAAATACATGCTGGCAGCAATATCCAATGCAGATTATCTTATGGGCAGAAATGCAACCGGATATTGTTTTATCACAGGGCAGGGATATCAATCACCAATGCATCCGCATCATCGAATTTCAGAAGCTGATGGTATAACAGAACCAGTACCCGGCTTATTGGTAGGTGGACCCAACCCTTTAATGCAGGATCATTGCCATTATTTATATACAGAACCGGAAATGGCATATATGGATATTACCAATGCATTTGCCTGTAATGAAGTTGCAATTAACTGGAATGCTCCTTTGGTTTATTTGTTAAATGCAATCCAGGCAATTGAACGAAATGAAAAATGATCGGGGTCTTCATATTTTGGATTTGTATTTTGCACAACCGTTTGCATAGATATGTTCTTCCGGAGAATAGTTATGTTTGATTTTCAATAATTCTATAGCTTAGGGTATGAAAATCAACATGTCAGTGATTCCTCGTAAAATATTTTTTTTCATACTACTGATAGTAGTAGCAGGATTATCAGGGTATACCCAGCCTAAACCATTTTATAAAGAAGATTTTTCAGGTGGAAAAATTCCGGAAGGTTGGTCCATGCCCAAAGTTGGCAATTGGGACCCGCAATGGATTGTAACCAATCAGCCTTATCCGGGCTCTTATAAATACCAGCAGCAGGCACCACCTATTGCATCCCGAAGCAGGGGTTATCATTTGCAGTTTCAGGCAGGCTATTTTAGTGATGAGGATGTGGATGCCTGGCTTAAAAAGAAAGAATACCCTGATGGGCTTATTATCTCTGCACCAATTAACTGCAGTGGCAAAACATCCGTTATTTTGAAATTTCAGGAAACTTTTCGCTGGTGGGATTATCATCCATCAGATACTGCGGGATTATTTGTGGGTATCAGTACTGACAGTATGCATTGGCATCAATGGGATATGCGCCGGGAAATAAAGGAAAATAGTGATATGCTGATACCGCTTAAGGAAGAACTCAATATTACAAGATGGGCAGCCGGACAACCTAAAGTCTTTATACGGTTTTACTGGAAAGGAATACAAGCCTGGTATTGGATGGTGGATGATATTGAGTTAGTAGAAGCGGCTAAAAAAGATATTGGTATTGTACGCTTGCTTTCTCATTCAGAAACAGGTAATCAGTTTAAACAAAAAGATACTTTAAAGCTGCTGATTCGAAATAATGGTTCTGAAACCATAACAGATAATTTTACTGTTACTGCAAAACTGGATGGTAACAGTCTTGTTAATCAGCTTGTGAATGCAACAACCCATCCATTAAAAGCTGAGGAAGAAAGGGAAGTGATTTTTGCAGGGGTTAATCTGGCTTCTTTACCGGTACATCAGTTATCCTTTAAACTGGAATTGCCAGGGGATGAAATCTCCAATAATAACAGTCTGAGTGAAACCATCAGTACTGCAGCAGCTGTATTAGGCAACCTGACCAACTGGGAAAAAACAGACAATGGTATACTACTGCAAAGCGGCGTTACAAGGTTAAAAGTACTGTTTTATAAGGAAGGGATATTCCGGATATGGTTAAGTCCGGATGGTCAATTCACCAATCCCGCTGCAAATGATATTGTAATCAATGATAAACCCGAAAAGGTAGACCTTCAAATCAGGTCAGATGCAAAGAATATTTACCTGATTACTCCAGTCTGCATGGTAAAAGTTCAGCGAAATCCATTATTATTCAGTCTCTATAACAGCAAGGGAAAACAGCTTTGGGCAGAAAAATCACCCCTTAGTTTTGGTTCAAGAACAGTACAGCAACTAATATACCATCCGGATGAATATTTTTATGGTGGAGGAATGCAGAATGGATATTTTTCACATAAGGACAGTATGATACTCATTGAAAAAGGAGGAGGCTGGAATAATGGAGGCCGGCCAAATCCGGTTCCTTTTTTTATGAGCAGTTATGGATATGGAGTATTGAGGAATACATTTGATGCAGGTGTTTATGATTTTTCAAAATACATGATGTTCTCTCACAATGAAAACAGATTTGATTGTTACTATTTTGTAGGGAGTTCGTTAAAATCAGTTATAGAAAAATATACAGATGTAACGGGAAGGCCATTTATGCCTGCGCGCTGGCAGTTAAGTATGGGAGACGCCAATTGTTATAATAAAAAAGGAACCACACCGGATGTAATAAAACTGGTGGCAGATGAATATATAAATCATGATATGCCCAGGGGCTGGATATTACCAAATGACGGGTATGGATGCGGATATACCAAACTGGATTCCACAGTTACAGAACTACATAAAAGAGGGTTTTATACCGGGTTGTGGACAGAGAACGGAGTTGAAAAAATTGCAACGGAAGTAGGTGTTTATGGAACCAGGTTGTGTAAACTGGATGTAGCCTGGGTAGGCCCGGGTTATAAATATGCACTGGATGGATGCAAGGCTGCATACGAGGGTATAGAAAAAAACTCTGATGGAAGGGGGTTTGTTTGGAGTGTTATGGGCTGGGCTGGCACGCACCGCTATAGTGTGGTATGGACAGGCGACCAGTACAGCAGTTGGGAATATATAAGGTTTCATATACCTACAGTAATTGGTTCCGGGCTTTCTGCTCAAAATTGTGCAACTGGCGATATTGATGCCATTTTTGGAGGTAGTGCAAAAACTTATGTACGCGACCTGCAATGGAAATGTTTTACCCCTGTTTTAATGACAATGAGCGGTTGGGCAAAAAAAGACAAACAACCCTGGATATGGGGAGAACCCTATACCAGCATCAACCGTAAATACCTGAAATTAAAAATGCGGTTAACCCCTTATATGTATACGCTGATGCATGAAGCAAACCAGACAGGGGTGCCTGCTGTACGAGGGTTACTGCTGGAGTTTCCTAAAGACAGTGTAACCTGGGGGAAATTAACCCAATATGAATACCTGTTAGGTACATCACTACTGGTTGCACCAGTATTTAAAGACGAAGAAAAAAGAGACAGTATTTACCTGCCGGAAGGGAAATGGGTAGATTATTGGGATGGCAAAGAATATTCGGGAAAACAATGGCTAAACGGATATAATGCGCCTTTGGAAAAACTGCCTTTGTTTGTAAAAACAGGTTCTGTGATACCAATGAACCCCCAAATGAATTTTGACGGCGAAAGGCCTCTGGATACACTATTTCTGGATATATATCCGGGTGAAGGGCCGGTACAGTACCGTTTATACGAAGATGACGGTATAAGCAGGGAATATAAAAAGGGAGTAAATGCCAGTACTGTAATAGATTTGAAAGGGAAGGAATTTATTCAGATTAATGCGGTAAAGGGTAATTATAAAGGTATGTTGATGCAACGGAATTATACCCTGTATATACATCTGGGTAAAAGGCCGGATTCTGTTTGGGTAAATGGGGTAAAAACCAATAATTGCGATTATTCAAGTGAAAGGCATGGAATACTGACAGTTCAATGTGGCCGTTGGCCGGTACATAAGAAAATAGTGGTGCAATTGAAATATAAAGTAAGGATATAAAATGTGGAATTTGGATATTTTATATCAACAGTTTAAATAAAGCCTTTTTATGGTAGTTCTCTTTGAAATATGTGTTAAGTAGCGTTAAATTCCCCGGTAAAATAAAACACCGGTTAAATACCGGGGAAACGCTTTTTAAACTAAAAAATATCCAGGAAGTTGAAAAAAAAGGCTTGATTATTTGGTGAAATTATAAAAATATTGTAAATTTATTAATTCCAAAAAGGAGATAAATATTTTATTAAATATTTGATATTGTGTGATTTGTAAAATGTATAATTAATATATATGAAGTGGATAGTGTTCTGTATAATGAGTGTTTTACCTTGCTTTCAATCATTGATTGCTCAGCAACAGCCTTTGCATCAGTTTGAGATAAAGGATGGCAGTTTTATGTATGATGGAAAGTCTATCACTATTCATTCCGGTGAAATGCATTTTGCAAGGGTACCCAGGGAATACTGGCGCCATAGGTTACAAATGATCAGAGCCATGGGTTTAAATACAGTTGCCACTTATGTATTCTGGAATTACCATGAAACTGCTCCCGGAAAGTGGGATTTTACAACTGAAAACAGGAATATCAGGGATTTTATAAAAATGGCGCAGGAAGAAGGGTTATTTGTAATTCTCCGTCCGGGTCCATATGCATGTGCTGAATGGGAATTTGGTGGGTATCCCTGGTGGTTACAGTTAAATAAAAATTTGGAAATAAGAACCTATAATCAACCTTTTTTGGATTCCTGTAAAGTATATCTTGGAAAACTGGCTGAGCAGGTTAAAGACCTGGAAGTGAGTAAAGGAGGGCCGATTATAATGGTACAGGTAGAAAATGAGTTTGGGTCTTATGCAGTGCAACGGAAAGACATTCCGCTGGAACAACATAAAAAATACAATCAGGCGATCAGGAATATATTGGTAGAATCCGGATTTACCGGCCCATTCTTTACTTCAGATGGAAGTTCATTATTTAACGGAGGGGCAATTGATGGTATTTTACCTGCAGCTAATGGGGAAGATGATATTGCAAAATTGAAATCTGCAGTAAATCAATACCATCATAACCAGGGCCCTTATATGGTAGCAGAGTTTTATCCCGGATGGTTAGATCATTGGGGGGAGGCTTTTGAAAAAGTATCAACCGCATCTGTTTTAAGTCAAACTGAGCAGTATTTAAAAAACAATATCAGCTTTAGCTTTTATATGGTTCATGGAGGAACGAATTTTGGGTTTACTTCCGGTGCAAATTATGATAAAGCACATCTTATTCAGCCTGATATTACCAGTTATGATTATGATGCACCTATTAATGAAGCAGGATGGGTAACAGAAAAATATACTGCTATCAGGAATTTGATGAAGAAATATACGGCAGAAACAATTCCGGAACCACCCAAACAAATTCCTGTTATTAATCTGCCAGACATTTCAATGGGCAAAGCGTATAATGTACTGGATTGGAAAAACAGTATAGAACCTGTAGTGAATGAATCTCCCCTGAGTTTTGAAGCATTAAATCAGGGAAATGGGTATGTACTGTACAGCAGGAAGTTTGTTCAGCCAGTGACAGGAACTTTAAAAATTAAAGGAATAAGGGATTATGCAACGGTATATGTAAATGGAGAATATAAAGGTACATTAAACAGGCAGTCGAATCTCTTTGAAATGAAAATAGACATTCCATTTAATGCTACTTTGGATATATTGGTAGAAAATATGGGTCGTATTAATTATGGTTCTGAGATAGTGAACAATCAGAAGGGTATTATTAGTCAGGTATATATTGATAGTAATGCCATTACGGGTAGCTGGAAAATGTATTCCATGCCATTGGAAAAAGTGCCTGAAGTGGGTCAATTACGCAACCAGAATAAAAGAGGAGTTGCAACATTTTATACCGCTTTTTTTAATCTGGATCAGACAGGTGATACCTTTCTGGATATGCATAACTGGGGAAAGGGGATTGTTTTTATAAACGGGCATCATTTGGGCCGGTATTGGAATAAAGGTCCTCAGCAAACCTTGTATTTGCCAGGAGTATGGCTGAAGAAAGGGAGAAATGAAATATTTATCTTTGAACAGAAAAATGAAAACCTGAAACCTGTAATTTCAGGTAAATCAGTACCTGTTTTAGATCAACTGATGTCTGATAATAACTAAATTATGTATATCAGTTACTTGAAAATGATTATGTGATATTGCCATTTTCCGGAAGAGCGTTTTTAATTTCCATCAGGTAATCATAGAGGTTTACTTCTGTAGGTATTTGCAATTTCTTTCTTAATCTATAGCGACTTATTTCAACACCTTTTACTGAGATATTCATCAGGTGGGCAATTTCCTTCGAAGATAAATTCATTCTTAAATAGGCGCAGAGTTTAAGATCGGTAGAGCTTAATTCAGGCACTTTAGTTTTAAGATCTTTCAGGAAATTATTATGTACTTCATCAAAATGGATAGAGAATTGCTCCCATTCATCTTTAGTATTTTCAGCTTCGGTGAGCAGTTTCAGGATATTTTTAAATTCAGCACTTAATGATGTGGAATTATGGGTTTGCAGTAATTGCTTAATTTCTTCTTTTATTTTTGAAAGCAGTTTACCTCTTTCAAGGAGGTTCATAGTTGCTGATGCTAATTCTTTGTTTTTATAATTGACCTCTGTTTCTAATTTTTCATTGTGGAGTTTTACGATCTCTTTATCACTTTTGTCAATTTCCAGCTGGTGTAAATATTTTAGTTTAGACTGTTCTTCCATATGGAGAAGCTGCTGTTTTTCGAATTGGTTTTTTAAGTATCTGGAAGTAGCAATAATTAACAGTAATATAATTAATGTATAAGTTGTGTAGGCATAATTAGTCTGATACCAGGCGGGCAAAACTTTAAATGTATAAGCAACTGATTTAGATTCATTGCCTAAATTATTCCGGGATTTTACATAAAAAGTATAAGTGCCATAAGGTATGTTGGTATAATCCTTTTCAGTTTTTTTAGACCACTCAGACCATGTTTTGTCAAAAGGCACCAGCTGGTAACTGAATTCTATATTATCACTTTGAGAAAATAGGGTAGAGGAATATTGAAACTGAAAAGAATTCCAATTATGCGGTAGGCTAATAATTTTATTGGATGACTGAACTTGTTTTGTTTCATTGTTGTCAGAGAAATACCCTCCAAAAATAATACTGTCTTTTTTGTCAATTGCTTTAACCTGACCTAAAATAACATTCAGTTTGGTAGTTGACCTTTTGTATTCATAATAGTTTAGATGAATAATCCCCTTTTTTGCAGCAATAAATATGTTTTCTTTATCAAACTGATAAATATTTTCAAACCCTTCCAATATTTTTTCCTGTAATTCAGGAAAATAAATAATACTAAAACTGGAATTGTTTTTAGGTGTTTCAAAGTCAATCACGCCAATTTTACCTTCACTTACAAACCAGATATTTCCATAACTGTCTTCCTTTAGATAGACCACTTGTTTTTCACCAAATATGGAATAAAGAAGGGGAGAAGGTACGAATGCATTTTTATCCATATTGTATTCATATATCCCTTTGGTAGTTGTGAAAACTATCCTGTTTTTAATATTAAATACATAGTTGCCCAGATCGGATGGTAAGCCGTCTTTGCTATTGTACAATTGATAAGAAAGAACTTTTGATTTATCGGCAGACAAAAGAAATTTGAAAATTCCTCTGTACGGATGTGAAGCCCAAATAATATTGTTATTTACATCATAGGCAAGGAATCTTAAAGACTCTCTTAATAATTGGAATGGTTCACCGCTGTTAAGGGTATTATTTTTAAAATGAAGCATTTTAAGGCCTGTATAAGAACCTACTACTATGTCCTCAAAAGGAGAAGTAATATTAAGAGGCTGAAAAAACCAGGTTCCTTCTCCTGATTGCAACTGGACAGCTGTATTATCCTTAATTAGAAAAGTACCTTCATTGTGACCCATCAGTAATTGCTGGTTTAAGACAGATAGGGACCAAACTTGTCCATCTGTATTAGATACCCTGGTGAATTCACCTTTGGAATAGCTTAAATCAGAAACAGATGGTTCTAATTTTGTTTTAAAAAGCCCATTGGAAGTACCAATGAAAAAATCGTTATTGAATATTTTGGAAGTATAGCCTGTTGTCTGATTTTCTTTATCAGGGTAAATATGTTTAACAGATGAATTATAAGCTATGAAATCGATTCCGTTATCCAGTCCGAGCCATAAATTAAGGTCACGGTCCAGAAAAAGGCTCAGGATATTATTGTTTTGAATGCCTTCCTGTTTTGTAAATTTCTGTACCAGATTTCCCTGATGGTTGATAATATAGCAACCGTTAGAAATAGTGCCAATTGCAAAACGGTTGTCATTTATTTTCCTGGCAGTATAAATCTGATAATTAATTAATTCTTTGTCTAAAATGGTGAATTTTCTGGTAAGCGAGTTTGATGTAAGGCAAAAGATACCTTTTTTGAGGGTAGTAATTAATAAAGTGTCCTCTGTATAATTGGAGATTGCAGTAAGGATATTGTTTTGAATAAAGGGATCAGCCGAAAAAACGTCCCAACCATTATTTTTGAAAATCATTAATCCTTTGGATTTATCCTGTGCATAGACATGATTGCCGGATTTTTCCAGAAATAACCATTCGGAAGTGGGGTAAAATACATCTATAGATTCATTTTTTAAGTGAAAAATTCTGTCAGTTGCTCTGAAAAAAACGTCATCATCATTTAAAACCACATTCCATATATCCCCAAATTGTCTAGAAGTGGGAGGAATGAGTTGTTTAAGTGAGTTGTATGAAAGAATCCCATTTTTGTCAGGGAAAAAATAGCCGATTTCGTCTTGCCCTCCTACTATTATACGTCCTTTACTATCTATTACAACAGACCTGATAATTGTAGCATTAGGTAAAGTGTATAATTTCCAGTAAGTACCATCATAACTTAAAAGGCCACTATTATTTGCAAAATAAAGTACTCCATTTTTGTCCTGGGCCATCCCCCAGCTTTGTGTTCCGGCATGGAAATCCTCTGTTGTATAGCTTTTAATTGTTGGTAAACCAATTGCATTTTGGCTATAAATTAGTTTATTACTGATTAGTAATGTAAGTAAAATGAATAAAATTTTTTTCCTGATCATTTTAACAAATTTAAGCTTGTAGTGGTAAAGTAGGGAAAAAAAATAGATAAATTATCCATTTTGTAGAGTTTTGTAGTGGTATTGTAGTGGTATTAAATGTTAAAGGGTAGGATAATAGTGTCAATTTTGTATCGCATTTGAACGTATTGGCTAAATGTAACAGCATTAGGTTTAAATGGATTAATCAACATTCTCTAACTAAAAACGACTTCCTTATGAAAAGAAGATTTCACATCTACTTTCTCGTCTTTTTCATTTCACTATTTCATGTTGCCTGGTCACAGGACTTATCAGTAACCGGTAAAGTTACCGATAAATCAGGCAATCCTTTAGAATCCGTGTCAGTAATGGTAAAAGGAACCAGTAATGGTACCAAAACCGATAAAACAGGTGCTTTTAAGGTTAAAGCAGCTGCCGGATCTACTCTTGTAATCAGCTATATTGGAATGGAAACTCAGTTATTACAGGTACAAAGTAATAAGCCGGTAGTAATTCAATTAACAGAAAAAGTGACCGCCATGGAAGAAGTGGTGGTAATTGGTTATGGCACACAGAAAAAGAGTGTGGTAACCGGTGCGATTTCCAGTGTAAAGGCAAAAGACCTGGAAGATATGCCAGTAACCAGGTTGGAAGATGCCTTAAAAGGCCGCACTGCAGGTGTAACTGTAGCTTCCAGTTCAGGCCAGCCCGGATCACAGTCTACTGTAATGATCAGAGGTATTACCTCTATTAATAATTTTGATCCCTTATATGTAGTGGATGGAGTTCCGGTAGCAGGTGGTATTGACTATATCAATTCTTCTGATATTGAATCCATTGAAGTTTTAAAAGATGCTGCTTCTGCTGCCATCTATGGTACAAAAGCTGCTTCTGGTGTAATCCTGATTACCACTAAAAAAGGTAAAGCTGGAGTTTTACAGGTAAACTTAAGTTCTTATGTAGGTACACAATCACCTGC
>Ga0007854_10001755_pt1 | contig 13707 bp, 9 predicted proteins | sample CryBogCBH12Aug08_FD_60382 | JGI IMG/M metagenome (GOLD analysis project Ga0007854, IMG submission 60382) | Freshwater microbial communities from Crystal Bog, Wisconsin, USA - CBH12Aug08 | ecosystem: Environmental > Aquatic > Freshwater > Lake | place: Crystal Bog, Wisconsin, USA | collected...
TCTTTAGCGAGCCGACGTCCGATTCATAGCGGTCGTTCCCTATTACAAGAGCAACGCGCGGGTTCCCGGCCCTCAAAACTCCGGCGTTTGAGAGGCAGAAAAGAAGGAATAAGATGATGACGTTCTTACAGTTCACAACAATGCTGATATTCGATACGCGGTCTGCGCATTGGATTTTCTGCTTTCAAACCGGGCTCAGTTTACGGATATATCGTTTAACCGCAATCCCGTTTTCCACTCATGCGCCACTGGATCCAACCCGCAGCTTTATTGATGGCGATTTTCATCGCCGGATGCGCCTCTCCCGAGCAAAACACCGTGACGTCCCTTCTCCCCGGCGATCCCGCCGCTCCGTCCCAGGTCACACCGCAACAGGCTCTCGAGACCGCCCGCGCATACTGCACACACCAATGGCGTCCTTTTGGCCGGAATATCAGGCACGCCAACGATCCGGCTGGTGTCCGGATCGATACACCGGACGCCGGGTACCGGCCGGCATCGGGTCGCAATGGCTGGTGGATTCCGGGCGAAGTAAACGAAGGGATCCCGTACAAATGGGGCGGCTTCGACGATCCCACCCGTTTTGATACGGCAATTGCCTCCGGACTTGCAGGCGGGGATGTCTCCTCTCCAGCAAAACGAAATGCGGATAATGCCGCAGTAAGCGCTTACGCCGCCGGGGTGGATTGTTCGGGCTTTGTCTCACGTTGCCTCAACCTGCCTGAGGTCTATGATTCCGCGCGACTCCCGTCGGTTTGCGATCCGTTGCCGGGCCCGAATCAATTGCGCGCCGGTGATTTGCTCAATATCCCGCATTGCCATGTGATTCTTGTCGCCGGATGGGCGAGCCCGGATCATTCCCTGATCTGTTATTACGAGACCGGCGGGATTCCCGTCTGGAAACCGGCTCTGAAAGTATCGCCCCTGGATAAACTGCTGGCGTTAGGGTTCAAACCGCTGCGATATCGGGGTATGGCACACGAAGCAGTGCCGTCAGGAAAGGAAATTCTTACCCGCGCGATCCGCTCGTCGGCAATCGTGGTGCCGGAGCCCGTTGTGGGCGAGCCTTGAGAGGCGCGGCGGACATCCTGCAACGTCTTATGAAAACCCCAATCATTGGCGAGGTCATGGAAAAAGCGGGCGTCTCGCTGCTTATTCAAATCACTGCTCCGGCGGAATCTTTCACCCGAATTCATCGTTTTCTTTAGTTTGCCAATGAATGGGGTATGAAAACTGATTCCGCGATTGCCCCTTGCGTTCCGGTCTGTTAAAAGCCATCACCGTTTTCTACAAATGCCCAAAGATACCTCGATCAAAAAAATTCTCCTCATCGGCTCCGGGCCCATTGTCATCGGCCAGGGATGCGAGTTCGATTATTCAGGCGTCCAGGCCTGCAAAGCGTTGAAAGAGGAGGGATACGAGGTCGTCCTCGTGAACTCCAATCCGGCCACGATCATGACCGACCCGGAGTTTGCGCATCGAACTTATATCGAGCCGATCACCCCGGAAATCGTCGAAAAAATCATTGCCGCAGAAAAGCCGGATGCCCTGCTGCCGACCCTTGGCGGGCAGACCGCCCTCAATTGCGCGATGGCCCTGGTCAAGAGCGGTGTGCTTGACCGTTACAATGTCCGGCTCATCGGAGCCAATGCGTCAGCCATTGAAAAAGGAGAGGATCGCCTGCTTTTCAAGGAGGCCATGATCAAGATCGGCCTCGATGTGCCCCAATCCGGCGTCGCGCATTCCGTCGAGGAAGCGCGGGTGATTGCCGCCAAAATCGGCACACTCCCGCTCATTATCCGCCCGGCCTTCACGCTTGGCGGTGCAGGCGGCGGCATCGCCTACAACCGCGAAGAATTTGAAGTAATCATCGCCCGCGGCCTCGATATGTCGCCGGTCAACGAGGTGCTGGTCGAGGAATCACTGCTCGGCTGGAAGGAATTCGAGATGGAAGTAATGCGCGATCGCGCCGACAACTGCGTCATCATCTGCTCTATCGAGAACCTCGACCCGATGGGCGTCCACACCGGCGACTCGATCACCGTCGCCCCGGCGCAGACCCTGACCGACAAGGAATTCCAGCTCATGCGCGACGCCAGTTTCGCCGTGATCCGGGAGATCGGCGTCGAGACCGGCGGCTCGAACATTCAGTTTGCCGTGCATCCGGATAACGGGCGCATGACGGTAATCGAGATGAACCCGCGCGTCTCCCGCAGCTCCGCCCTGGCCTCGAAGGCAACCGGCTTCCCGATTGCAAAAATCGCCGCCAAACTCGCCGTGGGATACACCCTGGACGAGGTGAAAAACGATATCACCCGCGAAACACCCGCCAGCTTTGAACCGACCATCGATTATGTCGTCACCAAGGTGCCGCGGTTCACTTTCGAGAAATTCCCGCAGGCCGACCCGACCCTTACCACCCAGATGAAGAGTGTCGGCGAGGCAATGGCCATCGGACGGACCTTCAAGGAAAGCCTGCAAAAAGCCCTGCGCAGCCTTGAAATCAAACGTTTCGGTCTGATCGGCGACGGCGGGGAGAAGGAAATAACCGATGAGGCGCTTGCAACAAAACTGACCGTCGCAAACGCTGAGCGGATTTTCTTCCTCGGCCAGGCATTCGCGCGCGGCTGGACGGTCGAACAGATTTTCGAACTGACAAAAATTGACCGGTGGTTCCTCGAGAATATCCGGGAAATTGTCGCGGAGAACCAGGCACACCAAAAAGCCGGGTTCCAGTTGGACGCACGGTCGCTCAGGCGCGCCAAGAAATTCGGATTTTCCGACCGCCAGCTTGCGGTGGCCTTGTCGAAAACCGAGAAGGAAATTCGCGGGCTGCGCAAAGCGGCCGGAATCCAGCCCACCTACCGCCTTGTCGATACCTGTGCCGCAGAGTTTGAGGCTTACACCCCGTATTATTATTCGACCTATGGCGACGAGAATGAAAGGCGTGAATCCGGCAAAAAGAAGGTAATCATCCTCGGCGGCGGCCCGAACCGCATCGGGCAGGGCATCGAGTTCGATTACTGCTGCGTCCACGCCGCATTCGCCCTCAAGGAACTCGGCTTCGAGACGATCATGGTCAACTCGAATCCGGAAACCGTTTCGACCGATTACGACACCAGTGACAAACTTTATTTTGAACCGCTCACCCTCGAGGATGTGCTCAATATCTGCGACCAGGAGCAACCGTGGGGCGTCATTGTCCAGTTCGGCGGCCAGACCCCGCTCAACCTCGCCAACGGCCTGGCCGACGCCGGTGTGCCGATTATCGGCACCAGCCCGCGCAGCATTGAAATTGCAGAGGATCGCAAGCTCTTCGGAGCCATGCTCGACAAACTCGGAGTCCGCCAGACCCACGGTGGCACGGCAGTGACCGAGAACGAGGCGGTCGAGGTTGCCAACCGGATCAAGTATCCGGTGCTGGTTCGCCCGAGTTTCGTTCTGGGCGGACGCGGCATGCAATTGGTCCACAATGAAACCGACCTGCGCCGTTATGTGCGCGAGGCGGTCGAAGCCAGTCCCGGCACCATTCCCGGCACGGCGGCGAACCCGATTCTGGTCGATCATTTTCTCGAGGACGCCACCGAGGTCGATGTCGATTGCATCTGCGACGGCGAGACGGCCGTCATCGGAGCCATCATGGAGCATATCGAACAGGCGGGCATCCATAGCGGCGACAGTGCCTGCGTGATCCCTCCCTTTTCGCTCAGCGATGCGGTCAAGACCGAGATCGCCGACGCCACCAAACGCATGGCCTTTGCCCTCGAGGTTCGCGGCCTGATGAATGTGCAGTTCGCAGTCCAGAACGACCAGGTCTATGTGCTCGAAGTCAACCCGCGCGCCAGCCGCACCGTGCCGTTTGTCAGCAAGGCAATCGGTGTCCCGCTCGCAAAACTCGCAGCCAAGGTCATGGCAGGCAAGAAACTGGTGGAACTCGGGTTCACAAAGGAAATCATCCCGCCGCATTTCAGCGTCAAAGAGGCGGTGTTTCCTTTTGTAAAATTCCCGGGGGTGGACATCGTTCTCGGACCGGAAATGAAATCAACCGGGGAAGTGATGGGGATCGACTGCAACATCGGCCTCGCCTATGCAAAAGCCCAGATGGCTGCCCAGCCCGCCCTGCCGCAAAAGGGCAATATTTTCATCAGTGTCGCAGATGCGGAGAAAAAACGGGTTGCGGAGATCGCAAAAGGCTGCGTCGAACTTGGATTTACCCTGTTCGCCACCAGTGGCACTGCGGCGGCATTGACGGCAGCCGGCATTTCTGTGAAGAAACTTTTCAAAATCGGCGAGGGCCGTCCCAATGCGTTGGACATGCTGAAAAACGGCGAACTGGCGATGATCATCAACACCCCGAGCGGCAAAGTGGCGCGCGAGGACGAGATCAAGATTCGTAGCACCGCCAGCAGCGCGCGCATTCCTGTAATGACGACCCTGCGATCCGCAAAAGCGAGCCTGGAAGGCATCCAGGCCCTCCGTGAACACGGTTTAAATGTCAAACCGTTGCAGGATTATCATTGAAATCGCGGATGCGGAGGGAAGTTTTAAGCTTTAAGCTCTAACCGGGTTAAAACCACCCCGCCCTTACCGCCGCTTGAGAGTGAACTGAATCAACTCCTGGATCGTATCCATGTGAAACGGCTTGGGCAGCATCGTGCCGTTGATGCTCTTGATGAAATTGTCGATCTTCGGCACACCCTTGTATCCCGTGATGAAAATAAAGCGTTTGCATAGATACGGTTTTGTTTTCTCAACCGCCAGGTAGAACATGTCCCCTGGAAGGCTGGGCATGAGCATATCGCAGACGATCACATCAAAATCCTCGACCATGACCGCCTTCAACCCCTCGACCCCGCTTTTCACGCAGGTGACATTGTAGTAAAGCGAGTCGAGATAGGTCTTCAGGACTTCGGCAAAATGAACGTCGTCCTCGAGCAGAAGAATCTTCTTGGTATCAAGCTTCGCCACGCTTTCATCGATATTCAGCGTTTCGGGGGTGGATTCAGGTTTTTTTGAAAAGTTCATAAATAATCCCCGACAGCATTAGCCGTGGCAGCACTTTGGAGTGGGGGGGTATCCTTCCATTATTGCACATTTTTGCTTTGATTCAAATGCCGGATTGGTTCATTGCAAAGATACGTGCCAAACCCTACTGATTCCGTCATCGAATACATTCCCGCCGACTATCTTGGCGCTTTACCCATTGATGTGCTTTTCCCGAGGATTGCGCCGCTGGAAGTCGATGTCGGATGCGGCGAGGGATCGTTTCTCGTTGAAATGGCCCGGCGCTTTCCAGACCGGAATTTTCTCGGAATCGAACGGCTGCTAGGGCGGATTCGCAAAACAACCCGCCGGACAAATTATCTGCACCTCAAAAATGTGCGCCTGCTCCGGCTCGAGAGCGCCTATGCCGTCCGATACCTTCTGCCTCCGGCCTCGGTTTCGGTGTTTCACGTCATGTTTCCCGATCCGTGGCCTAAACGCAAACACCACCGGCGCCGCCTGGTCAACGACAGTTTCCTCGATGCCATCCATGCCGCGCTCGACCCTGCGGGAGAACTCCGGCTCACCACCGACGACCCGGATTATTTTACCTGGATGAAACGGTTCTGCCTTCCCCGCAAAGATTTCACCGCCAGAATCCCGGAGGAAGATCCGGATTATCCCCAGACCGATTTTGAAAAAGGTTTCCGGGCCCAGGGTTTGCCAATATACCGGCTATATTTGCGGAAAATCTGATCGATCTTATTTTTGAAAAACCTGGCCTCCAAGGAAGGAGCGAACCGTGAATCCCTCCCCGGAGACTTCGACCCGAACCGCGCCCGTTGCGTCCTGCCGGAACAGGACGATCCCCCGCGCCGCGACATCGCGCACCCAGGCTTCGGAAAGCCCGGCTGACCCCGGGAAACCCGATTCGCCGCAGATGACCACCGCCGGATGCACCGCCTCGAGAAAATCGGGTGTGCCGGAAAGATCCGAGGAATGATGGCTCTTGATAAGGATGTCGCTTTTCAAACCGGGTTCATTCTCCAGCAGCCATTGTTCGGTAAGGTAACCGGCTCCAGACATCAGAAGGAGACGCGCGCCGCGGGATTGAATCTGCAATACCATCGCTTTGTCATCCAGAACGCGGGCCTGGAGACCGGCTGGCGGAAAAAGCACTCGGGCGGTGATGCCCGGAGAAAGCGGCAGCAGATCCCCTCTTTCGTAAATCCCTTTTCCCATCCGGGCCGCCTCCAGTGCGGAAAATAAGCCCGCATGCGTTGCCGAGCGATCCCGCACAGGGGAATCAACCACAACGGCAGGCTGGAATTCTTTCAACGCCGCGACTGCGCCTCCGATATTTGCAGCGCTGCCGCGCGTCACGATCATGCCGTCCAGCCGGTTCACACCGCGCATCCGGAGAAACGGGCGCAGCACGGTTTCATATTCGATCCGGCTCCCGGTATCCACCAGCCAGTCGCGGTGCTCCATGCGCAGATGAATCCCGCCGCCGTTCATGAAATCGAAGACCGTCACCTCGCACACGGGCGGATGAAGCCGTGGCATTTCGACATAGGCGCAACCTCCCGGGATCTCCGCAAACAGACGCACTGCGTTTAAAATCAGATGCGCCACCGCCCAGTTTGCGTTATTGAAAAGGCTGGCTGTTCCGTTTGAAAAAATACCCGTAAGCAGTGCAAGGATCCCTTGCATCAGCACGGCAAAAGCCATCGGCACCACAACCATATTGGCCGCCACGGCCCCCGGCGAGATCATGTGGAAATACCCGGCCGTAAAGGGCGTCGAACCGATCCATGCCGCCAGCGACAGTGCCAGCAAAGCCGCAAGATGCCGTGACCCGTGGAATTGCGCCACCTGCACCGGATTCCACAAAACGCGTGGCAGAAAAGCATCCGGCTTTCCGAACCTCGAAAAAAAACGCTGGAACCGGCCCGCCAGCAGAATAATCGCAAAAACGACCCCGAACGAAAACTGGAAGCCCGGCATGAAGAGTTCGTTGGTATCCCATAACAAAATCGCAAAAGCTGCCGCAGCCAGGGTGTTGAATGAAAACGCTTTTCTCTCGAACAATTCACCGGCCAGCAGAATTCCGGCCATGATCGTGGCCCGGATGCTGCCGGGATTCAAACCTGTGACAACGGTATAGAACACCAGGACGGGAACAATGACAAAGACCGCCCGGCGGGTTCCGACTCCGAACGGGCGGATCAGGAACCGGGCGATCAGTGCAAACATCCCTATGTGAAGGCCGTTGACGACAAACAGATGGAGTGTCCCGGAACGCCGGAACCATTCACGGGTTTCTTCCGGGGTCTGATCCTTCATCCCGAGCACCATCCCCTCGACCAGGCCGGACGCCTCTGGAGCATCCTCCAGATCAAGCGAAAGCTTCTGTTGCATCCAGCGGCGCGCGATGCCGGCCCAAACCATCACCGGATTGCCGTGGCCCCGGCTGAGCATCGAGGCGTCTGCCGCATAACGAACACGGATTTCCGAATAGATGCCCAGCCTCTGCGAATAACCCGCGAAATCCATCTGCCCGGGATTGCGCGGGCCGGGAATATTCTGCGCTTCGCCGCTGAATTCCACCCGGTCGCCATAAGAAGGGGGGACTCCCGCCCAGTTGACCAGCACCCTGGCTCCGCCGGGTTGCGGAGCTCCCTCAATCGCAATCGTATCAAGCCGGACTTTAAATCCGGATCGTGTAACACCGCGATGCGAACCCTTTTCCTCCGGTTCACTGATGACAATGCCGGCAGCGCGGACGGGATGCGTTCCGGAACCGAGTGCGATGGAAAGGAGCTTTCCGGGACTGACTTCATGGTTGAAGAGATGGAGCGTAAAAAAGGAGGTCGCGACGAACAACAGGATCGGCAGGGAACAAGGTCGCCAGAGCAGGAACGGAGCCGCAAGCACGAGTCCCGCCACCGGCCAGAGCGGATCGACAGGCATCTTTTCCGCGCAGAAAATTGCCGCCGCTGCGACGAGAACCAACCCGGCAAGAGGGAGACGCGAATGGGAAGCGGGAAACATGTTTCTCGCCGAAATGGTAGCGGGAATTCACGGAATTAACAGCGACATTCCTGGGATTATTCGACTTCGCCACGTCCCTGATGAAGAATGGATTTAACCACGGAGCACACGGAGGAAAAACAAGGAAATGAATTGCAAAAAATCTCCAAAAAAACGGGACGTTTTGCCAAAACGTCCCTGATCAAAACGCAGGGCGTTGATGCAGGAACGACGCCCGAGCTGGAAATCCAGCCGCCACCGCATCGCTTTGCCCGAGAAATGGGACGGCTCGGCGAGCCGTCCCCCGGGTTAATCCACCCTATCTTTGACGACTGGAATTTGTCTGATGCAAAATTATAAACCATTTCTAATCACACCCAACCAGGCAAGCGGCGGCAGGACAAGGGCTGTGCCAGCCAGAACTTTCTGCGTGAGCGGTGAAAGGTATTTTTTCACTTTGAAAACGGTCAGCAGCGTCCCCGTTGTGCAGCCGGTGGCAAATCCCCAGAAATGTGCCATGACATCGACATGTTCGCCGCCATGCCCGAGCCACGCGAACAATGAAATCCCGGCGCCGGTCGGCAGAATAATCTCCCAGAGGCGGACACGGCGGCCTGCCCCGGCCAGGGCGCAGGTCTGGCAGGCCACCAGTATTCCCAGCGCACTGAAGACAGCGGTCGAGGCGCCGATGGAGAGGTGGGACTCGCCGCGGTAACCCCACGCGTTCAAACCGTTTCCAAGGGCACCACTGAGCAGGATCGCCATCCAGGTCAGACCGGTTCCGAGGATCGGCTGCAGGAACGCCGCAAATAGAAGCCCTGCCGCCAGGTTCGCGGCCAGATGACCGGGATCTGCATGCAGTGTGAGCGCCGTTATTGTGCGCCACCATTCACCCCGCTCCATGATCGCGCCGGAAGAGGCAGCCCCGGCCTCCGTCCACGATTCAGCCGCATTCTGTTGCACGAGATAAAAAAGCCCCATCATCCAGGCAAAGATGAACAGCGGTATCGAGGATGGTTTTTCCTTCACGAAGTCCGGAGAGGGCTCCAATGCGCGACGGGAGTTCTCCAATTCAAACTTTTCAAGCTCCAACGCCGCGCTTTGCAGGTGGCGACTCTCGACGCAAATCACAAAAAAATCCCCTTCGCGGAAAAGCCAGTAACCAAGTCCCATCGAGAGAATCACCAGTCCACGATCATTGGCATCGGTCAGGCGCAGGTATCGTCCGGCTTCCGCAAGCTCCTGTATCGCCTGTTTTTCATCATTCATCTGGAAAAACTGTCAATTCAGCTTTAAGCTTTCAAGTTTCCGTACATAATCCATTCATGCGCGGAAAAGAGAAGCGTTTATTACTCTTTGCTGTAATTCAACTGTGTGAAACGTAAAATATTGATCATGGAACTATGGGGTCTGGGGGATTTGACCTTTGGGACACCGGTGATCCATGAGGCCTCCAGGGAGAATGATGTGCATCTCCTGGCAAAGTCTTATGCCAAGGGTCTGCTTCATCCCTCGTACCCCTCGCTACGTTTCTGGTCTTACGATGCACCCTGGACCAGCTACCGTGGAAAATACAAACTCTGGAACTGGAAATGGCCGCCCCTTGTTTCGCTCATTCGCAGGTTGCGCAGGGAAAAATTCGATGTGGCAATCTCCGTGCGCAGCGATCCTCGGGATCATTTTTTCATGTGGATGATCGGCGCCCGCCGCCGGTACGGCTTTCCGATCCACGGAAGCAGCAGTTTTCTCACAGACCCGCTGAAACGCAGCCATCCTAAGCAGCACAAGGTGGAAGACTGGCTCGATATCGGACGGGCGCTCGGGATTTCCAACGTGGATAAAACCGGCCCGAAATTGCGGCATCAGGGTTACTTTTCAAACACGATCGACACTTTATTCGGCAAGATTCACAAACCCGTAATCTGCCTTCACGCAGGCGCGCGGATTCCAGTCCGCCGCTGGCCTGAACCCTTTTTTGCGCAGACTGTGGCCAGATTGCGCGAGCAGTTCGATTTTCATCTGATTCTTGTCGCCGATCCGGATGGCTATGGACGGAATCTCGCAAAGCTTGCCGACACCTTCATCCGTCGGCTTTCCGTTCGCGAACTGGTCGATCTGCTGGGACGCGTGGATCTGCTGCTTTGCAATGACAGCGGCCCGGCTCATATTGCATCGGATCTGAATCGCCCGACCATCCCGCTTTTTGGTCCAAGCGATCCCGATTGGTTCCGCCCCTGGGGAAAAATCCACAAGGTGATCATCCGCGACATCTGCCCCTGGCGTCCCTGCAAGGATTACTGCAAGTTTTCAGAACCGTATTGCATGACCAAGCTGCTGCCCGAAGTTGTGTGGCCGGAGATTCGCGACCAGATCAATTCATTGATCGAGCAAAAAGTGCTCCCGGAATCGATGCGAAAGCATAAGGGGGAAGGAACAACCAATGGCTGAGACCGCTGACCAGAAGGAAGTCTTTATTGTGGCGGTGGTGGCGACTTGCGACCGTCCAGTGGAACTTGCACGCCTGCTAAAGTCTCTTGAAGAATCCGGTCCCGGCCTGGGAGCGGTCGTCGTGGTTGATAACGGCGGCGATCCCGGCATCCGCAATATCGTCGAGGCTGCCGGGTGCAACACCCGTTATTTCTCACCTGGAAAAAACCTGGGGTGCGGTGGCGGACTGCGTTTCGGCGAAGAGAAGGCTCTCGATCTCTTTGAACGGGAACTGACGCATCTCTGGATTTTGGACGACGACGCGGTGGTCTCTCCGGGAGCCCCGGCAGGACTGGCCGAGGCCATGCGGCGGGAGAATGCCGATGCCGCATGTCCGATGGTGACTGACGGCGAAGGGCGCATCGGCTGGTTTCCAGGACTGCTCGATCCGGAGAAATTCAGGGCGCTTCGCGACTTGAAAACACCCTCCGAGTTTATCAGGAAATGCGGGGCCGCCGTGATTCCGTTTTCGTGGTCCACCGGGGTTGCCCTGCTTGTTTCCAAAAGGGCCGTGGCGGAACTCGGTTTCCATAGGGATGACTACTGGATGCGGGGCGAGGATCTCGAATTCAGCCTGCGCATTACGCACAGTCACAAAGGAATCTTCGTTCCCGGGGTTGAAGTGCAACATATTCCCCCGCCATCGGCAGAAAACCCGGCCACGCACGCCTCGGAATATCTAAGACATGCCGTGATGCTTCAAAATCTTTGGTACAACGGATTGCGCCTTCCCCATGGCCGCAGTCTGCTACGGACCTTGCCTGGTAATTACCGCCGGTTTTTAAAAACCTGGTCATTGCGGGCTTCGGGCGACGCTCTGCGCGCGTTCTGGCTGGGCGTGGTAATCGGGAAACCTGCCGGCACTGCCGGCGGCGATTACTTCCGCATTCGCGACAACAAGTTGAGACTTCACTCCGGCACCAGCCGGCCGCCGCATTTCTGACCCGCCCTTTTCGACTTCAAGAATTTCATATGAAACTGCTGATCTTCGCGCATACACCGCCGCCTCACCATGGCCAAAGCTACATGGTGAAACTGATGCTCGATGGACTGGGCGGCGACCGCCGTCGCACGGCAGCGCAGGCCAAAGCACCTTCCGATCCGGGAAAAAAACAGCCGGATACCATTGAATGTTACCACGTCAATGCGCAGTTGTCCGAGGATATGGAAGACATCGGGGTGTTTCGTTTTCAAAAAGGCCTGATGATTCTGTTTTACTGCATCGAGGCGATCTGGTGCCGATTTCGTTATGGAATAAGGAATTTTTATTATGTGCCCGCCCCTGGAAAACGCGCGGCGCTGTATCGCGACTGGATGGTCATGCTTCTGTGCCGGCCATTCTTTGATCGATTTATCTACCACTGGCATGCGGTTGGATTGGGCGACTGGCTGCATAGCGAGGGTACCCGGCTCGAGTGCTGGATCACGCATTTTTTACTCGATCATTCTTCAATGAGCATCGTTCTGGCTGTTCCCAGCATGCGAGACGCTCTCCGGTTAAAGGCACACGATGTTAAAATCGTTCCAAACGGAATTCCAGATCCCTGCCCGGCATTTGATGAAGAAATCCTCCCGAGGCGCAAATTGAGGACCGCAGCCCGGAAAACGCTCATCCGAACCGGGACGCTCACACAGGAAGAGCGCGTTCAATCCGGAGGCGATCCCGAGGTATTTAAGGTTTTCTACCTTGCCCATTGCATCAGGGAAAAGGGGCTTTTCGACACCGTGGATGCCGTCGCGCTGGCCAACGAACAACTCAGGGCGTCAAACTCGCCGATGCGCATCCAACTCACCATCGCAGGAGCTTTCCTGCGCGAAGAGGAGGAAAAAGAGTTCCAAGCCCGGCTCACACAACCCGATTTAAACACCGGTGAACCCAATTATCCATTTCCGGTTAAATATGCCGGATTTGTTTCCGGCAGCGAAAAGGAGCAGTTGTTCCGCGAAAGCGACGGGTTCTGTTTTCCGACCTATTACAGTGCCGAGGGCCAGCCTGTTAATTTGATAGAAGCGATGGCGTTCGCCCTTTCGATTGTAACAACCCGCTGGCGGGGTATCCCCGACATCCTCTCTCCCGAGTTTCCGTATTTCGTGGAACCCAAACAACCCCGGGCACTTGCAACGGCCCTGATCCGATCCATGGCGGCCGAGGATCCCAGCATGTTGCGCCAGTATTTTTTGGATAACTTCGCCCTGGAAAAGCATCTGGAGGGATTGAAAAACGCGTTTTTGAAGGTCGAAAATCTCACTCGCCCGACTCCACCCCTCTGGAAGAAATACGCCTATCCGGTTCAATCGGCCTCGCAACGCCGGAAATTGAACATTCTGGTCCTATTCAGCCGGTATGAACACTACGGTGGCGAGGAAGGGAGTGTTTTCCGCATCGCGGATGCCGTGCAGGATCATCACAATGTGGAATTCCTGCTCGGTTCGACCAAGGAAATGCTGGAAATGCCGCTTCACGAAAAAATTACATGGCCGATGCATGTTTTTAACAATCGGAAGACTGACGCAAGGCTTGAACGTTACCAGGAGATCGGACGCTTTGATATATGGCAGGTTCACAATGTCTTCCCGGCCCTTTCACCCGTGGTTTACAAAAAAGCTTTCGAGTGGGGGATCCCGGTCATTCATTTCCTCCACAATTATCGCTTTGGCTGCACGAACGGCTTTCTGCTCAGCAAAGGAAAAACCTGCGAGCGATGCATCCACGGAAATTTCCTGCCGGCTTTATATAGAAAATCATGGCGCAACAGTTATGTGGCGAGCGGAGCGATGGGGGCTGTGCTGGCTTACTCCCGGCATATCGGAGTCTTTGAAAAAATATCGCAATGGATTGCCCTCAGTCATGCCCAGAAAGATAAACATGTCGAAATGGGGATCCCGGCCGACAAGATCGTAGTAATCCATCATTTTCTGGAGCCGGACTCCGAGCCCCCACCGCCTTCTCCTGAGGGATACGCCCTCTTTCTGGGGCGGCTCTCACCGGAGAAAGGGGTCGATCAGCTACTGGATGCCTGGAAGATTTTGAATCGCACAGACCGGCAGTTGGTCATTCTTGGCGATGGTCCTGAAGCGCCAAAACTGAAAGCCCAGGCGACGGCTCTCGGCTTGAAAAATGTCCGTTTCGAGGGATTTAAAAACAAAGTGGAACAACGCCAGATTTGGGCCGGTGCGGCTTTCTCAGTGGCGACTTCCCTCTGG
>Ga0007854_10001756_pt1 | contig 13705 bp, 8 predicted proteins | sample CryBogCBH12Aug08_FD_60382 | JGI IMG/M metagenome (GOLD analysis project Ga0007854, IMG submission 60382) | Freshwater microbial communities from Crystal Bog, Wisconsin, USA - CBH12Aug08 | ecosystem: Environmental > Aquatic > Freshwater > Lake | place: Crystal Bog, Wisconsin, USA | collected...
ATGGTTAGGCACCCACTTGGGCGTGGTGAACTCCATCACAAGGGACGCCGATCTGGATCGACGCAAGTATCCTCTTCAGACTTGGGTGACGTGCGGTCTCAACGAGACGATCTCCCTCAAACTTGGAAAAGGTTTTTCAGGTGTGGTATCGCTACCGAAATTTCAGCCCCTAGGGGATGAGAGCCTGAGTTATGACCAAGAAGTCAAAACGGGGAATGACGGAACGATCGAATGCAAACGCGATCTGAAGCTTAAGACGGTCGATTATTCCCCCGCGCAGTACCTAGTGATGAAAAAGGCCCTGAAAGCTCTCGCGAGCGACTCCCGGAAGGCCCCTATCCTGACCGTGCACACCGTCCCGACAACTGCGGACACAACAAAGGAATCCACTGGAACTCCACGAGTCGAATCAAACGCAAAGGTTCTTGATGTCCGGAGAACGCTGGATGTCACAGATGCCCACACGGCACTCTACCGTACCAGCTATACCAAGCGGATTCTGACCTACGCGGGGAAGATTCAAGAGTCCGAGATCAAGCTGGAGTTTAATCCTTCCTGCGAGGAGGTAAAATTCCTCAAAGGAGTTGTCACATCCACAAAGGGGGAACGGCGTGAAGTTTCCCCAGGAGAGATCCATGTTCTGGATACCGAATCGGGTGCCTCTGCTAAACGCTACACGGGAGGTAAGATCCTCGTGGCCAACCTTCCATCAGTGGAAGTCGGATCGACCATCGAGGTCGAGTACGAACGCCTCATCAAGGGGAAGCCCTTCATTTCAGGGATAGAGTTCTTCCAACTGCGCGATGAACTGCAGAAGAAGACATTCGAACTGACAGCACCAGAACAACTCAAGATCGGGAAACTCCTCTCCGGCGGAGCCCTCTCACCAGCCGAATATAAGACCAATGAGAATGGAACCCAGCATCTCTTTTGGAATGCTGAGGACCGGAAGGCTCTCCCCGAGGAAAAAGATCTCCCACCGAACTGGCTGTTCTGGCCCAGCGTGACCTTCTACCTCGGGGATTTCGAGACATACCTCAAGGAACTCCAACAAGTCTTTCTAAATCGGTCGGAGTCCTCCGCTCATGTCGCCAAAATCGCACGCAAGATCGTTGCTGAAAGCAAGAGTCGACTAGATACGCTCCGGGCAATCCGCGACTATGTGGCCACGAACATCCGCGAAGCGGGTCCCTCCTTCATTCAACTCCCTCTCCATGAACTCTCTCAAGCTGATGTGACACTTTCCGAGGGATACGGCCATCAGGCCGATCGTGCAATCCTCCTCTATGCAATGCTCGCCGCTGCGGGCTTCCAGCCAGAACTCGTACTGGCCTCCGACCTCCCCGCGATTGAGAAGATCAGTAAAATCGCCGTAACCTTCCCGCTCCCCGATGATTTCAGCACCCTTCTTCTGAAGGTCTCGCTTGATGGTGAGACCTATTATCTCAACGATACCGACCAGTTTGCCGAGCTTGGAACAACCGCCCACGACAACAGACTTGCAATAGAACTCTCCACTAGGAAATACGGAGTGATCCACGCAGCACGGGATGACAATGACCGGACGGAAACCAGATACAACCTGGGGATCGATGACAACGGTAGGTTGCAAATGGATGTTTCCAGATATTTTTACGGTAAAGAATACAATGATCGGAGCCGCTTTTACGCAGAACTCCGCCCTGAGGAGAGAAAACGCCACTACCAGAAGCTCGTCACAGAAGTGGCACAGGGAGCGCATCAGGTCGGAGAACTAACCACGCGGTTCGATATTTATCCCGGCACAGAACATTTCTCGGTTCTGATCGACAATTTTGCCGTCGTGGACGAGACAAACTGTTACTTCTCTCTGCCCTTTACTCCTTCGTTCCTTCGTCTTCCAGGCGACGAGACGCGCACCCTTCCTCTACTAATCTCCCGACAGAACCGAACGACTCTCAAGGCCGAGATAACACTCCCTCCCGGATATCCCGAAATTGTCATCTCTCCAGTAAGTAAAAAATTCTCCGCCCCCTCGGGCGCGGGAGGCGTCGAAATCACGGCAAACTCCTCATCAGGCAGTTTCCATCTAAAAGAGGAGCTTGAAATCATCCCGGCAGTTGTCGCTCCGGAAGAGTATCCGGCACTACGCGCTTTAGAATCACAACTAGCAAAAACCTCCTCGTCGCTCTTCCTCCTCAAGAAGAAGAATGCCAGTGACGCTGCACGGTGATTTACAATTCATGCGAATGGAGAAGCTTGAGGTATCGCTGGGAGTAGCCCTCGACGCCCTAGAGGGCGAGAACCTACGCCGGAACCTCCGCGTCATCCGTGAAATCAGCGGCACCCGGATCAACGTTGAGGGCAGAGACCTGACAAACTTTTCATCCAACGATTATCTCGGTCTCGCTGGCCACCCACTCATTGCGGAGGCAATGAGTGAAGCGGCGGCACGCTGGGGCGTCGGATCTACTGCCTCCCGCCTGATTTGTGGAACGACGACCGAACATTCCGCACTGGAGGATGAGATTGCGGCGGCGAAGGGAACGGAGGCCTCATTGCTCTTCTCGACTGGGTTTGCAGCTGCACTCGGGACTATTCCTTCATTGGTTGGCAAGGGGGATATCGTGATTCTCGACAAGCTGGCCCATGCATGTCTGATCGACGGGGCGCGCACCAGCGGGGCTGCTCTTCGAGTCTTTCCCCACAACAATCTTGATCGCTTGGAATCCCATCTGCGATGGGCCCGTGACAAACATCCCAGTCGTCGCGTAATGATTGTGACTGAGTCGATCTTCAGTATGGATGGCGATCAGGCTCCACTTCGCGAGATTGTCGAGTTGAAGGATCGCTACGGCGCCATACTTTTTCTGGATGAGGCTCATGCGGTAGGCGTACGTGGTTGCGGTGCGGGTGGACTCGCTGGCGAACTAGGCCTTAGCAAACAGATCGAAATCCAGATGGGAACACTGGGCAAGGCGCTAGGAGTTTCCGGGGGATATGTTGCCGGCCCTCGGATGTTGACCGATTTTCTCATTAATCGCGCCCGCAGTTTTGTCTTCTCCACCGCCCCCTCCCCAGCAGTCGCTGCCGCCTGCCGAGCCGCACTCCGCATCGTGCAGTCCCCAGAAGGAGATGCACTCCGGACACGCCTTCGGGAAAACCTTCTCCTTTTGACCGCCGCTCTGAAACTCCACCCCCCTGCCGGCGCAATCGTTTCTCTGGTTTTAGGCAATGAAAAAACCGCGCTTGCCGCTGCGGAGGGACTGTTGGAATCGGGATTCTTTGTTCCAGCCATCCGTTATCCAACTGTTCCGCGGAACACCGCGCGTCTTCGCATCACGCTTAGTGCTGGCCACGCCGCGGAAGAGATCCGAAAGCTTACCGAAACCCTTCTTGTTCCCTAATTGTTTGGTTGCTCCAACCCCTACTACCTCAAAACGATAGGAAAGGATAAGTAGTCAGAGCATTGGGAGACCGGATTCATACCGCGCCAGTTCCTCAATACGATTGACATGGCGCCCCCCCTCAAATGGGGTTGAGAGCCAGATGTCCACAAGCCTCTTAGCCGTCTCTAGTGGGATCATCCGCTCGCCGATGGCCAGCACATTGGCGTTGTTATGCATGCTGGCAAGTCGGGCGGTTTCATCGCTCCAAGCGATGGCGCAGCGGATACCTTTGACCTTGTTGGCCGCGATCGCCTCACCGTTTCCAGATCCCCCCACGACGATACCTTTGTCAGCCTCGCCTCCAGCAACCTTCAGTGCTGCTGGTATACACCAGAGAGGATAGTCCGTTGAATCGGCAGTATATGTTCCGCAATCAATGACCTCATGGCCCTGTGTGCGCAGCATCCCTGCTAAGGCCTGCTTATATTCAAAACCTGCATGATCGCTGCCTATGGAGATTTTCATGTGTTTTTCCTATCGGAAACCGGGCTACTGCACCAGCGCCGAAGCAAGCTACTGAACCCTTCCAATTCAAGGAACACAATCACTCCACCCGCGAGCAGGAGCATCACTGTCGGGGGTTCAGGAACGGCATCCGCGGACCATGCAAGCCCGTAATCCTGAGATGAATAACTGTTACTGAGATCGAAAAGGTTCGTCGAATATCCCACCTGAATCATATACGTTCCGTCATTTTGAAGCTGGAAGTACAGTTCCTGCGTGGTGCTGACTGGACTGATGCTCTCCGCGACCAGTTGATCTGATCCGCCGCTCAAAACCTGGTAAACCATCAGATCGAGTTCGGCCTGTGCCACATCAACATAATCCCCCAGGGAACTGTTCCATGTCTGACTGCGCAACCAGTCGAGAGTCACTGCAACATACTGGCCGGCGAAAAGTTGATTGGCCAATTGGTAACTATTCTGACTGCCAAGTTGCGCCGTTCCATAAGCCCACCCCACATTAGCAACGTTTGCTGTAAATCCCGTATAAGAAATCCCTCCCGACGTTGTCACGTAGGCACTGCTTGTATACTGGCTGAACGCGGCATTGAGATTCATCCGGCCAGCGCCCATCGACCAGTCAAGCGCCTGAGTTGTTGTAATCACCCCATTGACAATCTGCTGCCCGTTGTTCCATCCGGAGAGCTTGTCAGCCGAGTTCATGAGCGCGGCCTTGATGACCACGCTTTGTGTAGCGGCATTTGTAATACTCGAATTAAAGGCTGTCTTGGCTGTGCTATCAAGAAGGGTTGCCCCTCCCGCCACCAGCGGTGTGGCAAAACTTGTCCCCGCAAGCGAGTAGTAGCTGATACTGCCGGCGTTTGTGGTTATGGGCATAACAATACTCGTGCCAGGGGCCATCAGATCGACGCCTGGCCGGGTCGACGCCCCGCTGTTGTAGTACAAGGTGTTAGTACCGTCATACCACGCAGTTTGCAAAGGGCCGGTTGACGAAAAAGACGCCACCACATTGTAGTTGGTAGGCCCATCAAGAGCACCAACTGAGATTGAATTGTAGCCTGAAGCAGGTCCTCCAACACTGCCCGCTGTACCGGAATTTCCAGCCGCAGCTACCATCGTGGTATTGGGATTGGCTACGGCCAGCGAGTCTAAAAGTCCGCTTAGGATCCCAACTCCTGCTGTATCTGATGAATCGCCTATGCTCGTCGAGAGAACGTCGCCATGAGATGCCGCATAATTGTACGCTGTCAGGCTCTGCTGGGAAACGGAAAACGAGCCGTCGGAATTCGTTGAGGTTGCCAACGCAGCCGAGCCAAGACTTGTGCTGGGTGCTATACCTGTGTTTAGGAAGTAGCCTGGGGCAGCATACCCGCCCAAAAGAGCCGCACACCAAGTGGCATGATCCCCCGGGGACGTTACCGCATCGGAGGATTCATAGGTGTAGGTCAGGTTAGAGATGTTTTCCTCCGGAAACAAATTTGTTCCTACCAGCTGCGAATCAACAACCCATGCCGTGGTATTCTGCCCGTAGACTCCTGCATTATAAAACGTATTGGCACCAAGTAGGTCAGCTAGGTTTACGAGATTAGTATTACTGTCTATCCCGAAGAAGTCAGGGACAGATGTTCCTTGAAGAGCCTGCGCATAAAGCTCCGGCGAGTGGCAGCCGAACACGAGAAGAATTGCCATCCATGCGCTTCTCAGAAAGAAACGCCAACATTTAAAAAAATCCTGATGATCAACTGTGATCATAGGACAACCTTGGTATGCCCTCCGATGGGAATACCCATGAAAGTGGATCAACCCTCGATCGTATTGATCTCGACGGGTTCAACCTTGACGCCTAATCCCTCTAGCCAACTAATGGAGCGCTTGATTTCACCACGCTCACCGCTCAATTCGAGGCAGACCAGCCCAATCTCGTCAGTGACACTCGCCTGTCGGACATTCGTCGTAACAGAAAAGGCATGGCCCAGTTCATGGATGATAGGACGGGTGATGAGCTTGGCTGGATACATCAGCCAGAGACGGTTAGTTTCCATTGAATAATCATCCAGCGGAGGGTGACTGAAAGCAAGCCGACAGCCACGAAAAGCGAAGCTAAACTACCCTCCTGCGATGGCGGGAACTATGGAAATCTCGTCGGTTTCCTTTACAGGAGTCTCCTTTTCCTGCAGAAAGCGGACATCCTCGTCGTTCAAGAAGACGTTGACAAATCGGCGGATGCTTCCCTGCTCGTCGAGAATACGCTCGCCGAGGCCAGGATAAGTTTTATTCAACTCATCAAGAACAGCTCCGACCGTCACGCCTGAGACGGTGACAACCTCCTCGTTGTTGGTCAGTTTACGGAGTGGGGTGGGAATACGGATTGAGGGCATGGAATCAGTGGTTTTGTGGCTTGGACTGCGGTTTGTTAAGATTTTACAGCTGTCTCATCGGCGACAAGTGCTTCAAATTCGCGGAGGCTCGCGCCGATGACGCGGGGTTCGCCCACCTTGCCAGCAACTGCCTCCTGAGTCTTGAGTCCATGACCGGTTATGCAGAGAACAGCGCTATCGTCTTTAGGAATCCTGCCGGTCTCAATGAGCTTCCTAGCACATGCAACGGTGACACCCCCTGCCGTCTCGGCAAAAATGCCGGCATATTCGGCGAGGAGTTTTATTCCCTCCACAACTTCCCCGTCAGTACAGTCTTCGGCACCACCGCCAGTTTCCTTCATGCTGTGTATGGCGTAATACCCGTCGGCAGGGGTGCCGATCGCTAGCGACTTTGCGATTGTATCAGGATTCTGTACCGGTTTGACCATGTCGGTTCCGCGCTTGAAGGCCGTGCTGATCGGAGAGCAACCGGCAGCCTGAGCGCCATGAATCGAAAATGGGCTCTTCCCCACGATACCGAGGTCGATGAATTCCTTGTAGGCCTTGTGGATCTTGGTCAGAAGAGATCCGGAGGCCATGGGGACCACAGTATGACGGGGGAGTTTCCACCCGTACTGTTCGGCAATCTCAAAGCCCATGGTTTTCGATCCCTCTGCATAGTAAGGGCGAAGGTTCACATTCACAAATCCCCATCCGTACTTTCCTGCGATCTCGGAGCAGAGACGGTTTACCTGATCGTATGGACCCCGGATGCCGATGACATTGGTTCCATAGACGAGGGAACCCAACACTTTGCCTTGCTCAAGATCAGAAGGGATCAGCACATAACTTTTCAGTCCTGCACTGGCTGCGTTTGCAGCAACAGAGTTGGCCAAGTTACCGGTGGAAGCGCACGCCACCACCTCGAATCCGAGTTCCCTCGCACGGCTCAAGGCGACCGAGACCACACGGTCCTTGAAGGAGAGAGTCGGGTAGTTGACCGAGTCATTTTTGATCCATAGCTCGCGAATGCCGAGCGCCTTGGCGAGGCGGTCGACCTTGACCAGTGGCGTAAAGCCTACCTGAGTGCCGACCGTGGGCTCCCCGTCGATGGGGAGCAGTTCACGGTAACGCCACATGGTCTTAGGGCGGGACTCAATAACCTCGCGCGTAAGAACATTACGAATGGCGTCGTAGTCGTAAGCGGCCTCAAGCGGGCCGAAATCAAATTCGCAGATATGGATCGCCTGCTTCTCGTATAGACGACCGCATTCGCGGCACTTCAGATTGTTAAACCAGGTTTTCTTGGACATGGAGTCTTGTCATTGTTCCGATCAAGAGTGACAAGTAGACCGAGTGCGCTATGGAATAGCGCTACCGGCACCTCATCTTTTCCCGACCGGAGTCGGGCTGGATTTGGCACCTAGTCCTGTGAATTCCTCCACAGCGGTTGCCGTGACATCGTCGGGCCAGTCCCTCCGTCACTCTTGATAAGATTGATTAGTAATCCTCAATGCAACTCTCTACGGGGTCAAGGGAACTTTTTCCCCCTTTGGATTTGACCAGAGCGACGTTCCCAGCTTTAGTTTTTTCCCTTCGGGCAGCCGTAGCTCAATTGGATAGAGCATCTGACTACGGATCAGAAGGTTGAAAGTTCGAGTCTTTCCGGCTGCATGTTGATTATCAAGTACTTACGAAGAGTTTGAATCGGCCCCTTGGATCTTAGTGCCACATAAGTGCCACTAAAATTTCTGTCTTCCATCTCTCAGACCTAGGAAGCAGCCATGTTTTCCACCAGCTAGGATGATCGTAGCCATCGGGCTGGCTGCGATCTCTGGAGTAAAAATTTATTTGACCGTGATTGAGTATGATTGAATATTTGTAGTTGCGGTTGATGCCGAGTGGCATCCCGCAAACATGACACAGCGGCATCGAGCGGCTCCTGCCCGGAGGAGCAGTTCATTATGATGCCAAAGCCGGGGCGGTGGTGAGCACGTACGCGTGCGCATTGCCGATAGGAGGTCAGTGTCATGGTTGGTAGAGAAAATACGAAACGTCAGAGTGAAATCTGGCAGGAGAAAGCTCCTGCCCAGACGACGCCAACTTGGAAGTTGCTCAATAGCACCGAGACGGCGGCACTTCTGGGGGTAAGCACACGGACACTAGGAAGATTAAGGGCTCAGGGAGTAATACCATTCATCCGCATTGGACGACTATTACGATATCATCGCGTCAAGGTGATGCAGTCGTTGGAAGCGTTTGAAGTCGGCGGGGCACAGCCCGCAGTGACGGGTAAATATGGAAAGCCTCGCATAAGTAACAGTTCGGCATCGTTGTCGACATCCGTGGGGATCAAATCATGAGCCCTACGAACCACAACAAGGCCAAAAACCCTTCCTGCTCAACGAAGAGCGGGACGGGAGATGAAAATGCGCAGCCCTCAGGCTGCACCGCCGCCGGGGTTGAACTTACCCCGGTTGGCAAACATCAAACCACAATGACAGCAGCAGTACCGGGAGGCGATATGAGCCTCCCATTTATGACCCATGCAGAGCCCACTTCAGCTGGCTCCCCAATACAAAGTAATGAACCAGACTCATGCCTCGAACCTCAGGTGCACGGTGCGCCTCGCGTCCGTCTGTCAGGAAAGTCATTCGCCGAACGGCTACGTGACCTTCCACGGGATGGCACGGGCATGCTACACCGAGCCATCTACACGACTGCTCTGGCAGGCCTCTCCGAAGGACTGCCGGTCGAAGTAGTTCGTGACCGTCTGCTCGAAGCTGCGGTTAGTAAAGGTCGAGCACCTTGGGCAGCCGATCGGGAAGTCACCCGCGCAGTCTCAAACGCCAATAGGTGGCTTTTCGACACCGATGCGGAACTGACAACCGGGGATTGTGCCCGACCAACTAGAACTAGAGTAGACGTGCGGCAGATCCTGAGAGTCCTCAGGGATGGAGATAGTCTCTCCGCTCTTCAGGCATTGTCAGGACCGATTCCGGATGCCAATCGAGATCTTCTCGTGCGGCTGTTCGGATCCGATGCATTGGTGTGTTGCGGTTGGGAAATCAACCGTTTTCAAACCAGACCACTGCAGGAATGGCCCGAGGAACTCAGCGAGCTACAGTTTGTTGTGGCCAATCCGATGAGTGCCCTGACAGGTCGAGCCCTCGATGGTGAGTGCTCGTACAGATGTCTGGAGAATACCGGCCCACGCCGGCACATTGTGATCGAGTTCGATTTCAAACCTGGATTTCCAGGATGGGAAGAACTCCATTTTATGCTTGGTTGCTCCAATAAGACCCTTGGCGATCTGAACTCCGCCCTGCTGCTCCACCTGCAACGGTTTCTACCCCTGCGCATGGTGATCTCCAGCGGAAACAGGAGCCTCCACGGTTGGTTCTCAGTAGAGGGAACCAGCGAAGAGGATCAAGCGCGATTCATGAACTATGCAGCGTCTCTGGGCGCCGACCCAATGGTCTTCACACCTTGCCAGTTGGTGAGAATGCCAGGAGGCACCAGATCCAACGGAACGATTCAGAATATTTTGTATTTCAACAACGTCGTTATCTAGCCATGACAACCATCAATACGCAAAATCGAGTAAGTGAGATCCCCGTGGCCGCCCCAAGTGTGAGCGGTTCAGTACAGTCGGTCGGAAACTTCGGGGGAGGCATGCCTCCGGCATCCGATGTGCCGCCGGCAGAAGTGGAGGATCGGCCCATGCCGTTCCCCCTATGGGCTCTTAACCGCGCCCAACGTCGGGCTGTGGAAGCCATAGCAACGGCATTCAGGCAGGACCCGGCGTTGTCCGGAACGGTGAGCATTGCCGGATTGGCCGGTGCTCTCGGACGGATGTTTAGGGTGTGTGACATCCACGGTCGCCCAACCTATGCCAACCTGTACACCATGATTGCCGCCGCACGCGGCTATGGAAAAGGAGCCTCACAGCGGATCTTGGCTGCAATGACGGCCTTCGAGCGTCGGATTAAGAGTGATTACCAATGCTATACAGTCCCCCGGCTGAAAGTTAATCTCGAGCGTCTCAAGCAACAGATCAGGAACTCAGTGAGGGAACCTAGCCCGGAGCAGGAGAGTCTCCCGGGCTTTGATGTGAACCAAACGCTGTTGGAGAGCAATCAGCTACAGGTTGACGCAATCGAGAGGGAGTTGAAGAATCCCCCGTCTCTGTTTGTCGGGAGCACCACTGGGGCATCCCTGACCGGGTTACTGGAGCGCAATGACAGCCAACTCATGTCGTTTAACCCCGAGGCTGGGGATATCGTGCGGTTGGCCCTTGGGCGGTATTCACCGGACAAGCAGGGGGATTTTGACCTCCTTCTCTCGGCCTACTCGGTCGAGCCATTCAGTGAATCCCGCGTCAGTCGGGGCACGGTTTACCTCCCGGAGCCGTGCATGTCGGTGTGTTGGATGGCACAGCCTTCCGTACTCCGGCAACTGCTTGAGAGTGATGAGGCACGAAGCCGTGGGCTGCTTGCCAGATTCCTATGGGTGTCGATCCAGCAGGGTGAGATTCCTTTGGATGACGGTCATGCGACTCCCCTTGATCCCCGTGATCTCCAACAGTGGGAGCGGATGCTCAACAGGGCTCTGGAAAGGAGGTTTAGTGAGAATCAGCAGGGACCGATAGACATCCCCTGCAGTCAAGAGGCCTGGGATGTCTTCAGGGACTATCACAATGAAACCGTCCGCCAGCGGAACGGTGCTCTTCGCGAAGTGCAGGAGGAACTCGGTAGGGCTCGGGAGAACGCCATCAGGTTGGCCTTGGGGCAGTGCGTCGCCGATGCGCTGGAGGCGGGAGACCAGCCACCCACTGAGTTGACGGCCGATCACGCTCGGAGAGGAGTTGCCCTGGCTCGTTACTATTATGATCAGTTCATACGGCTGCTGAGACCGGCCCAGACTGCCATCAAGCTCAGGGCGTTCACCGAGTTGGAGCGGATCTGCAGATCCAATGGCGGCAGCGTCACCCTACGAGTGCTACGAAACAGCCACGGGCTTACTACTGAAGATGTCGAACGGACGGTTGGGCTCTTTCCCACTCGTCTGGCGATTGAAACCAACGCGGGGTCGGCAAGGGGTGGTCGTCCCAGTAGGGTCCTACGTCTTCTTCCCCCTGCTGGCTAGGTTTCGGAGGTTTTGAAGGTTTTGAAGGCGGGGGCGCCGGGGTATCCCCCTACTCCGGTGTCCCTTGTCTGCCTTATAAGAAAGAAAGAAAGGTTCTTAATTCGTTCTGGTGAAATCTTCATTGCCTTCAAAACCTGCAAAACCTTCAAAACCCCCAATTTCTGATCCATTGAGGCTAGGATATTCACTATCCGATACTGTTACCCCTCTAACGGACCTCCGTTAAGGACAAGCGCCCGCCTGTCCCATACCTGGGTACCATCTTTTCACTATCTGGGACTGTCGTCTCGACCCCGTCCTCTAGGACGCGTCCCCAGCCTATATTATATTCAGAAGCCAATGCCATTAACGGCACCCTTCGGAGGTGCTCTGGTGAACCGCCTTTTTGTGCGCCGCGATGTGGAAAGAATTTTCGAGTACCGCAAGGAACGCCTTTTGGAACTTTTCCCCGTTGCCGTTTAGGGTTTCTCCGTCAGCGCCTCTGCAAGAACCCTCAGTACCGTACTAGCGGTATAGGGCTTCGGAATAAAATGCCTCACTCCCAGCTTTTCAATGCCAGTCGTGTCGGTGTTCGAGATCTGTCCGCTTGAGGCGATGATTTTCACCCCGGGATTCATTTCTCGCAGCGCAAGGATGGTCGCTCTTCCGTCCATCACGGGCATGGCCATGTCGGTCAGGACAACGTCTATCTTCTCCCGGTGCTGGGCATAGAGGGCGAGAGCCTCCGCGCCGTTGGTTCCCGTCATCACCTCGTAGCCGGCTTTCTTAAGGAGCATTTTTGCAACGCTGAGGACCTTCTCCTCGTCGTCAACAAGCAGGATTGTCTCCCCGTGACCATTTTTTGGGGAGGCCTGCGTGTGCGGTAGTTCCTCGTGGGGCGGCTTTGATGTCTCCGCCGATTTGGCGGAGGGCAGATAGATGCTGAAGGTGCTTCCCTTGCCCTCTTCACTGTGCAGGTTGATGAAGCCCCCGTGACTCTTCACGATCGTCATCACAGTGGGAAGTCCCAACCCCGTTCCCTTGCCCGTTTCCTTGGTGGTGAAGAAGGGGTCGAAGATACGCTCCTGTATATTTTTCGCGATCCCGGTGCCGTTGTCGCTGACCTGGATAAGAACGTAGCTGCCTGCCTTTGCGACGGGGTTAAGCCCCGCATAGACTTCATCGAAGACGGTGTTTTCCATGGAGATATCCAATTTCCCCCCGTTGGGCATTGCGTCCCTTGCGTTGACGCACAGGTTCATGAAGACCTGGTGCAACTGGGTTGGATCCCCGTTGACCACTTGCAAATCAGGGGAGGACGTCACATTGAAGGTGATGTTCTTTGGAAAGGAGTCCCGGATGACTTTTTCTATACCCTTCCAGACCGCATTCAGGCACACGGTGAGACGCTGGCCTTCGGTGCCACGGGCGAACGAGAGGACCTGCTTCACCAGATCCGCACCGTGCTGCGTGCTCTGCCTCATGGTCTCGATCAATTCCCGATCGGTGCTGTCGGTGATGCGGTCGCCTAGGATATCCAGGGCCAGAAGGGTCGGGGCAAGCGCATTGTTGAGGTCGTGGGCGATCCCGTTGGCAAGGGTACCAATACTCTCCATCTTCTGAGTGCGGAGGAGTTGGGCCTCGAGTTTTTTGTGCTCCGTAATGTCGGTGTTGATGGAGAGCACGGATTTTGGGTTGCCTTTTTCATCCCTCAACAGTGTCCAGCGCGTATCAACTGTGAGGATCCTCCCGTCCTTGGTCTTTCTTTCCATCCCCCCGCGCCACAGGCCTTTGTTGAGCAATTCAGACATTGCCAGATCGAATTGTCCGGGATTCACGGCGAGGACTTCTTCGGCTTTGCGGCCGAGCATTTCGGCTGAGCTCCAGCCATAGATCGCCTCGGCTCCGCGGCTCCAGTAAATGATCCTGTCCTCCATGTCCTTGACTAGGATTCCATCCGATGCGGCATCAAGTAACTCCGCCTGCTCGCGCAGCCTTTCGATGCTGAGTGCGCGTTCTTTTGCACGATCCAAGTTGTCGAGGGCAAAGCCCAGATTCGCCGTAATCCTCTCAAACAGGGCGATCATTTCCCCGGAAAACTGCATGGTGCGACCGCCGTAGAGATTGAGCGAGCCCGCGCTCTTTTCATTTCTGATGATGGGGAGTGACAAGCATGAGTGCAGATCATGGTGGGCCATCAGGGCGTGCCAGGGTCTGCAGGAGTCATCGAGCAGAAGGTCGTTGCACCATACGGGCCTTTTCCCCCTAATCGCCATTCCCGAGGGCCCCCTGCCCGTCGGTTCCTCTTCCCTTACGGAAATCTCGACTT